>Ga0255336_100344_pt1 | contig 82894 bp, 72 predicted proteins | sample MeOH1_35cm_T3_17_FD_189102 | JGI IMG/M metagenome (GOLD analysis project Ga0255336, IMG submission 189102) | Sandy soil microbial communities from University of British Columbia, Vancouver, Canada - MeOH1_35cm_T3_179 | ecosystem: Engineered > Artificial ecosystem > Sand microcosm > Unclassified ... | reverse complement strand
ACACCACCAGCCTACCGTCCGGCGAGAAGGCGACCGCGGTGACCCTGCCCGTGTGGCCCTTGAGCGTCTGCTGCAGCGCGCCCGTGGCAACGTCCCAGAGCTTGGCTGTGCCGTCGTTCGAGCCCGACGCCACCAGCCTACCGTCCGGCGAGAAGGCGACCGCGTTAACCTCGCCCGCGTGGTCCTCGAGCGTCTGCTGCAGCGCGCCCGTGGCAACGTCCCAGAGCTTGACTGTGTCGCCGACCGAGCCCGACGTCACCAGCCTACCGTTCGGCGAGAAGGCGACCATGTTGAATTCGCCTGAGTGGCCCTCGAGCGTCTTCTGCAGCGCGCCTGTGGCAACGTCCCAGAGCTTGACTGCGCCGTCCTCCGAGCTCGACGCCACCAGCCTATCGTTCGGCGAGAAGACGACCGCGTTGACCCAGCCCCCGCGGCCCACACCCGGGCGGCCCTCGAGCGTCTGCTGCAGCGCGCCCGTGGTAACGTCCCAGAGCGTGACTGTGTCGTCGTCCGAGCCTGACGCCACCAGCCTACCGTCCGGCGAGAAGGCGACCGCGGTGACCCTGCCCATGTGGACCTTGAGCGTCTGCTGCAGCGCGCCCGTGGCAACGTCCCAGAGCTTGACTGTGCCGTCGTCCGAGCCCGACGCCACAAGCCTACCGTCCGGTGAGAAAGCGACCGCGTTGACCCAGCCCTCGTGGCCCTCGCCCGAGTGGTCCTCGAGCGTCTGCTGCAGCGCGCCCGTGGCAACGTCCCAGAGCTTGACTGTGCCGTCGTTCGAGCCCGACGCCACCAGCCTACCGTTCGGCGAGAAGGCGACCGTGTTGACAAAGTCCGAGTGGCCCTCGAGCGTCTGTTGTAAAGGGCTCCAGTTAATCGGAACCTGTGGATGCCGATCGATCCATCGAGGAATTTGGTCTGAGAATTGGTGTCGAACTATACTCTCTTTTGGCGCAAAGATAAGCGCAGAGTAATATAGTTGGAGCGGAGCTTCTTCAATGATTGATCTATTATATGTCGCAAACCGCTTCGCATCGTGGATGAATGCTTGTAGTTGAGGACCTTTAATCTCCTTGCAGAGTAGTCAGAATTCAGCACAGATAGCGCCACATTCCCACTTACTGGATCCATAGAATCTAAAGAGATTAACGCAAGAACAGCCTCAGAACTCTTCAGCATAAGACCAAGAACTTCGAGCCAGTGAAGGAGGTGCTCCTGTAAAAAAAGATGCACTAGTCCATGATCTTCAAGCCGAATTCCGCCGTTCTGAGCATGTTGGACCCAGTATAGACACGCATACTGGAGCTCCATAGGGAGATGCTGCCTGACTGTCTCGTGGTAACCCTGGCTGGCAAGCGTACCGGGAGAGCACAGTCCGCAGATATTTCTTCCTAGCCTTTTAGACATTAGTTGGATGCAGGCATCGGCCAATGCCCCATGGGCTTTCTTCTCGTCCACTGAAAATTGTGAATCATTGCATCTTTCTTTGTCGAGTAGAAAGTCTCGAAAGGAGGGATGATGGAGACGTATGGGAAGAGATTGGTCTTCGGGAATATCCAGGATAGAATGTAAATCATTCAGCGTCTCGCCCACAGCTTGTACCGACATCCGAAGTAATATTGTCAGCGAGAGAAGAGAAAGTGGGGCAAACAGAACGGCGATCGTTCCAAGGGTTGTCCGGAGGGCCTCGCATAACTCTGCTCTTTCCTCTTCATCGTCTTGAATAATTGAACTCTTGAGAACCGTGAGGTAAATCTCGTCGAGATGCTTTTCTGGCTTCGTTGAAAAAGTGCTCCTTTCAAGAAGACGGGATAGTCGTCTCTCCGTATATTTGCCTTCACGGATAAAGAGGTAGGCAGTTGCAGCCCAAATGAACAAGCCAGCAGCCTTCTGCACGAGGAGTCTGATGCTCTGGTGGCCGGGCCAATCCGCAGGTAGTCGTCGCTCCTGCCTAATGATACTGAAGTGGTGTTTGAAAAAAAGGGAGATATCATCGTGAACGACTTGCGGCGAAATGTTGTGAAGAATAAAGTCCTGATGTTCCGAATCCGGAACTTGGTAAATGCCATGCCGAATAGGAGTTTCGGGTCTGCTCGTCATGAAGACCCGCAATCGGACCCTGTTCAACGACCGAACTTCGGCAAAGAGCCGCACAATTATGCGCACATCATTTGGATCATCACATTCGTCCAAGGCATCAACCACAATAAGCAGAGATGGGAGAAGGAAGTCGTTAGTCTTCAATAGCGGCTGAAGGATAAGTTGGCGCCATTGATCGCGTAACGTCTGGTTGGCGATGCGACTGTTCTCGGCAATAGCGTCACAGATATGGCGCCTGAGAGAGGGCGACTTCTCGGCGAGCTGCAGAGCAATGCTGGTGAAGAACTTGCCTGCATGACTGGCATCTCCACCACCTTTGGAGAAGAAGAAGCTCGCACCGAGGCTTTTGTGGTCATAGAACAAGCGTGCGATCGTCCGGGCGATAGTAGACTTCCCCGTACCAGCCAGACCGCTTAACCAGAAGATATTCCTGTCATCTTGTCCGCCAGCCCATGTCTTTATCATATCTAGAATCTCAACGCGAGTATTCTGGAGGCATAAATCCTCATGCTGCCTCTCGAAAGAGTTGAAGGCGGCGTTGTCGGCATGAGGTAGTTTTTGTAGGTACCGGTCTAGATCAGCAATATCCTGCAATATACTGCTGAAGCGTGTCAGCACCATGACCACAACCTTGACCGACATCTTACAAGTGGAATGTTTGGCTGCCCGCTTGGAAGTGAACAGGTTCGTGATTTCTGAAAGATGGTCCAAGACCCCAAGCAGGCTCGTTCATAGTAATCAATCGTACTCTACCGAACTCGGGGAATCAGAAAATGATTGATTCTGCATGATCCATAGCAGGTCGACCTGGTCCTGGAGAACAAGTGTTTGCAGCCCAATGGCCACGATCCTGCCAAGACCGCGGCGGATATTATCTGCCACTTACCACGTGACACGAGCCCAGCTGCCTATATCGGCGCCTGGGATAGCCTGGATGAATGAGTGGATGTATGAAAGATCGGGTGCTGCAACTGAGCAGCAGATATATATGCACCTAAGGTGGCAAATGTGCTTGGCAATGTTATTCACACAAATGAATCATCGCGGAACTCAACTGGTGAATAGACAGCCTTCCAGCGTTGTGATTGGTTGCACATTCACGACGGCAAATCTCACAACCAAAGAGCCCTTGATTCACCAGGTAAGTGGGTTTGACCGATGCTAACAAAACCCAAGCAGGTTGTCATCGACATCCGCTCTCCCATATTAAACTAAAGGCAAAAGAGCTCCGCTCGATCCTTTCCTATCCTAAACAAAGCTGCTCTAAGCTAGTCGAATTCTCGTGCTCCTTCCCGTGACCACGTCTTTGATGGCTGTAGCGGTGATCTCGGCATGATCCTCGATCCCGTCACACTCGTACTCATACTTTGCCGCACATGCTGCTGAATCTGCTGGTGATGCGGCGCAGTGTCGAGACTGGTCGCATCGAGATTCACGAAGAGAAAATCTCCCGTAAAGCGTTCTTTGGATGACATGGCAAGCTCCCAATTCTGATATATTTCGCCACAGAGATGAGCAAAACAAAGGCTCAAGACAAATAGAAGCTAGGGCCGGTGTTTCAAATGACCCTGGTAGAGGTTATAGGGACACGGGAGATGTCTGTCAAAGGAAGAGATCGAGTTGATCGACGATAAATCCCAAGCCTCTGGAGGGGTCATCTTGTGCGGCGAGGAGTATTTTGTTAGCTGATGCTGTATAAGCGTCCTGTCTATCTGGGGACGTCCACTTGGCGTATGCTCGTAATTGGAGGGAATTGGTAGCGAATGAAAGATCACTAGGGCAGTCCCATGGATGGGGATAAAGTTTCAGGATAAAGGGAAGGGTATCCTCCCACTGTTTGGCGCCATCTTCCTGGCAAAAGATGGCAGTGGCTGTCCTATCGGCCATGGTTCCGCCGCTTTTGAAGTCATTATAACAACCCTTTCCTCCACCCTTCCTTCGGCATCCTTCTCCTCGGGGGTCAGAGGAACGAGCCAGCGAATAGACTTGCGGAAGAGGCCTCTGGTTGATGAATTTACCCCGAGCGAAGTTGTTGGCAGGAGTTGGTTGATTGCCTACTTGAGACACTCGTGCTATTCACGGTCCGACGACCCCAGCTGGACCTAATAGTGCGCCACACGATCGGCTCCCGAAGACGGGGTCGTCAAGGACCTTTCAGGGGACTGGACAGAATGGAAGTAGCCACCTCGAGATTGGCTCCAATTGCTGAATCAGAATCACCCATTGTCACCGTAGGCGACATTGCCCAGCACCTCTTGATCTGCTCTTTTTCCCACCAATTGCTCTATTGGCGATATCCTCCAACCCCAGTGCCACTCCTTTTGACACAACAAGCTCTGTTGTCCTAGATCTCCTTCAAGAATCCCACCTCAATCACCCTGTCCACAGGGACATTGAGATTTGCCATTTTCGTCCTCGTATTCTCTCTGATCCACAGAAAAATATAAAGCAAGAATTTTCGAAAATAGTTGGTCCTAGCCTTGATCCTCATCTGCTCTTTTCCGATAATGTAGAGCACTTTGTGTGCGAAGGCAGCTTCGAGTGTGGCCAATGCAGGATCAACTGATTCTGGTCCATATTTTTCGGTCATTGCGTCTAGGTCCGGCCCGGTGGCGACATTTGGAGGACTATCCGCGTCACCATTCAACATGGCGACTTTGTCCTTCTTGATCCGCTCGCTGATTATGTAGTACCGGATATGCTCGTACACGGCCGATGCAAGATCCGGAGATATGACTTCATCATTGTATCCGTACCGAACGACCAGGCGGTAGCAATTCGGAATGGCCAGTCGAGACACGGAATGGCGATCTTCGGGGGCCACCGAAGGTACCTCGAGAGGACGCAGGTGGAAGAAAACCATGACTTCTGGGATGGCCGTGAGCTTGATCGTGAATTGACTGAAGACGGTGGGGGTGGTCTCGCCCGCTTTGTCAAAGAAGATGCCAAAGCCTTTGATGTGACTGAGAGGATCTCCATGGAATCTTTCTGTGAGGTGCAGTTGTTCGTCTGGGCCGGGTCGAACGAAATGAGAAGTGGGAAATCGATCCTCGGCTTCGGCAAACCATTGCTGTTCTTTACCATATCTCCACACGAGGAAAACTGAGGCCAGTATGAGAGCAAGCATAATGGTGAACCAAGCTCCAGAGGGCACTTTGGTCAGGGCAGAAGAGAGGAACGTCCCGTCCATGCAGGCGATGATGAGCCAAGGGAGAAAAACCAGGATAGGGCGGAAACGCCAGACAAAGATGGCCGTCAGCGACACCATGCAGGTGTCGAAAAATGTCACAAACATGACACACACGCCGTAGGCATTTCCGAGGGACGTGGTCTGCCACGCATCAGCTTCATGGACGCCAAAAGCGAGATCACGGGTGGGAATACATTGTTGTAAATGGACGCGACCAATATCGTCCCGATCATAAGGAGCCAATTGGCAAGAGGAATATAGAGCTGACCGTGGAAGATCCTGGACGTATGAATCACTTTGAGCTGCGGAAAATAGGAAAGTTTCATGACTTGGTGGAGGAGCTGGCTGCCCATCAGTCCAAGTCGCCTTTCTGCCCGGGCATCACTCACCTGAAAGGTCGCAGTAATGATCGCTTGAGAAGCGACAATAGCCGCCAAGGTCGCAATGATCAACGCCGGGTAGATGGTCCCGGGAGGAGCGGCGTTGAAGAACGGATTCGAGTATGCCTCCGGATGAACACTGATGAAAGCAGCTTGTCCGATATAGGCCAGCAGGAGACACGGAAACGTGTAGCAGAGCCAGCTGAGCTGGACTGCTCTTCTGCTGAAGGCTCCCAGGTCGGCAAATAGAGCCTCGACGCCGGTGAACGCCAACAAAATTCCACCGAGCATTCTCCAGCCATGTTCTCCATGCCGGATTAAGAATTGAAAGGAATACCCGGGGTTGAAAGCCTTGAAGACAGTGGCGTCGTACTTGACGAGATTGTATATGCCGAAGACGGCATTGAAGCCGAGCCAGATGATGACGATGGGTGCAAAAGCAAAGGTGATTTTGGTGATACCGAGTGGCTGAATCAGGAATAAAAGCACGAGGATGGCGTCGGTGATCCCAATGATCGTGCCTTTTGATAAACTCGGGTTCACCACTTCAGCTCCTTGAACGGCGCCCAGGACCGATTGAGCAGGCGTCAGGACTCCGTCGGCAATGACCATGGACACGCTTAAAACGCCCATGACTTTCAACAGTCCTCGTGCGAATCTGCTGGATTCGAGGCCCTTTCGCATCATTCGGCCGGCATGTTCGAGATCTCCGGACGCATATCTCTTCATTCTGACCAGTGAAGCTTCCCGCGGATCCCTATTAGTGATGTTCAACTAAGTGGATCATCAGCGTCCGGTTTGAGAGAAGCAGAGGAAGGACGTCCATCGTACATAGCGGCTCAACAGTGAGTAGGTGCTGAACGTACCTCCCTCGCCCTCGTTGTCGGCGTGGAGGATGATGAGGACATATTTTACTGTCACCATCATAAAGATGCTCCAGATGATTATCGACAAGACACCAATCAGGTCATCGTATGACGGTGCGGAGGAGAAGGTGGACGAGTAGACGTATAGGGGGCTGGTTCCGATGTCACCATAGATGACTCCAATTGACTGGTATGCAAGCCAGAGCAGCATTTTTCCTTTGAATACCTGAATGATGTGAGTATGGTCCTCCGCAAGCCTGATGCCGGTCGCTTGGTACCTGCTTGTGCTTGAAATCTCCTTCTTTTCGCAACCCCGGGTCTTCGTCAAGTCTTGGATCATGCGACGGTGCTCTGGATCTTGAGCGGATGTTGTAGATACCGTCATCATTGCTTCTCCTTCGCAACGTTTGCGATGACTGCGTTTCGGACTTGCTCAGCAACAGACTCCCTCTGGGGTGAGCGTCGTCGGCAATCCGAATCGTCGCCATCGTGCGCTGATACCGAAATGTCTAGCCTTCACCACTCGAGACTTGTTGAAGAAGATGGTCAGTAGGCTGGATCAAGCCGGCGACAATGGACTCTTGATAAAGACGGCGCAGGGAGAGAAATACATTGGCGAAGTAATTCGCTCGTCAAAATAAGTCGGCAGCTACCGCAAAATGGAAAGCATTCCGTCGCGCAGGCCAGGTTCCAGACCTGAAATGCACACCCCACCCATGTGAATGAATGGCTGGTCATCCTGTGGACTCATGTGGAAAACACAACCCCTGGTGGAGGTTCGAACAATCACAGATTGACATACCTCCGTCTTGCCGAGCGCTCTCCTGCTTCTCCGTCTTGCCGGTGGGCTGCACTACCAGTCCAAATGCGGAGGCTTGTGGACAACAACCCCACACCACCACCGGATCAACCAGCAATCATACAGCATACTTGGTGCCACAATACAAGGTTCCATCATGCTGGATCGTTTTTCGGTTTGGTTTCATGTTGGGTTCCCGTATCGCCCAACCACTGCGGATTCCACTCGCCTAAGCCGGACTGGATAGGTAATTTGCCCACACCGCGATCAACGCATGGTGTGGCCGACTTAAAAATGCCTCATACGCAGCTGCCTCGCAGCGTTCAACTTGCCAGAGAGCGGCCAATGTCCTTCCATGCATGAAGACTCCTCGTCTCCCATTCCTTGCGGTCATGTGCAGCCCGAGGACGGGGCATATTGACTTCGGCAATATACCACGAGCAAGACCCTTCCTCACAATCGGCCCTGCTTCATCTAGATGGCCACCACTCCAACAGCTGCGAACGCCCAAAACATACCCAAGGGCAGGACGGTCGTCACGGTGTGCATCCTCGTGGGGATGATACTGATCATTCTCCTTGTGTCTTGTTGGGTACGCTCTCGGAGGCCTCGCCAGTTTCACGGCCCTCCCGCAATAATTTATACACGGGTGGCCAGAGAGCAGCGAGAAAAAGGAATCTCCAAGTTGATTGTCGATTCAATTCCTCTCGTCAGGTATAGCACCGTGGTCCGGATCACGAAGGTTGACGAAGGGGTGGATGAGGAGGCAAACATTGCACTCGGGCAGAAGGCGAATGCCCCGGCGGATAAGACGTTATCGAGTATGTCACAGCTGAAGAGCTCTGACGGTCAAGTTCACAGATTTCTAGATACTTGTCCCGTTTGCGTCGAAGTCTTTTTGCCATCGGATGAAGTACGAATACTCCCCTGCGGACACATATACCATGATCATTGTATTGATCCATGGCTATTGAGAATTGCCGGTACTTGCCCCATATGGTATGTTGTCTTCGAAATCGTGGCCTTGATCATCTATGAGCAAATTCGTCTCACTCTTTTCATCTTCCAGCAGAACGAATCTTGAAGATGCGGTGGAACCGTCAGTTGTCGACTTGGACCCGCCGAAGCCGGTCCACTGTCACGCGTCGAGTCACTGATGAATAGTTCCGAGGTTATATAAAGTGGTGCAATGACAACAATAGGAAGCTTCCTCACACCTCCATGAGCTTGTCCACTGGCGTTGAATTTGGAATGGTGGATTTCATCTCATCATGAAGCATAGTCGTCGGGGTTGATAAAGTAGTCCATCCCGTGTCCAAGAGATATTCCCTGGGCCTGAGCCAAGATCTCGTCAGCGTCGCATGGAAATGCAACAGTGTCCAGGCCGTCACTCTCGCCACTCATCTGAGTCACCGAATGTTCCCGCCACGATGATGACGGACGGAGGACCGCGGCAGGGTCCCTGGACGCAAATGAATTCTCAGCGCTTCCGGTCCACGGAGTCCAGGGCTCGTGTGGCCACATGCCGCCTCCCACCTCGTCGGCGAAATGATCGTGCGTGAAACTATGTTGACAGAGACGGGCGGTAGAAGACTCGATCTGCTCAATATCGAAATCGACCGTGTGGGAGAGTTCAGCAATCAATTTCTGGGAATCAACAGTCAGCTGATCATGGCATGGTCACGTCAATGCGGTCAGCGTGAAGATGATAGAATTCAGACTGACTTTCAGGATACCAAGGCAAGCCGTCGCGCCATCATCACGACAACGAGCAGCAGCCAAGAGCCGAATGCCGCTTTGTGCTTTTCTCCACGCTTCCGAGGGCTTCGAGGTCCCATTGTGGGCGGCGATGAGGAATACCAGACAGATGACGGCCAAAAAGATCGAGTAGACCGACATCCAAGATGCTGAACATATCAAACCCCGCTTCATCATCTCTTCGGAGCGCGTAATGGTGATGGAGGAAATCTTGATGCAAGCAAGGGCTTGCTGCGATTGGCTCCGAGACAGCGCCTCCCCATCCGCCATTCTTTTCAAGTAATGCAGAAACGGCTGGTAGAGTATGATTTGGCCAAAGTAGTACGTTATCTCCAGCTCGTATTTGAAGCTAGACGGCCGTTAACAACCGAGGAAGGACGTTCGGCCACATGGGAACGTGGCCACTTACATCTCATATCCAGGAGAATCGGTCATCCGTCGGAGGACAGCGGAGAAGCTCTCGGCCCACTGTTGGAATTGGCTTGCCACCTCTTCCAAATGCTGGATATTGACCGGAAGGAGGCTCTCGCCCACCTTTTCCGCAGTTGACGCGGCAAGTTGTGGAAACACAGCATCCAGTCCGGATGCCGTGATCTTCAATAATTGAAGATGTTTCAATGAGAGCTCCAATCGGATGGTATCATCATGGTCGACTCTTCCCGCGTTGACCCGACCGGCCAATACGTGGCTTTCTGAGAGCTCCAGGTGCCTGTGCAGGCCGCGCAGCTCCACAAATGGAGGGAGTCCAAGGACAAGGCTGGAGGAGACGTCGAGTTTCAGAATGGTGATGAGTGTCCGTCTTCGCAGTTGACGCTGCTCATGTGAAAGTGGCAGGGACTCGAGCGATCGGGAATGGAGCCCGAGCCTCATGGCCGAAGAGCAGGCGACAGCAATGTAGGGGTGCGCGGCGACAATGCGAGATGTTGAGATTAAAAAAATGGCGATACATACGAGGGCTTGGAGAGACGTCAAGTCATTGCATTGAGTAATATCGATGGCGCGACGGGCCGTCGTGAAGTGCTGTAAGCTGTAAAGTCATCTCGTTAAATAGAGACTTTCTCATGGAGGGAGAGAACATACGCTTCATCGACGGCGGCCCGACACCCCTGCATCCGGTGCAGGGGAACATGGTAAAGGTAGCCCAACGCAAGAAGCGAATGTATCAACACCAGCGTCCGCTCACTGTACAGCTCACGATGCAGTGGTAGGGGCTGATAGATGCGGTCCACCATTTGCCTGATATCAGCACGCGGTAAGAGTTGGGCCACCAGAGAGCATCGTGCAAACAAGGAATCGAGGATGCGCAAAGTTGTCGCTCTTGCAGGGAGATCCTGGAGACTACTTGGCTGAGCGTGCAGTCTCCATTTCTCCGGCAAGGGTCTGTCGAACAGGTCGAGCATTGCAGAATGAATGTTCGTCGTCGAAGGGACGGTTTCGGAAACCTTCAAAAACAGTTCCAGCGTGCGACAGACAAAGGAGAAGCCAGAAGATGCCCCAAAGAAGGCTTCGGAATTCTGGGGGCGATGGATCAACTGTCCGTGACCTCCCATCATATTGTCGACCTTTTGGCCATTTGGGGTAGGGCCGTCTGGAGAGCTGGCACCTGGCACTGCAAGGGACCCGCATTGAAGCGCTTGGATGATCGAATCGAGATCGACATGGCCTGTATCGATGCCCTGCGACTTGAGCTGCTGAAGAGTGGTGCGAGCGAGACGAAGCTTGTCTTCAAGTGAACGTATCTTCTGTGTTGGAGGCTGGATCGGACTGCGAGAATCATAGGTGCACGCTGTTTGCTGTCAGTGGTCGCCGATTTCTACAGAGCTGTGCAGATCTGAATCATGGCGGAAACGGAGGTTGGAGCAAGGCTGCTCACAGGTACTAGTGGAGATGCAAGGGCTGCAAGGCCGCAGGCCATCGCACTTTCGCTTTCGTAACCGGCACTCATCACAAGCCCAAGGTCCCCTGCGATGGTACTTCTTGCGCCGTGGAGGCGGGATGGTGGCGTCCAAAACGCCGGACTGGCTCATTGAGCCGGCTGAGCGGACCTGGGACGAGCCGTGATCTTGTTTGAAGAGCAACAGCACAGCCGTGGACTTGGGAGGGGTTGATGTCCAGCGGTCGTCAGGACTAGCTGTCTTGGCCTTGGTCTGAGCTGCCCTGGTCGTGGGCAGTGCTGCAATTGTCGCGTTTGAGAAGAAATGACAATTGAGATCAGAGGATGCAATGCATCTGGCTCGGGAGATTCGTCATCTCAGCCCACTCAACTAAGCATCATCAAGCTTCAAGGCGGAGCCACGTCAAATCGCCATCTTTCCTCATGCATGGAGAACATGATATGGCGCAATGTGACTGGTCGGGCCCTTGCAAATTTGAGTCATTTTTTGCCTGCTGACACTCCGTCTTGCCGCTGCACATGTGATTGGCTCTGCCACACGACGGCAAACAGGGCAGGGGATGCCCATCCAATTTTGTCTATTGGCCTTTTCCCTGGTCTGTCTGACTCGCGTTGCATCAACCCAGCTCCAAAATTTCGCACTGACCCCATGGCAAAATGTCAAGGATTGTTAGCCACGTGATATGATCATGTGATTACCGACCAATGGATGCCCATGAGAGAGCTGATCTTCCAGTCGAATGGAACGACAGACACTCCACAATGATGTCCGTTCCATCTTGCTTTTTCAAAAGACATTAGCCTCTGCCTACAAGCTGCAATGAAGAGTTTCCGGCAAGACGGAGGTCGGAATCCTCACCGATCTTTTAACTTTGGCACGTTCCTTTGCCAATGGGCACAGCTGGGCACAGCCTCTCGGTTCATATGTCTCTCAAGGTGCTGCCGATGAATCCCGTGCAGCCTCACTGCCATTAGAAATTTCTCTCCAATCTCACCAAGGGCGAGAAAGACCAGAGTTCGATGTCAAGGATCCCATTCTCATCCAGTTCGCGAGGGGAAGGCATGTTCTGTTCTCCAGCCTTTTGACAAGAACACCTGGGGTCATGATAAAAGACAGATCTGTACGGCCCCGTCCTGCTGTACTTGCCCGACTTATAACTGATGTACCAAGCACGATGAGATGGTTGATTGATACTCTCTGAGATGGTGTACGGTGGTGTTGTAGGTGTGTCGGAGGCCAAGCGCTCATGAAGCGAAGAACGCTGCCTGTGTTCCCAGCAACAACTCACCCACACGCCGACCTATGTCGGGGCTGCCACACCCATCGGCCAACCCACAGATCCAGGACCGCTAATTACGCGCACATGGAGCGGATTGATTCTCGTCAGAGTACCTTCGACTGTGAGGGTGAAGATAATGAGGCGCTCTTAGAAACCGCCGAAGCAGATAGGGACGGCCTTCCAAGGAGGCCTGGGCATATGCCGAAAAGTGCCACGGCGCCTGACCCCCATGCCTGTTTGCCCGTCTACTCGACAATCCATCGGTGAGTTGAGAATATACCTACCAAAATCCGGCGTAGAGGGTTCGAAAATCGGTCCTCGAGACGATTGTGATTAAAAGAGTACTGGCTAATCGGCTGCAGCATTCGAAGACTTGTGATTGTCAGCATAGGTGAGTATTGCCATCTCCATTGCCTTGAGCATGATGTCGAAGCTAAGAATCTACCAGAGGACCCATACACGCTGGAGCAGTTGAAGGAGCCACCGATGAACGAATCCATCGTGAGGCCCCTGGTGGGTAGGCTTTATGACCCGGATGATGTATCTATCGGTAAGACCGCACATTTCACTCGGTATGAAGATTTGGAGCATACCACGTCAAGGCAGGTCTCTCCTTGACCGTCCGCTGCCCGTGTTGCTTTTCTGTGGCCTCTCGTGAAATGAAACTGATTGTCCAAGTATACTGCCTTCTCGTCAACCGTATGCAATTCCTCCGTGAGCAGTCATATCAAGGCCGAAACCAATCGATCAGCACCACCCGCGCCAATCTTTGCGAGTTAGTGGCCAGCCAGGTCCTCCGGCGATTTGACGAGGACCACTGTGGCCGTGGAGGACTTTTGCTCCTCGCCAACATTCTCGTTGCAGGTTTCGAGCCGTTCCAGAACGCGCCGGATGAGGTCCTGCGAGAAAAGCCTCTCCCTCCGCACTGGCCTGTGCAAAAGCGAGGAGGCTACGAGAGAAAGCTTCCAGCCTTGGAGGTCGCCATCGTCTCCGAGAGCAAGACTTTCCTCAGCTCTGCCGCATGTCAGAAGGTTGTCGATGCTGTATATCGAGGACAGATTATATACACGCCGTTATCGTTTGTTGACATTTTGCCCGATCATTACAAGCACAGTCCGGTCTCCCTCTACGATCCTCGGAAGGCGCCTCTGCTGAATCAGGATCGGTTGATCGTCCCGCGCATTCGCAGCATCATTGAAGTCTGCCAGTTTGCAGTCCTCCTGGCACTATACGCCCTCACCATGACTTGGCGCAAGGGTTCTCAAATGACCATCGTGGAAATGATCTTCTGTATCTATACAACGGGATGGATCCTAGAGGAGTTTGCTGCCATCATCGAGCATGGATGGCAGGTCCGCACGCAAAATCTCTGGTCGTTCCTGGACATTACCTTCATCATCATCTATGCCGTGTATTTCATCCTGCGAATGTACGCATTGGCCACTGGCAAACTCGATCCGGCGCTCCTCGGCCTCAAAATTCTCGCCATCGCCGCCCCGGTCCTTCTTCCACGACTTGCATTCAACCTGATGCCCGACAACATGCTCTTTATTTCGCTCCGCGCCATGATGAAGGACTTTACAGTCTTGACCTTACTGGCCGTCTGGTGTTTTGCGGGATTCTTTGTCTCTATGAAGTGGCTCACCTATCTCCTCCAACCGAATGAACGTCACCAAAGACTCGATTCTGCGACAGTCTCAAAATGGATGCTGTGGATCTGGTTCGGGCTCGATGGCACTGGGATTGAGCGATCTGTCGACTTCCACTTCATCCTTGGACCATCTCTCATGATCGGCTTCGCCTTTCTAGGGAATACTCTTTTCCTCACCGTTCTGGTCGCAATGCTGACCAACACCTTTTCAAAGATTGTCGCCAACGAAACCGCAGAGGTCCAATTCCGGCGCGCAGTCCTCACATTTGAAGGGGTCAAGAGCGATGCTATCTTTGCCTATCGCCCACCTTTCAATATTCTGGCTCTACTTGTTCTCCTCCCAATCAAGTTTGTCCTTTCCCCACGGAGGTTCCACCAAGTCAACGTGTTTGCCGTGCGCGTGCTAAGCGCTCCCATTCTGCTGCTCATTGGTGCCTATGAGCGGCGAACGCTTTGGCGGGCACCCAACGGCGGCCCTCAAGGTCCGCCCAAACGCGGCAAACTTGCTGTATGGATCTTCTCGGGATTCTCACCTCACGGGGACATTCAGGCAGTATTTGATGTCCGGCCGCCTCAGGTGATTGTCGACAAAAGTCAGGACTCTGACATTATAGATGCGCGTCGTCCAGAAAATCGACTCATCTCCAAACCCTCAAGACAAGGGAGGCCGGATAACGGCTTGCAGCCAACGAGGCGTTCAATGTCTGTCTAGGCATGCTGGCCCGCTCATCATTAGGCAAATGCTTGCGCAGGTCGAGAGACTCTCTCTACTAATCTCAAGAGATGGTCGAAAGAACTCTTAATTTGCGCCCCGGATGCAAATTAAGAGTTCCCAAAGCAGTGGCTACAGGCTTGCACACGCCGCTGGCCAGCACTCTTCTTAAGCTAATTCGAGCGTTGCTAATTGTGCTATTTGTCTCGGTGTCGAGCAAGGTGCTTCTTTTATAGTCCGCAGGTCATTTCCAATTCCGAGGATCTGCTCGATTACAGACAAAGTATTAGGTGGAAACATCTTTAGAATCATCTGCCAGAAGTAAGGCCTGCACCGCGACGTGTGCCTGGTCTTTGTGCTAGATTCGGTGATCCATGACAGGGCATTTCTAGCGCGCTCGTCGAGTCTGAGCCAGCCACAGCAGAAGCAGGAAACGCATCAGCCTGTACACAATCTAGTGGTTCATGTAGCACCAGAATGAGGTCCAGACCCCCTCTGTGGCCTTCGGGACGGTATCTATCTGAAGTCCGATGTCAGCCTGGCCACCGAAGGCGTCGTGGTCATCGTGCACACGACCTTCTCAACTTATACCTTGCCCATATCAATGTTTCCTCTCGCCTGTCCTGTGCTCGGCCTAGCATACGGTTTTGGCACCTCCCCAAAGCTGAAAATCGAGGCCAACATGGCCCGGGTCTTGCCTTCAGAGACTCATTGTCTGATGTCATTGTCCAGATTGACGCCGTCTTTATTAAGATCGTTATATAGTCATGGAGGTATACTTCATAAATAACGAAATATTGGAAACAGTTCTTCAAGCTCTTTAAGCTCTTTAAATCTTTGTTAATATTGTGTGTGCATTGGAACTCAGTGGGGTCGGTTGACAGATAGGAGGTAGCGCCATCCACTAGGTTATTAATTATCAAAGCCGAGGATTAGAATTGCTTATCGATAAAGATAATATCACGACATATTTCAGGCTCCACCAACCTTCACTATTTTACGTGACTGGCCTGCCGCACAACCACCACCAAAGTCACTCTCCTCCCCCGCGATGGCGCAGCCGACGAGTAACGGTGTCAGTGCCATTGATTCGGACCATCTGTCCAAAACTTCTTCTGACGGGCCCAACACGGCGGCGCTTCAAGATCTGAACCTGCTGTCCCTTTCCCCATCGACACTTGCGGTGCACGCTGATGACCCGTTGAACGTGGTAGATGATGTGGCCCCGCCCATACATGTCAGCACGACATTCCGGTACCCGAGAAATCCTGACCTCCTTCATCCATTCCATGAACGATCACAGCCGGTCTGTGACGCCACCCAGCACTGCTACTCTCGATTCACGACCCACAATACCTCTCGGCTGGAAGCAATCCTGGCGGTCCTCCTACACAACCCGTGCCTGACATACTCTTCTGGCCTTTCTGCGCTCCATGCCCTGCTCACATTCCTGAACCCGAAGCGGGTGGCAATTGGAGAGGGATACCATGGCTGTCATGGCGTGCTCAGGCTGCATCAGAGATTGACGGGTTGCAAGATCCTGCCACTCGATTGCAATGCTGAAGAGCTCGGCGAAGGCGATCTCATCTGTCTCGAGACACCGGTCAACCCGACGGGCCGGGCGTTCAACATTCAACACTATGCCGACAAGGCCCACTCGAGAGGAGCGTATCTGAGTGTCGACTCCACGTTTGCGCCGCCGCCGCTGCAAGATCCTTTCAAACACGGCGCCGATGTCGTGATGCACTCGGGCACCAAATATATCGGTGGGCACTCCGACCTTCTTTGCGGCGTCCTCGCGGTCAAGCGCCAGGAATGGATACCGAAGATGATCGATGATCGCGTGTTTCTCGGCTCTGTCATGGGCGGACTCGAAGGTTGGCTGGGCGTCCGAAGTGTCCGCACGCTGGAATTGAGGGTTCTGAGGCAGAGTGAGACCGCCGGTCGAATTGTCGACGCTCTGGACGGCGCGCTGACAGGGATGACGGTGGGCACCGGCCTGTCGCAGTCCGATGCCAACATCATCAAGGCTGTGCTGAAAAAGGTCCATCATGCCAGCCTCCAGACGGCCGACTACAAGACCTGGCTGAAGAAGCAGATGCCCAACGGGTACGGTCCGGTCTTCTCGATCGAGATGAAGGATGCCGACCTGGCGAGGAGATTCCCGAGCAAGTTGCACCTCTTCCACCATGCCACCAGTCTGGGAGGGGTGGAAAGCTTGATTGAGTGGCGGACCATGACCGACTCCACGGTGGCCAAGGATCTGTTGCGGATCAGCATCGGTGTCGAGGATGAGAAAGATCTGTTGGATGATTTAATCCAGGGATTCAGAGCCCTGGCTGACGATCCATCCTCGTGAGTGCGCCACTGGAAGATGGGCGTCAGAGTATCGCAGAAATGTGGATAGAGGGTCCAACCGCACGTCGGCCGGCTCGGCTGATGGCAATAGAATTGAAGGAGGTGTCCAGGATTGATTGATTTCGAGGTTTGTCTGTCATACGTCTGGTCCGAAGTTTCCTCTTTGCCGTTGAGTATCGACTGCGGGTTCGGTGGGACCACGACGGTCGGATGATCGTGGTGGAATTACCGGAGCGCATCGCCCTCCTCGTATTGCACGTGGAGGTCATCCCTGACAGCGATCGACTTCCGCCGCTCGAGTTCGTCAACGTGTGGCAGAGGAATCGTCGGACGGATGGGGGTGGGGGCATATAATGCCGTCATATTCGGGGAGTCTGTTCCACGCGCGGACGAAGGCGTCGAGCCAGGACCGAGACCCAAAGACATTTCAAACTCTCTTTCCAGTCCTGACATGTTCTCGGCGCTCTTCGCCGTCATTCCGGTCTGCACTCGTAGCAGCATCCGTGGCCGCAGGATTTCGGGTGGCTCCTGTGGAGGATGGCGTCCAACGGCCGGTCCCCGGTGGGCGGCGCCGGTGTAGCCAGACGCAATATGACTCGGTGATACAGATCTTGCCCTTGCTCGAGCCTTGGATATAGCAATGGGGGGAGTCTGGGCTTCCTCGCCGCCTTCGCCAATGACAACCGGTGGAGCCTCGATGAACGTGACACTGAGGCCACGAGCACGGCCCTTCCGTCTCGACAAAGAGCTGACGGACTGGCTGCGTGCTTGGTACTCAGGTCGAAGTAGTCCTGTATCATCGTGCCCGCCCGGGGTCGCCCCGATTTCGTGTGCATCCGGCCACCTCTGCGAGCGTGAAACGTCGATCTTTGGTACGACGATGCGCCGGGGCGACTGCTTGGGGATTACCACCGACTCAGATGTCACCGGTGGCGATGACACCGGCTCTGACGGAGCAAAGATCAGGGGTCGTGGGGGGATATGAGGTGGGAGAGAGTGCGCCGTCGACGGTCTGTTCGAGGTCGGTGTGCGGCCGGCGGCGAGAAATTCGTTCACATCGTCGCTGAGCTTGTCATCTGAGTCGTGAGGCCTCTTGAATTTACTTTTGGTTCGCACGATCGCGTCTCTGATGCGATCTCGTTTGGAAGCCTTGTGCTGGGTGTCAGAGGCCTGCTCAGCCGTCTCGTCCTCGACGGTCATCTTGCACAGGCACCAGCAGGGGGTGCATGGTGTGGCAGCGTGTAGAGAGAGACATCGAAGGGGAAGAAGTAGGCTGAAACACGGTGGAGCGAGCAGTGTCACAGAGGAGAGGCCACCCCTTGGGCTTGCGTGGAATGGGTGGCATGGCTCAGCATTCGTCGTGGCAGCTGCGCAATAACGGCTGCAGCACAGTAATGCGAGTCAATGCGCCGCAAACGGTAGGCGCCTGGCCATAGTTACGTTCCCTCCAATAAATGCAGAGCATCAGAACATAATGCATGTGGTCGACGCCAGCCCCCAACCCTCGCCTCCAGTCTCTCGTCATTCGGTCGATCAGGCTGCATGGGTACGACCTTGTGGCACAGTCAGCACGTTGAGCCTCGGCACTACTGCAAATCTCCCGGGCAAGACTGTCTTTTGTGGGGAGGGGAGCATGTGAGTACGAACCGCCAACAGACTGACGGACTTGGGTGGCCTCAGTTGTCGGATTGCCGACCCATTTCTCCAGAGACGTCCTGTTCATCGCTCTCTGACCGGCTCAGAGAGCGCAAAATGCCCAAGACAGGGGTCTACCACAACACGGACCTGTCCAAATCCATCGTCGAGCGCGTCCAGTTATTACAGAAAGACATCGCGACGGATCCGGATTTCTTTGGCTTTGACACATATGCCTTGCGCGACAATGTGAGGCTGATCTCGGCCACTCCGAACAAGACCGAATGGGAACTGGACATCCTACCACATCTTTGCAACAAGTCGGGAAACCTTCACGGCGGTGCCGCGTGCACCATCCTGGACAACCTGACCTCGACCGCTCTGCTGACGATAGCAAGGCCGGGCTTCCTGGACGGCGGACACGTCAGCCGCACCATCACCATGACTTACCTCCGGCCGGTGCCCAAGGGGGCCAAGGTCAAGATTGTATGCGAAGTTGTCGCCGCTGGAAAACACACCGCCAATGTGAAAGGAGAGATGAGATTGAACGACAAGATCTGTGTCACCTGCATCCACGATAAAGCCGTCTTCGCTCGTCAACAGCCGAAGCTGTAATGAGCCACCGAACCTGCAACGACCTCCCTTTAGACTGAACCGCTTTACACTTTTTGCCATTTATCAAAGACCGGGGTTCAAGTCAACACGGATGAATCTTCGGTGGAGATCTGCCTTTGTCATCTACATACTTGGAGCTTCAATACGGCACAGTTAGACTCAACATGGTTGTCGGCGACAGCCAGACTCGACCAGCTACCGTTTCGGAACGTCCTGCGTCTTCTCAAGAACGTCAGCATTACGAGACCTGTCGTCTCCCCAAGACTTGTATTTCCTGTGTCCTCAACTCAAGTTCCGCTTCTCCGATTCCCAACCCCAGTGACCAAATGCCTCCCCCAATCCACCACCGGTCATGGGAAGCCAGGGAAGCGAGCTTTCGCAATCCCAGAGATCCTGCTCTGGCCACACTTGTACTGCCTCTCGTAACATCGTTCGCTGCCAGCTCCGTCTGTACATCAGCTGGACCCATCACAATTTTGATTTCCTGCATGATTGATGGACTGACTGATCAATCTATTCATTCATTCATTAATCTCTTCATTCACTCCACATACTCCATTTGCTTATGCACGCTCCCTGCTATACGCTCCGTGGTATCATACCAATCAATGAATCACCCATTCTGCCATACTTGGGCGAAACAAAAGGAAAAAGACAGCACACGAAGATTTCGATCCATCCGTTTCCTCATCCCCTCCTTCCCCGTCTTGTCGTCGATCTCGTCGTTTTGCCGATGACGCATGTCGTGCTGCTGCTGGTTCCGCTACGATTCATCTCCTCATCACACTCGGCCCTGTCATCCTCCCACCGCCAGCAAGCAGACTCTGCCTGACGATCATCTCGGCCGCGGCAGCGGCGGCCAATCGCTCCTTTTGCCTCGACCGGTCCTTCAGATAGCCCGCCGCTTCCGGCCGCATGCGGAGGATCCTCAGAATCATATCGTCGTTCGGCTCGGCCTGTGCTTGCTTCCACTTCTCCTCTTTGGCCTTGCGCATCGTGCCCAGGTTCCTGCTAAGCATGATGCTCTTGGCACGTCTGGTACTGGGGGCTAATCCCGGGGCCAATAGGCCCGCCCCAAAGCCCGTGCCGAGCATGGGCGGAGCAGAGAGTCGTGTCCGCTGTGCTTGCTGGTTGGCAACGGTTGCGGACGCCATGCGCTCGGATGTGCGGATGAGATTTTCGGTCGTTTCAAAATAGAAGAAATTCAGCATCTGGATTTCATGATATTTCGGGCTCTTCAGCACGTTCAACGGCACCCCGTTCGCTTCGCCCGTGTCCTCGTCCACGGCGTGGAAGAAGTCGAACAATCTCTGCAACCATTTGAACACAATGTCGAGTTCCTGCTGAGTCAAAGCTTTCTGCTGCGACGGCTTATCGGACAAGGGCGGAACCAAAAGGCCCTCGATGGTCACCAGGACTTCTTTCCATAGTCGTGTCATGACGGCGATCATGGCATCCGAGGTGAGGGTCTGATTCATGATGGCAAAGTTGTCATCAAAGTACGTGAACAACGGCGTCAGAGCGTTCCAGATCTCGGCATCGCTCGGCATGCTCGTGTTCGGCACGATCGAAGCTCGGTTCCGGCCAAAGTATGAGGAGACCGTGGACATGGTGATGCCTCGGTTGAGGAGCGATCGGAGCGCTCGTCGCGACAGGCAGTGGTTGATATATGCCGACAGCTTATCGGTGATCTTCCGGGTCATGTCTCTCTGGGTCCGTTGGAGCGTGCGAAAGGCTTTGCCAAAGTAGAACTGGATGTCATCACGCTCGCCTTCCATGCTGACTCGGACCAGGAGCCGGCCCTGCGTGTCGAGATCCAACCAGTATTCGCGAGGGAGAAAGTCCCCGAAATGGGAGGGATCCAGCTTCAGAGACGTTCGTCCGACGTAATCGTGGTCACCCAGGGCGTCCCAATCCCATATGGTGGCAATGAGGTTGAGAGGCCCCTGTGTGGTAATATCGACGGACTCATCCCAGCGCGGATTGAGATTGCGATAAATGATCCGGCTCTTTGACAAGCGCTTCTGATACTCGTCCGTCAACACCACATACGGATCGCTATAACCGTTCACGTCGCACGCTTTCAGGTCTTCGGCCTCCACGATCTTGATCGTGAAGACATAGCTCGACACCTTCCGCTGCCGGTGCGCGACAGGCGGGGCATGTTTCTTCACCACGTCCGCGCATCCATCGACGTTGACATCTTGCTCGAGTTTGTCCCATTGGCCGATGGCAAAGGAGATGTTGTTGAGCTTGACAAACGATTCCGCGTAGAACTGAAACGGCTCGACCTTTTCTTTGTTGTTCCACGTGTCTTTGGCCAATTGCATCCACTTCTCTTGTCGAGTCATGTTCGCCGCCGCCTCCTGTTCCGGGCTTAACCGGTCCATCTCCTTGCTGAACATCTGGTCCAGCAGCTCACAATATCGGGTGATGCCATTGCCGATGGCCTTGGACAAGGCCGTCATGAACTTGGCGTAGCCCAGATCGTCGTCCCAATTGAGTTGTGCGACCCGCTCGACGACCTGGTTGAAAGACATGAAAATATCCATCACCGAGGTGCTGTGTCGTTCGTCTTGCGTCGGCACCTGCTCAGGACTCTTGGTGCGCACCTTGAAATTGTCCTGCTTGACGGCATTGTCCACCCAGCCGATCATTTGTTCTTCGGTGGCCCTGATCCAACGCCAGACGAAATCGGCGAGCAGATCCTCGAGTTTGTAGGGGAACGGGACATGCGGAAGAGCGTCGGCATGCACGCGGCGGAACTCGCTCATCTCCTTGTACAGGTCAAACCCGTCTTGGATGGCAATATGGACCCCCTGGGAGTTGGCCGTATTCAGAATTTGCTCCACCATGGCCTTGGAATCTTCGGCGAAGGCGGGCAAGGTGCAATTCAAGAGAATCATCAGCGGGTTGATGCCCAGGATCTCCGGGTTCTTTCTGAATCTCTTCTGGACCTTTTCCGCCAGTTTCAAGACGGCCTTGCCCAGCTGTTGAATGTGACAAAACTCCCATTTTTCCGGTTCGACCGGAATCTCTCGCTCGACATGCTGTCGGTATATGTCTCGAGCTCGATTGGCGAGTCCGTCAATGACCAGTCCCTTGAAGTGGTCGAAATCGTGGGCGTTCTGCGCGAAGCTGGGATCGTTTCGAATGTGATCGTCGAGAATGGTCATGATGGAGCCGAGACGAGGAAGCTGGGCCTTGTCCGAGTATGCGGTCATGATACAATCGTACACATCCCGAAGTAACGCATCGTAAACGGCAGAGAGCACTTGTTGCATCAGGGCAAAGTCCGCGACCGTCCACATGCTGCGATCGTCCACAACCGAGCTCATTACGAGGGAGCTTCTTTTATTTTTGGAATCTTCATGCCACGGTTCCTTGGCGTAATTGAACCCGGCATCGAGGAGATCAAGGCTGAGGGCCTGCTCGAGGAACTTTTCACGAATCACATCCAGGAAGAGCACAACACGGCTGAATTTGGGGATCCGCCACCGTAAAGCGATCTCGTTCAACAATTCTGCGGTTGGTTTGGAAAAGACCTGCGGGGCCGTGAGTTCTGTATTTCCCCCTGGATTGTTCATCCGATCATTAAGGTCGTGAGAGAGCGCTTGGAGCATTATAAATCGAAACATGGCCCTCGCCTCTGGAGGAATAAACGTGTAAACGTGGTCGGGGTCGCCTGAATCGGGCGCCAGCCCATTGTGCTCCAGATTCAGCGCGCTCATATCCGCCGGCAGATCGACCATGTATGATGAGTTTTCTTGTTGCGAAATCACTCTAGACACTTCAGAGTAAGCGGCGTCGTGGGCGCCAGTGCTTCCAGGGCGCGGATGATGAAATTGGGCAAGACTGCCTCCAAGAGTGCTCTTGGCCAATTCAGGATTTGCTTGAACGATGGCCAGCATAAGCTGGGAGAGATCTGGTGCTTCTGACTTCTTCCAAGCTTGGTACGCTTCCTGGGTGTCAAAGTCATCGGCGCTCAACGTCCTCCGCGTTCCGACGTTAAGATGTGCTTGGTAGGTCTTCAAGTCTTGAAGGGCCGCTTGCTCTGTCCACACCGTTTTGTGTTTGTTGATATCCGACTGCATCATGCTGTTCCTCAACCCGAAAATCTGTCCGACCGTTTGAACCAGAGGCATATCCTTCACGTCGCTGCTCAGCGGCACGACCTCTTCAACCATCGTGCCCGCTCCGTCGGCCGGCACCGTGGCCAGATCTTCATCATGTTTGAGCAATTTCGATTCGAGCGTGGTCAGCCTCGTGGCCAGTTCGGGCCGGTCTTTCGCCCAGTCACGGTCCCGGAGGATGACGCTGAGGAGACGGACGAAGAGGGCGACATGGCGGTCCACCATCCGCTTGACGCCATCGTCGCCAGGAGGTTTGCCTTTCTGTAATTCCTTGGTGGCATTGGAAAAGAAGATCAGCACCAGGTCTTCGGCTCGCCGGTCTTGCTCCATGCGCTTCTTGAACCCCGGGTCCGACAAGGTGTTGAGGAAGACGGCAAACGTCCTCTTGACCACGCCATCTTGGTACTCGGGCCGCCGTTCCTTTCCAATCAGGATGCCCTGCAGTCTTTTCTCCAGCTCTTTCACAAAGTCATGCGGAAACCGTGTGCTCTTGGAATCCCGGACCAGGCTGAAGTCCTTCATGAGATCATGGAAAGAGGTCGACGTATTGGTACGGCTCAGCGGGGGAGCCTTTGTCGGGACCACAAGTCTGGTCCTCTTAGCCCGCGGCTGGAGGAGGTGGGAGAGATATGCGACCCGTAGAGCGTAGAGATATGCCTCGTTGGCGCTGACCGACTTCCTTCGCGTGCGCGAGCGCGAGAATTCCCGCGACTCTTGCCCTCCATTTCGCCCACTGTTGACCCTTCGATGGGGCGTTCTCGAGCGGGTGAAGGACTGCGACATATGCACATGAACAACCGACGATTTTGGCGGTTAGAACGCGCAGGCCGAGGGGGGACTTTCAAAACACGGGGGCAGGAGAGAGTTGTGCTGACGGTCTGATGCAGGAATCTTTGGGGCAAGTTGCCCTTTGTGCACTCGCCGCTACTGCTCTGAACGTATGAAAGCCGTCATATCAAGCCAGGGAGACGCCGAATAGGTCCGAATTGCCATGGGATTTCTCACAGGCCTGGTGATGATGGTCGGTTTCAGATCCCTATATGGAAATGACATAGCCTCCACAATATCACGAGACCGCGACTCCACATGCCAACGAAAGCGTGACCCAGCTAACACAGCTGCCTTCTTTCACTCCATAGGTGCGGCAGGAGGAAGGTAAGAGCTAACTGAATCTACATCTCGGGCGGAGTTTTTATTTCCCAAACTCCATTACTTGGTCGCACGAGCCGATGTGGTCTCCTTGATATCTGGATCCGCCTTTCGTTGAATCTCAGTTCTTGACTCACCCCCCAGCAAAAGCAATGCAGATTAGAGGTCGAACGTTTATCATATCAGGAGGGTCCAGTGGCCTCGGCCTCGCGACAGCAATACTACTTCTGCGTCACGGTGCCAATGTTGCCATCTTCGACGTCAATCCTCCACCGGAGCAGCACGCTGCCGAGCTGGATGCGTCTCGAGTGCTCTTCACCAAGACTAATGTCTCTTCGACAGAGTCGTTGCAAAATGCCCTGCGGAGTACCTTGCAATGGATCAAAAGCAGCACAGCCAAACCGTTAGCCGGCACCATATGTTGCGCGGGCATTGGAGGGGCCGCTCTGGCGCTTCCTCGACAAGACCCGTCTGCTTCGCATGACCATGTCAAATACATGGACATATCCAGCTTCGACCGTGTGCTCAGTGTCAATCTCCGTGGCACCGTGGATCTTATCCGGCTCACCCTGCCACACATGGCCCTCAACACCCCGTATGGTCCGGACGGAGAGCGAGGCGTTGTCATCGTCGTCTCCTCCGTGGCAGCATACGAGGGCCAAGTCGGGCAATTAGCATACAGTGCCAGTAAAGGCGCCGTGCGCAGCATCGTCCTACCATTGGCGAGAGAGCTTGGTCGAGGTGCGGGAATACGGGTGGTGGGAATCGCTCCGGGCGTGTTTGAGACGGGCATGACAAAGCCGAAGCCTCATCCCAAGCCGAGATCCGAGGTGAAGAAGGGAGGCGACACCAGTTCGCGCGCAATGATCAACCCAGAGATGGTGCAGTATCCGAAACGAATGGGGAGAGGTGACGAATTTGCCAGGCTTGTAAAGGAGATTGTGGAAAATCCCATGATCAACGGTGATACCATCAGACTGGATGGTGCAGTCCGGATGCCTAGTCGGCTGTGAGAGCACTCTCGACGATCGTTTCATTGAAATCCTACATCACTGGGATGTCATAAGTCTATCTAGCACTATTCCGGGTTTATGGAGAGGTTGGTGCCGTCCGTTCTACATTTATATCGTGTTGACATGAAGAGGGTATGCCACTGCCGCTGCGTCTGAATGTCTTCAAAAACCTCCCTCTTTCAAAGACTCGCCACTGCCTCCGCACCAGCTGCTTTATCCACCTCCTCGGTCAAAACGTCTTGACCCTCCTTTTCTTCCCCCTCGACAGGGGTCTCTTTCTGCTCCGGGGTGGTCGCGTCCTGGTCCACGCTCGTACTGCTGGCCGCCGGGATCAAGCCCAAATTCTCCATGCGAATCTCCATGGCCCTTTTATGCGCATCCAACCCCTCGCATCGAGCCATTTCGACCACGGCCGGGCCCACGCTGGCGACGCCTTGCTCCGTGACTTCACTGCTCGTAATGTGCTTCGTGAAGCTGCCCAGGTTGACCCCGCTGTACTGTCTGGCGTATCCGTACGTCGGCAGGCTGTGATTCACGCCGGCAGAGTAGTCGCCGACGGACTCTGGCGTCCATTTGCCCAAGAAGACACTCCCTGCATTCTGGACGTGTGGCAGCGCCGAGCGAGGATCGGCGATCTGCAGGATGAGATGTTCCGGCGCGTAATAGTTGGACCACTTCATTGCTTCGGCCAGGGTGGCGACGGATATGGTGACGCTATGCTCGATGGCACCCCGTACGATGTCGACGCGAGGCAAGGCATAAGCTTGTTTGTGGACCTCGTCTTCGATCGCTTGCAGCTGATCCTCGTCCAGGTCGATGGCAATGAGGACGACTTGGCTATCTGTGCCATGCTCGGCCTGGCTCAGGAGGTCACTGGCCACAAAGGCTGGATCGGCCGCCTGGTCCGCAATGACGAGCACTTCAGACGGGCCGGCTGGCATATCGATGGACACGGCTGCCGACGTGTCGTTACTGACGATCATTTTGGCCGCCGTCACGAATTGATTGCCGGGACCGAGAATTTTATCGACTTTGGTGATAGACTCGGTCCCGTATGCCATGGCGGCCACCGCTTGGGCTCCGCCGGCGAGAACGATGGCTTCGGCGCCCACTTTGTGCGCAATGTACACAATCTCCGGCGTGATGGTCCCATCGGAGCGCGGGGGAGACGCGAGCACGATGTTTTTACATCCGGCAGCCATCGCAGGCACGCCGAGCATCAGCGCGGTCGATGGAAGGACCGCCGTACCGCCGGGGATGTACAGACCGACCTTCTCAATCGGTCTCGAAAAGCGAGAACAGGTCACACCAGGCATGGTCTCCACCACCAGCGGAGCAGATTCCCGTTGAGAAGCGTGGAACTGGAGGATGTTGTCGTACGACGTGTTGATGGCGGCAATCGTTTCCTCCGGCAGCTGCATGAGAGACTTGGGGAACGGCGCTTTGAGGACAGGAGACTTCAGGCTGGTGGCTTTCTCGAATTTGTGAGTATATTTCAACACCGCGGCGTCGCCATTGCTCCGCACATCGGCAATGATGGGATGGACCAGTGACATGATCCGTTCGTTCGACTTTTGCGACGGTCTTTGCAAGGCCGACCGCAACACATCATCGGAAAATGCTTGCGACGTCGAGTAGCGTTGCATCTGAATCCGACCCGACTCGGTTGCGCCCGCGGGGTCAGACGGTGCCTGAGAGATGGAAGACGGGGCCTCTTTGACCTCCTCGCCGTCCGCGGTCCCGTTCACGCCATTTGCCGTGCCGTCACCCACGGGCGGCGTGCGCAGCGGCTTCTCGTCAACGTATTGGGGCTTCGCGTCGCCTTTCCTCCGCTTGACTTTCAGGCTCTTGAGATCGAGGTTCTTCTCAATGTCTTCCAAGGTGACACCGGCGGCGATGCACCGGGTGAGTGCAAAGTAAAAAAGATCGGCGGCCTCGGCGGCGATGTCCTCCTTGGAGGTGGCATCACACAGCTCGTCCGCCTCTTCTTTGATCTTTGCATTGACAAGCTTCGGGTCGTTGAACAGTCGGGCCGTGTACGACCCGGCCGGGGCGTCCACCTTGCGTTCTTTGATTGTTTGTTCCAACTTGGACAAGCCTGACACCGGGCCCCAGCACGACCGCGTCCCAAGATGACAGAATCCTCTCCCTTTCTGCCGCACCTTGAAGATCAGGCAATCTTTGTCGCAGTCAAAGCCGATGCTGATGAGTTCTTGAGTGTCTCCGCTCGACGCTCCCTTGTGCCACAACCCTCGTTTGCGACTCTGGTATACTCCCGCCCCCGTCTTCAACGCTTCCGTGAGGCTCTCTTTGCTACTCCACACGAGTCCCAAGGCGACGCCTCTCTCGTCCACCACGGTCGTGGCATACAGTCCGGTTTTGCGGTCGGCCGTGGCCCCCGCGACGACGAGTTCGATGGCCGAGATCAGATTTTCGTGGCCTTCCTGTGTCGGGTCCAGTGTCAAGCTCTGGGACGGGACAATCAGGGCATTGCCGGGGTATTCATGGAGCAGACTTCTCCCATCCGCCTCAGTTTTGACCGAAACATAAATTGTCTGGTCGCGGTTGGGGGGATAGTTCCCAAGCTCCTTCAGAACGCTGTCCACATATTCATTACCCTTGTCTCCGTCAAAGGCCCATTCCGTCGACTTCCACTGCGGATTCGCCTCCAGGAAGGACTTGAGCTTTGCGATGTCCGTTTTCGGATTGACGAGCGAGATGGTGAGCACGAGCCGGCTGGGAGATATAGTCGGCTCCTGCGACAGCGCCTTCAACTGCTCAAAGGTGACGAAGATCTTTGCGGCGCCATTATTGAGCACTTCAATGACATCGTTCCAGCTCTTGAGTTTGCGCACATCGAAATACAAGGCGAGCTTCGAGAAGTTTTGCCGGAGGAATGTTAGATTCGACTCAAAATTCTCGGGGCTAATTTGCACCAAGCAAGAGCCAAAATAGGTGACCTGCTCGAAAGTGAGGCCTGCAGGATCAGGCCCGCTGGCGATCACCTCTGGATCTATGGATACCAGTAGTCCGGCGCCCATGGCCTGCGAGTCGAGGGAATGATCTTAAGCGTTGCGAGAAAGAAATAAGAAATCTCAGTCCCACCACGATCCGAGATAAAAGGCATTGGCGCAGCCTTATCGATAACACCACCAACTGATCGACACTGTGGGCTGTTATTATTGGTCAAACACTGCGAGTGGCATGATCGGCTTGATACAAGCCAATTACCATTGCTCACCGTCCTATCAAACCCAAACATCTCGCAGGAGCTGTTCAGGGTCCTGTAAGATTCTGATAACGCTGGCTTCGAGAAGTGATGTATGCCCCGAGCCTGTTTTGAATTCGTGGGCTGATCCGACAACTCTCAACCAACTTCTTGATGCACCTTGGAAGCATTTAGCGGCCGACCTTTCAGATTGCCAGGCTCTCTGCAGAACTAAGGCCCAAACTTCGACCAGCACTCTCAGGTGCTATTTCCACTACAGGAGCTGATCTTGGGCCATCTTTTCCGTCTCATAACTCCTAAGCTTCTTGACGAGAATGAGGCAGCTCTTGGCCATGTCAAAGTTATGTCTGAAGTATTACGTCTAGCATGTTCCATTCATTTCCTATCTGTTCATTGCCCGAGTTGCTTCCATTCTCTTCGCAGGTCTTTAGCTATATTTTCATTCCGCAGCCAGCTTTGTGAGGTACGATGTCACGATTCCCGGGAGACAAATTTGCTTATATCTCTCACAGCGCAGCCCACCTAATCGGTGCTGCATAGGGTCGCCTACATTACCGGCGCCGGTTCTAGCGTTGGCCCGCGCCGTCGCTGTTCATTGTCGCCGGCGGCATTCACAGGCTTCCTCGTCGACATCATCCCGGCTCGTCTGGACCATGTCGTGTCTGTCTTGAAGAGATCCACCGGATGCCGAAGTCTTGACGGTCGTTGGCGACTCTCATTCACTGCCGGTCCTCTGTTGGACAATATCTATCACGAGGCTCAAGGCAAGAAGCATCGCGGATGGGACGGCCGCCTGGATAAATATTCCATCCGCCAAGGCGAGACTACGCTCACGCAGGTGGTCGTGAGGTGGAGAGAAAATCAGCGTGATTGCATTGTAAGGCTGTTGGAATGGTATCATGAAGATCACTTGCTTCCGCTGTTCACGTTCTATTTCATGTAAAGCGCGTTGGAAACCTGTATTAACTCGTTCCGTAAACTTCAGCACCTATTGGTATCCTCCGTCGACGTTGATCACCTAAAGCCATCAGTTCTGCAATTAGAGGCTACCGCAACATTAACTCACATTGGCCGTGATATACGACGACTCTTCACTAAACAAGAAAAGAAGGAGCTTGGCTACCTCCTCTGGCTTCCCGATCCGCTTGAGTGCCGTTTTAGACAAAAGGTTTTTATAAACTTCTTCGGCATTCCCGAGAGAGTCAACCAAGGGCGTGTTAATGGTTCCACTGTGAGTGTCAGTAAGCGGCTAGGGATCGATTCTGTATGATCGTCGGCTGGCAACTTACGGCGCCACCGCATTGACCCTGATGCCCTTCGATCCACCTTCTTGTGCGGCGCTCTTGGTCAAACCAATAACTGCCCACTTGCTCGATGCATAAGGCGAGTTGTATGCAATACCCATCTGGCCTGCAATGCTGGCGGCATTGACGATGGAGCCCCCATTCTTCATATGATTAAATTCGGCGCGGAGGGAGTTCTTGACCCCATTGAGGTTTGTCGCCAACATGTCATCCCAATCCGCATCGTTCATGATATCCAGCGCATACCCGGTGCCATAGAAACCTTGGTTACCGACGTAACCAGCCATGTTGGCAGCTCCGTCCAGGCGGCCAAAATGGTCAGCCACAGCCTTGACGGCTTCGTTGACAGCCTTAGCATCTTGAACATTGCAGGCCAGTGCGATTGCTTTTCCCGGGCCGACAAGGCTTTCAACTTCTGTCGCCACAGCATCTGGTTTTCGCAGATCGAGGAGGCCCACACTTGCTCCTTGCTTCACGAGGAGCAGAGCTGTGACCTTTCCCATGCCTACCGAGAGTCAGAATGCGGAGGTTCGGTTGGGGATGACGTACCCGAGGCGGCCCCGGTGATAACAAACACCTTTCCTTTGAGATCAGAGTACGACATATTGAGGACGACAACAATGACCTTGTTCACGGCAACATTCCTCCATCTCCAGGCCCATCAGATTCCCATCGTTATTATAGCCGTTCGGTACACCCGAGGATGCTGACCAAGCTGCGTCGAGCACGCAGGATCTCGCTGCGCTAGACAGTTCGCCCTAGGGAGGGTCAGAGGGGAATAGCTTTCTGCCACCGGATTTGTCGCAACCGGATATCATCAGTCATCACATTTTCGCGCTGTTCGACGATGGTGCTGTGCGGTCTGTATCCCTGGGCGATCTGACGGAGTTTGTCCCTCCCGCTCGGTGATTTTTTCGGCTGACCATTTTCCGCTGCAACTTCCGCCCTCTCATCTGCGGATGGAAAGCTTGACACGGTTCAGTCGTGGAAGCTTTCTAAGCCACGTCTGAGAATGGAAGATGATCACGGAAACGGGCTTATAGATGGACGACGGGACCGGTCTCCACCGCACCATACACACATCGGGGACCTCATCAATTCTCCTGTGATGAAATCCACATTTGAGCTTGTTCGTTGCATGTATCCATTCTAAATTCTCCTCTGTCCGTCCTACCTTCGTCGTTGTGCTCTCCTAGCCTCCAGCAAGATGGGCCAACTCCTCCAAGACGTTGGAGAGCTTGCCCTGAGATATTGGCCTTATCTCCTTCTCATTTCTATTGTCGGTCGATTGGCCGCCAACCGGTATAAACCCGGCGTCTCTGACATCCCTGGACCCTTCTTGGCTTCATTGACAGACCTATGGCTGTTCTTCCACTGCCTCAGGGGGAAGTCGCAGAAAGATTATGAGCTCCATCGAAAATACAACTCGCCGTTGCTTCGCCTAGGCCCAAATACCATCTCAGTCGCCGACGGTGAAGCTGTTCGCATGATCTATGGCTGGAAACCAGTGTGGACGAAGGTACGGAATTCTTCCCCTGCCGTTGCAGGGTAACAACACTCCTCCACCGAACTGACGACCAATTGGTCCAGAGTCGGCTCTACATTTCCCAACACCAGACAAGCAAAGAAGGTGAGGTGGTTATGAATCTGTCGTCGACAATGGACGAAAGGAAGCATGCTCTCATTAGACGACCAGTTGCTCATGCTTACGCCATGAGTACACTGGTTGAGTATGAGCCATTGGTGGACTCGACATCTCGAGCCTTTGTCCATCAAATCACCACGCGGTTTGTCCAGACCGGCCAGGAGTGCGATCTTGCTCGGTGGTTGCAGATGTATGCGTTTGACATCATGTAAGTCGTCATTGCCAGTCACGGAGAGAGGTCGTGCCGCCGCTGACTGCCGTGATGATAGTGGCGAGCTCACGTTCAGCAAGCGGCTAGGATTTTTAGATTCGGGGACAGATGTCGACAATATGATGTACCATACCGGGCGGGCAATGGACTACATTGGCATCGTATAAAACACAACCACCTCGTCCAACCTTGTCAGTCACTAAAATGAATGTGCAGGTCGGCCAGATTCCCACCGTCGACGAATGGCTCAGAATCAAAGGCCTCGGTGTCATCCTCCGCAAATTCCGGCCCACAGGTGACATTGTGAGATGGACCGTCAAGCAGATCCGCGAGCATGAAGCGAGTCAGACAGACGGTCACAGCCGGCCGGACTTCCTGAGCCGCTTCATCAAAGCCAAGGAGAAGTATCCGGACATCATGACCGAGGCACTGCTAGAAGAATATGCCAACACGAACGTGAGCGCGGGCTCCGACACGACCGCCATCGCGCTGCGGGAATTGGTGTACCGGATCTTGACGCATCCTGGCAGCTACGACCGCTTTATGGGAGAAGTCAAGGCGACACTCGCGGCCCGCCCGCTCGACGAGAACTACGATCGCCCCATCACCTGGGTCGAAGGAAACAAGATGCCGTATTTCCAAGCTCTGGTCAAGGAATGTCTCCGTGTGCATTCGGCCCTGGGACAACTGATCCCGCGAGACGTCCCAGAGGGCGGAGCCACGATCTGCGGAAAATTCTTACCCGCTGGCACCGTCGTGGGCTGCAACGCCTGGACCGTCCACCGAGACAAGAACATCTACGGCCCAGATGCGGACGAGTTCCGGCCGGAGCGCTGGCTCGCCGAAGACAAGGAGTACGTCCGCCGGATGGAGAATCTGAGCTTTGCGTTTGGCGGAGGACCGCGAGTCTGTATCGGCAAGAACATCGCCATGCTCGAAATCAACAAATTCATTCCAGAGTTTTTCCGGCGATTCAACATCGAGCTGGTGGATCCGAAGCGATACAAGTTACGGCCGGGATGGCTGGTGTTACAAAGCGGGTTGGACAGCCGGATCACGCTGCGGGATCCCGATTCACTGCTGGTGCAGAAAGGAGATCACCTTCCCACTCTCGAAGCAGTCAGCCCGGCTTCAAACTTGGGGGCTGCGTTATCTGCCGCTTGAGAGGAGAGGGCCGGGCTTGATGATTGGAACCTTCTTTCGTTGAGAGAATGGCGCGCGTGAGAAGCGGTAACGACGCGGATAACATATCAAAGGATCTCCCAGAATTCGTCCAAAGCGTCTCCTGGGTACAGTATAGTTTCAATTCATCTCCAACCCTGATGTCCTGGAAATATCAGACTGGTGTCATCAAGCCCATGAAACATCCATTGACTTTGATACGCGTTCAACCGATCTCCTGAGCCGGCCACATCGCCCGCGGCAGTCCCGAAGTTGCCAAGTTGTGTCGCCGTGCGGTAAGAACGGAGTGCCTGTGGGATCCCAAACTCGTCCCGGGGAAGGAGGAAAGTGTCCAGGATGTCTCCAGCGGTAACTCCTTGGGCATCTCCAGTGGATTTGGTGGATGATGTTCCGGCCACAAGCCGCTGCGTCTCTGGTGGTTGTTGTTGTGGCTGTTGCTGTTGCTGGCTTGGAGAGTGTCCGTCCATGTCCTCTGGGACCGGAGATGCCAGGTCCGAGTATCCACAGCTCTCAAGAAAGGACGTGATCACCTTGTGCACCCGTCCTCCGATGTGGAAGTAGGGACCAATGTCTTCCAGCGCCTGTAAGCATACGGCTAACCACCTCTTCTCATTACTGTTATCTTCACTCTTCCCCCTTGCATCGGTCGAGATCTGTGAGATGAGTGTAGTGGCGGCTATGAACATGTGGTGAAGCATCGAGGAGAGCACTTTCCCAATGCCGTAATGTTGTCGGTACTTCAAGAGCATCTTGGAGATCCGGACTGCGTTTTCACTACAGACTTGCCGTGAAAGGTCCGGTGTATACCCATACAACTGTTCTCCTGTAATACGACGTCCCAAGCCTGGATTTGTCGGAGCGTACACAGCGAACGGACGATGCAACATAATCATGGCAGCAGACAGTTGCATGTGGAGAGCGAATATGCCAGGAACGGGCACCGCCTCTTGATCGGATTTCCATTGTACCTCCTCCGGCAATCCCTTCAGCCACTGGTGAAGTCTTTCCCCAGCCTTCGATAGGAGTAGAATGGTACTTTGTTGCTCCAACATCCGCGAAGGACCATTGGTCATGTCAATCACGTCGCCCAAAATGATACACAGGTCTGTCCACGCGACCAGAATCAGGCTATGCTGAGAACGATCCGCATCCACGGTCGGACGCGGCACCGTCACATTCGTGAGCGAAATGGTACTGGGTCGGCCCAGGTAGATGCTGGAGAACCTAATCCGCTCATCAGAGATGGGGGACCTGGAAGGTGAAGACAACACACTTATCGTAGACGTAGCAACCCCAGAAGACGTTGTGCCGGACTTTCTGATCGCGCTCTAATAGATATCCCATCGTCACGAAATCGGAGCAGTCTTGATTTAACCTGAGGTCGTCGAGCATCCGAAATGCAATACCTGTGCGAAGGGGAGAGGGGTTACAACTTCATTCCAAGTCGAAAAGGAGGACCAACCAGGATAAACTAAGCATGCCTGTCCGAACGGTTAGAAAAAGGGAGTCAGAAATCAGAGAAGGGTTCACTTTATCATGTCCCAGGCCAGCCGCACGATAATTCGCAAAGATACACAGCGCTTGGATGGTGGCAATGGTGGGATTTTCCAATTCAAAGACCAGCTCGTGCTTCGCTCGTCGGAGATAAATTTTGTCCAAGTGCTCCATCGAAGGATCTTTGCTGAGCCGTTTGGCATCCAACAGAATGGCGTAGAGGAGGAAATCGGAGTAATACTGTGTCTTGAGGCCATTGGCGTAATCCGACATGAAAGGTTCTTTTTGCAAAATCTGGAGCAGAGGATCTTGATACGTGAAATACAGATCAAGCAGGTGCCTTTGCACCGCTCTCGAGTCAGCCAGTTCTTCGAGGGCTTGTGTCACTCCTTCGGTGGATTCAGGGGATGAGGGGGGGAGAAACGATGTGATATGTATGCTGGAGATTTGTCCTGGTTCGCCGGCATCAATTTGCCCCATCGCCGCTGCCAGCTGTGTGATCATGTGGTTCCGAGCTTCAGCAGGTTTGAAGATCACCCCTGGCCGGGATTCCGGATCATTGACCGGGGATTGCATCTCTTGCAGAGGAATTGGGTGGTCAAAATTCCAGTCCATCATCTGGTAATTAGAGATTGTGGCAGAGAAAGCGTCCTGATCGTCGGGAATACTAGACACATCGTGAGACGCCGTGGACGCGTCTCCTGAGACCGAGACAGTCTGAGCCAGACAATCACTCTCCACTACTCGGGGGCCGTCGCTAAATGGGGGATCCTTTGAAAGAACCGTCGGTATAGAGGGGCTGACATCAGGAGTCGCAGCGGTGGCGACGGCGAGGGCGGCATCTTGTTGTCGCTTCTCCAGCGCGGCGATCCGATCCTGTAGTTGCTTGATATGCGCTCGCGAGTTCGAGCTGTGACAGAAAAGGTCACCAGTGTCCAGACACGGATATCCAGTGATACCCACAATTTACGTTGGTCATCAAAGCGGAACAGGCAATTTTTCTTTAGCTGCTTGCAATGCGAGCAAGGTTCGCCTCCATTCCCCGGCTTACTGTCACACTGTCACGGTCAGGATCCGCCGTCTGCACAGGATGGGCTCCAATGCCGCTTACTTTGATTTTCCTCTCTCTACAAGCAACACAGGCAACCGACGCCCGTCTAATAGGCCGCGCAGGATCTTTGGTGGATGAACGTCTTCCGCGTGAGGGAGCAGATCGCGCCGGTGCCTCTTCTACTCTTGACGGCGGACTTTCAGGAGACATTGACAACAACAGCGGTCAGTAGCCAACCAGCCAGAAATGGGATGATCGAGATCGCGAGATGGGTCGACAACGCGGGCGGCAGCTGAGAATGCGAGAGGTCGACCGTATGATGAAGATGATCCCCACGGGGCAGCAGGAAGGCCCGCCACCCCTCGGCCGTCACTGCGGGGAAGAGTCCACCGCGGACCATGGCATTGGGGACCCCAAGTGCTTTTGTCGAGGGTAAGGCATGGCTTTGCATTAGGACATGCATATGTTAGCCTGGACGCGACCTGAAAGCTTAACCTTCGGTCGCCGACTACTGTTGCTGACTAGAAGGCCTCCAGGTCACCCGAGGGTCCAACTTTTTCAGTTCTCGGAAAATGCAACTCCGCGCTGCTGCACCTCGAGACTTCCCTTGCTACAAGCCGGCTTGTGACGGCCAATCTCCTACGACCATCCTCGCCACTGGCCACCGAAACCGCAGAGATGCGCTCGACCTCTCAATTACGAGTCCACCCTAACTGCAACGTCGACAGGGGGTTCTCAGTCCAGGCTCCCCAGGTCTTGTGCTCAGATCCTGAAACTCTAGAAAACGCACATGACACCCTCAGAATCGCGAGATATCTAGATCGTGTGGACTGAGATCTTTTCGGGATGGATAAAATGGCAGGTGAAGAGGTCATCTGTTGTGCCACCCATTCAAGTGACGAGACTTTTCCTTGCGTGAGTTGAGGTGGTAAGATAAGTTGTCTGAGATGCATCAATTGCAGGACACTAGGTAGTCTGGCTGTCATGGGGAAATCGCCCATCATCTGGCAACTCAATCGAAGACGCAGCCCGATCTCTAGCCTGATGCACATGGCATGCCGACATCCAACTCTGGCCGAACGTCACACCATAACTTGTCCTTCTACCACCGTTGTTAGCAACCGCCGCCCGAAGAGCAAAACAGACTGCCTAGAGAGTCTCGGAACGGAGCAGATCCCTCACGACACCCCGTGTGCGCCTGATCGCGACTGTGAGAGCCGTCGAAATATAGAGCCGATTCCCTGAGGAGCGCAACGCATGCGAGATATATATCAAGAAGCAAAGAGTCGTCTTTTTCAATCACGGTTTCAGGTTGTCCGTAATTTCGGTGGCACCACTGGGATTCGACCGTTACTGAGGTGGAAGAGATCCGCAGCATGGTGAAACATAATCATGTGCTTCCAATTATGTACCAGGTCATCCACAGACCGCGCTCCTCCCGCTTCGCTACTCAGTGATGGGACGGCTTGACCTGCTCCAAAGTAGCCGGCGGCAAGCATAATGTCTTTCGATCCATTCCCCACTCTTTCTTGCTCACTCAGACACATGCTCGGCCTCCATGGTCTTGGTCTTGGAATCAGTTTTCTCCGAGCTATCATCTCGAGGGGATCCACGGCCCATTCCCGGGATGATCTCTTCAATCACTTCCAGGGGTACACGGTCCTCAGCCAGTTGCGACTGATAGACCTGAACCAAGTCGTCGTCTCCGAACATGGCCGCGACTTCTTCCAATGGCTTGTGCAACGTGTTCGGAAAGATGAAAAAGGCACAGAAAGATCCGAATGCGGAGAATAGAATGAAAAAGAGGTAGTACTTCCAGCCGATATGATCGAAGGCAGTGGGAGCCGCTTGGAGCCAGCAGACATTGATCGCACTGTACAAGGCTATGCCAATTGTGTATCCTTTCGCCCGCATGTGAGTCGGCCAGATTTCGGAGTGATAGAAGAATTCTGGTCCATCCAGGCCGAGCTCGAAGAACATGATATAGATGAAAAAGGCGGCCACGGCGGCGGCGATTCCACTCTTGTTCGTGCTGTTCAAGTAGGTCGCCGTCATTGCGGTTTCGATGATGACTCCAACGCAGCAACCGAGAAAACCGATGCCCATCAGCACGTTCCGTGGCACTCGGTCCACGAACGTCATGGCGACAATGCTGAAAAAAAGAGCGCAAGCCGTATAGCCAGTTTGCATCAGGAGAGTCTGGAGATTGTCGTAGCCTAACCTGGCATACAAGACCACACCATAGTCTACCACAGTCAGTATTTCGGCGGCAAATTCGAGTGGTGTGGAGACATACTCTGAATGGTGAGCACGCCAGAGCTCATCACGCAGACGCACAAGGTGATGCTAATAAACGCTCTCTTTCGATAGGATGGCCGTGTGAAGATCTCACGATAACCCGTCTTCAGGGATGCGTCAAATCTGATCTGTTTGTACATTTGATAGAATTCTCTTTTGGCGAAATCATCCTGTGGATCCCTTGGATCTGAGTGCAGGCGGTGAATGATCGCCCACGCCTCTTCGTCCCGATTTTTGGAGAGCAGATATCGAGGAGATTCGGGCATCCAATAGATACCGAGACAGAGAATGAGGGGAGGGATCATTGTGAATGCAATAGGAGCTCGCCATGCGTTCGGGGAATCGTAGAAGAAGAACCCTAGACCGATGTATCCGGTGAGGGTATAGCTGTGTTGCCAAAACAAGAGACTGGGTCAGACTGACTTGACACAAACACACAGATGATTCCGCAACGTACCCAATATTGATCATGACAGGGGCAATGTCGCTGAGCATGCCTCGGTTCCTGGGAGGGACGATCTCGCCAATCCACAAAGGAACTGCGGCCGTCAATTGAAACCCTCTGCTCAGAGCCGTCAGAAATCGGGACTCTAGAAATGAAGGATAGGTCATTACCCCCAACCAGCGAAAAATCGAAACACGATGAACATGGCCGGATTGTAGGCTCCAGCGATGAGGGCCTGGGACACAAGCACAAACATGCCGCCGACGAAAATAGACATTTTGCGACCGTATGCATCAGCCACCCAACCGTGACACAAAGCGCCAAAAAAGCCGCCCGCATAGTAGAGGCTGTTCATGGCCCCGAGGATGCCAGCTTCATTGGGGTTGGTATTTAGCTTCATGTATGCGTAAAAGGAGGGCTGGCCGAGGGTGGTGCTGATGACCGACGCAGATGTGCCATAGGAACAAGTGCCCAAGCTCATGAAAAAGCAGATGAAAACGGTGAACGCCTTGAAGTGGCCCCGTTTGTTGAGAACCAAGGCATCACCTTCTAGTTCAGCCATCTTGCGCTGTTTCCTTCGATCTCCGCCGGTGGGTAGGAGTAGGAGCAGTGGCAGTCTGTCAATTGTTGATAATGTCGAGGGCCTCTGGAAACATCCACTTATACAGAGTGGGAGACCAGGCTTGAACCACTGGGATCCACTAGATAGATATATAGTCCCAGAAAAGTATAGTCCGTCCATCGCTACCTGAAACCCTGACCTGGTGTTCCTGAGATTGCCACCCAGCCGTTTTCCGTCACGAGAGTGTCAAGGCTGACGAAGACATGATGTGACCTTCGTATCTCTGTGAATGCCCCCGGGAAAGGATTTCCATTGCCTGACGTCCGTGTTGTTGGTCCTCTCATACGGCACCAAGATTGCTATTTACCCCGCGGGGAAGGCATTGCTATACTCCATTAAGCTTACGGCTCAAAGCGTGCCTATGGCGTGGTCTAGGGCCTAGGCGCAGACCGACCTCGCTTTACGCTATGCTTTCTTCTCCTCTGGGTGAAGAGAAAGGGCGTCAGGCTTAGGCCGAGGATGTTGGAAATGTGGTGCCGGACAAACGCGAGCTAGATACAACCAGGATCACCGTCAGGGTCGGCCTTGGCGATTTCATGGAGGCCAAAAGGCGGAGAAGCCAAAGTCAACCCCTTGATCTAGCGTCGCCATGTGGCCGCTCACCACCACCACTCACACGAATCGAGACAGAACGCGCCAGTCCCTTGCCAGCCCCGGATTTAGGTCCACGGAATTGCATTTTCCGCAGCCATGGTCTGGCTCAAGCCGGGGTCAGGACGCCATAGTTCGACCTTGATGTTCGGAAGCATGAAGGGGGGGGACAAAGCATCGTTACTCCGAACCAAGCGGTGCAGGACGATCTCGAGTCGTTCACTGCAGAACACAGCATTAATAAACTCCGAACCACGTCTTACTGCATTTGCTGCGTCTCTGCTGGCGGCCCGATGGTTGCACTCGAGTTACAGGCCGATCCTCCTGCAAGGGTATATTCATTTCGGAAAACAGTCCTGGGCCGCGCTGAGCATGGCCTTTCCCGAGCCCTGTGGCCAAGCATCTGGATTAATTCCATGGCCTTAATGACTCCGATCATAGCCGCCTTCAACACAGCTAGATACTCTTTATTTTTCACTCCTTCTGCTCAGTGATAAGTTGGACAGAGTGAGAGCTGACCGCTGACGGACGACGTCATAAGTACGACAGATTAAACACACTCGGGACGTTGAACAGGACAATTAACCACCATGGCAAAAGACGGGGCTTCGAATGGAGCGATCAATGTTGAGACGCAACCGGCGAGCAACGGGGCGTCAAATGGCGCCCCAGACGGAAAGATCCATCTTTACGGGGAAACCCAGGCCATCGAGGCTACCGAAGCTTTTAAGAACTTCCCGATAGCGTATGAACTGTCCAAACTGCCTTTCCTGTCGCCCCGGCCGGTGAAGATCATCGTCGCTGGAGCCGGCGCCAGTGCATTGGATCTTGCACATGCGGTACAAACGGGTATTCTCGAGAACGTCGACCTCCATATCCTGGAGAAGAATCAGGGCCTGGGAGGGACATGGTTTGAAAACCGATATCCTGGGTAAGTCGAGCCTTTTTCCACCGGGTCAGCTTTCTGCTAATGCATGACTTTGCATCGACAGCTGCGCTTGTGACATTCCTGCACATGCCTATCTGGTATGACTTCCCGATCTTGACGATCTCGGTGGACGTCAGTTCACTGATGTGAATAGTTCTCGTGGGCACCCAACCCCTATTGGTCCGAGTACTACGCATCGGCACCGGAGATTCTTAAATATTTCGAGCATGTGGCGGAGAAATATCACCTCAAGCAGTACATCACAACTGGGCGAAAGGTTGTGGGTGCCGAGTGGCAAGATGATAAACAGAAATGGCTGGTCCGCAGCAAACAGACGGACGGCCGCAGAACGGTCGTTTCGACCGCTGGGGTCACTGATGGCGAGGTCGGTGAAGACATCGTTGAAGAGTGTGATATTTTCATCAACGCTTCCGGATATTTCAACCAGTGGCGCTGGCCGACCACTCCAGGGCGTCAAGACTTCCGGGGAACAATGTTACACAGCGCTGACTACGATGTCAACGTCGACTTAACGGGGAAAAATGTCGCCCTTATCGGCAATGGAAGCAGTGGGATCCAAATCACCGCTGCCGTGCAGCCCATCGCGAAGAACTTGACGGTGTTTATGCGCAATCCCACCTGGATCACGGCCAGTCTCGGGTCGAAGCACGCTCCAGAGGAAGGCAAGACGCATTTTACCGAGGAGCAGAAAGCGTACTGGGCCAAACATCCTGAAGAGTATCTGGCGTATCGGAAAGCGATTGAGAAGGAGCTGAACGATGGCTTCCCCGTCATGATGCGCGGGACCAAGATGCAAGAAGACGCTTTCGCTTACACAGCTGAGGGAATGAAGAAGAAGCTTCAATCAAAACCGGAACTCTGGAAGCTCCTCTTGCCAGCTTTTCCCGTCGGCTGCCGCAGACCCACACCAGGCACGGGCTACTTGGAAGCATTGTGCGCTGACAACTGCCACGTCGTTTGGGGCGAGCTGGATCGATTCACCGAGAAGGGCATTCGGTCGGCAGACGGCACGGAGCGGGAGTTTGATGTGATCATCTGCGCCACGGGTTTCGACATGTCGATGTAAGTATGCCTCCAACCTGTCCGGGCGGTGGGCTAAGTTTATCCAAAGGGTGCCGAGATGGCCGACCGTCGGAATCAATGGGATTGACCTCCAAAAGGAATGGAAAAAAGACCCGGCCGCCTATCTGTCCGTGCTCGCAGAGAACATGCCCAACTATTTCGTCTACATCGGGCCACATTCGCCTGTCGGTCATGGAAGCCTGCTGCCATCCATTGAACGGGTCACGTTGTATATCTGCGATATCATCAACAAGCTTCAAACCCAAAACTACAGCTCCTTCATGTTGAAGCCCGGCAAGGCCAAGCATTGGCAGTATCAGATGCTGGCATGGTTGGACAAAACTGTGTGGGGTGACGACTGCCGAAGCTCATTCAAGAATGGCACTCGTGATGGGAAACTTTATTCATTCCATGGCGGTTCCCGTCTCCACTACCTCGAACTGTTGAGGCTGCCCCGTTACGAAGACTTTGAGTGGAAGAGCCGGTGCCCGGAGCCTGAGCTTGAATTTGCCTGGTTGGCCAGCGGCTTCCTCCGTCAAGAGTTGCACCATCAAGATGAAGACAGCGTGTAAGATTGTCCCTCGTGGCCCCCATCCCCCACTTGGTGCATCAGTTGCTCACCATAAGCAGGTGGTACTTCAACCAGCCACGGGAGGTTCTGACATCGTTTATCGATTAAGATGAGTTGTCGAATAGAGAAGAGGGAATGACAGAGCGGGAGGGATAGTGGTACATCACAGGCCTGGGATGGCACCCGGGCTTTTATAAGATTCACCACACCGAAAGCTGCAAGGGCCGGCCGCTATGACAACAGTTGGGTTTTGGAGCGAGACGAGAGCACTAGATCGAGCTCGTGAGTCGATCGCTTTTAGATAGAATATAGGTGAGGAGCAGCACCTCTTCTACAACTGTATACCTGTTCGTCCAAGGTCTGTTCTCAAGGATGTGAAGGTGCACCTGTAACGCCCAGACTCTTCTCCACTTCAGCTCCAACAAGCCTAGCAGCCAGAAGAATAGAACTACCATTCACATTCCGCATAGAAAAGCGACCAAAGAATCAATGTCTTGACATAGAAGAGTCACCTCTGCATATGCATGGTTGGAAGCAATATAACCTGTCAGCCTCCACGAGGAGCATGATGACACTCTACGTTTCAGGTCAACTGGTTGCCCAGGGAACAGTGTTTCAGCCTGTTGTATCTTGTTCCTCAATTGTGTGTATATAACTCTAGATTCCATAAATACAAAGAGCACAGTTGAACCCTGATTCACACAATGTGACATAACCCGAGGTAAGAGCAAATTCTACAGGTAGAGTAAAAAAGCTAGCCAATGCTCATGCCTGGCTGCATACTTGCAGCTAGGAAGACACCTGTTGCATTGACAAGATCATCCTATCTATCTCGTGAAATACCCAGGCTTCAAATGCTGCACAGCGTTGTTCCATCCTATGGCACTGTGGTAAAGCTGCTATCCTCGATCGGGTGCCGCTTGGCCGGAGCTGGTCTAGCCAACCCTGCACCACAACACCATTGCTGACAAGCAATCAGATAAGATTTCCTGTGAAAACAATATTTAGCCACCACATCCATTTTGGAGAACACCTGATTGATCGTCCATCATTCTGTGCACTGTCTCTGATCAGTCTCGACTCTTCGTCTCTGATCATTGACCTTTGCACTCGGTACGACGATCCTCGTGTGGAAGGACTCACCGTTGATGCCATGATGACCCTTGGCCTTCTCTTCGTTCGGTTCCACCAGTAGCATGATGGACACAGCACAGGAGGAAGCAGTAACGTCCAGCGCTGGAAATGTCACAACTCCACCCGACCTCCGCTTCTTACATTACAATGATGGTACCCAGCATGCGAAACCTGTGGCCTGATCGGTGCCCTGACAAGTGCAGTTTACCACATTGATTCATCCTCCAGCGAACCCGTCGGAGGAGTCGCACGCTTTCAGACCGTCTGCAACTACTATCGAGATGACCCTCGTTTCAGCGGGCAACCGAGACTCGTCACGCTCTTTTCAGGAGACGTGTTCAATCCCAGCTTGGAAAGTAGTGTGACAAAAGGTAGGTAAGCGTCTAGCGGAGCCCGACGGAATCCATAAGAATGTGGGAGCGAATCTAATCGACTGCAGGCAGCCATATGATTCCATTCCTCAACCGCATCGGCACAGACGCCGCGTGCGTGGGGGTAAGCGGCTGCTTATTTCCCGAGGCCAGGTGCTGATCACTTTGGACCTTCAGAACCATGACCTTGACTTTGGCGTCGCCCAATTTCGCAATCTTGCTTCTCGATGCTCCTTTCCATGGCTGCTTGCCAACGTGCTGGGTACGTCGCACCATCCCAGTTGACCGGGTCATGCCACTCATACCGGTGAAGACCCCGCCCTGGGCGAGGATGTCCCTCTTGGGAATGCGCAGAAGACCACCATATTGACGGCTTCCAATGGCATCCGAATTGGTATTATTGGCCTCGTCGAACGAGAATGGCTTGATACCATCAACTCATTGCCTCCGAACCTCATTTACAAGTCGGCGTCAGCCACCGCGAAAGAGCTTGTTCCGAGCTTGCGAGAGCACGGTGCCGAGATCATCATTGCATTGACCCATCAGAGAGAACCGAACGATAGAAAGTTGGCAGAAAAGACCCCGGATGGTCTGATTGACATTATCCTCGGTGGTCACGACCATTACTACCAACATGCTCTCATCAACAGCACCCACGTCCTTCGCTCAGGAACTGACTTCAAGCAGCTCAGCTACATTGAAGCACGGCGCCGACCGGAGAATCCCCAGAAATGGGACTTCCACATTGTCAGACGAGATGTCGTGTCCTCCATTCCTCAGGATGCCGGCACAGTCGAGCTCATGGAAAAGGTCTCATCATCGCTCAAGTCGAAATTGGAAAAGCCGCTCGGATATACGGCAGCTCCGCTGGACGCACGATTCACCACCGTCCGGCTCAAGGAATCGAACATGGGCAATTTCGTCTGCGATTTAATGCGTTGTCATTACCAAGGTGATTGCAGCATCATGGCCTCAGGCACGATTCGTGGGGATCAAATTTATCCGCCAGGTGTCCTCAGAGTCAAGGATATCATGAATTGGTAAGCTCAATCGGCGACTCGGTCGACTGTTGAGACGTTTTTAACCGGCCACTCTAGCTTCCCCTTCGAAGATCCGTGTGTCGTGGTCCGGATCAAGGGCAAGGCACTTTTAGACGCCCTGGAGAACTCGGTATCCCTTTATCCTGCTCTGGAAGGGCGTTTCCCACAAGTCTCGAACATCGAGTTTGAGTTCGATCCCAGGGCCCAGCCTCGCTCGCGAGTCCAATGGGCCAAAGTCGCCGGAGCACCGCTCGACCTTGACAAAGACTATGTAGTCGTCACTCGAGGCTACATGGTGCGCGGCAAGGACGGTTTTGACTCGCTGCGAACCCCATCGGAAGGTGGGAACGCGGAGGAGATTGTGTCTGAGGAGAACGGGATCCTCATCAGCACGCTGTTGCGGCAGTACTTCATGTCGTTGAGGATCCTCGGGCAGTGGAAGAACTGGGGCAAGAACATGCACAGGCACTGGAGCGGCGTGCACCGCGAGCTGCATGACACTCACCCAGTCGTGGAGCCGCAACCACGCTTGAATCACGCAAACAACGTCGCCACGCAGGGATCTGGCCTGAAGGAGAGACACAGTTCAACAGCCGAAGGCGATGCTGGAACACAGCCGAGAGGTCCGGGTATGGAATCCCCGCTCGATGAGTCGGACGACTCCTCCCACCATCCACCTCATCGGCGAGAGTCCTCGGCCGCACAAGAGCGCGAGCTGCAGCTCATGCGCAAGGTGATGAGAAAGTGGTGGCGGCTGGCCAAGTTGCACGGTCATCCGAATTGCTGCGACAGCATGGAGGAAGGAGAATTCAAGGTGGATTGGACGAGGGTAAGTTCGAATGTCCACAACATCGGTTGTCCTTGACATGCGTGCTGATCATGCTGATACACTGACAGGCCATCGCACCACGACTAGAAGGGCGTATTAAAATAACTCCTCCACCCGCGATAGATCATGTCGGTCATAAGAATTAGACAATCACCTTGCAAGATACAGTATCTCGATGCCAAGCTCGACCCCGCACTCTTTCTATTGGTAGCCTCCTCCAGTGACAACCAACACCAAAGATGATATCACCGTCGACTCCAAAGTTCAGTGGGCACCGAAGCTGGAAGCGGACTATGGATACCCAGATTAATGAACAACGAGTTCCAGAAGAGGTACAGAAAACAATGCTGAGCTCATGGAACAAAGGCAGTTGAATGGTGGTGCTGGAGGCAAGTTGACACAGCAAGAACCCGTACGTCAACGCTCGGTAAACATTCCCTCTTGTGACAAGCTTTCCGGACCTCCCGAGTCCCTGATGTCAGGTCGCCTCCCCTGATCTGACTTGTTGTAAGAAGAGACGACGAGACATGAGCCTCAGAACGACTCCTCAATTTTGCCCACACTCTGGACGACCTCTCAGCAGTCATTAGACGGATATGAACACTGGCAAAGACTAGGGACGTCCATCACTCTTCACTACCGCCGTGGTCTTTTTGGATCCATCCCTTCTGGCGCATAATGGGAGGTGGTCCCGCGTTTCCGACGGTCTCTCCGCCAAACCCTTCCCCGTGCGGCTGTAAATCGGTGAGCCTGAGAAAATGGCAAAGCGAACTCCAAGCTTTGGTGGACATGGGAAGGTATTACCAGCCATGCGTCATTCACTCCCAGTGCCGCTTTCGACTTTGCCTGGAGGTGTTCTTGTGAGATCGAGTGACGAACTAACAATCTCATCAGCAATGGCATCCGCCTCTCTATCACTGACGTCGCTCCTCCAACGTCGCGCGTCTTGCCCACCGTGTACCAGTATCGGTCGGATATTTCTCTTTATGACTCACAGTACGACGATGATGGGAATCGCGTGTCCATTCCCGAGGCCGTGATCAATTCTGTCATCGCTGTTCTCCTGCGTTTTCAAATCAACTGTGCTGAGTTCGGGGTGCCGCGCCAAAATATTCGAGTGCTTGCGACTGAAGCGACCCGAACAGCGCCCAACTCGGAGGAGTTCCGTCAGAGGATAGCCCAAACAACGGGACTGACCATTGAAATGCTCTCCAAGAGGGAGGAAGGGCAAATTGGCGCCATGGGTGTTGCCAGCAGCTTCTCAAATATGCGTGGATTGGTGATGGATCTAGGAGGTGGCAGCACGCAAATCACGTGGATGGTTATGGATGAAGGGCACATCCGAACAAGTGAAAAGGGCGCCTTCAGCTTCCCTTACGGTGCGGCAGCGCTGACAAGAAGACTCGCGGACTTGGAAAAGGGCAAAGGAAAAGATGAGGCCAAGAAGGCGAAAGAGCTGCTAAGGAAAGAGATGACCACTCATTTCCAACAGGCATATCATGACCTCCAGGTACCGGAAGCGCTGGTGGAATCGGCCAAGAGAGAGGGCGGCTTTCCGCTTTATTTATCTGGAGGTGGTTTCCGAGGCTGGGGCTATTTGCTGCTTTACCAGAACCAGGTCCACGGTGATCATTACCCTATTTCCATCATCAACGGCTTCACCGCACACAAAGACGATTTCCAGGACACCGAGACCCTCAAGAAGGTGGCCGAAACGGCGCATAAAATCTTTCGGGTCTCTGACCGTCGCCGAAAGCAGGTTCCTGCCGTCGCATTTTTGGTCAATGTCCTGGCCGACGCCATACCCCACGGCATAAAAGAAGCGCATTTCTGTCAGGGAGGAGTGCGGGAAGGGGTCTTATTTCACCGGCTGCCTCCCTCAATTCGCGCCCAAGATCCTCTGGAAGTCGCCACGAGTCCATACGCACGGCCATTGGCACCTCGGCTGACCATTCTCCTACGAGATGCCCTTCCGCCGAACCTCCCACCAGAATTGTCTTCGATGGATGCCGCGGCCACTCCGCCGAGTGAGGGTCAGCCCGATGAAAGACAGGTTCCAGATTCACTCACGTCTCACGTTGTCTGTGCCATGGCCAACATGTTTTATTTCCATGCCAATATGTCTAAAGAGTCGTCGTCTGCCTCTGCGCTCCAAAGCACGAGCACAGGAATCTTGGCTTCCACACACGGCATCTCTCATATCGACAGGGCGCTGTTGGCACTGCTCCTGGAGGCCCGTTATGAGGGCGAATTGCCTCCCCGAGAAATGAAGTTCAAGGAGGCTCTGCGCCAGCTGCTTGCGCCGAAAGAGGCCTGGTGGGCTGAATACTTGGGAAGGGTCGGCCTCGTCCTCAGCCGAGCCTATCCCGCAGGCCACGCCGAGGTTGACGAGGACACGACAACTCCTTCCGATCCGATCGGAATCAGCAAACCGAGAATGAAGCTTTCGGCTAGTTGGGCAGATAACCTCGGGAAGAAGGGCAATAAGCAGGGTATCAGATTGACCATTTGGCTGGAAATGAAGCATCGGAGTCGCAAGGATCCGACGAAGATAAAAGAAGCTTTAGAACGACACATCAAGAGAATTGAAAAAGCGGGCAAGAAAAAGAATTGGATTGGTGGAAGAGAGGGATGGGGAATGAAGGTCGGAGTTGTTGTCCGTGTCATCGATTCCGACTAGGGTCAAGAGGAATCCACGAACGTTTTCGCCGAGAGACACAAGCCGGCGGAGAGGGATTGCAAATTTACGTCGAAAGGTAACAAACTTACAGCGCAAGCTTCAAAAGATCGTGCAATATGGAAACATCCATATCATGCCATCATTTCAGCCATATGCAAAGGTGGATGGAGAAGAAAGCGAACGTCTGTGGGCCCCAAGCTCGCAATCATGGTCCTGGCAGACCCAAACACCAACGGGGCAACAGCTGACCTGTGTGAAAATCTGGAGCTAGGCTCAATGCTAGAGGACAATCCAGTTGGATGGATTCAACCTCGGACTTTGCGACACCAAAGCGAGCAGCAGATCGAAATCTCCTGGTGGGTTGCGATAACAAGGACAGGTATCAGATTCTGCTAGACACACACTGTGTCGTGCTTTGGAGAAGAGTCTTCAAACACAACCGTGATCTGAGGGCCGTCCCCAGGCTGGCAGAGTGTATCTGCTCGTCGCTGTTCAGCTCAGGAAGTCGCGTTTCATTCTTCACATCCAGGCCTGGGGTAGCAGCCTCAGGGTCTCTGGATATCACAGTCGTCTGGTTCTGCATGTGTTGCTGCATATCTACTAGTTATTGAAGCGGAAGCATGGCGGTACGAGAGCGACGTTACGAGCAAACAGCCTTTGACTCAGATCATCGCCGCCACTGCCTGATCCTCCATCGTTACAGATTAAACCAACACCAGAATTCCTAGCGCATCCTCTTCTTCAGCTGCGTTGATCTCGGCCCTGGTGTTCTCTCATTCCGTCGTAATCAACGACGTCGATTCAGCCAGACCAGAGTTCTTTCACGATCCCGAAACCAACCAAAGCATACACTGGAGACTGTCACTCTACCCAGCAGCGAGCAGTGCCTTGGCGTCATTTCTCAGAATGTAAATGTTTCTTTTCTCCCGCGGCATCTTCGATTCTCATTTGTGGCAATTCTTTTGGGTATCCCTGCCCAATGTGAATTTCCAAACTGCAGCAGCTCCTGTCCGGCTATTTCTCTGTGAGCTGTGGCCCGCTTCACCTGTGGGATTGGAATTGTTGGAGTATCTCCTGGGCCGGTGTCAGCCTGCGACCCCTGCTGTTGCCTAGGCAACCTATGGTGTGTGCTTAAGGCACTCTTCCTCCGCCATATACTCAATCTTCACAAGAGTTCTTCCATCCACTCCCTGCCTCAAGTTCAACAGCCGGTCCTTGACCCGTGCTGTCCGGCCAAAAAACCAGATCGTCAATCCCGTAGCGAGGCCCGACCACGGCTTTTATCCAACGCAGATAGACAGGGGTGGCCACACTTGAGGAGGATGATGTTTCCAAACCTGCATTGTTAAGCACATTATTGGGACTTTAGTGTCTTGCTGCTGTCATTCGGACAGTGAATCGAGACTGGGTTGATGTTTCGTTCCATGTTTTGCCATTGGGTGGAGGTGGTCCAGGTCAACCTGAGGGACCCAATGCTACCACGTTCAGTAGTAAATGAGGGTCGAATTCCCCAAGCACTCGAGATGGGGCTGAGAAGCAGTGGGTAGAACCGGCCCCACTACGCTCCACAGGCAGGCACCAAGTGTGGAGATGGGGAATTGACAATACCTGTAATGCAGGGATGGGCAGTACCGCCTAAGGCCAGGATGGAAATGACCCTGGACGTCGGTCGTGGTATATGGATTTCACAATTCCTCTAGGCATGTCATCAGCACTCCAAATTACCTTACTGCAATGGCGCAAACCTAGGGTCAGAATACGTGCTAGTCTTCAAGACAGGGACATTCATGACCGAGACTTGGCAACTTCAAAGAATCATTCGAAAGGTGAATTGCGTGATAGCCAGCTGGAACGCCTCGCCTATCGTTGACGGAGGCAATCGTGGAGGAGAAATGAAATGTCATCACGAGCGTCAAAGAGGATAGATAGACGCAGTAAAGCGGGACATGTCTCGCTGGTGGCTACAGCTCCGCGAGTGAGACTTTGGAGATAAACTAAATTGTTCCCGACTGGTGTTTGTCGCACGATGCCGACTGGAGCGTGGAGGTAGTGTATGCGGCAATGAACGGATCTCCATCTCCCAGAGCCAACTGGCAACGGAACATACGTGTGCGGCAGCGCGGCGAGCGAGTCGACTTGTGGAGGAACGACTGGTGGTATCAGGACTGAGTTTGATGTCCGGGGCCGAGAGAGATGGGGGGAGTAAGTCGAGGAAATGAGGCATGGTGACGCATCAAAAATACAGCGAGGCCGAGTGCCAAAGTCTTCAATCTTCTACTTCCTCGTCTTCGGCTCTACTTCTGCGCTAGCGGGAGAATAGGAAGGGGAATGCATCGCTTGAGAGCATCCTGGCGTTCTTCGCTGGTCACTTCCACATTCTTAGAGCATAGGAGAGAAACGGGTTTCAGCTTCGAACTTCCAAGCGCCGTCGAAGCAAGGATCTATTTCTTGCCATATACGAGAACGCGGTTCTCCAAAGGCTTGAAGCTCTTTTCGCCCGCCTCTGCCACGGGCTTGCCGAAGACGAGCTGGCTTTTCAGTTCCCAGTCGCTGGGAACCTTCCAGTGCTCAGAGATCTTGGCGTCAATGAGCGGGTTGTAATGCTGCAGATTGGCACCGAGGCCTTCTTGTTCAAGGGCGGCCCACACTGTCGACCTTGTATCAGTGATGACAGTAACCAGCAGGTGGACGATTGAATGAGATTGACGCAAACCAGGCGCCGTGAAGAAGGGATCGACTTACCGACGTAGGTGTGAATGGCATTGGTATGCTCGGACCAGATGGGGAATCTGTCTGCATAGAGAGGCGCCGCCTGCTGCAGCGCTTGAACATCCTTGGGGTCTTCGTAAAACAGGATCTACATGACATTAGCTCCTGCACCGCCGAGACGATTCCTCAACAGCCGCAATACGGCTGGCACGTACAGAGCCATAACCGGCCTTGAAGGCATTGAGTTTCTGCTCAGTGCTTGGCCACTGCTCGGCAGGGGCGACGGCCTTGACCGCTGGCTTGACGATCTCTTCCCAGAGATATTGGTGGTCGGCGCCCAGGAGGACAACAACTCGGGTGCTTTGAGAGTTAAAAGAGCTTGGGCTGTGCAGAACTGCTTGGTTCACAATTTCGACGATCTTTTCATCGGGAATCGTGGAACTGTGCTCAAGGGCATAATAGGTTCGCCGTGCCTTGACGGCGGAAAGAAACGAGTCGGACATGGTGGCCTGTGAAGTGTTAAAGAAACGAGTTGTAAGTAGCTGACGACACGGCGAGATAGGAATCCCGGGTCTGCAGTTGACTGATCGAGCAGCTGAGAGAAGTTTGAGGCAGGAATTCGTAGCTCGAGGACGGAGCAGCATGGTCGATATTGTAGCGAGGATAGTGGCTTGTCAATATAATGCGTGCTGCATGGAAGGATTCCGCGATTCGCTGTACTTCTATGGTAAGCAGAATTGTATCAGGAGACTAATTATTAAGTCTGCTGTGGAATCGGAAAAAAGTCATTAGGGGCACTGGTCCAACCCGAAGTGGAGCTTGCGGTCACAAATCGGCCACGGATCGGAAGCTAATCACCCGAGAGGTCCGTGTTTTGATAAAAAGAGGCTGGGCAAGATCAATGCAGTCAGTGGGACCTGTGCCATGGCGCGAGACAACCAGAAACCCCACTTGTTCGCATTGTACAAAGCCTGCAGCTTTTATACAGGAGGCCAATGGTATCGGGCAGGAGAAACGTTGATCCCAATCCCAGCTCTCTGGGATCCCGAGTTGGGCGGGGGTTGCCTTTTCGGGTTCTCCATCTTGTTCCGTCCGGGAGCCCCACCATGACCCCAAGGAGGCACACAATCACGTCAGCCCGAGTTTTGCAAGGATTCGGGAAGCGAGGTTTCATCTTAGCCACTGTTGTGCCAAATATTGTCCTCCTCCACGATTCGAGAGACGGGCGAGACGTGAGATGATTTCAGTCTTGGTTCTGCGCATACATCCTAGCACGGTACGTGGTTAGCGACGATCTGCTTGATTGCCTCGGTCGAAGCGTGGCCAACGTAACTTTGCCTGGAATATGGAGGGTGTGCAAGAGAATACACCGCGTCTATCACAACATTCACCACCCCCAGATCAATGAGTTTGAGAGCGACTTTAAGCCTGTCTCGAGCAAATGCGTTCCCATCTCCTCCGGGCGTGCGATTCTGTCGGCAACAATTCCAGGGGCTCGGAATAAAGAGCCTCTAGTGAACAGCAATGGTCCCGGATACAAGGTATGCAGGCCGCGAGTCGTTCCCAGGTATGCAGGTCATGAATCCTGAACACTGATCCCCCGAATGTCCAAACTTTAAACCGGTCAAGAGTTCCGAAATCTCCGGGAAGAGGCTTCGGGCGGAGAGGAGGTTAACGCAGAGAGAGAATTCGGAACCAGAGCTGGGAAAGGTGAAACTAACATACCACCGGAATCTGAGAATTCTCCAGCCTCGAAAGGTGGCAGAAAATGGTCAGACTTTGCGAATAGCTAGGGACTCAGACTCCGATCTTGTCACGGTGGCAGTTCGCCCAAACGGACTTGGGAGGCGTCCTTTGCCCTGTCTTATGTGGACTGGAGATGGAATGACCAGTCTGCCCAATGCCACAGGATCACCGGTGAAGGTGAGTATTGTAGTGATTTTTCGGTGCCAAAGTTGTTCTTACCCGAAGGAATGAATGAATTGCCAAGGCAATGCCAAGAACCGACTCTGCTGTAGGGACCAAGACAGGTTGTGGAAGCAAATCTTATGGCTATTGGACTTTGACACTGGATCGCTATATCTTTAACCCAGATTCCAGAGCCTAAAGCCAGCTTTCCTACTATACACAGCTTTGATCCTATCGTGATTCGTCCAGATACAGTAATGCAAGTATATCGGGAAAGTACTACACGTTTGGAGTTAGTTTAAGCATCAAGAAACGTCTACAACAGGTCAAAGCAGTGGGATCGGCAGTAGTGATGTGGTTGCGGTCGTGCAACATGGCTGTCTGACTCACCGGTGTCCCCCAACCCGTGACGGCGTCCCACTCTGGACTTGCCGGGAACCCATCTGTGCCACAACCGGCTGAAGAGCCGCTCAGGATGTCGTTGAATGCTTTAAAGCCGCCACTGTAGAGCCATGGCTGTTGGTGTACTTTAGCACGCAAGCTATCCACAGTCGGGCAAGGAAGAAAGGACGTACGTTAATAAAACCAAGAGGTCTCCTGCCAGCGGAGATCAAGGCGTCGTTGACAAGGGCAATGATTGCGGCGACCGCGGGAGTGGAGGCACTTGTGCCGTCCGTGGGTCGAACCGTGCCGTTCCAAACGGTACTGTAGTTCTGTCCTTGGGCAGCGAGGTCTGGGATGCCACGGCCGCTGGTGTTGTAAAGGCCGGCATACGTTGACCCGACGTATTTCGCGAGGTAGGCAGGGACGGAAGCGTCTTGGTAAGCGGGGCGAGGGAAGTAATTGGAAAACCCGCCGCCTGACGTGAAAACGGTACTGAATCGTGGGTCGTAAGCGGCCACTGAAAGAGCTGGTCAGCATCTTCGAGTCTCGGGGCGCCAGGGCTGACGCGTCGCGCGGCCATTCTTACCTTCGGGATTGAATCCATGAGTGGCGCCAACGGCTGTGATGTAAGGACAAGAGGAAGGATATTCTGGCAAGAACATAGAGGCATTCCGTCCGTCGTTACTGTAGCAATTGCCATCTGCTCCCACTCCTTCATCCCCGCTGCCAAAGAGGACAGTCACTCCTCTTGCACCCAGCTGAGCGAACATGTTACATGTTTGCACGGCATAGTCGTACGATACCGTTTGTTCATCATCTGCATATGACGTGGAGACGACGGTCGGCAGCTCCGAGTCCGGCAAGCTGAGGATGTACTGTAACCAAACCAGATACGGTTCATCCGTATTTTCGGGAGTCCACATATCAGGGATGAAGTCCGGGTCCAATCCACCGGTCGAATATGCCACCAACGGGGTAGGCCACGCAATTCCAAGCAAAGTTTGAACGTCAAGGTTTCCCTCAATCCCAGTCCCACTTTCGAGTTGCGTCTCATTTTCCGGAGTCTGCTGGAGAGTGCCGCCAGCAATCGAGATCTGTTTGAACTGGTAAGCGCCCGCGGCTGCCTCGGGCCGATATTTGCTGAGATAGATCTCAGTGTCTGAACGGTTGTTTATTTCACCCAGGAAATCATTCAGGGCCATCTTGTTCTTGTCCGCGGCTTTCACGGTGTAATTGACGGTCCCATAAAAGGTGCGCAAGCAGAGCGGCGTGACGAGGCTCTCATTGCACACGGCCTCGACAGAGGCACTGTCGACGGGCGGTGGAAAGTCGCCTGACGCGACGGGTGGCCCCCAACCTTTCACCGTTGTGCTCCGTCTCATGGGCCGGAGAAACGAGTTGGTCGGCTGAATCGTGGCAATGTGCTCGTGCAGATGAAGGGGTAGAGACCATTCCGGAGCGCGCATAAGCTCGGTTCCATCTTCATGGACAAAAACGTGATACTGCGTGTCAAGCATGGCTTCGATCTGGCTGATTGGCAAGGAGAGCTTGATCCAATCCCGAGTGGGGCTATAGGTGAGTTTGTCTGCGCCGATTCCATGTCCGGCCAGCCATTCGTGGACCGCATCCAGCGCATCGTCGGCCGGCTTGACCAAGTCTTTGACCTCATCTTGGGTCAAGTGTTGTCCATATCGTGGGTGTGCCGGGTCCGAGACTGACACAGATTCGGTCAATATACGGCCGTACTCCGTCAATCAACGTTGTCTCCCTCACCTTCATACAGTGTCCGCTCGAGAGTGGCAAAATCACCTTGCTTCAAACCGATCTGCAAATTGACGATTCGGTCTCCAGGAGCCCGGTCCAGTTTCGACCACTTGGCGGGAACATGATGCGAGTCTTTGACCCTCAAGCTATGAGGAGCGAGAGGGGTGGATAAAGAGATGGTCGCAAATGCTAGAGTAGCGAGGGCGGACAGCAGCATGCTGGGAAATCACAACAACCCGGCGTGGACGCTCACCTTATCATGGTATTCCCGTCTCACTGACAAGCAGAGGAACCCAAGCATTATGTACCATGAGGCTGCTGTTGGCTTGATGCCACGTCGAGACGAAGCAATGCGCGAGAGATGCCTCATGAAGCAACTGCACTGACATTGAGTACCCACATGACGCACCTTTTCTCCACCGATCGTCCAAGGGAAGGATGGAAGCGAGAGTGATCCATGACGGTCTCCCTGATGGAGGAAGGTGATGTAGCATGCGGACGATGCCGATCGTGCATTTATACAAAAACAGGCCCAGCGCCGAGGCATATCATAGGGTCGATGTCAGTGATCAGCCCGCTTATCATGTTACCGAGGCGGGTGATAAAGCTTGGGCCCTGGCTTGCTGGTGCTTGTTGTGGGTGCTTGTTGCGTTGAAGCTCTCAACTAGTAACCATTTGGTTAGTTATGTGGGTATCTAATTTGTCGAGTATAACCCTTCTAATCCGGAGCTGGCAGGTAGCATCGCTTTCTCTCCAACCGGCTGGTTTGCAGATGGTCCTGGGTTGCGCAGCTCGGCCAAGGCGGTGGCACACACTAATAGGACCAGGATGGAGCGGTGCTCGATTGCTGTATGAGACTCGCTCCCAAGACGCGGGCCGCCTCCCCGAGCTTGCAGCCGCCACTTGTCCACTTGCACCCCTTCATCTTCCTCCATTGGACCCTCATCCAATGGAGATCGGGTGAATGAGGCAGCAATCTTTATCTGTGAAGCAGAATAAGTCCATCTACGAACCAGTCATTCAAAGAGTTGCCGACGTTGGGCGATTAGCCTCTCCTCCATGACCATCCTGATGCCCGCCTATTTTGATCTCCCGTTGCAAGCGCAGGTCGATAGCAGTGAGCCGTCTCACAGCACCACATTATAGTTCGGTCCACAGTGCAGCTCATGTCGACCAAAAGAGATGCACCTCCTGATTGGCAAAAGACTGCTGGCACATTCGTGGGCCAATGGTTCTGTGGTTGGTTCGGCGAGACACAAGAGTCGCCGTCGTAGGGAAGAAGACGCCGAGATGAGGCAGTAGTCCGGGGCCGCGAGGTGATGTCTACGCCGTGTCCCTGCCTCCCGGTAACCTCCTATTTCTCCGGGCGATGCTTCTTGACTGCTGATAGATTATGCCATAGCCATGTGAAACTCTCCATTGCGATCGATGTGAGCCCAGGCTGTTGGGCCCGTAGCCTGCGCCCGACAGGTCCGATTCTCGACGTCGACCGTCGACACGCTATTCGACCAAGCTCACCGGGAACGCTGGCGAGATCCGGTCAAGGTGAAGGATCTCCCACGCCTCTGACTTCGCTCCACTTTCCAGGCCTCGCTGTGTCATTGGTGTTGGTGGTAAGTGACGTTCTCACTGTCACAGTTGTTTGAAAAATCACATTCTGATCTTGGTGCTTTGTCATTCTTGTACCCTTTGTTTTGGCATTAATGCACTTGGGCCTTTCCAGTTACGCCGACACAGAATGCTGTGCTGGTAGAGATGTGTCGGTTTCTACTCGACCGATGCTTTGATCGGGTGAGGAAGTGAGGAAGTGAGAAGTTGGTAGCAAGGGATCAACCTCACGTGGACTCTCCGTACACATGGCTACCCGGGTGTGCTCAGCCTTGTGACGTCGTAGTGCAATTGGAGGTGCCGGTGGGCTGCTTCCAATGGGTCCACAAATTCCGATCAGCACTGCAACGGTTCACGCCACAAAAGTATGGAGTTGTGGCTGCCTGTTCGGAGCCTCGCTCTCCGTTCACCGTCGCACATTTGCAAACTTCTGACCAGAAAGGCGTCTCATCCGAAGGCAGACGTGTTCCTGCTCCGGTGTGATATATCCTAGTCTCACTCTGCTGATGGCTCTTGTGGCAATGATAAAAGGCCGTCTCCTCGAGCGGGTCGCTATCTTCAATCCGGTCAGCTCGCGTATCCTCTTTCTGGGGGGGTCTCGCTGCTACTATTTGTGGGTGAGACGGAGTTGAGACACGCTATGCCCCATCCTTTCAGGCGAGCAGTCGATTAGTCGTGTTTGTGGGACCATGAAGTCTTCCAGAAGCATTAGTGGATGCCTCCTAGATGTGGAGGTCTTGGGCTAAGACTTGGGTGCCTTGCCAAGGAACTTGCCGCATCCGGAAATGTTCAATATCGTCCAGGTCCAGCTTTGTGGCAAAGAATATTAAGCCAAGTTGTAAGTTTACTGCTCTTCAGGACTGTTTTGTGCTTCTAGCCTTTGCGGATGTGGGTAACTTCCCTGGACGAGGATATCTTTATTCTCTGTTCGATTCGAAGACCACCCTGCACTGTTTCTGCTCCAAATTACCCCTTGTGGCTCCCTGAGTCCATCGGAGAATCTTACTCTTTGACGATGCGTGAAGACGTCTTTATCTCAAAAGATCCTTTGGTCTCGGGCTATGCGCCCCGTCTGTGCTCCGACGATTGGGCAGAGTACGAAGGCATCATCCGAAGCTTGCACCGGCAAGGCTACACGAAGAAGCGTATCTTAACCCAACTCGATCAGCATGGCTTTAAACCTTCGTACGGCCGCAAAATCTTCCGATTGAATGGAAGTGCTGATCCTGTGATAGCATGCCGCAGCTTGTCGCTCAAATGCGACGTTGGAACTTGAGTGCTCAGAAGAGGGACGAGAGCCCTGCCAGCGTTCGACGCGGGCCAGAATCAGGATTTACTCCAGATATCGCTCTTCTTGGTCTCAGCAATACCACTTATGCCGTCGAAACTAGCATAGAAGGCATTCCCCAAGCTGTGACCGTCCCATCAGAACCTGACCTGATCATCGATACCAGCCCCTTCTCGACCGAACTTTCACCAACTCTTTCCAATCTCCCCGACATGGTGGGAGAGTCTCAGTGCACATACGTCCTTGGCCAGGATGGACACTCTCAGTCGTCGACATGGATGTGGCCGTCAGAACCGTGCTTCGTCCTCTCGCCGCCTCCGACCGGTTCAGAAACGACGAACAACAAAGAGACCACCGACTACCACGGAGTTGCGACTTTGGACAACCATTGTAATCTATTGATACCTCAACACGCAGACGCCAACTTAACCTTGGCCAAACGGAACCCTACAAGTGCTGGCACTGTAGAGACCTCACCGCCTGACACCGCCGCAGGCGAACATCTTGACTTGTCAACAGGAGAGACGCCTCGACAGCCACAGGACCAGTCCATCGGAGACTCTCCCCTTCAATCACTCCAGGTAGTATTGCGTGGTTATTGCCCTCTCTCACTTTTACTGAAGCTATGGCCCGAGTCGTCTCTCAATGCCAATAGCCTGGTGGGGGCCCAGGTGGCCGAGATAAACCACGTCGCAGACTTTTGCGCCGCCGTCGATCTGAATTCGGACGGGTTCGAGTTATATTATTCCACCTTTGACTATTACATCGCGGCTGCAGATGATCAGGCGATTGTCAGGACCATCATCAATTGCGCCCGCACTTGCGTGACGCCCGTTCAAATGACGTATGCGCGGAAGATGATTGACTGGTGCCTCAAGTCGACCACAGACGACACTCTGGACGCCGCCCTGCTGCATTTCTATCTCGCTGAGCTCTATATGGGGCTGGACGTCCGGCGGTCGATGGCTCATCGCGACCAAGCTCTTCAAATCGTTCTCAACCAAGAGTACGGACCAAGCCAAGCCATCAACGACCCTATCATCGGGAGCCGCGAGTTTCTGTATTTTGCCGGAAGCATCTTCTGGACGGAGTTGCTGTCGCCGCCGAAAGGACGACGGCCTCGCAGATTTCCCGATGGTCAACGGAGATTCGTGCAAAGCACCAAGGCTCAGAGCATTGCCATCGATCTCCTCAGATGGTGCAAGTCGGTCATCATCGACCAGCGCGAGACCCTGGAGCCCGCACTCCAAGCCGAACTTGCATCGTGCGACTCGTTCAAGAAAGGAACCATGGCGTGCCTGTTGTTCTCCCGCTTCGTGCAGGCCGCGGTGGCGAGTGCCAGGGCACTACCACCTCTCTTGAGCTCATTCAGATTCGACGACCTGTCGAAATCAGACATCTCGGCGTACGAGGCCATCGCAGCTGCCGTTCAGTTGATCTTCGTCGGGCACTCCAGGAGCTTCGAGACGTGGGAAGAGGGGATCCGTGGCAGAGGGCGAATCTCGACGATATACATTCATCGCATCGACGCTCTGATATCTGATGGCAACGATACGGGCCAGTCATTTGCGCAAATTTACATCTCCATGTTTGCACAACCACGATCACTCGCCGTTCAAGAATGCCAGTCTGTGTTTCAGGGATGTGAGACGCAGCTGCGCAAGGAAGCCGCGCGGGTTTTGGAGTCTCTTCGGCAAATGAAAGAGGTCGGGACCTGCGCTGGCCGTGGTGGCCGACAGGCGTCCTGGTCTCCGGATGGACCACAGTTTCATGGAGCCGCAGCGGCAGCCAGTCATCTGTCTCGTCCTCCTTCTAGTCTTGCCCCGTCTATACAACAATCGGTCAGGTCGAAAAGATCGTTCAACAGTACCAGCACGCACAGTAGCGGCACGTCTTTTATCGAATACGCGATGTCCATCCGCAAGAAGAAGTGGAAGAGCAGAACATCAGCGGTATCCCGGCCGACGGCATCCATGGCGTCAAGAGACAGTTGGGATTTTGAGGCCGTCACCGGCATGCCCACGTCGGACGAGGAAGGCGCCATGATTCTGGTGAACTTTATTCGGGAGTCTCAGGCAACCAGGTGTCCTTGACGTTTCTTTCTTGCATCAAGTCGTCCGGATCCACGCATTCGTTGGACGGGTCGAACTCATCAGAAGCGAAAGGGGAGATGGTCTCCTCCGGAGGGGGCATAATAGGCGGCTTCAACTCCAACAGCGTATTATTCATGCACCGCTTCAGGCGTTGAATCTCTTTTTCCAGTTTCCGGATTTCCTCCTGCATCGCCGCTCTTTGACAGGGGTTTCGCAAAAGGATATCCAAGGTGACAGCCATGGATTGGAATCGGTCGACACAGCTAGGCAGGCCATTCTCCACCGCCTTCATCAACACCACATAGGTGCTAGCCGCATGCAAAAGCAGGTGAAGACCCAGGGTCGGCGCAAATTTCGCGCAGTCGTGTGCGGCCAGATGTTTCACGATGTCGAAGAAAATGATCAGGTTCGTCTCGACTTTGAGGCGCGACATGGCGCTGGCGGCCAGGGGAGAGGGGGATTGAAGCTCACCGCGAGATATTGGATGCAGAGCATTGGAGATGCTGAAGTATTGCATTGCAAGCAATGAACGATGAAACGCAAGGACCTGTTCCTCCTCCCCGCTCGTCGGTAGAGGAAACTTGGGAGAGAATCGCGCTTCGCGGGGCAAGTTGTACCACCACGAGTCCAGGCTTACCTCGTGAAAAGTGGACCTTCCGAAGTCGTCGGCGGATTTGGGAACAAACATTCTCGGCAGAACAGTGCTGTCGTCGTCGTCGTCATCAAAGGGAGGAGCAGAAATCTGGTGCGCGACTCTCCAAATCCGACTGATATATGTGCAGAGTTTCAGTCGGCTCAAAAAGATGGTGGCTATGTGTTCCTGATACTCGGCCTTCTGGAATGGCCGGAGAGCGGGAAAAGAGGCAATGGAAGAATCTCGGAGCGGTCTTAATTCAAGGCAATCCCGTGACGGCGTCGGAATCTTGCATCTTGCATCCTCCACGACCCCCGGTTCTCTCAGCTCGAGCGCGAGCGTTTTGTCCCGAACATAGAGAGACCACCAAAGTCGCTGGTATTGTTGCGAGAGCCGAGAGTCCAGGTGAACGTGGGTGGATGACAGGTTCATGCCGAGGAGCAGCGCGTTCGTATAGCTGACCTCCAACCATAACCTGCTGTCTCGGGGTCCGTCAAAATCTCCATGATACAGCGACAACAGCAGAGCCGCTTGGACCAGAATGAGGCGGTCTAGCTCACAATCGAAATCATAGAGGGCCTTTTCCTCGATTAGTCAGTTCAAACACAGGATTTAAAACTGCCGCCCCCGTGAGACACACCTTGACCCGCTGGAACAACTTTGCTTGCCCTTCGGTACGAGACGAGAAGCCCAACGCTCGAAAATGACGTTCTTCGAGACAGACGGAGCCAGCGAACATGACGGCTTGAAAAAGAAGGAGGCTAATTTGATTTTCTGGGTCCTCACCCGTCATCGCTGCGACGAACGCCTGCAAGTCGAGAAATGGAAGTTGAGGGTGGATCCAGCGGACATAGCTGGCGAGTAATTCATCTCGAAACTCATCCTCCGGGAGAGTCACGGCGCCCATCCCCTGCAGATAGTTGGCGTCTTCTGGTAGCAGCGGGAGAGACGGGAGCCGGACATAAGAGGGCAGAGGAAGCGGTTGTTGTCTCGGGTCGGAGGCTGAAGACAGTGGCGTGGTGGCGTGGTCTGATATGTCCATAATAAGTCGTGTCCACTAACCGGCGAACGGGGACTTACCAGAGTCAGGTGTTTGCGCAGAGGGAGCGAAGCCGAGTAAGGATCTCTGCACGAATTCTTGCCCCTTAGAGCTAAGCGGGGTACTGGCCGAATTTGAAATATAAAGGGTACTGTAGTAGCCTTGTGAGTTCTCATCCTCTCTGCTCTCCGCGCTTAGTTGACCTCCAGCATGTCGATTTAAAGAAGACCGGTCTCTTTTGTTCGCAGCTGGCACACATTCCGTTCTGCTGTGTCGGCAGTTGGTACATGGGGCACCAAAGATCACGAGATCGCAACGAATCTTCCGAGTCCGACACGATACACATGCCCTGCCCAACCTTCGTGCTTTTGCGTAAACCGGGCCTTGAGATGAATGCACACGGCGGTGATTATTAGGGCCCTCTCGGGTACCACCCTTCAATACCGCTCTCCTATCCGCTTCTTCTTTAGGCAGGTAGCCGAAGTTGATGATTGGAAAGGGCGAGCTTTCGGCAAGAGCGGACACATCAGTCATGGCGCGTTCAATCGGTTGGATTTTCTGCCATAAGGGTGGGTTTTGAACTCAACGGTGAAACTTGTGAGCCTCGATGATAGAATCGACGAGTCGACACGGTCAAAGATGGCCGACACATACGGTGGGACAATCAGTGGACACATCCATTTTCACCTCTGTGTCTGCCAATCACCGCGAGTGTTGGACAGTGTAGGGACAATCGACCATGAACGGAAAGTCCGAGCTGAGGGGGATTTCCACGGAAATCATTTGCCGTCGATCTTCCGCCTACTCGGTCCGCTTTAGCCTAGGAAGATCCAGGAGGGTACATGCGCGAAACCTTAACCGCAAACTCCACGGGGATCACGTGATTAAGCGGCACATTGTTCCTTTCTTCTGACAGAGGAGTTTGGGGCTTTGGCAACTGGATGCGGGAGAGAGCCATTGGGGATTAGGCGGTGATGAAATATCCCCCTGGCAAATAGTTGATGCTGTTGGCTAATTCTTGAAGCCGTCGATGTCCTCTGACGCACAAGGCCTGGAGCTTCATCAACCGTAACCGAGCACTGCAGCGACTCAACCAACAATGAATGTGCTGAGTATGACCGAAGACAGCAAACTTGTATTGGCCTCTGGTCATCGCTCTTCAAACTTGACAGTGCGTGAAATGCTCGAGGTTCGTTGGTAAGGATCCATCCTGACTCCACAAATTAGCCCAGAGATTGTGGTCATTATGCCGACATATCTCAAGACGTATTCATTATGTCGCATCCGGCCGATCTTGTCCAAACTCTAACCGGCGTCGCTGGTTGATTAACGTTTTGTGAGAACCTTATGGCTGTGCCTGAGTTCCAGAGGACGTTGCGGAAGCAGCGTTATTAAAATTCACAAGGGGTGAGCAGGTCGAACCGTGTTATTTTCGTATACCTCGGCCACTTTTCTGAAACTTGAAAGTCAGTCGGTACCGTGCTCAATTTCCATCGGTTCATTTGTCGCTGACAGGGAGTCTCCTGTACGTCCTTCTTTCGCCATTCCACATACAGCAGGCATGATTGACGTAAAGGTAGTTTCAGGTAGCCGTGTAAAGGACCGGCATAGGCCAATTTCGATTCAATGATAAGTCAGCTTTCCTTCCGGCCTTGACGGGAATGCCTGAGGACAACGACATGATCCGCATAGATCCATCAATGCCGCCTTCGATGTTCCCGATTGTCGACCGGTTGCATGTCAACCACGATTCGATAACTTGGGAATGCCTTGTGCGTAGAAGGTCTACCTTCACCGACCTGTGACCCGTGAATCATGTGATGAGCATTTCATATTCATTCAGGTATCCCTGACGACCACAGACAAGATGGTAAAGTTTGGGCCGCGTAGATCCGGAGCTAGTTTTTGATGATTTTCTCTTGGTTTTACATGCTTCCGTGGAAATCGTGAAGGAGGCCTGGTAGAATGAAGGAATTGAGGTCGCAGGATGATAGCGAACTGGATTGCAGATGCTGACCATCAAAGCAACATGATGTAGCCTGCGATCATGCTCAGATCCTCGACGTCACCAAAATCAACCAACTTCTCGCGGTCTCAACTTGGGCCTGGACGGCAAATCGAAACCTCAGTCGGTTAGCCACGGTTCTCTCTCCTGCCTGGGCTGAAGAACAATGGAATCCTTCATCAGACGATCAGAGGTGTTGCTTACCACATCAAACGCTGCGACTTGGGGCTCCTGAGAAATGACTCGGCATGTTTGGGCCTGACAGAGAAACTCGGTTCATGGAACGGCGATTCATTTCTTCCGAGTCGTGTCCACATGTGGGGCCCCGCCAAAATGGTCATCCACCAAAATCCATATCCCCAGTTTCTTAGCCTGAGAAACAGTGCGGAGGCGTCTAGGCTGGAAGAGTCCAGGGAACGACGTCATATAGCACTGGTGGCCAGTTTCCTGGTTCCATCGCCCCCCTCTCAGAGCATTGTTCAGAGCCCACGCTGTCAGATGGACGGCAAGACAGAACAGCCCGAATGCACCACCGAAGAGAAAGAGCTGAACGTGGTGAGCTCGCAGCATATGAAGCGGCTGAGAGAAACGACCTCTACCAATCCGCCACCTTCGAGGTAGACATTCGGAACAGAGACGCTGTGAAAAGGGACGATTCGGATGGTCGTAAAGACTGGAGTGTCAAATAGGTGGTCGCCACCGTTTGCCTCTCAGGACTCTATGTGGGTATGTTTTTGGAGCTGAAATCCTCACGTTCTCCGATGCCAGCTCTGACGGGACGTCTCTGAGGTTCTCAGATCCCCCGGTGCTTCACTGGTGGATCTCTCAGCTTCGTGTCCGCCGACATTGGAGGCGTAAAGCATCTGCCTGGCTTCCGGTCTCCTATGTCCTTGCCCTCGCCTCTGTCGCTCCGTTCTGTGGAACCTGCGAGGCTTTTTTGGGCGTCCGGCGATGACGCTCGGTGGTGGCACCGTCCTTGTGGTAGTTATTATCGTTCTGGCCACTGCGAATCACTTCCGGCAGGGCGTTGTTGGATTGACTCTCGCCGGAGCCGGTGCTCCTATCGGGGGCCTGACAGCGCTTGCTGGGTAAGACAGCTCCCACTTCGACGGCGACGATCATCGAGCTGATTGCTGTTCTAGCGCTTCGGAGCTTGTCCGGGTCAATAAGCGTGGATTCTACCTCACTCTCATGACATTCTTCGTCATTCCTTTCACACTATTCCCGATGTATTCACAACTCCTTCCCACTTACCGGACAACGCGACGAGGGATTTGGATTTGCCTGTAACATTCACGCTCCAGACCGCCGTGCTTCTTCGAGACTAATCATCCTTTCAGAATTTGGAATGGCATTTGGTTCGTCGGAATTGTTCTCACCCACTTCCACAGTCTCAGACACGCGCCCGCCGTGGCAAGACAGCTAAAGAAGTCTTGAAGAGAATCGACGACGTAGGAGGAATTCTGTCCATCACTAGATTTAAGCTCTTGTAAGTTGTCACAAGCGCATCATTGTCAAGAGCGGCATCTTAGCCTCGTGGCCCTGCAAGCGGGAGGCTATTCTCATCCTTGGAGCAGCGCTTATGTGGTTGGCACGCTTCTGATTGGCCTCGCCCGGTCGCTCGTCGTTCTGCCATGGGCCTTTTGGCAAGCGCCAGCTTTCGCTCATTTCACAATCTGTCAAAGCAACAAGAACTGCGTCTCTTTGATCGAGTCTTTAAGAAATTGGGCAGATTATTGTCAGGGAAGAGACAATGACGGATATAGGGTAAGTCGAAGAATTCTAGAATCATCGCCGCTTGCTAGTCTTGCCATAGAGGCAACGATAAAGACCAATTATTTTTGTCGTTTGCTTGCGCTGGTTCTTTCCGCGGCCATGCTGGATATTCCAATGTCCCGGTTGGACTCCTTTTTCTTGCAGTCATCTGAGCAGCAGCTGCCATGTTTTTGACTCAGCTTGACACAACAGATGTTATGCCAAGGTCCGGCGTGGCGATTTGTGTGGTCGTTTCCCCCTTCTCCTTCTCTCATCATCTTAGACCGGTTTACTCGATACCACTGACGGTGGTGACTGACGTGAAATCTTTGGGTCTTGAGACCTGCCATGTCTGGGCTGTGCGGCAGGTCTGTACCAGCCAACCGACTTGGATGACCAGAACACCCTTTCGACTTGTACCAGGCCCCGACTCCGGCCAGAACAGTGTCCATTGATTCCTTGCCTGCAGAGGCTCTGTTCCCTCCGGTCAACCGGCCATTTGACATATTCCTTCCTGAGGGACGATGTCGTTTCTGCTCTATGTTTTCTAGATATGGTCAGGCGGACGAAGAAGGCCGGTTATTGTGGCTGTGCCTACCTCTGAGATCTGTGCTGGTGGGTAGATGACAGCTATGGCCGTGCTCTGACGGTGAGTGATCGAGGAAGTTTGGCTTATATACCTTGTGTCGTTGTCAGGGTTCCCTGACGTGGTCGGAGGGGCCATCTTTGATTTCCATTCTCGTCGAGAGATGACCCAGGTAGACGGGACAGTGCGCATCACGACGCCAACTATCCGAGTAATACGCGTGACATAGGTGTGAGGACACCCTTCATTGGTGCAACAAATGCAGGGCATTTTCTCATTTCCATTTCCAGCGTCGCTTGTCGTGTCGCGCTCTTCAGACTGGTGGCACATGAGCTTTGCCAGAGCCTCCACCATATACCCTGGATTGAGCTTGTCCGCCCGATCCCCGTCTTATCGGGTAAAGTTGATCTATCTCGTGGAATGTGTGCACCGCTACTTCGGCCCGATATGTGGTCTTCGTCCTCCTGACCAATAAAGTCCTGACTGCTCTGGTGGCAAGAGACATGGCGTGGTTTCAAAATGAAGCTGCCGATGCCTAAAATGGAAATGTTAAGTTCTCCATAGTGAGGGATTCGTGAGGGTGGCAGCAGCTTTCCCTTTTTGGAAATCTGAAATCGCTGGCTCGGCAGGCTGATGTGATCGCCACCGCCAAACAACGCTACAGTCCAGCCTTATCGCAGGGACGGCGAGACCGTGCCTAGGATCCCAGCTCCTCCTCCTCGTCATCGAGTGTCGGGAATCCGGCATTGATCTGGAATACCTCCACCATCTACAGCATAGCTGATGTCCTGCTGGTTTCTTCAATCATCAGTTCTATGCTCCGACCGCGATATGACCGGCACCCCGCTCAAGCAGTCTATCCTCCGAGTCATTATTGAAGTAGAGATTCCAGGATTACGAATAATACATTCCAGATGCAGATATATCCACTCACGTTGTGGTGGTTTTGTGGGTGCCGGTTGATCACGAGGGATCGGGATGGGACGGCGGGAATAATTGAGAACCAAGCAATCAAAACGAGAGCAACGATGATGCGAACACACTCCAAAGTGCCTTGAAATTCATTCATATTGACCCAGCTAGCTGAGGTAGGCCTACCTCGCAGTTACTAACGTAACATGCGACCAGTTTCGTTTCGAAATCCCCTTTTGCCATTTTGCCATTTGCCGGACAGACCGAGGGTTTTGCCGTCATGAGACGGGTATCGTCCATTGGTGGATTCCAGCTCAGTCAATGTCGTGTTTGATGATTATCGGTGCTCGCCAGTCGGATCGGTGGAGGTCGCCAACCAGGAATTCGACCCATCCGTTTTGAAGTCCATAATTAAAAAGAGAACAGAGACGTCCGTCTCCGAGGGCTACAAAGATTCCCAGTTCCAAGCAAGGGAGTGGGTGCCCGAAAGCTAGAAGAGAAAAAGAAAATGCAAAATTTCAGACTTGCAACGTGCACGCAGATACATACGTCCCACGAAATCGTGGTCGTGGTTGTCGTAAAGTCACATCCAAAGGTCGTAATCGACGTGGTCGGGTTACATCATCACAATCGAAATCGCATCAGACGCCGAGCCTCAAGAAGCGATGGGCGGTCTGCTCGGGTGCGACGACTGGGGACGTCGCGACGGAGGTGCTGCTGGTGGATTCAGTGCTGGTCGTCGAGCTGGATCGGCGAGTCTTTTGGGTAACAGGGATGTCGGCCGTGGCGGGGAGGTTCTCTTCGGCGGCGATCGCGGAGACGGGGGCGTGCTTGACGTGGGACACGGGAATGAGAGACAGGAATTTGTTTTGAGGGGGCGACATGGTGGCTGTGATGGCGGTCGAATTCGGCGGTGCTGACTCTAGGTCGAGGGTAGACACAGAAATCCGAGTCTCTTTATATATCAGGCGCTGGGATGACGTAAGGGATAATCGATGACGGGCGCACGGGGTCTCGTGTTGGAGAATTGGAGTGTCGCAGGTGGCTTTGCGGCGGAGTCGTGTGATGGAGGGATTTATAAGGGGGTGACGTAATCTGAAATTGCAAATGATCTGAAAAAAAGAGATTGACAATGAAGCACAATCAAGTGTTCCAAAGAGATCAGAAAAGCGATGGGGATGGTCCCAGCGTTTATATGCTGATGAGGGAAGGGGAATGGCCTAGAATGTCAGCGATCATCGATGCCAGTTCGGGCTGGGGAGAAGGATTCCACCAGCAGCCAGTTGCATCCTTGTTTCTTGCGGGTAGAACCGGCAAGGCCATTGACAGCAACATGGTTCGACCCTCAGGTGTGGAAGCCTGGAGATGTGGTTGGCCGGCGCCGAGGCGCAACAGACAAAAGGTGCCAGCTTGAAAGCCGGAGTTCGATGGCCGGGGCTAACCTCGGCAAAGGTGGAGTGATGACCAAGCCCACAAACGTCATAGCAAGCCAGGCCAGACGAACCAGAGGTTCGCAACTCTCCTCCGGACGTCGACATGGTGGCCTGAACAACAGGATCCGCGTTTTCGAACAAGCGCACGGTAAGAATGTTGGTCCGCCATGCCGGTTGAGTGCTGCCCTCGTTCAGGGCACACCTGGGGGAACACGTGGCCGTGGCGGTCCCGGAGTGTGGTCGGGGACATCATGTTGCTGGTTTGCCATCGTCGATGATAGGACGTTTCAGATGCCCGCAGCATCCAATGTCGTCGATATGCACCCCAACTATCACGGCGCATCCTGACCTGTACGGGAGGACGCGGGAAAGGAGCCAGGAGATGGCCTCCGGCGATCCAGGTTCTGCAAGCAATCTTAACGCCTGAATCCGGTCTCCTTCGGTCCGGCGGCCTTTGCCGAGGGGGATGGGCTCACGAATGAACCGTGGTTTACCTGAACTGTCATCTCCATGACGATCGCACCAGCTGCCGATGTCCGTGCACCACGCTGTATCAAGGGAAAGAGGAGATTCCCTCTTTGCTCAGACGTTTGTCTTTGAGGAGGGAGGCAAGATGAGTCGGTGAGGAAATGTGGGCGATACTTCAGCAGCGCCAAGAGTCCAGGCCGAAGGGAGCCAAGCGCCCAGGTGACTGGCTGCACAGTGAGTGGCATTCAGAGGCAAGGTCAGTAAGTTCACTTTACAAACTCACTTCTCCCGTGCTTTGTGCTCATCCGCCGTCCTGATCTTCTCGGACAGCCTCGTGTGACCTGTCAGATCAGCCACGGCCGGCCATCTGCATGACCGATACCCGCGGCTGTACCGCCAGGCGAGAGTGTGCAGCTCGTCGCATCCGATCATGTTCCACGCGCCTACGTGTCCAACCAGACTCATCCGGTGTGCTCCCCAGACATACATCAGGCCATCAGGCTGCCCGACTATCAGGGCGACCGCTGTGACGGCCCGGCCGACCAGTCCCGCACCGACCTATTTGGTCACACCTCCGATAGTCTCTGTCGCTCGGCTTTTCAACTGGTATGGGCCGCTCGATGGTGGACACTGGCAAGAGTGGTTTTCGAATCATAAAGGAAAAAGCCGTGCAACCTGGCTGTAGCATGGCCGCATGCGACACGGCAACAGACAAGGTTTGCCGCATTGTAAGAAACAAACAGTATTACCGCTCTTCCTCTTCCTCTTCTACCAGCGGCAGAGGCCTTCCTGACAATATCGCCGCGTATCAATACGCCGGCTGGGGGAGTAGCCGGTGTTCCAAGTTGTCATGGAAGAAAAGCCTTGAATTTTCTCCCTCCTCTACAATGTCTGCTCAATGCATCTAGGGCAAAAGTGCAGCTGGAATGTGGGACTAGCGGTTTTTCTGACGAGTCGGTGGTATTTCCTTCCACCACTCCTCGGCATCGACCATCTTCATCCAGCGGCGGCGCCGGTCGGAGGCGAGATCGTCTGGTGCGGCCGTAACACATGTCCTCATGCGATCTATGCTACCCGGCAAGGATCTGTTCAACAGGTAGGTAACGGGCCGTGGCGACGCGCATTGGGGGGCGGGACGATCCCATTGCCTGATCCACATCGTGTCGCATTCTCTTCCCGTCTCGTGCTGGGAGGCTTTCTGCAGGGACTTCGGTGTGTGCCTGCTCAAGCATCGTCGGTGCAGCTTACAGACCGCGTTTTGTTCCAATCTCCCATATCGAGACTACCTCTATCACCTCGCATCCACAAACTCATGGTTGCGGTGTGGTCGCGGATGCCAGGATCATCCGTGAAGCCATTGAGGGGCCGCCTGAGTAGATCTGTATATTTAGTCGTCGGTCCAATGTCTTTTGATTCTATGGGCTCTTCCTGTTCCATCATTTCCCTGTGGCACACCCTTTTCGAGTTCGACTGACACATAGGACCTAAGCTCGTGACGAGGACGTAAGTGAGTCTTATCGCGGCCAGTCCCCCTACTGATCGACCACAGCAATATGTGCCAGGACATCATCATTGTCTATCCCGACGGATGCACCATGGAGGGCAAACATCGTTGTTCCCGACGCCATGAGCCGGGTCACAAGACAGTCGAGATTAAGCGGCAAACAGACAATCCCTGTCCCCAGCACGACAAGTCTCCCCGAACACCACCTTGAGACCTGCCTTGGAGACGGAAGAGCTGCCAACCAACGTTGTCTAGCGACCAGCTTTGACGCCTCGTGTACGAAGCTTTCTATCTCCCTTTCGGACTTTGACCTAGTCTCTCTTTAAGACTGTCTGAAGCGTGGAGTGGTCGATCCGCGACCGGTTGATGTGACTGGTTCAGCGGAACCAGAGAAAAGAGGCGCGTAATTAACTGGAGTTTATTCTATGCCAGATGGATCCGTCTTGCTTTCCTTGGACGTTCCCGGAGGATGTACGTTCCATATGTAATTCAACGTCATGCTTGCCGAGCTTAATCTTCCACCTCCACGTCCCAATTGTGGCGATTGGCGTTCTCCTATGAAAGACTGGAGGAGTGTTGCGAGTCCGTCTTCGCCGGGTCATTAATTCCCAAGCGTATCTGCAGAGAAACAAACCTCCAAACCAGCATCGGGATTGTAGTGCTGGGTCGAGAACGCCAAGGTACGCTTTTCTCGGCATCGGCCAACCTTGACTCGCCACAGCCTTCTGATCCTCCAAGGCAGACACACCGATGCTGCGCAATGTCGGTGGACATCGCCTGGGACACCATCACATCCGGTCCTGATGGCGAGGCTCTTGCTGAGAAGATTCGGGCTTTTGTCCACGCCAAATTTCAGCAGATAACCTTGCCTCGATTCATCAATTCTGTCCACGTGCACGCGTTCGACTTTGGAACAGTCTGTCCTGAAATTGAAATCAAGGACATCTGTGACCCGCTTCCTGACTTCTATGAAGACGCCGAAGACAGTGAGGATGAGAATAATAGTAATAACAAGAACAAGGAGGACGACGACAAGAACAACAGTGCCGACCAGACCAACGTTCCGACCTCGATCGACGACGATGACCGTCAGAGACTCCAGGAGGACTACGGAGTGCCGATGAGCGCTGCCAGCTCGACCAGGCCTGAGTCGATCAGGCCGGCTGAACCGGCTGGATTTCCAGGAAAACGACACCTCGCCGACCCGCGCTCTCGACTTTCACATCTCGGCCCTGACGACCATCCTTCAGGCCCATTTCCGAGAAGTGGTACGCCGGGCATTCCAGGCGGAACTTCCTACCTCAGCTACTTTCACCTCCCCGTTGGCGGTCTCTCTGGCACGCAGACCCCGCTCGCCGCGGTAGCGAGCGGGAATCCCTTTGCACCTGGGCCATGGCGGCATGATGTCACCGAGTCACAAACGCTACCCTCGCTGCCATCAACACGAAGAGAAGATATTGATCGCAGCCCACTGGGACGAGACGATCCACCGACTCGTCCTTCGACCGCGAATAGTCTCTCTTCTCCTCGTGACACCGGTTCAGGACCGCCGTCCCCCGACCTTTCGCATGCTGCCTTCCGGTCGGCAGAGAAAGTGAGTGATGATCTGGCCGGAGACGAGCCGTCGTCACCACCGCCTCTCAAGCTGTATGCGCGCCAACCCACGGATTTACAGGTCATCGCTCACGTTAAATACTCTGGCAATGTCCGCATGACTCTCACCGCCGAGATTCTGCTCGACTATCCCATGCCCAGTTTTGTGGGCATCCCTCTCAAGTTGGCCATCACAGGAATGACCTTTGACGGAGTCGCAATTCTGGCCTACATCAGAAGAAAAATGTATTTCTGCTTTCTCGATCCCGAGGACGCGGAAGCTCTGGTTGGCGAGCATGTCACGCCCGAGCAGCGGCAGGACCAGCGGCAGGGCAAGAGTCAGCATGGTGACCCGAGAACCGCGACGGCAGGGCTCCTACGAGAGATCCACGTTGAGAGCGAGATTGGAAGACAAGAAGATGGCAAACAGGTGCTGAAGAATGTGGGCAAGGTTGAGAAGTTCGTCCTCGAACAAGTCAGGAGAATCTTTGAGGATGAGTTTGTGTTTCCTAGCTTCTGGACATTTTTGGTATGACTCTGGCGATTATCGCAACAGCGCATGGCTGTGAAAATGCGAACGGAAGCCCCTGTTCCACTCACCACACGCCCACGTTCTCCTTGGAATGTGGCGACGCACCAGCTGCATCACAGCTACACTGGCACAGCTGGACCAGAACGGCTAACCAGCACAGCCAACCAGCACGGCCAACCAGCACGGCCAACCAGCACGGCCAACCGGCACGGCTACACCAGCTCGACTACACCAGCTACAGCTACACCAGCTAGATTAGCTACATCAGCTACATCCAATGCGAGGGGAGACAACGTGCCATCATAGACAAGCTCACAGACCATGGCATGTGGTCGCGTCAGTGGCCGCGGGCCGGTACCCGTGCATCCCATTTTCAGCTGCTGCCGTCCTTGATCATGGATCCGGCGACCGATCCCGATGAACCGGTTCCCCCCCTCAGGCACACCGCCAATCCGCGGGCTAGATTTTGGGACCAAGATTCCCCCTCCATGCCACGCTCCGACTGCACGCTCGTCTGCCCAGGCATCGACCACAGCTGCGACCTGACGGAAGTGGCCTAAAGCCTCTGAACGGTACGCCATTGGCTTTCTGTGGCCTTCTGGCCAACAAAGCATGCTCTTGTTTAATGACCTGAGAGAGCAGAATGGTGACGTCGACGTCTTGGCATCGCTGCGTGCGCGGCATCGGCGTGCTCTTCCTGACCGCATGCCATCAGGAACCCATAAGTAGGCCTCTCAATCCCCGTTGGACCCAGCCTGGCCGCTCTCGCAACATTTTATTTTGGTGCTTGGTCTCTTGACTCTCCGTCATGCGTCGTCTGAGCGAATTCCTCAACCGGAAGAAGCAGAGCTCCGGCAATCGACAGTCAACCCCTGCGCCGGCTCCGACTCCAGCTCCGGCTCTGGCTCCAGCTCCAGCTCTGGCTCCAGCTCAAGCTGTGGTACGACCTGCTGATGTCGAAAGCGTCTCCCTGAGCGTCGCGCTCCAGAACCGGACCACATCAAGCACCGTATATGCTTATGTGACTGGGCAGGCAATAGACAGCGGTAACGCGTTGTTTGTGCTGCAGGCGGACGGAAAAACACCCTACTTCCCTACGTCACCGGCCAACATCGGCACTCCGCTCTCCCAGAACTGCGCCATTCCTTTGGGGAATCCGGGCAACACGGTCACGGTCACGATTCCGCATATTGCTGGAGGGCGTATCTGGTTCTCGATCGACGCGCCTCTGACCTTCTTGCTCAACCCGGGCCCGGCCTTGGTGGAACCATCTGTCACCAACCCGTCGGACCCAAACACCAACATCAACTGGGGATTCTGCGAATTTACCTTTAACCAAGACCAATTGTACGCCAACATCAGCTATGTTGATTTCGTTGGGCCACCCATTGCCTTGACTCTCACCGAAACTTCTGGAGTGGTGCAGCATGTCTCTGGAATGGCGGCCGGCGGCCTTGGCCAAGTGTGCAGCGGTCTCCAAGCCCAGCACGCCACGGATGGCCAAGGCTGGGACCAACTCATCGTCACCCATAACGGGACGAATCTCAGAGTCCTATCCCCCAATCAAGGCATGGTGGTGAACCCTAGTCTTTTCAGTACCTATTACGACGAGTATGTCACTCAGGTTTGGAACCACTTTGGCACACAAAAGATCTCGATCAACACGCAGGCCTCTTTTGGGACCGTGTCTGCGGAAGTGAGCAGCGGAGTCATGAACTTTGGCGGCGCGAGCTTTAGCAGGCCCAGTACCAGGGACATCTTCACCTGCAGCACCGGTCCGTTCCAGACCGGGTCCAACGCGGAAGTGAACGCCATCATTCCCCGGCTTGCAGCTGCGTTCAACCGCTCGACCCTGTTGGTGGCGACCGACTTCCCCGAAGACCCGTCACTGTACTACAAGAACCCCATTACCAACCACTACTCCCGGATAGTGCACGCCGCGAACTTGGACGGCAAGGGCTACGCTTTCCCTTACGATGACGTCCAGCCTACGGGTGGAGCTGACCAATCTGGTGAGGTTCACGCGGGAGACCCACAGTTGTTCACCGTCACCGTTGGTGGTGGAAATGCGTCGGCCTAGGCCTCCACAGCAGCATGATGAACTGTAACCCTGCGAGAGCCAGCGAGAGCCAGTATATGAGACCGGGGTACCAGCCACGAAGCCACATCTTTGGATTGTGATGTAGGCAGGAACTCTAATGATTCGACAGGATATTTGATGCGGCGATTTGGATTCAACTTTCGAATGTGGATGATGGCAGACAACCAGGCTGATAAGCCTTGGAGCAGCAAAGCACAGCGAATCACAGGATTTACTCATGATGAGTCTGAAGCTCTTTGTTTGTCGCAGTTCTACCTTGCCTTTTGACTCACAGCACCACCATTCAGAACGAAAGACAGAATGATCAACAGCATGGATTCAATGGTGGTCTCGTACCCCATTCTAATAAAGTCCAACTGAACGAAAGCAAAGAGGGGCCTTTCTGTCTGCTCCTGCTTCCCTCATAAGTCAACCCATCTTAAGCCAGCATAATACTGTAATCATACCATTGTCTTATCCATTGTTCTGGCTGCCTGGTTTTTGCCTTTTCAGCACTCTGTCATTGCTCCCGGACCTCAAGAGCTCTGTCACGTGATATCTTACTCACTGCAGAGGAGAGTTGCTAAGAAGCGAGGACACTCAGCTTTGCAATTCACGCATGCAGTTTATCTCGGCCAAATCAGAGCACAGAAATTGCTGGTCGTGTCTAGGTCAACCGTTGGACCCTGCTTGCTCCAGGTACTTAAGATTCTCCTTTCCCTCCATGGACTGAATCTACACACGAGTTCCTTCATCCATTCTGCTCATCCCTTGACCTGACAGACGCCTCTGGGCTTGGGCTCCAACAACACTTATGGACTATGCCCAATGAGAGGTTTCCAGACTCCAACGACTTGACCAACTCGCCGGTGTAGCTGGTCAAGCCATGGCAACCGAATTGTGGTGTTGCAAGAGCATCAAGTGCGGAGACACTGGCTAGGCGATCCAAAATGAGATAGGTTGTCACCCTCAGCATGGACGGAACCTCTCCTGATTGAAGTTTTCTCCTGGTGCCCGGTCACGGGATGTGGAGAGCTTCACACTTCAACACTTATGGGACGCTGTTGAGTGGTTTATCACCCAAACTCCCACGGCCACTAGAGATTCTCTCTCCCATCTGCCGTTCACAAGACCCCGCCATCTCCAATAGTCCACCATCGTCGTGGAGAATGTGACAGCGGGGAAAGATGGGGAAGTCTGATTCATCTGCAAAAGGAGGCATATAATGTGTTTGCGGACTCTGCCTCACCCTCTGTCCAGAGCACCCTCTGATCAAGAATTGGATCCTGCTTGGTGAAAGCGTTCACCCATAAAGGCAGGCGAGATCAACATGGACCCAAATAACAACGACGACATGACGAATCACACTGATTATGATTTGCATCATGATCATGTCGATTCTGAAACGGCTCTCAGAAGACTTCGGACAGCCGGAAGCATTTCGATCTCCCCAGAACTAAGAGAAGATATACCTATCACCAAAGAATCGCGTATCGAACAACATCAGATCGACCGTGGGAAACCCGACTCCTCTGTAATCATCTCTTGACGGTTGTCTGACCTTATTTCTCACCGCCACGCAGTGCTTTATGCGGCTTCTTATTGTCACTCAGTCCGCTCTCCAATATTCTACTGGGCTGGCGGGGCTCCGGCGGTTCCGGTGCCGCTGAAGTGTACGACCAATCCCTTCAGGACAGTTTCCTTTCTATGATGCCCAAGGGTCACGAAGTGGTACACAGAGGTATATACTACTTCTTCAGAGGCCTCCTGATGATCCTCGGATCTGTTCTCGAATTCATTCTCGGCAACACGTTCCCTTTGTCGTCTTCGGCTCTTTCGGCGCGTTCTGGCTCGCATATGCAGCCACGTTGACGCCCTTCTACCACGCCTCCATTGCCTATGATCCGGACCATCCTGCCCGATCCCATGTTCGAGAGTATCTTTGCCTTTTTCCACCTGTACATGGGAGTCCTGTGCCTTATCTATCTCATCTGCTCTCTGAGAGCCAATATCTGCTTCATGCTAATCTCTCTCTCTCGTCCCGGCATTTGGCTGCCTCGCAGCAGCGTACTGGAAACTCGCCGAAGGCGGGCCGAGGCGCCAAAGTCGCCCTAGCTCGCCAGCATGCGGCAGGTGGTTTTGTATTCGCGGTGTGCTTATTCGGCTGGTATCTACTGACTGCTCAACTTCTGGCCACGGTTGATTTCGCCCTCACCCTGCCAGTGGGTGATCTCAGCGGGATGATCAAAGGGGCATCAGAAAAGAAGACTGTCACGGTTGAGGAGGAGTAGGCTTTGTTGGTGACCCTTTGCCCTGGGTACCATGTCAAAGGGTGGAGAACAGGGCTGAAGCCTTTGAACAGGTGTCCCGGGTCGACGGTGAGGTTGGAGGACAAAACGACGGCAGTATTGACAGTAATCTTTCTGATAGTCGTGGGTGTTCAGTATTTGTCCACTCGTTAATTCAGCTCTCCCGGAGAATATTGCTCACATCACCACCCCTGTATAATTCTTTCATTTCCAGATCTTGGAGCAGGGAACCAGGCCCGCCAAGCCAGGTCAAGGTAAAACAAAGGACCAAACTGGTGGCCGTTGATACAGTAGCTGTGTGACTATTGTGAGGTATACTACGTTGAGAATGCCGGTTACTCCGCTCAAAGTTGATAATACTTCTGTTATGAACCCACACACGAGACGAGCCTGTTATTGTCATCAGTCCGAGGTTCTAGCGATGGTGCAAAGAGCAGTGTCAGACTGCTAACTCAGGCAAGCAGTGCGCGACCAGGCAGGGTGAGGTCTCTCTGTATTTAGCTAACAATCTGGCATATAGCATACAAGACTCTAAGCTTGTCTCCTCCAGCACCCAGGGGCAAGGGCGATGAGTATATGGGAGGGTTTGGCCTCATGCCCCTCCGAAACACACCTCCTGTTCCGCGACTGTCGCGGATTGTCGTCATGACAAGCAGACACCAGCTCACATTATCGGCATGGGTTTCGGTCAGCTTGACGATAAATTTATCAATCCATCATTCAGCTATTCTCTCGTTGCCCCTCGAGCTCCTGCAACTGACGCTTCATCTCCGCAGAAAGCTCTCTCGCCAGTTTGATGTTCTCTTCCAACGTGTGGTGCCGCACCAAGATGTCCACGTCCTCATCGGCATTCTCTGGTTCTTCGCCGCGCGAATTCCGTCTCAGATTCTCTTCTAGCGTGTGATGCCGGTACAGACCAACATCGTCGTGGTTTTCTACAGGCGGAGGGGTTGCGAGCTCACTGAGGTTTTCGAGCAGATCTGGTGAGTGTTTGCGATTTGCCGTTGAGTGATCCTTCGGCGATGACGAACTTCTGCAGCGGTTCTTTAACTGAGATAACAAGCCTGTACACATGATTGTGAGCTTTCGGGGTGGTTGTTAAGGCATCCTAATCGTCCCAGGAGGTCCGCAATTTTGTCGTTCTTTGTGATCCTTCCCGATTTCTTGCCACATCAAGCACATGATAATCAGGTGACTACGACCTCAACCATATGGAGCCGTCCTTGCCGCTTCCGCAGCCGAACTAGCGCAAGGACCGTTACTGTGGGTAAATATTACCTGCGACGTCTGCGTTCTAATATTGGCGGAGTGGTGACGCACTGATCTCCCTTTTTCCGTTCCGGCTCGGGCGGACCGTTTTGGCAAAGCCCATTTGGTGGGGAGCAAATACATCCTCTAATATTTAAATAGCTACGGGGGAAATGGGGATTGTTCATGAATCTTTGGTTGTGGCAGGTATATCGCCGTCATCATCTCAAGAGATCAATTTTGATCGAAATTTCCTGATCGAGGCTCCTCGGAGATCAGGATGCTGGAGAAACTTCTTCACAGAGGTTCAAAGGTGGGCGGCGAAGATGTGAGTTCTCGGATGATGGACGAGAAAGCCTGTCTTTGTTAACACCACGCATAGACGCATGGGTCAGCAAATGAGGCTGTCCATCCTCAGGAGTCGACCGAAATACCAAGTCCAACCGCACACGGTCAGGAAGAAATCGGTCCTGCGGCGACCACGGTGCCTGAAGGAGACCCGACGGCTTCATCTCAACAGCGGAGATCCTCTCGCCTGGGAGCATTTTTGCATCGTCGACGCTCATCAAGTGTCGGCGACGTCAGAGGGTCTCCAGACCAGAAGGAACAGAAATTTAATGAGCCCTCGGACAAAGATTCTGCAGATCGACACACATTCTGGCCCGGCTTGCCGTCTTTATCAAAGGGAAAGAAGCAGGACGAGAACGCTGGTAATGCTCCAACACAGAATGTATCCGAAGGATCCCAGGACGGCAATTTGACAACCGCTTAGGATAATTGTCATTGCAAGACTCTGGAGGATCGTGAACAATACCCGGCCGTATCGGTCTGTGAGTATGAGGTTTTGTATAAGGAAGAGAATCGTAATATTTAATGCCGAGTCTTAATCCCTTTCCGACACTGTTTCTTTCAGCACCAACGGAGGGTCTCAGCACTGCTGATTCGAGGTGATTGCGGAAGTATCGCTAATCTGAGCGTGGCATCTGCCACAACATTTCAAGACCCTGCCTTTGGTCACCATTCACCCCAGACCAAGTTTAATTTGGCTGTTCCTGTTTCATAGAAAGCTAGAAAGCCTGTATATTAGACGTCCGGGTGTTCCAGGATAGGAATATCTTCGAGTTTCCATACATGATGCAAATATTTTCTGAAGCCGAGACTGCCATTGTGAGCAAAGAGTTCAAGGTCGAAGGGTCAACTGATCTTGGTAAGGGACAAGTGTTTGGAGGAAAGTGTCGTACAGAGCAGTGGTCAGTGGTCAACCCCGTTGTTATGAACATATCTAAGCTGAGAGACCGGCACCCCTTCAAATTCTAAAATGTGCCCGCCATTATTAAGACCCAGTGCAAATGACATGGACTATCCGTGCACGTTTCGGAACCCTCTTCCAGCATACCGATGGGTGACACCTTTCTCATTGAGCTCGTCCTCGATGTCCAGTAGCCGGTTATATTTGACGACTCTTTCACCTCGGCATGGAGAGCCCGATTTCAAATGGCCGCATCCTACGGCCACTGTCAAGTCGGCAATGAAAGGATCATCAGTCTCGCCGGATCGATGTGAAACAAAAACCGACCAACCCAGCTCGTACGCTCTTTGCGCGGCAGCAAGAGCTTCGCTGACAGTGCCAATCTGATTCATCTTCAGCAGGAGACTGTTGCATGCTTTTCGTTCCTGTGCCATTTCGATTCGAGTCAGGTTAGTGGCCAAGAGATCATCGCCAACAAGCTCGATCTTGCATTCCTTGTTAAAAGCGATCCAGGACTCCCAGTCATCTTCTGCGAAAGGGTCTTCTAGCAGTTCGATTGGATAATTCTTGACCAATTCATGATAGAGCTCTACCATCTCGTGTCGCGTCAATGTTGCATGTTGCGCCGTCTTGAAGCCGAGGTCATAGTTGTCGCCTGTGTAGAATTCGGTGGAAGCAGGATCCATTCCTATGACGAATTGACCATCGTGACCGGCCCTTTTGATGGCAGACATGAGAAGATCCAAGGCCTCGTGTGGCTGTGAAATCGGCGGAGCAAATCCACCTTCATCGCCGATTCCAGTGGCGGACTTTCCAAACTTCTCGATTAAGACGGACTTCAGTTCTTGGTACACCTCAGCTCCCCACTGGACAGCCTGTGCCATCGACGATGCTCCTGAAGGCGCAATCATGAATTCCTGAAATGCCATCGTATTGCCAGAGTGAACTCCGCCATTGAGCACGTTGAAAAAGGGGACGGGCATGGCATAGCTAGTCGTACTCGCCCGAGATTCCTGAGCCAGGAACTCATACAGCGGTATTTTCTGAGAAGCAACGGTCAGCAAGGGCTGTTGATTTTGGCACTGTCCTAGCTCACCTGCGCCGCTGCACACGCTCTTGCACAGGCCATACTAACTCCCAAAATCGCGTTCGCACCCAGCCGGCTCTTGTCCCGCGAACCGTCCAGCTTGACCATGAAACTATCAAGAGGTTTCAGACCCTGCCGCAAGTCAAATGCCTTCTCTATGATGGCTGGACCAAGAACTTCGTTGACGTTCCGGACTGCATTGAGGACTCCTTTGCCGCCGAATGCATTCTTGTCTCCGTCCCTGAGCTCGATGGCTTCATAGGCGCCCTTCGATGCTCCGGAGGGGACAGCGGCACGAAATCTGCCTTCTTGAGTCTCGACTTCGACCTGAACTGTGGGGTTACCTCGAGAGTCTAGCCGTTGCGCCGCCTTTATAGCAGTCACGGTAATAGTGGTCATACTGCGAAAGGAATTGAGAATAAAACAGGATTTGGATAATGTTACCAAGCATTGATCTGCTCAAAGCGTTGCGACTGTTGGCACAACGACGTAGATAAATGGTGCATCAGGTCGGTCGAGATGCCTCCTGTGGCGTTGCCTTTCTTTCAAAATTGTGCTGGTTTCATCAGATAGATGGAGATTGTCACGTCATTGTTATCTCGGTGACCTGTCGGGAGAGAGGATGGATGGCTTCCGCCCGGACCGTCCGTACCGGTCAGACGCCACCAGATGACAAGTTGATACTGGATGTTACACTGCAGCTGCGCAATCCAGAAGAGTGATCGCGAGGTACAATCAAGCAAAGCTACTGGCTCAAAATGGCAACTGTCAGCAAATACACTTCCACAACACGCGCAACAATCACCAGATCCCGAGCGCCTTGAGGAAACCATGAGTCCTGCGACGTTGACGATACATCAGAGGCAACTTTTGGTATTCATATCGATGGACTAGCTCTTGCCCTTTGGACATACGCACGGGAGACTCGGAATTGGGCAGTGTAAAGATCACGAGGCTGGAGGAAGAAGCGGGTAATCCGGCAGAGCGCTGCCAGAACATCCTCTTCTGGCTCTCTAGAGATTAGTTTTGAACGAGAATTATTCGTCTTGTGATCTGGCCACTCTAGAATAGCTGCTATAGCCGGGAAAGCTCAGAGCCAGATATATCATGAGTGCGCGAGAATATCTCTGCAGATCAGCAGTTGCCTCCAAGATGTAAGATCCCGACGAAATTAGACTCCATTTAGTGCCAGGTACATGCCCACAGAGAAATGCGGTTTATGTGGTTCCGTCAATTGTTCGTAATCATATTCTATGACCCTTCACGAAATGTCACATATCAATATTTCAAGCTAAAGGCTGGGATAGCCACATGAAACGAATTGGCAGGACAGGTCTGCATAGCCAAGCAAATTGGCTGTGATTTCGGACCGGTACAGAAGGTCCGTATTATACTAAGGAATTGTTCCTTTCCCAAGGCCACCGCTGTGTGCGAGGGTTGCACAATATTTGAACGACTTATGATTTTCAGTTTGGGTGTATGAAGGATGATGTCCTAACTATCTACGGCAAGGCAGTTATACAGAAGAATCGTGCCAAGAGAGTGTGACCACCTTGCCAAGATCTGTCCTTTGGCAAGTGTCCATAACAATCTCTGAAAGATTGGTAGGCGATCAATGGGCGATTATCTCACTATCGCCACTTCTTTCTGTCAACGCAATAATCCTCACACTCGCCATTTGCCATCAAACTCTAATCTTAGTTGGTAACAACCCTATATATCCTGCCGTCGCGGCTCTCCAGGCCTGGGGAATAGAAAGCAAGAGCAAAAAACAATCGACAGCAGGGATTCGCTGGTGGTCACCCACCCAACTACTAACCTGCCGGCATGCAGCTTAAGTACGACTGAGCGAACGGGAAGTCCTGGTTTCCGCATCCTATGGTCGATTGCGAAATGACTGTAAACTCATTAACTATATCAAGCTTATAGCTGAAGGCGATCGCGGTTGTGGGGCTGAAACGCCTCCCCAGTCCCACACCACTCGCTCGTCCGATTCATCTGCAGATTTGAGAACGTCATTGACAGACAATCGCGGACATTGGGCGTGACCCGGACATATTGCTTATTGGTCACCGTAGTCACGCTGTTCGGATACGCTGTTCGGATTCGCTGTGGTCACTGTTCAAGAACCACCACACCGCAAGTGGGCCTGTGTAAGTGGTGCAGGACCACACTCACCCACACAGTTTATTTGCCGGTTATAAATACAGCATACTTCATCACGGAGCGACTTTCATGCCATCACGCTCTATCATAAGAGTCGCTCTGTCCAGAAGAGGGCTGCTGACGAATCTTAGAATGACTGTCCGAAAGCTAATGTTCGGTTTCCACTCCAAGTCCAGATATTTGCCTGGTGTGACAGACCACGGAAACAATGGTGCATCCAAGAGAAGGATATCGGCTGGAATGGCAAGAGGTGAGTGAACGGTACGGAGGGCTCTGCCCTTGTGTCATTCTTTCAAACC
>Ga0255336_100343_pt1 | contig 82955 bp, 72 predicted proteins | sample MeOH1_35cm_T3_17_FD_189102 | JGI IMG/M metagenome (GOLD analysis project Ga0255336, IMG submission 189102) | Sandy soil microbial communities from University of British Columbia, Vancouver, Canada - MeOH1_35cm_T3_179 | ecosystem: Engineered > Artificial ecosystem > Sand microcosm > Unclassified ... | reverse complement strand
GCCGGCTGTGAAACTAATCCGATCGGCCTGCCTTAGTGACTCATTAAGAATCACATCAAATACAGGACCGCCGAGGCACATCCTTAGGAAATATCCTAGGCATCTTCGTGGTTCATAAGAATTCAAAACAAAGGAGTGCTAACATGAAAATATGTGTACTCGGTGCCGGCGCTATGGGCTGCCTTTACGGCGGATGCCTGTCGCATATCGGCCATGATGTTACCCTTGTAGGCGGCAGGAGTATTCCTATTATTCGGGAAAAAGGCCTAAAAATGAATACGGCCTGGACCGGTCCCATCGTTGTCCATCCCAAAGCCTGTTATGCCAATGAGCTTGAGGGTGAATTTGATCTTCTCATCCTCCTGACAAAGGCTTTTCAGTCGCACGATGCAATGGATTCCGTACGCCATATCCTCAATGACAAAATGACCGTCCTGTCTCTGCAGAATGGCCTGGGCAACAAAGAACTGCTTCAGGAATATGTCTCTACCGAGCAGATTATGCTGGGTATGACCCTGTATCCTTCTGATCTCATAGCTCCCGGGGAAATCGTCAGCAGCTTTGCCGATATTGGTGCACTTGTCGACGCCGAGGGCCCCCTGACAGAACGAACAAAGAAGATCTCTGCCGAAATGGATAAGGCGGGCATCAAACACATCATCGGCGAAGGTGCGTGGGAATTTATCTGGGAAAAGATTATTTTTAACGCCGTCGCTAATCCTTTGTGCGCTCTCTTGGGCGTCTCCTCCGAAATGCTCTCTCCCATCGGTGCCTTTGACCTGCTCTATCAGATGGCTGATGAGGGTCTAGCTATTGCCAATGCCAACGGCGTTGCCATTTCCGGCGAAAGCATGAGAAAGCGTTTAGACGTGTTGGAACTGGGGAAACCCCACGCCCCCTCAATGTTGGTGGACATCACTGCCGGTCGCAAGACCGAAGTAGATACCATAAACGGTGGCCTGGTAAGAGAAGGTAAGAGACTTGGCATACCCACTCCGATCAACAACATCATTATTCAGCTAATTCATTTGAAGGAAAAGTCCCGTGGAAGAGAATATACTCCCCATAGTTGATCCACCAATTCTCCATAGCATAAGTTGATTTGCAATACCCATCATCTCAAAGAAATGTCTTTTTGCTTATAATTTAAATAATTTGTTAATGGTCTTATCGGGGCAGGGTCTTACGTTCTTTTTTAGCATTGCACGTATGAAGAAATAAAAAGACAAAGGGTTTGGTTAATGCAAATGAACCGCCCCTCTGTTCTTTAGAGACAAATAAACAAGATACTACAAGGGACTGTGTTTCACACAGTCCCTTGTAGTATCTTAGAGTAGGGGGAGGAGAAGACTCTTTAAAAGTTTTTTACCCACAAATCATTATTTACTGTAATATAGGACGATGCTAACAGTAAGACTCATTATTCTTATGTTGTGCAATTAGTCCGAACAGATATAAATGTTATTGGTTACAAAAAGTGTTCCATAATGTTAAAAATTGAGATTGGTCTTTTATGATAGCTGCAGCACAGGCTAAAGTTAACAATCAGGACTAATCAGTAACGAAACAAATAGCCAAGCGCAAACTGTAAACCGATATATGGACATTTTGACCCATTGTATAATAAAAATAGAGGGATATTGGAACTTAAATCATTTTGATTTTAAGTACCAATATCCCTATTTTATTGCAAGCTGGGTGTTATCCGAACCCCACCGAAATGATATGGCCTTCCTTTCTTTATTTCAATGAAAGGAGGGCTTTTTTTGTACTAACAGAAACTTCCATGAACCTGCCGATTCACAGGGAGGTATGAAAATGTAGTCCATTTTCGTAAGAAAGTATAAGTTTTGGGCAGATAGCATTAGTGCAACTAAGGCTTCCGCTTTCGCAAAGCTCGGTGAAAGCCGGGTTTTCTTTATAAATATTGAGTATTATAAATAGCCAAAGCTTAAAACAGCATATAATAGCATGAAAATGCAATAATATAAGTACAAAACTGCAGACAACATGATATAATGCAATAGAGGGGTTGTTGAGTATGTTTGCTGAGGAACGCCAAGAGCAAATCCTTTCTAAGGTAAGATCCTTGGGAAGGGTATTTGCTAAAGACCTTGCAGAAGAATTTCGAGTGTCCATTGATACCATTCGTAGAGACCTTACCACAATGGAAGAAAACGGTCTTCTCAAAAGAACGCATGGAGGAGCTGTGCCGCTATCGAAGGTTAGAAGATTCCCTATGGATGATCGAATTCGTTATGGTGAAGGAACAGGGCATCAAAACGCAGTAGCTAAGCTCGCTGTATCTTATATCGAGCAGGGTGACACTTTATTTATTGGTGGAGCCAGTATCCATTATATTTTACTCAAATACTTACCTATTGATCGGGACTATACCGTCATTACAAATTCACTCGTTATTGCTGAGAAATTAAAGCGTTACAGTAATATTGAAACCTATATCGTCTGTGGGAAAGTGAAAAGCGAGGAAGGAATTGTTGATCCTTTGGCGACGGAATTCATAAGAACCTTGCGAATTGATACGGCTTTTTTAACAGGTGGCGGAATTTCTGCCAAACATGGACTGAGTAGTTCAACCCCGGAAGGCGCTATTTTTCAAAGAGCTGTAGCGGAAGTCTCACATCAAACCATTTGCCTGGCGAATTTTGACAAGGTGGGGACAGAATTCTTTGCCAAAACGATTGATTTAAAGGATTTGGATGTTCTCATTACGGATTGGGAAGCACCAGATGAAGAAATTGGGAAAATTAAACAGTTAGGGGTTAAAGTCTTAATTGCCGAAGAAAATTAAATGAAAAGAAGGTTGGATTAATTATGAAAGTCAAATTCTATGAGTCACAGAGAGAATATCATGAGAAAAAGGATGAATTTAATCGTGCGCTTCAGCTCGTCCTTGAGAAGGGAAATTTTATCCTCGGTGACCAGGTTGCTCAACTTGAAAACGAAATCCAAGCCTATTGTCAGGTGAAATATGCGGTTGGGGTAGCGTCTGGAACCGATGCACTAACCATAGCGTCGGATATACTTGGGTTTAAGGATGGAAAAGAGGTTATTACTTCGCCCTTTACGTTTCTTGCTTCAGCCTCATGTATCACAAAGCATAGAGGACGTCCCGTATTTGTGGATATCAATGAAGAGACCTTTGGAATTGATGTGAATAAGATCGAAGAAAAGGTCAATCCAAATACGATAGGAATCCTTCCAATCCACTTGTTTAATCAGATGGCAGATATGGATCGAATCATGGATATTGCTGAAAAGCACCAACTCAGGGTGCTGGAAGATGCTGCTGAAGCTTTTGGAATGCGATGGAAGGGTAAGGGCAGTGAATATAAGCATTCAGGAACGATCGGTGATTTTGGCGTGTTTTCATTTTTTCCCACCAAAACCCTCGGGGGCTATGGCGATGGCGGAATGATTGTTACTAATAATGAAGAACTTGCGCAAAAAGCAAAACAATATCGGGTACATGGGGCGTCAAAGAAATACTACTATGATAATGTGGGGTATAATTCACGCTTAGATACTCTTCAAGCAGCAATATTGTTGGTCAAATTGAAATATATTGATGAAGCCATACGTAAGCGGGAGAAGGTTGCCCATTTGTATATGGATCACTTAAGTGATTGTGAAAATATAAGGTTCCCTAAGATTAAAGGGCAACAGAAGTCTGTTTTTTATGTGTTTACCGTTTTGGCCGAGAATCGGGATGAACTTGCGGCGTATTTAACTGAAAATGAAATAGGGTACAGCATTTATTATCCTCGCCCCCTTCATGTCCAGGCGTGTTTTAAGGATTTGGGGTATAAAATAGGAGACTTCCCCGTAGCAGAGAGAGTAGCAAAAGAGATTATTGCCCTCCCCATCTATCCTGAAATAACGAAGGATGAAGTTGAATTCGTCTGTGAAAAAATCAAGGCGTTTTATAGAAATAAATAAACGTAAGAAAGGAAATGGATGATGACACTTAAGAAAATACCGTTTTCACCGCCAGATATTACGGAGGAAGAAATTGCTGCTGTTTCGGAAGTGCTAAGGTCCGGATGGATTACAACGGGTCCCAATACAGCTCGATTTGAACAAGAATTAGCGGATTATAGTGGTACGAAACACGCAATTGCTTTAAATAGTGCAACGGCAGGTATGGAGCTGATTTTAAAGGTTTTAGGCATCGGCGGGGAAGATGAAGTGATCACGACACCTTATACCTATGCCGCAACCTCCAATGTACTCGTTCATCGGGGAATAAGGCCAACCTTTGTAGACATAAAGAAAGATAGCTTCTTAATTGATGAACAAAAGATCGCGGAAGCCATTACACCGAAAACGAAGGCAATTATGACGGTGGATATTGCGGGAGTACCTGTTGATTATGATGCCGTACGAAACGCCCTAAAGGCCAAAAATCGTGAAGATATTACTCTAATTTCTGACTCTGCCCACTCTTTTGGAGCGACCTATAAGGGACAGAAGGTTGGAGGCGAGATGGATTTTCATGTTTTCTCTTTTCATGCGATAAAGAACCTGACAACGGCAGAAGGAGGAGCAATTACTTATAACAACAATAGTTTTCATGGAAAGGACAACTTGTTTAAGGAATTTAAATATACGTCCTTACAAGGACAAACAAAGGACGCCTTCTCCAAAATGCAAGCGGGAGCTTGGAAATACGATATCGTGACCGATGGCTTTAAATGTAATATGACTGACATTATGGCAGCAATCGGACGGGTTCAACTTCAACGCTATGAAGAGATGTTAAGAAAAAGAGCGGAACTTCATGCAGTTTATAGTAAAATTCTGGGGACGAAAGAATGGGCGATCCTTCCCTTTGAAAAAAATAATGAAGTTCAAACGAACTATCATTTATATACCTTAAGACTAAGGGGCTTTAGTGAAGAACAAAGGAATCGGGTCATCGAAAAGATGGGCGAAAAAGATATTGCTACCAATGTACACTTCATGCCGTTGCCTATGTTCACGTTTTATCGGAACCTTGGTTATAAAATTAAAGATTACCCCAATGCTTATGCTCAGTATGCGAATGAGATTACCTTACCGCTTTATTCGAAGCTATCGGTTGAGGATGCGGAATATGTTGCGAAAGAGCTTATCAAGTGTATTGAAAAGATTTAGATGGGATCGAAAATCGAGATTTGGAGTCGATTTCGTGAAAATGTCTTCATCATTCAGGTTTCAAATTCGAATAAGACGTCCCGTAATGGTTAAAATTGAGATTGGTCCTTTATGATGGCTGCAGCACAGGCGAAGGTTAGCCATTGAGACTAATCTCAGAAATGAAATCAATGGTATAAGCATAGGCTATTGAAATATAGGGTATGGGAACTTAAACTTCATTTGATTTTAAGGACCCATACCCTTATTTTTATTAAAGCAATATTTTAGATCGTATTGGTAGAAAAAATGTTTGATTATTAAAAGGCGGACGGAGAACCCTGGCGACACTATCATCACTTTCTTCTTTTTTGTTTAAATCACTTGACTTGGAGTGTACTCTAAGTGCTAGACTTTTTTTGAGCTAAAAAAGATCGAGATGGATAAGGAGTGAAGGATTATGGGCTTTAATATGTATGTACCCACAAGAGCATTATTTGGAGCGGGTCGATTAAATGATTTAAATGGTGTGAAAATGCCGGGTAAGAAGGCAATGGTTGTAATCTCGAATGGAAAATCAACAAAAGAGAATGGATATCTTGCAAGGACAGAGGAACAGCTTCGTATAGCAGGAGTAGAAACAGTTGTATTTGACAAGGTAGAGGCCAATCCATTAAAGACAACGGTTATGGAAGGAGCTGCTTATGCAAAAGAGAATCAGTGTGATTTCATTGTTGCCTTAGGTGGTGGAAGCTGTATGGATGCCTCAAAAGCAATGGCACTCATGGTAACAAACGAGGGCGATCTTTGGGATTATGTGAAATCGGGAACAGGCAAAGGGAAGCCAATTACTGTGAAGCCGCTTCCGGTGATAGCCATAACAACGACTGCCGGTACGGGTTCTGAAACTGATTTTGGCGGTGTGATTACCAATGCCGAGACAAATGAGAAAACAGGAATTGTGGATGAAACGTTATTTCCCGTATTAGCCATTGTTGATCCAGAACTTATGTGTACGGTGCCGCCTAAATTTACGGCATATCAGGGATTTGATGCGTTGTTCCATAGTGTCGAGGGTTATATTTCTCTGAAAGCAAATTTGATGAGTGACATGGTAGGAATTACGGCAATAGAAAATGTCAGCCGCAATCTTGCAAAAACAGTCCAGACTGGCAATGACTTAGAAGCAAGAGAAAAAGTTGCTTTTGGAAATTATTTATCCGGAATCGAAATGTGCGTGGGTTCCACTTCCAGCCAGCATTCCTTAGAACATGCCATGAGTGCTTATCATCAGGAACTGCCCCATGGTGCAGGTCTTATCATGCTGAGCAAGGCGTATTTTACACATTTCATAAACAAGCATGTGTGCGATGACCGATTTGTTCGTATGGCTAAGGCAATGGGAATGGAAGAGGCTAGCGAGCCGATAGATTTTATGACCATGCTTATCAAGTTACAGGAAGATTGTGGCGTAGCAGATTTGAAGATGTCCGATTATGGAATTAAACCGGAAGAATTTGAGACAATGGCAAAAAATGCGAAGGATACTATGGGCGGATTATTTATGTGTGATAGAACACCCTTAAGTGTTGAAGACTGTGTTGATATTTATACAAAATCATACAAATAATTATAAAAATTAGGAGGACAAGAACAATGAGTGAATCAAATGATTTAAGCAATAGCGTTATTTCCCCAGTTGGAGAAAAGTTTTAAAGTACTCTAACTTCATAGGAACAGTATGGCTTAACATGCGGACACCTTTTGGGACTGCGTGTCCTATTGGAAACGTAACTTTTGAACCGGGATGCCGCAATAACTGGCATGTCCACGCGGGTGGTCAGATCCTGCTTGTTACCGGTGGCAGAGGCTATTATCAGGAAGAGGAAAATCCAGCACAGGAACTCCATCCAGGTGATGTAGTTCAGATTCCTGCTGATGTAAAGCACTGGCATGGTGCAGCACCTGACAGCTGGTTTGTGCACCTTGCTGTTGAGGTGAATCCGGAAAAGGGACCGACTAAATGGCATATCCAGTAACAGGTCCACGTTACAGTGCCAATGAGAGTAAGTTTGTAAAATAATAATCAAAAAAGTAGAAGTGAGGAATACTTCGAATGAATTTAAAAGAGGCGAAAATCCTGGGAGCCTATTTCTCTCACGCAGGAAATAATTATGTGAGTGGAAAGATTGTCAATCTACCGGTGGGTAATACGGAAGTGGTTGCGAAGATGATTCAGGAAATGACAGGATGTGATATATCTAAGATAGAAGCAGTGAATCCCTATCCCAAAGATTATAATGAAACAACACATGCAGCACTTAAGGAACAGAAGGATAATGCCAGACTGGAGCTTACTGCCCATGTAGAAAATATGGACGCTTATGATGTAATAATCTTAGGCTATCCCAACTGGTGGGGAACCTTTCCAATGGCGGTGTTTACCTTTTTAGAGGAATATGATTTTTCCAGAAAGACCATCCTTCCATTCTGCACTCATGAAGGAAGTGGAATGGGACGAAGTGAAAGTGACATCAAAAAGCTTTGCCCAAACGCCAATGTTTTAAGTGGCCTGCCAATCAAAGGTAGTGGTGTGCAAGGAACTGAAAAAGCGGTATCGCAGTGGCTTGAAAAATCAGGTATTCTCTAAACAGAAATCATTTTATAGTTAGGAGGCAGTTTATGAGTATTAGTGAAACAGCTAACAAAAATCATGAGGAATTATTTCCAAATCATAAATCAACATTAAAAGTAACAGATCTCAACTTTCGCAGCTACAATCAGTAAGATAAACCCTGATATAAGCGGGTAGAGCCATGATCCATTGATGGAGTTGACTTTTAATTAATTTGTTTAACTTCTTTCCAACTTTTTCGGAAACATCATTAAGGATATCCAATAACTGTTGTAGTGCAACTGCCCAATCCAGCTCACTAACCTCATCACATAATAATGAAAAGAGTCCTCCTAGCGTTCGGTCATCCGTGTTTTGCCGATGCTGCCAAGCAAGCAGGATATATCGTGTATAAACGATGGTCGTATGGCTAATCAGCATATCATAGGAACGTCCTTGGAACTCCTTCTGTAGTTTAAGAAACGATTTTGTGCATTTAAAAAATGTCTCTATATCCCAACGCATGCTGTAAATGCGGATGATTTCTTCTTCCGTTAAGGTGCAATCGGTACTCAGTATAGCTAACCATTCATTTCTATTGGTTCGATGACGAACAAACACGACAAGCATAGGCATTCCAGGTACCATCTGAGTTCGAATGGAACGGAGGATTCCTTTGGTTTTTCCCTGTACTGGAGTGGCAGCACAGTAAAGTTCTTTGAGAGATAACTTCTTGCCGTTCACTAAATACCGCTGATTCGTAGGCTTAACCATACCAATGACATCTAAGCAACGCTGAGTAATCGCACCAATGAGTGGAGCGTAGGTAAACCAACTATCCATTAACACATAAGATGCCGTCATTCCGGTTGCCAAGGCTTGATCAATCATGATCGGAATTAACTCTGGAGCATGTTTTAACGCTTCCAATCGCCGTTTATATCCTGACGTACGTTTATCAATTTTATCTGAAATTCCATTGATCTGAGCCTTTGGTGAACTAAGCAAGGAGAAATCCACGGGAATGAACGTATGTCCGTCCGACCACCCTAACGTGAGCATGCGAAATCCATTATAGTAGCAATGCTTGGCGTGATCCCAATACTTCGCGAGAAGTTCAACCGACTTACTCCTGTTTCGCTCAAACATGGAATCATCAACAATAAAAGCCGTTACGCGCTGATTTGATGTTAAAGAGCAAACTTTTTTAACCGTTTCCGCACTTAAAGCGGTAAGGAAGCGACGCCAAGCATAGCCCGAATGGTTTAAGAAACGATAAACGGCATCTTTGCCAGGAAATAACTCACCTCGCTCAGTTTCAAGAAGGCGAAACCAGTTTTTGTGGTGGAAAATCAAAACAAAAATAATTTGGAAGAGATAGGCACAACTAAAGCCAAATTTCTTCTTAAAACCTGAGTTTCTTAGATGTTGAAGAACTTTTAATTCCTTAAATGCTGGTTGAATCTCTTTTGGTAGTTGATTTTTCTGTTCCTTTTGCGCTATCATTATCAAGTAGAAGACACCTCTTTTTCTATTTGGTAGTGGGTTCTTATCAAATTCACTATACCAAAGAAATGAGGTGTTTTCTATGTCAATGAGTATATTTGATGACTATTTTTCCCTTTAACACCAAGGTTTTAAGCAAACTTTCGCTCTGCGAAAGTTGAGTTAATAAGAGCTCGGGACATTAGTAGCCCCGAGCTCTTTTGATATTTCTATCGAATATTCCTTCAAAAATAGTAAAAAAGCTTTATAATTAAAGTTAAGCGATTTATAGTTATGCGAATAAAGGGATGTAAGCCTGAAATACTACGAAAATAGTAAAGAAGAAGAGTCCCCGAAGGGGTAGCCGATAAGCGGAAATTTGTCAGGCCCAGGATGTGAAAGTAAAAAGGTGGTAAAAAATGTTGAGTATCGCTTCTCGTATTGACAGATTGCCCCATACTCCGATGTTATGGAAAATCCTATTTTTGGCGGGTATTGGTTGGTTGTTTGATGCTATGGACCAAGGCATGGTGTCCGGGGTTATGGCGGCAATCGGCAAGGACTGGGTGCTAACCACAGGACAATTGGGTCTGCTCGGTAGTTCAGGTATGGCGGGCATGGCCTTAGGGGCAGCTCTAGCAGGCATTGCCGCAGACAAATGGGGTCGAAGAATAGTCATTATGTGGACATTAATTATTTATGGCGTAGCCAGTTTCCTTTCCGGTTTTTCGGTCAATTATCCCATGCTTCTAGTATTAAGGTTCCTGACAGGTCTTGGTTTGGGAGGCGAATTACCCGCTGCATCAACTTTGGTCAGCGAATTTTCACCGACCAAAGTACGAGGCCGTAATGTTATTTTACTTGAAAGCTTCTGGGCTTGGGGCTGGATTGCAGCCGCCCTTGTTGCTTATTTGCTCATTCCGGTTTATGGCTGGCGGATGGCCTTTTGGGTCGGTGCGGTGCCTGCGCTTTTTGCCGCTTATTTCAGGAGGGCTGTCCCGGAATCGCCGCGTTATTTGGAGTCGGTAGGAAAAACTGAAGAAGCGGATGCACTCGTAAGTATTATGGAGCAACAGGCTGGCATCACCCATAAACTTGCAAGCGTCACCAGTGAAGGACAGAAGCTCGTAAACAATGTGCAGGTATCTTTCATGGATCTGTGGTCAAAAAAATACAGGAGGAGCACAATTGTATTGTGGGTAATCTGGTTTGGTATTAACTTTGGTTATTATGGCTTTGTCTTATGGACACCAACCTTGTTGGTAGGTAAGGGTTTTGCCTTGGTCAAAAGTTTTGAATTCACACTGATTATGTGTCTGGCACAATTACCGGGATATTTCAGCGCAGCTTATCTTGTCGAACGGATTGGACGGAAATTGCTTCTGTCGGTTTATTTTGCGGGTACAGCAGTAGCGGCCTGGTTGTTTGGACATGCAGGTAGCACAAATGAAGTCCTGATATTTGGTTGTTTGCTTTACTTCTTTAGTTTGGGCGCCTGGGGATGTGTGTATGCCTATACGCCGGAAGTATATCCGACCGTTGCTCGAGCCAGCGGTTCAGGCTGGGCTGCCGCTTTTGGCCGTGTTGGCGCGTTTACGGCACCGTTTATCGTGCCGGTTGTTTACAATTATTATGGAAAACAGGCAGGGTATACCTATGTATTTATCATGTTGACAGCGGTATTTGCCCTCGTATCCTTAGTTGTACTGCTTTTCGGAAAAGAAACGATGGGCAAATCACTGGAAGAGATTAGCGAGGGTGAAAAATCCCCTGCAGTAGCTTGAACATCGAAACCAAGGAAATAATGAGGGAAATAAGCTTTGAAACCAGAGGTCACAGGATTAAGGAGGTCTTGGCTTGTTAAAAAATATTCGTGAGCGAACGGAACGCGAAGAACGGGAACGACTTTCTCTTTATGCGGCCAAGAGTGCTGAGGCAACACGTGAACGTGAAGAAGTCGAATGCACGATTCGGACTAAATTTCAGCGGGACCGTGACCGGATTTTGCATAGTAAGCCCTTTCGTCGACTTAAACATAAAACCCAGGTTTATATCGCCCCGACGGGGGATCATTATCGGACGCGAATGACCCATAGTTTGGAAGTGTCTCAGATTTGTCGGACGATTGGCCGCGGGCTTAAACTCAATGAAGATTTGATTGAGGCCATTGCTTTAGGTCATGATGTCGGGCATACTCCTTTCGGTCACGTTGGGGAAGAAGCTTTGCGCAAGATTATCGGGTATTTTGAGCATAACGAACAATCCATCCGCATCTTGACGTGTCTAACGGGTGATGGGGCGGGACTCAATCTCACTAAAGAAGTTTTAGATGGGGTACTTCATCATACTGGAGCAGGAATACCCTTTACCTTAGAAGGGCAAATTGTCAAAACGGGTGATCGGATCGCTTATCTTTGTCATGACTATGATGATGCTTTGCGTGCGGGATTACTCCTGCCCAGTGATCTTCCTGAGAGTGTTCGTCTCGTTTTGGGTCGTACTCCGAGCCAGATGATTTCAACCATGGTCATCGATATGATCGAAAGTTCCCAAGAGCAAGACCGAATTCATCAATCCCAACGTGTCCATGACGCGATGCAAGAATTTCGCAAGTTTATGTTTAGTCAAGTTTATAATAGTGAAGCCTTAAAGGAAGAACGCCAGAAAGGAGAGTATGTCGTTCAGGCCTTATTTCATTACTATCTTGAACATATTGAGCGGCTCCCCAATGATTATTTGGCTTTGGATGGCGGGGATAAGACATGTGCCGTTGTCGATTATATCTCGGGGCTTACAGATAACTATGCCATTGCTCAGTTTCAGAATTTCTTTGTTCCCAGGTATTTCTCAAATGTTTAACTCTTTGAGCTAGCCGATCTTGTCTTAAATTGAGATGATATTCTCAATTTAAAAAGGTTACTATAATTGCCTAAAAGAAGCGAGAAGAGATAGCTAATTTATCAAATTGATAAATTAGCTATCTCTTCTCTTTCTTTCTGGATCACCGTAAAAGATCGTATAAGGCGAATCTGGCGTATTAAGCGAAAAAGTTCTTTGCTGGAAGAAGGTTGGCATAGAAATTGCTAGTATAGAGGTTAGAAGATTTTGCCCTAAAAAGCTCTACGACGGAGGGGAGAAAATGGCTTATTCAGTTCTGGGAAAAAGTGTTCCACGAGTTGATGCTGTGGCGAAGGTCACGGGTAAGGCGAAATATACAGATGATTTAGCCGGGAACAACATGCTCATTGGCAAAGTGCTCAGAAGTCCTTATGCTCATGCCCTGATTAAAAATATCGATGTGAGCAAAGCTAAAGCCTTACCCGGAGTTGAAGCAGTCCTATCCTATCAGAATATACCCCACATTCCCTTTGCTACGGCTGGACATCCCTACAGTCTTGACCCGAACCATCAAGACAAAGCGGATCGCTTAATGCTCACCGATAAGGCGCGTTTTGTCGGCGATGCTGTTGCTGCGGTTGTGGCCCAGGATGAACTCATCGCCGCTCAAGCGCTTCAATTGATTGACGTTGAGTATGAAGTGCTGGAACCGATATTTTCGCCCGAAGAAGCGATGCGCGAAGAAGCCCCTTTAATCCATGAAGACACACCGCACAACATTCTCTCGACCTTCGGATACCAGATTGGGGATGTAGAAGAAGCGTTCAGCACTTCCAATTTTGTGTTTGAAGGGGATTATGAAACAAGCATTGTCCAACATTGCCATCTGGAAAACCAAACATCTTTTGCTTATGTTGATGGAGAGGATCGCCTTGTGATCGTCACCTCGACCCAGATTCCCCATATTGTGCGACGGATTGTCGGGCAAGCTTTAGGCATTCCTTGGGGCCGAATTCGGGTGATTAAGCCCTATGTCGGTGGTGGATTTGGGAATAAGCAAGATGTAACGATTGAACCTTTGAATGCAGCTATGACGCTTGCTGTAGGTGGCCGACCTGTAAAAATCGAATATTCACGTGAAGAAGCTATGCTGGATACACGAACGCGCCATGCCTTTAAATATCATTTGAAGACGGGTATTTCCAAAGAGGGGAAAATTGAAGCCATTCATATATCGGCGATTTCTAACACCGGAGCGTATGCCTCACATGGACATTCGATTGCTTCGAGCGGAGGCGGAAAATTTCGTTTCCTCTATACGCCTAAGTCGATCAAATACGAGCCGGTTACAGTATATACAAACTTACCTGTGGCTGGAGCGATGCGCGGGTATGGAACGCCTCAGATCTTCTTCGCTTTTGAGAGCCATTTGGATGATATTGCTCGGAAATTGCAGATTGACCCGCTGGAAATTCGTCAGAAAAACTTCGTGAACATCGGCTGGACCGATCCGATCAGCAAAAACCGGGTCTTAAGCTGCGGGATTCGAGAGTGCCTGACAAAAGGCCAAGAGCTCATTCACTGGGATGAGAAAAGAGTGCGGTACCAGAATCAAACTGGAGATAAACGTCGGGGCTTGGGGTTAGCTTGCTTTAGTTATCAATCTGGAACCTACCCGGTTAATGTTGAACTGGCCGGTGCTCGTCTTATTCTCAATCAAGATGGCTCTGTTCAACTCCAGATTGGAGCGACAGAAATTGGGCAAGGCAGTGATACCGTTTTTGCGCAAATGGTTGCTGAAGTTCTCTCAATTCCGGTCCGTGAGGTTCATGTGCTGACGACCCAAGATACTGATATCTCTCCCTTTGACCCAGGATCCTTTGCCTCACGCCAGACGTATGTCACCGGTATGGCGGTGCAAAAAGCGGCGGAGGAAGTCAAAGCTAAATTGCTGGACTTTGTCTGGGGGATGACCGATATCCCAGTACAAGCGCTTGAATTAATCGACCAAAATGTGGTCTACAAAGATTCCGGCGAAGTTGTGCTGCCTTTGCGAGAGGTTGCGCTGCAAACCTATTATGATCCTAACTTTGCCAAGCCGATTACGAGTGATACTTCAAATAATGCCCGGGTCAATGCCATGTCCTATGGGGTGACCTTTGCCGAGGTTGAAGTCGATATTAAAACGGGACAAATCAACGTTCTGGAAATCTATAATGTTCATGATTCAGGGAAGATCATCAATCCTTTGCTTGCCGAAGGACAAGTAGAGGGCGGGGTGAGCATGGGCATAGGGTACGCCCTTTCGGAACAACTTCTTTTTGATCAAAAGACGGGAAAAATTTTAAATAATAATCTCCTCGATTATAAACTCCCGACGATTCTGGATACACCAAAGATCGGGGTCGGTTTTGTGGAAACTGAGGATCCAACCGGACCTTTTGGGGCAAAATCCCTCGGTGAACCCCCAGTGATTACTCCGGCACCAGCCATTCGTAATGCCGTGCTCGCGGCAACCGGAGTTGCCTTTAACCGCTTACCCTTAAATCCGCAACGGGTATTCGAGAAATTTCGGGAATGCGGATTGCTTTCATAATGAAAGGCGGTGACGTGGATTGTATAATATCGGTGGTTATAACGAAGCGAAAACTCTTGCTGAGGCAGTTACGATGCTGGCTGAAAGTCCCCAACGGAAACTGATCGCTGGTGGTACGGATATTTTGGTCAAGATGCAGCATCAGCCTGTTGTCGAACAGGAGCTCCTCAGTATTCGCAAGCTTACGGAGCTCAAAAAGATCGAAAAGCGCGAGGACGGAACCCTCGTTCTCGGAGCTCTCGTCACGTTTACGCAAATTGCCAACGAGCCGATTCTCCAGGAAAGTGTCCCTGCTCTTGTTGACGCCGCTATCTCCATGGGTGGACCACAGATTCGCAATATGGCCACGCTTGGCGGTAATGTTTGCAATGGAGCGACTTCAGCAGATAGCGCCTCAACTCTGTTTGTGCTCAATGCCCGACTTCACTTGCAAAGTGCCGAGGGAAAGCGGGTGATTCCCATTCGAGAATTTTATCTAGGTCCCGGCAAAGTCGATCTGAAGAAGGGCGAAATCCTGACTGAAATTCACATTGCTCCAGAAGATTATCGAGGGTTTAGCGGTTATTACCTCAAATTCGCCATGCGGAAAGCGATGGATATCGCAACCTTGGGAGTCTCGGTAGCTTGTAAAGTGAAAGACGGGAGGTTCGATGAAGTGCGCATCGGACTCGGTGTGGCTGGGCCGACCCCTTTACGCTGTACGGAAGCAGAAGCCTATGCCCAAGGAAAGATGATGACGGCTGAAGTCTTTGCGGAGATAGCTCGGCGTGCGCTTACGTCAACCCATGCACGCACTTCTTGGCGTGCTTCGAAGGAGTATCGTGAACATTTGGTGGAGGAACTGACGCAACGGGCGCTCAAAGTTGCCCTTCATAGAGCAGGGGGTGTTTACCACGTATAAAAGAATTTCCTTCAAACTCAATGGTCAAGAGGTCATTTGGGAGGTTGATGTCCGTAAATCCCTGCTTGAAGTGTTAAGGGAGAAGGGACTCACCGGTGTCAAAAAAGGATGCGGGGTTGGGGAATGTGGCGCTTGTACGGTGCTCATCGATGAGACTCCGACTGATTCTTGCCTTTATTTGGCCGTATGGGCGGAGGGCAAAACAATCCGCACCATTGAAGGTATTGCTAAAAATGGTGAGCTGACTGCGGTGCAGCAAGCTTTTGTAGAGGAGGGCGCGATTCAATGCGGCTTTTGTACGCCAGGTTTGGTGCTTACGACGACGGCTCTGGCCGAGAGCGGCAAAGATTACACCCCTGATGAATTAAAACGAGAGCTTTCTGGGCATATTTGCCGTTGTACGGGCTATCAGAAAATCTTCTCGGCTGCTGAACGATCATTAGGGCAAGAACATCACTGCGCCTGTGGACATCACCACGAGGAGTAAGCTAAAATCAGAAATAGGAAGCGTGAACGCTTCGGTTTCTCAACTAAAGAGGAGAGCGGATAAAAATGAGTGATAAAATGCGACCCATTCCTTTTAGCCAACTCGTGACTTGGGCAATTGATGAACGAAAGACTCATAACACGATCTTTGGGATCTCTCAACCGAAAATCTACAAGCCTAAGTCTAATCGCCAGATCAAATTATTCGGTGAAGCGCTCGAAACTCCGATTGGACCGGCTGCTGGCCCGCATACCCAACTGGCTCAGAATATTGTTGCTTCTTATCTAAGCGGGAGTCGCTTTTTTGAACTGAAAACCGTGCAGATCCTGGATGCTCTTGAATTTCCGAAACCCTGTATCCGTGCCGAAGATGAGTGCTATAACACGGAATGGTCGACTGAACTGACGATTGAAAACGCTTTTGCGGAGTACGTTAAAGCTTGGTTTTTAGTGCACCTTCTGCAAAAAGAACTATTTGATCAGAATGAGCGTCGCTTTATGTTTAATATGAGCGTGGGGTATAACCTCGAAGGAATTAAATCTCCAAAAGTCGATCATTACATTGAGGGGATGAAAGACGCCTCTAATACTGATGTTTTCAAGGAATGTAAATCCTATCTGCTTGCCCATCTCGATCAATTTAAACATGTTGATCGTGAATTTATTGAAGAAATTTCCGCTCAGATTTGTACGTCGATCACGCTTTCAACGATGCATGGCTGTCCCCCTGCTGAGATTGAAGCGATTTCGAAATATCTGATCGCTGAGAAAAAGCTTAATACGTTTGTTAAAATGAATCCGACTCTCTTAGGCTATCGTTATGTCAGGGACACCTTCGATCAAATGGGGTACTCCTATATCGATTTAAAAGAAGAGTCGTTTAGTCATGATCTCCAATATGCGGATGGGGTAGCCATGCTCACTCGGTTAAAAAGCTATGCCAAGGAGTATAACCGGGAATTTGGGGTTAAACTTTCCAACACCTTACCTGTTCGGATCAGTCGAGGAGAACTGCCTGGTGAGGAAATGTATATGTCGGGACGGTCTCTTTATCCCTTAACGATCAACTTGGCCCTCAGACTGGCTTCTGAATTTGACGGTGACTTAAAAATTTCCTACTCCGGCGGGGCAGATGCGTTTAATGTTGAACGGATTTTCGACACAGGGATTCGTCCCATTACCGTCGCCACGACTCTTTTGAAATCGGGTGGCTATACACGGTTTAAACAAATGGCTGAGCAGCTAGAACCTCAACTCGATGGTCAGGAATCTTCCTCGATCGACCTGGTTAAGTTAAAGGCCTTAGCCGATAGTGCCTTTGCTGATGAATATCACTTGAAAGAAAAAAGACCGGTGGCCAGCCGCAAAATCAGGAAGCAACTTCCGTTGACAGATTGTTTTATCGATCCCTGTTCAGTGGGTTGCCCGATTGGTCAGGACATCCCTGAATATATTCGGTTAGTTGGTGAAGGGCGTTACCAGGATGCTTTTGAAGTTATCGTCGCGAGAAATCCACTGCCCTTTATCACCGGGACGATCTGTAATCATAACTGTATGACCAAATGTACCCGTCTCGATTATGAGGAGCCGATTCAAATTCGGGAGATGAAGCTGATCGCAGCGAATAAAGGGTATGACTCCTATGTACAAGAAAGAGTAAAAGCTCAGCCTGTGAAAACAAAAGCTAAGGTGGCTGTGATTGGGGCCGGACCTTCGGGTCTTGCCGCTGGCTATTTCCTGGCTCAGGCAGGGCTTGAGGTCACGATCATGGATCGGCGGGAACGCGCCGGAGGAACGGTCGAATACGTCATCCCGGACTTCAGAATTTCACGAGAAGCGATTGCTAAGGATGTTAAGCTGATTGAAAAAATGGGAGTCAAATTTGAATTTGGAGTCAACCCTCATTTCTCGCTTCAGGGCTTACAAGCGCAAGGGTACACGTATATTTATCTGGCCCTTGGTGCTGCCAAGACAAATTTGTTTCAACTGGAAGGCGATAAAGATAAAGTGATCGGCGCAATTCCCTTTTTGGAACAGTTTAATACGTCACAAAAGCCTCTCAAACCGGGCAAGAGCGTTGCAGTCATCGGCGGTGGTAATACTGCTATGGATGCAGCCCGAGCGGCTCTACGGGTGAACGGAGTAGAACAGGTTTATATTCTCTATCGGCGAACGAAGGCGGAAATGCCTGCTGATCGCGAAGAACTCGATTTAGCGTTGGAGGAGGGCGTGGTTTTTAAAGAATGCTTAGCCCCCTTGAGTTTGAGTGGTGGTAAATTGATCAGCCAGAAGATGGAGCTCGGCCAACCGGATGAATCGGGACGCCGGCGCCCGGTAGCCATAGCTGGAGCGAAAGAAGAATTAGCAGTCGACACGGTGATCACGGCAATTGGTGAACTTGTTGATTATGAGGTCCTCCGTAAAAACGGCATTAAGGTTGATGAGAAAGGTCATATTGCTTGTGATCCCGAGACGCTGGAGACAAATGTCAAGAACGTTTATTTGGGCGGCGATGCGCTCTATGGTCCGGCAACGGTCGTGATGGGGATCGCTCAGGGTACGCAGGCTGCCCGCGCGATTGTCGCTCAGGAAGGACTTTCTTGGAAGGAAAATGGGTCAGCAACGATACCCTTTGATTCCGAAAAACGCTTACTGCAGATCTCGGAAAAGAAAGGTGTCTTGAAGGAAGCTTCGGCAGATCTGGGAGAAGCTGAGCGTTGTCTCGAATGTAATACCGTTTGCAATATTTGTACGGAGGTTTGTCCGAACCGAGCCAATATTGCTCTAGCCACGAATCAGATTCTGCATGTCGACGGGATGTGTAATGAATGTGGAAACTGCGCTATCTTCTGCCCGTACGCAGGAGCACCCTATCAAGATAAATTTACCCTATTCTGGAGTGAGGAAGATTTTGAGAATAGCCAAAATCCAGGATTCGTTTGCATTGAACCGGGAGCTAATCCCAAGTTTAAGGTTCGGCTGGATGGCAAGGTCGAGATAATCCGATCTGAGCAGGAGGGGAAGAGCTCCCTGCCAGAAGAAGCTTTGGAGATAATTCAGACGGTAGTTAAAGAGTATTCCTATCTCTTTTAGTCGCCCATATCGTTAACAACCGAGGCGATGTTGAAAAATGCGATGATTGGGAAAGTTGAACCCGCTTAGGCGGGTTTTTTTGTTATACTAACAGAAAGTATAAGTTTTGGGCAGATAGCATAAGTGCAACTAAGGCTTCCGCCTACGCCAGAGGCTTGGCGCAAGCCAAGTTTTCTTTATCCTAATACCCTATTTACTTTAACGTAAACTGACGTTATAATATTCATAAAATTCATATAAATACTTTAAAGGTGGTATTTGAGATGCCAAAGCTAACTGGTCCGGTATTTACGATTTCTGAACTAGCGGATGAACTAAGCATTACACCCCGGACAATTCGGTACTATGAGGAGGTGGGATTGGTAGAACCGCAGCATCATGAGGATATTGGACAACGTCTCTATGGTCTACGGGAGCGAGCCCGAATAAAACTAATCTTAAGGGGAAAGCGTTTTGGATTTTCACTCGCGGAGATTAAGGAAATGATTGACTTATACGACGCGGACGCTACCGAAAAAGAACAATTGAAGCGAACTGTGGAGTATGGTGAAAGGCGGCTGCGGGAAATCGATGAGATGATGACGGAATTGCAAATCATGCGAGATGAAATCGCGGAGTATCATCGCAAGTTTTCGGAAAGACTTAATCAACTTACTGAAAGATGAGCTGTTCTGTTTTAACGAGGAGGAAGAAAATGTTTGAGTTTATGCTTAATGAGGAACAGAAGGAACTAGCCAAGGAAGTTGCGGACTTTGTATGCACGCAGGTTCCAAAACAATTGATCTTGGATATGGATGCTGAGAAAGTTATTTACCCGAAGGAATATATTAACTCCCTGGCTAAGGCTAATTTATTGGGACTTCGTTTCCCCAAAACCTTAGGAGGAAGGGGTTTGGGTTGGGCAGATGAAGTGATTGCTTTAGAAGAGATTGGTACCCTAGGTACAAGTCTGGGCTGTCTTTTCTCCCTGCCTTCTATTGTTGGTGAAGCGATAAACAAGTTCGGTAGTGAAGATTTGAAAAAAAGATTTTTGCAACCCACGTTGGAAGGCAAAATCTGTACAGCCGAAGCTTTGACCGAGCCAAGAGGGGGATCTGATTTTTTCGGGGCCACTACCGTGGCAGTCCGCAAAGGCGACTATTATATCCTGAATGGTCAAAAACGCTTCGTAGTGGGGGCAGAGGGCGCGGACTATTTTATGGTCTATGCCAAAACATGTGAGGATGCATCTCCACACAAAAGTATTAGTGCCCTTTTAGTAGAGAGGGGCCCCGGAGTAGAAGTAGGGCATGTCTATGGGCTGATGGGAACTCGGGGTGGAGGTGCAGGCCGGGTAGTTTTCCGCGACGTAAAAGTTCCTGTTGAAAACTTACTTGGGGTTGAACATGGGGCTTCCGCAATTTTTTATCAAATGATGATTCCCGAAAGGATGACTAGTGCAGCCGGGGCTCTAGGAACAGCCAGAGCGGCACTGGAAATCGCTGCTCGTTATAGTACCAAACGCAAAGCTTTCGGGCAGAAGATCAAAGATTTCCAGGGTGTTAACTTTAAAGTTGCGGATAGTATCACCCAGCTTGATGCGGCCAGAGCTCTGGTTTATATCGCGGCCAGGGCAGTTGATGCCGGAGTTGAGCCAGGACGAGCCCGTCGTTTAGTTTCTGAAGCCAAGAAGTGTGCTACCGAAACAGCATGGGAAGTGGTTAATGCAGCGATGCAGATTATGGGTGGGATCGGCTATACCAATATATATCCAATCGAACGGATGCTGCGGGATACTCGTTTGATCATGATTTGGACCGGGACCAATGAGATCATGAACATGATTATCCAACATGAGTACTATAAACAATTGTCTGCTGAAAGCCCAGTAAAACAGCGTGATTGGGAGGAGGACGCTATAAATGCTCATCTTGATGAAGAGAAGATTTATGAGTAGCATTAACCACGGCGTCAATTCAGGCAAGAATGAATAGCGTAGACTGTTCTAATCCTTAGCGTGTGGAGGAAATTTTATGAGAGCGAGGGAGATTTATGGATAATCTCTGGAGTATTCTGGAGCGAAACACACGGAATTTTCCTAAGTCAATAGCAGTACGTTATCCTGCAAAAAAACAAACGTTAACTTGGTTAGAATTACGAAATGGTGCTTTGGACTTAGCGGCCACCCTCAACGCCAAAGGTGTAGGCAAAGGAGATCGCGTTGCCATTCTATTTCACAATTGTCCTGAATTTATTTATGCTTTTTTTGCGATAGCTTATATGGGAGCAGTTGTGGTACCCGTGAACATAAAGCTGACTGTACCAGAAATTAACTATATTTTGCAAAATAGTGAAGCTACAGCCCTGCTTTTTACGGAAGAAAAAAGGGAGACTGCGGAAGCTGTAATTAAGCAGACAGGGGTTAAGATTCTTTTATCCGGATCAGAGTTTTCAAGTCGAGACACAGGCAGGATTAGCTATGTTGAATCCGGTTATGCCGATAGCCTGGATTTGGCAGAAATTCTGTATACATCCGGCACCACGGGGCAGCCTAAAGGGGTAATGCTATCCCATTATGCCATCATTTCAACAGGCCAAATGATGGCTTATGAATCTCAGATCTACCATCAAGATAATGTTTTATTGCTCATGCCCTTAACCCATTCTGCACCCCTTAATCTTTTTCTGGTCGGTGCTTGCTGGGCTGGAGCCCAGGTTACACTCGGAGAGTTTTCTCCCCAAACGCTTGCGCAGATGGTTGTCGAAGAACGTACAACTCATTTTTTTGGAGCCCCAGTCGCGTATCAATTTTTGCTACGAATACCCAATATTGAGAATTGCGATCTCAGTAGTATGAAATATTGGATTTATGGTGGAGCGCCGACGGGTGAGGAACCGATTTTGGCTTGGCAAAAAGTATTGCCTGGAAGATTTATGTCGGTTTACGGCCTGACGGAAGCCGGACCTAATGGATTGGCCCTGCGTAATGATGAACACGCCGATAAAGCGGGTAGTATTGGGGGAAGGGGGTCCATAAATGCAGAAGTAAAAGTTCTCCGGCAGGACGGAACTAATGCTGATGTCGGAGAGGCTGGCGAAATCTCCTTAAAGACACCGAGTATGATGCTTGGGTATTATAAAAAACCAGAGGAAACGAAAGGGGTATTACGTGATGGGTGGCTTTTGACGGGCGACTTAGCGATTAGGGATGAAGATGGTTATCTGTGGATTTTAGACCGGAAGAAAGACATGATAATCTCCGGTGGGGTCAATGTATATCCTAAAGAAGTTGAAGACTTACTTATGACCCATCCCCGAATTACCGATGCTGCTGTAATTGGGGTGCCACATCCCGATTGGGGTGAAAGTGTATGTGCAGTGCTAACGCTCAATGAAGGAGAAGATTTGACGTTGGCTAATATCCGTGAATTTTGTCAGGGCAGACTTGCCGACTACAAGATCCCCAAATTGATGAGGGTATTGTCCATTTTGCCGAGAAATTCTTCAGGTAAATTGCTAAAATACCATCTTAGGAAAGATCTTTCTTAGTGCTGCTTGGACTAGGTGTTCTTAGGTGAGTAATACGCAGCTAATAAATTAGATTGATGAACCTCCGCTATTGCGGGGGTTTACTGTTATCTGCGATTCTAAATGATACAGAGTGGAAAAATAAAGGATAATGCTTAATGTTAACGAATATCTCGGTAATTATATCCGTTTCACCGGGTTAGACTTGGAGCTGAGGGCTCAAAGGAGCAGTAAAAATGGTCGAACTTATAGCCGTTCAAGGCTATGCCCAACAAATAGCCGAGGCCATTGCCACCGTGGTTAATATTGACATTGAGATTGCCGATCAGAGCTTGGTCCGGGTAGCCGGAACAGGTAAGTATCGCCAAGGTGTCGGCAAGTCTATGGATAGGCAAGGCTATGTCTATCGTGAAGTATTGTGTACGGGGCATCAGTTCGTGATTGAAAATCCTGGCTATCATCCCCTTTGTGCACCTTGTGTTGATCGAGAAAATTGTCCGGAAAAATATGAGATTGTTTCTCCTATCAACATTGAAGGCCAGACGGTCGGGGTGATTGGCCTCATCGGTTTTACCCAGGAGCAAGCTGATCGCATTCAGAAAAACCAAGCGTCTTATTTGAATTTTATCATTAAAATGGCGGAAACGATTGCGCTTAAGCTGAAGGAGCAAGAATTCCTAAATGGTCTACTCTCTTCTAATCATTACCTGAATTCCCTTGTTGATTGTTTGGAGGAGGGGTTAATTACCGTTAATCCTGAGGGACAGATTCAACATATTAATCAGGCAGCCCAACTCCTATTTGCAGGTACAAAAGTCGAACCCCAAGCGACCCTCGATTCGCTTTTTCCAGCGCCTATCGTCCAAGAAATCATGGCTGCCGGTCAGAAGGGTGAGAAACTGACTGATCATGAGGTGCGCCTTGAAAATAAACAGATGCGGGTACACCTGATTTTACGAGCTGTTCCGATTGCCCTCGATGACGGGGTAACGACAATCGCCATTACGCTTCGTCCCTTTGAAGAAATAAGCCGGATTGTTAATCGGCTCTCGACCCAGGAGGCGAGCTATACGGTCGAAGATATTTTGGGTAAGAGCCAAGCGATGACGCAGCTTCGAGAACGGGCGAGGACTGTGGCAATGAGTAAATCAACAGTTCTTATTCGTGGGGAGAGTGGTACCGGGAAAGAGATGTTGGCTCGCGCGATTCATAATTTAAGCCCGCGTCGGTCTGAACCTTTTGTGGCGATCAATTGTACAGCTATTCCAGAAGCGTTGTTAGAAAGTGAACTCTTCGGTTATGAGGAGGGAGCCTTTACCGGTGCGCGGAAGGAAGGTAAAATTGGTAAATTTGAGTTAGCTAATAAGGGAACTCTCTTCCTGGATGAGATTGGGGATATGCCTCTTTTCCTTCAGGCTAAAATTCTCCGTGTTCTCCAGGAACGACAAATCGAACGGGTTGGCGGAATTCAAACAACGCCTGTAGACGTGCGGGTAATTGCGGCAACTCACCGGGATTTGGAGCAGATGATGGCCCAAGGAGAATTTCGGGAGGATCTCTATTACCGGATTAACGTGATCCCGATGTTCATTGAGGCCCTTCGTAATCGGAAAGAGGATCTCGAAATATTGACCAACCATTTTATTGAGGTCTATAATGCTCAACTCGGAAAAGCGGTTAAAAGGGTGACCAAGGGATTTCAACGAAGACTACAGGACTATGCGTGGCCAGGAAATGTACGAGAACTTCAAAATGTGCTTGAATATGCGATGAATCTAGCCGATCAAGCGATTCTAGACGAACAGGATTTGCCGGCTCGTCTACGACAGGCGGAGCAGGGACAACAGGAGGAATCCTTCGATCTTGAAACAATTGAACGGGAAACGATCCGCCGTTGTCTCCAGCAATTTGGAACGAGTGTTACGGGTAAAGAAAAAGCGGCTGCGGCACTAGGAATTGGCCTAGCGACACTTTATCGGAAACTTGCGCGCTATGGCCTTGGTAAAGAAAACATGTCTCATAATGAAAAATGATTATCAAAATGAGAGGGATAAAAACTCCTGCAGGGATTGTGTTCGAGGCATTCCTTACAGGAGTTTTTCATTAAATCAAGGGAGATGGACAACGAATATTTATCGATATGATAAAGAAATGGAATAGATAATGTTTAAAATGTACTTGTTATCACGAAGTTGTTCGTGAAAGATGTGGCATGAAAATTGCATTATATATTCTGAGAACTATTCTTAGGACCCTAGGCTTTGAGTAGGTTGCGGGAGCTTGCATCAGAGAAAAAAGGAAATGAGGAGGTGACCTTCATCATCGAATGGCTCCCGCACAGAAGTATCGATTGATCGAAATGGAGGGAATATAATGGCTAATAGTACACATCCTGTCGATGAAATCCTGCCTGCCGGGAAATTATTTCTTTACGGGTTACAGCATGTTCTAGCTATGTATGCCGGAGCTGTAGCGGTTCCTTTGATTATTGCTGCAGCAGCGGGTCTCACCAAAGAACAAACGGCGTTTCTTATCAATGCGGACTTATTTACGTGTGGTATCGCGACGTTGATCCAAACTCTGGGAATCTGGAAATTGGGAATTCGACTTCCTGTTATTCAAGGGGTGACCTTCGCTGCAGTGACACCGATGGTGATGATGGCAAAATCAGGGGGCATGACTCTTATTTTTGGGTCTGTGATCATCGCGGGTTTATTCACGTTTTTGATTGCCCCGTTTTTCAGCAAACTTATTCGCTTTTTCCCGCCCGTTGTTACGGGAAGTGTCATCACAGTTATCGGCGTTTCGCTTCTCCCTGTTGGTGTGAACTGGGCGGCTGGAGGAGTAGGCAACCCTCAATACGGATCTATGACATTTTTAGGGGTGGCGGCAATTGTTCTGGTTTCCATTCTTCTCATCAATAAATACTTTACAGGATTTATGGCTAATATTGCAGTTTTGCTTGGACTCGTGATAGGGATGGTTGTGGCCATGCCTCTCGGATTAGTCAATTTCTCTGGCGTTGGAACTGCAGCTTGGATAGGTATTGATACGCCTTTTTTCTATGGAATCCCAACCTTTGATTTTGGGGCCATCCTTTCCATGATTCTGGTCATGTTGGTTGTTATGGTCGAATCGACGGGCGATTTCTTAGCGATTGGTGAAATGGTAGGAAAGCACGTCGGCGAAGAGGATCTAACACGAGGGCTTCGGGCGGATGGTTTTGCGACCATGCTGGGTGGTGCCTTTAATGCCTTCCCCTATACTGCTTTTGCCCAAAACGTGGGTCTTGTCGGTCTAACGGGTATAAAAAGCCGGTTTGTGGTGGCCACTTCAGGTCTGATCTTAGTGGCCATGGGACTTTTCCCCAAAGTAGCAACTGTCATTGCTTCTCTGCCGAATGCTGTACTTGGTGGTGCTGGCATTGCGATGTTCGGAATTGTTGCGGCTAATGGGATCAAAACCTTGTCCAAGGTCGATTTTGACAAAAAACCTCATAACCTTTTCATTGTTGCGATCAGTATCGGTATCGGTCTTATTCCAATCGTTGCGCCTGATTTCTTTAAAATGTTTCCAGCCTGGAGTCAAACGATCGTTCATAGTGGGATTACCCTCGGATCGTTGACAGCCATTATTCTTAATGCGTTCTTTAATGGTGGCCATGCGGAGACAGATGTACAAAAAGATCTAGCTGCAAATGCCGGGATGAATGGTTAAAATATAGAGAGGTGGGAGAGCTTCGCTTTCCCGCCTTTTAGCGCATTGGAAAGAGTAATGATTAGGCTTTTACACGGATGAAAAAGGTGAGGGGATGACGTTATGATTTTAATCGGAAATGGTACTGTGCTTACACTGGGACAAACGAATCGAGTTATTCCCAATGGTGCAGTTCTCATTCAGGACACAAAAATTCAAGAGGCTGGTCTTAACGCTGACCTCAAAAAACGTTTCCCTGAGGCTCAGTATATCGATGCCCATGGCAAAGTGATTATGCCGGGATTGATTAACTCCCACATGCATCTTTATAGTACGTTTGCTCGGGGTATGGATGCCAAAAGTAAGCCGCCGAAGAGTTTCGTCGATATTTTAGAGGGCCTTTGGTGGAAGTTAGATAAACGGTTAACCCTTGAGGATGTCTATTATAGTGCTCTTGTTCCCTTAATTGAGTGCATTAAATCAGGAACAACGACGATAATCGATCATCACGCCAGCCCTATGGCTGTGACGAGGAGCTTAACAACCATGGCCAAAGCCGCTCAAGAAGTTGGGATGCGTTCAGCATTTTGTTATGAAGTGTCTGACCGTGACGGTGAAAAAATTGCGCTCAAGGGGATTAAGGAAAATGCCGACTTCATTGCCGATTGTCAGGCCAATCCCAACCCCATGGTTGCAGGACTATTCGGACTTCATGCCTCCATGACACTCTCCGATCAGACTTTAGAACGCTGCCAAGAAGCCAATGCCCCGCTCAAGGCCGGCTACCATGTTCACGTGGCTGAGGGAAAAGAAGACGTCGAGGATAGCTTAGCAAAATCAGGTCTAAGGGTGGTTGAACGCTTAAATAAATTTGGCATTCTGGGTCCGAAGACCATCGCCGCACATTGTGTGCACGTTAATGATGAGGAGATCGAGATTCTCAAAGCAACCCAGACTCAAGTCGTGCATAATCCAGAATCCAATATGGGGAATGCAGTCGGTGCCGCACCTGTCTTGAAAATGCTCGAGCGTGGTGTCGAAATGGGTTTGGGTACAGATGGCTATACTTGTGATATGTTTGAAAGCGCTAAAGTTGCGAATATCCTGCAAAAGCATACGGCAGCAGACCCCAGCGTGGCTTGGAGTGAAATTCCCCATATGCTTTATGAGCAAAATCCGAAGTTCGCGGGTCGGCTTTTTGGTGGACAATTTGGAGCTTTAACACCAGGGGCCTGGGCCGATGTAATCATCGTCGACTATCTGCCCTTTACGCCCATGAATGAATCAAACTGGAGCGGTCACCTGCTCTTTGGAGCATCAGGACGCTCAGTAGAAACAACGATCATTAACGGTCAGGTTCGGATGCTCAATCGTGAGCTTATCGGAATTGACGAAGAAGCGATTTGCGCTCGTTCGCGGGAATTGGCACAGAAGCTGTGGAATAAACTTTAAGGCTTTGCTTGGGCAGGACCAGCGGCGTCATTTGCTGGAGAATGTTAAGGAGCACTGAGAGCAGTACTAATAAGTATTTAGCAAGCGATGGTTTGGGGTCAATGCTCGGGTCTCGGGTCAGGCATTTTTGCATAGTGGCGTAAGGGTCTACTGTCATAGAAAAAGGGAGTTGATAGCATGGATAACGTTCTTGGGTTGCGCTGCATTCACTGTGGCAGAGAGTTTCCAGCCAAGCCAGGTCTCTATACGTGCCCAAGCTGTGGTAGTAAAGAGGGTATTCTCGATGTCCAATATGACTATGCCCAAATCAAGCATCAGACGACGCGGGAGCAAGTCGAGAATTCCAGGGATTACTCGGTCTTTCGCTACTTGCCCTTTCTTCCGATTAAGCCGGAAACACCTCGCCCGCATTTATGCATTGGCTGGAGTCCCCTTTATAAACCGGCGGGCTTGGGAGAAAGTCTGGGCCTGAGTAATTTATATGTCAAAGATGATGGTCAAAATCCCACTTCTTCCTTGAAGGATCGGGCTTCCGTAATTGCAGTGATCAAGGCGATTGAAGAACAGGCGACAACCATTGCCTGCTCCTCAACCGGCAATGCCGCCTCATCGTTAGCTGGAAGCGCGGCGGCGATGGGCATCCGCACGGTGATTTTCGTTCCCGGACGGGCACCGCAGGGGAAAATCGCTCAGCTCCTGATTTTCGGGGCCAATGTCATCAGTGTTCAAGGGTCTTATGAAGATGCTTTTCGTTTATCGGCCGAGGCGATTGAACGCTGGGGTTGGTATAACCGCAATGCGGCAATTAACCCCTATCTTGTTGAAGGGAAGAAGACCGTGTCCTTGGAAATCGCCGAGCAACTGCACTGGAAGGTTCCCGATTGGGTCATCCTTTCAGTCGGAGATGGCTGTACAATCGCCGGCGTGTGGAAAGGTTTTAAGGACCTGTACAGCGTGGGTTGGATTGACCGTTTGCCGAAGCTGGTCGGAGTTCAATCTACAGGGTGCAGCCCTTTAGTTGATGCTTTTCTGGAAAATCGGCCCTGGCAGCCAGCCGAAGAGAATACCCTTGCTGACAGTATCGCGGTCGGCGTACCGCGTAACCCGGAAAAGGCGCTGCGAGCGGTGCGTGAATCGGGAGGAACCATGATTGCTGTTCGTGATGAGGAGATTCTCGAAGCCCTGCGTGAGCTCGGAAAGACCAGCGGCATCTTCGGTGAACCGGCAGGAGTGACAGGAATCGCAGGGTTAAAACGTATGGTCGCTCAGGGAACGATTGGAAGGGACGAAACGGTGGTTGCCATCGTTACCGGGAATGGACTTAAAGACGTGAAAAATGCTATCGCAGCTGCGGGTGAACCTATTTGTGTTGAACCGTCCTTACCACTGTTAATTGAAGCCTTGCAGCAACGAGGCATTAGTTCTAATTTATAGAATTTAACGGGGGGAACACTCACTATGGCTAAAATTCCGTTTGGACCGACCTATCAGGAAATGCTTTATCCGGAGACGATTGCTCCTAAAGTTCATGCACAAGCCTTAAAAGCCAAAGAAACCAATGAATTAGATCCCCTTAACCTCTTCAACATCACTTGGAAAGATGCTCAAGGGGAAGTTCGAAAAATTGTGCTTCCTAAAGAGCTGACTGGGACAGAAGCCAATATCGTCGTCATGCTGGGAAAGTATTTCCCCTCCGGTTCGCATAAAGTTGGACCTGCTTATGCGACGCTGATTGAAGGCTGTGTTGATGGCGATATTCTTCCAGGTGAACACACGATCCTTGGACCCTCAACGGGTAACTTTGGGATCGGTGTTGCTTATATTTGTAATCTGATGGGGTATGAGGCTGTCGTCATTATGCCGGATAACATGAGTAAAGAACGCTATGATCGGATTCAAAAGTATGGGGCAAAACTGGATCTCACGCCTGGTACCGAATCGGATGTCATTCTGACCCTGCAACGGACCTATGAGTTAAAAAAGGACCCGAAAAATCGGCCCTTAGCTCAGTTCGAGCTCATGCCAAACTATCGTTTTCATCGTTATGTCACGGGTAATTCAGCCATTGAAGCGGTAAAAGGAATTGGTAACGGCCGGATTGCTTGTTTTACTTCTGCTCCCGGTTCGGCAGGTACGATTGCGGCAGGGGATGAGATTAAACACGCTTTCCCGGAAGCCAAGATTGTGGCGCTGGAACCCTATGAGTGCTCTACTTTAGCCAATGGCGGCAGAGGTCAGCACCGGATCGAAGGCATCGGTGATAAAATGTGTACGTTGATCCACAACATCAATACCACGGACTTTGTCGCCCTGATTCCGGACGATGATGCCGTTCGTGGCTTGAAAATAACGCAGGATGGGGCTGAAGTTCTCGAAGAACAAGGGGTTTCCAAAGAGCAGGCGCTCGCTCTCCATGGTCTTTTTGGAGTTTCCGGAATTTGTAATATCTTAGGCGCGATTAAAATGGCTCATTACCTTAAACTTGGGCCGGATGACAATGTCGTGACGATTGCGACGGACGGCTTTGATCGTTATCCCTCAGTCTTAGAGGATCTCGAAAAACGTTACCTGGAAACAGAAAAATTTGTTTTAAGACGTTGGGCTAAAGATATATTTCTTTGTCAGGATACGAGCAATATTTATGATTACCGGAGCAAAGAGGCCAAGGAACAGCTCTATATGCAAAAAGAAAAAGACTGGTTACCTTTTGGTTATTCACAGGAATATTTAGACACGATGAAAACAGAAGAATTCTGGGAAATGGAATTTGCAAAAGTAGAGCATTACGATCAGGAAATCGCCAGACTCCGAAAGGAGTAGGCTAATCGTTCATGCCGATATGAGCACCATCAAATGATAAAAACCGGTGTCTAGTAGCGAAACCAAAATAACAAGGCTTGAATACCGTATACGGATTCAAGCCTTAATTTATTTCAGTTTATTGGCATGAAACTTGCATTATAAACTTGCATTATGTAGATAAAGAAGAATTTCTCAGAAACAATTGGAGGTCGATTAAAAATGTCTAAAGAATGTATTAGCACCGAACGTGCACCAAAAGCGATTGGGCCATACTCTCAAGCAATAAAAGCGAATGGCTTTATCTTTGTCTCTGGACAACTGCCAATGGATCCAGCTCTAGGAAAGATGCCTGAGAAGATTGAGGATCAAGCCAAACAGAGCATGGAAAACTTAGCGGCGATTATACGTGAGGCAGGCTCAGATCTAAATCGGGTTGTCAAGACGACCATCTTTCTGACCAATTTGGACGATTTCCAAACGGTGAATGAAGTCTATGGCCAATATTTTAGCGGGAACTTTCCCGCCCGGAGTACCGTGCAAGTGGCGAAGCTGCCACTGGGTGCACACGTTGAAATCGAAGCAATTGTAATCGTCTAATAGAATTGACAAGACATTGGGAAAGGGATAGTTATGAGCGAGAAAATACTTTGGACAGAAAACAAAATGGTGAAGAAATATGGCGAAGGGGTATCTACTGTACTCTTCAGTGCAGCGGAAGTGGAAAAAGCCAAGAGCTTTCATCAGACCTTCCCAAGCTATGAGCCGACCCCCTTACAGAATCTTTCCCACCTTGCCGAAAAATTAAAGGTGGGTGGAATTTATGTTAAAGATGAATCATATCGTTTTGGACTGAATGCCTTTAAGGCGCTTGGCGGCTCTTACGCGATTGCCCGTTATCTAGCGCAGCGCTTGCATCGGGACATCTCTGAACTCCCTTACGCGTTATTAACGTCACAGGAAGTCAGGGAGAAACTAGGAGAGATTACGTTTGTGACCACGACGGATGGGAATCACGGGCGGGGGATTGCGTGGACGGCACGGCAACTTCATCAAAAAGCGGTGGTATATATGCCCAAAGGGTCATCAACGTATCGTTTAGCAAAAATTCGCGCGGAAGGTGCTGAAGCTTCCATAGTGGATATGAATTATGATGATGCCGTCCGGATGACCGCTGCCGAAGCGGAGGAAAAGGGTTGGGTAGTGGTTCAAGATACAGCTTGGGAAGGGTATGTCGAGATTCCAACATGGATTATGCAAGGGTATGGTACCATGTCTGCTGAAGCCCTGGAGGAATTAAATCGGCTTGGTATCAAAAAGCCGACCCATATTTTTGTTCAGGCAGGAGTAGGAGCTCTGGCAGGGTCAGTACAGGGATATTTCGCCTCAGTTTTTGGTGAAGAGCGGCCCAAGACGATCATCGCCGAGTCGAATAAAGCGGCCTGCTTATTCAAATCAGTACTAGCTAATGATGGTATGCCGAGGAACGTCGGTGGAGAGATGCAGACGATCATGGCAGGATTGGCGTGTGGCGAGCCCAACCCTATCGGATGGAACATTTTACGCGATTATAGTCAACTATTTTGCTCCTGTCCTGATTGGATTGCCGCGCGAGGAATGCGAACTTTAGGAAATCCCCTCAAAGGCGACCCCAGGGTCATTTCAGGCGAATCTGGAGCGGTAACGACGGGACTTCTTTTAAGTTTACTTGAAGACAAGAACATGAGTGAGGTTCGTGAATCCTTGGGCTTGGACGAAAATTCCCAAATCCTGATCTTCAATACCGAAGGAGACACGGATCCAGAAAAGTATCGAAGTATTGTTTGGGATGGTGAATTTCCCTCAGCAGCACGTTAAGGCAAAAAAGATTGCGGGAGCACAAAAAGAATCTGTCAAAGGTTTTGTGCTCCCTAAATTTTATCTGCTGATTAACCGGCACTAAGTCCTTTGAAAATATCCTGGGTTTAGAGGAGGAGAGTAGGAAATTGCAGTTGGGGCACGAATATGTTATTAGATTAAAGTGCATCTTTAATTTTCAAATGAGGTGAATCTATGTATCAACTGCAAGATATTCAAAATACGGTTCAACAAACGGCAGATGCCATTGCCGCTGCCCTTAAAATTGAGGTCGAGATCGCAGACGCTGAGCTGATCCGCATCGCAGGCACGGGGAAGTACTCGAATCAATGTGGAGCTCCGATGAAAGAGGGCTTTGTTTATCGCCATGTGATGCAGACAGGAAGCACTGTCATTATCGATAACCCTGGTTTTAATCCGCTCTGTCAGCCCTGCCCGCGACGAGGCAACTGTATGGAATACTCCGAAGTGGCCATCCCCATTGTTTTAGAAGGCCAGGTGCTCGGTGCGATCGGCCTGGTTAGTTTTGACGAAGAACAAGCTAAGCGTTTAATCGATAACAAACAATCGCTTCTGCAATTCTTAGAGAAGATGGCCGACCTTCTGAGCGCCAAGGTTTCGGAAAATGCCCAAAATCGGGAGCGGGAGCTTTTGACCGGCCAGTTGATTACGCTGTTAAACCAGCTCCATGATGGAATTTTATTGGTCAATGAGCAAAAACAAGTCACCCATTTTAATACATTGGGAGCTAAACTTCTCGATTTTTCACAATTAAACCCCAAAAAGATCGAGCTGAGCCAAATCCTTGATGATAAGAAAATTTGGAAATCGATCATGAGAGGAGAGTCCTTTTCCGGTCAAATCAAAGGGAAACGAGTGGCCACCCTGCTTTATTGCGACGCTGTCCCCATAAAAAATAATGGCCTGATTGAGGGTGCAGTCATCAGTCTCAAGGACATGAAGCAGATTAAAAAGCTCGTCAGAGATACTACGGTCAATGAGGTCGAAACTCATTTCTCCGAAATTATTGGAGATTGTGCGAAGATGAAAAATGTTAAGGAAGTCGCCCAACGTGTTGCTCAGAGTAACGCGACGATCCTGATCCTCGGTGAAAGCGGGACAGGTAAGGAATTGTTCGCGCGGGCGATTCATCAAAGCAGTAAACGGCATAATCATGCGTTTATTGCCGTAAATTGCGGTGCTATACCTGAGAATTTGTTGGAAAGCGAATTGTTTGGTTATGAGGAGGGATCCTTTACCGGTGCCCGCCGCGGCGGTAAATTGGGGAAATTCGAGCTCGCTCACAACGGTACGATTTTCTTAGACGAAATTGGCGATATGCCACTTCATCTGCAGGTCAAATTACTCCGGGTTTTACAGGAAAAACGGGTTGAAAAAATCGGAAGCTCACGTTCTCTTCCTGTCGATGTACGAGTTATTGCCGCGACCCATCAGGATCTTGACAATATGGTTAAAACCGGTGAGTTCCGTGAAGATCTGTATTATCGCCTCAACGTCATTCCGCTTACAATTCCGCCTCTGCGCGAGCGTAAAGAAGATATCCCCATCCTGATTCAGTTTTATCTCGAGCATTACTGTGAGGTGACAGGGAAGGCTGTTAAAGGGTTGATGCCCGAGACGGAGCAGATTCTTGAACGCTATTCCTGGCCTGGAAATGTTCGCGAATTGGGAAACGTCATCGAATATTGTGTCACAATGTCTCAGCAGGACACCATCACGGCTAAGCTTTTGCCAGAACGGGTCAAGGCTGATCTAACATCACGACCTACCAATTCAGGGTTGAATCTGAAAGAGCTAGAACGCGAGACGATTATGAAGGCGCTGGCCCAGGCCGAAGCCTCAGGCGATAAAGAAGAGACCGCAAAGTTGCTGGGAATCAGCCGCGCCACGCTCTATCGCAAGATTAAGGAATATCAGATAACGGCTAATAAAACGTATTCTTAAAGGCGAGTCTCATGAAGAGAAATGTGTCGCGATATGAGACTGGACAGAAAGACTCCCACTGGGGTAAGGAATAGGCATAAATAGTGATCTGGGATAAAACTTAACAGTCTCAAAGCGAGATTTTCCCCCTAAATACTCAAACGTAAATGAGTGTTTTACGACCCTGTTAAATTGGCACGCTTTTTGCAAAGAAATAGGGTATACAGAAGCAAAAAATGTGAGACGTCAATCAAGGAACTTAACAGGTGATGAAAGAAAGGGGTAATCAGCGTGGAGAACTTTGCCAAAGTCCTGGAGATGGCCCAAGCGTACAAGCCAGAAATGAGTCGCTTTTTACGGGATCTGATCGCCATTCCGAGCGAAAGCTGCGGAGAAGAAAAAGTTGTCTTGCGAATTAAAGAAGAAATGGAAAAGGTGGGCTTTGATAAAGTCGTGATTGACCCCATGGGGAACATCCTCGGATATATTGGTCATGGTCAACACGTGATCGCCATGGATGCCCATATCGATACTGTGGGTATCGGGGATCGCTCGCTTTGGGAATATGACCCTTATCAAGGGTATGAAGATGACGAGATCATTATCGGTCGAGGGGGAAGCGATCAAAGCGGAGGGATGGCCTCCATGGTTTATGCGGGCAAGATTATCAAAGAATTAGGACTTGAAGATGACTATACGCTGATCGTTGTGGGTTCTGTTCAAGAAGAAGATTGTGATGGCTTATGCTGGCAGTATATTGTCAATGAGGACAAACTCCATCCGGAATTCGTAGTCATTACGGAACCAACCGATGGCAAGATCTATCGCGGACATCGTGGCCGGATGGAAATTAAAGTGACCACGAAAGGCATCAGCTGCCATGGTTCAGCTCCAGAACGTGGAGATAATGCGATCTTCAAAATGGCTCCAATTCTCAACGAACTGCGTGCGCTCCATGAAAACCTCACTGATCATCCTTTCCTCGGTAAAGGCAGCTTAACCGTTTCCGAAGTCTTCTTTACCTCACCTTCTCGTTGTGCCGTTGCTGATAGCTGCTGGATTTCCCTTGACCGTCGCTTAACTGCCGGAGAAACAGCCGAATTCGCGCTGCAACAGATCCGAAACCTGCCTGCCGTTAAAGCGGCCCAAGCGGAAGTGACGATGTATACTTACGAACGGCCTTCTTATACCAATCTGGTTTATCCGACCGATTGCTACTTCCCCACCTGGCTCATTGAAGAAGAACACCCACTTTGCACGACACTCGAAGAATCTTATCAAGAGTTATTCCATGAAACCCCAGTCTTAGATAAATGGACCTTCTCCACCAATGGCGTTTCAATCATGGGCCGATATGGTATTCCCTGTATTGGTTTTGGTCCCGGCCATGAAGACCAAGCGCATGCCCCCAATGAAAAAACTTGGAAAAAGGAATTGGTCAATGCGGCTGCGATGTATGCCGTTATTCCCATGCTCTATACCCAAAAATACGCAGCGAAAATGCCAGAGACCACGGAAAACTTACTTCGGGTCGACTGAGTGTTTCAATCGAAAGACTCTAAGATTCTCTAAGTTAGGTGAAGAGTTATACTACCTTGAAATCAGAAAATATTAGAAGGAGAGATTTTAGATGCAAACTATTTTTCACGGCCGACATTTCATTAATCTTGAAGATTTCACCAAAGAAGAAGTCGATACAATGATCGAGGTTTCGCTCGATCTGAAGAGAAAGTTCGCGATGGGTGTTGATACACCTTACCTACAAAATAAAACCATGTTCCTGATGTTCTTCGAGCAATCCACTAGAACACGGAATTCGATGGAAGCGGGGATCGCTCAACTGGGCGGTCATGCTAACTACCTTGATTCCAGCAGTATGCAAGTGGCTCATGGCGAAACAGCGAAAGATACAGGAGTCATTCTTTCCCGTTTTGGACATGCCATCGCCGCCCGTTATTGCAACTGGGGCGTGGGCAATAAATACCTCAATGAATTGGCTAAGTGGTCGACAGCTCCGGTTATGAATCTGCAATGCGATCTTTACCATCCCTTTCAAGCTCTTGCCGACCTGATGACCATGAAAGAGAAAGTCGGGGATCTGAAACGGGTTAAAGTATCCATTATCTGGGCGTATGCGGAAAGCCATAAAAAGCCGATTTCGGTTCCGGTATCCCAAATTTTGCTCTTCCCACGCTATGGTATGGATGTCGTCTTGGCCCATCCGAAAGGTTGGGAACTGCCTGACTGGGTTATTGATCAAGCGAAAGTTAATGCTACCCGTTATGGGGGTACGGTTACGATCACGAATAATGAAGCCGAAGCTTATGCAGGGGCAGACATCGTCATTCCGAAAAACTGGGGAAGTTGGGTTAACGACCAAACGGGAGCAACACTTGTTGGCGCTTCGAAAGTCGTCGATGATAAACTGATGGCTCAAAAATCCTGGAAATGCACCGAAGCCAAAATGGCGACCGCTGATAAAGATGTGATGTATATGCACGCGTTGCCGGCTGATCGCGATAATGAAGTCGAAAATTCGGTCATTGATGGGCCTCATTCGATTGTCTATGATGAAGCAGAAAATCGTATTCATACAGCCAAAGCAGTGATGACTTTATTGATGGGTGGCAGATAAACGTGAACAAATTAGCTGTTGTAGCTATCGGCGGGAACTCTTTGATTCGAGATAATGCCCATCAAAGCGTCGAAGATCAATACGCAGCAATTGTGGAAACAGCGCGCCATATTGTGGGCATGATTGAGCAAGGGTATGAAGTGATCGTTACCCACGGCAACGGCCCGCAGGTTGGGTTTATTCTCCGCCGAGCGGAAATTGCCAGTGAAGTGGCAGCGATGCATGGTGTGCCGCTCGTTAGTTGCGGTGCGGATACCCAAGGTTCGATCGGCTATCAGATCCAACAAGCGATTGATAATGAGTTCAGACTACGGGGGATCAGAAAATCCGCAGTCACGATCATTACGCAAGTTTTGGTGGATAAGAATGATCCAGCCTTTCTGAAACCCTCTAAGCCGATTGGTTCTTTCTACAGCGAAGAACAGGCTCACCTGATTCAAAAAGAAAATCCAAGTTGGGTTATGGTCAGTGACGCAGGCCGGGGTTATCGGCGTGTCGTCCCTTCGCCGGCCCCGCGTCAAATCGTGGAGAAAGAAGTCATCAATTTGCTGGTCAATGCCGGCTATTGTGTCATCGGAGCCGGTGGCGGCGGAATCCCGGTCGTAGTTAAGGAAAATGGCGGATTTGATGGCGTAGATGCCGTCATCGATAAGGATTTTGCCTCTAGCCTCTTAGCAACTCAACTAGCCGCTGATTTGCTCATCATCTCGACTGGCGTACCTCAGGTTTATTTAAATTATGGGCTGCCGACTGAGAAGGCGTTAGATCGAATAACTCTCGCTGAAATCAAAGAATATGTCCAAGAAAACCACTTCACACCGGGAAGCATGTTGCCCAAAGTTCAAGCCGTGATTAATTTTCTTGAAGCGGGCGGTAAAGAAGCGATTATTACAAACCCTGAATCGTTGGAAGAAGCAGTCGCAGGTAGAACGGGGACACACATTATTCCTTGATTCAATATGTCTTAAGGAAAATAAAAGAATTTTGGGTCGAGTAGCTTCCCGCACATCCATTCACTCAGCGCTCCAGGACTGGCACACTTGTCTCTGAGGGAGCTCTGCCAAACCCTTCTGCTTTCTGCAAGTCAACCAGTGGCGCCGCTAACCCTCAGAAGCGTTGTGCGCCATAGCGCCCCTCCGCGAAATCGTTTATTCCTGTGCGATATAGGAGACTTGGCTTAGAGTTGAGGTACGAAGTTCAAGCCTTAGTCGACTTATCCTCGAAGGGGAGAAGCTACGTTTGTGGGTCTTTTTAGTCATTCTTAAAGAATTTTTCAGGGCAGAACGTATCTCTGCCAAGGAGAGAAAAACATGGCTATTGTATTAAGCGGTGGTCAAATTGTCACAGCCCTCGAAACATATGAAGCAGACGTACGCATTGAAGACGAAAAGATTGTTGCCCTCGGGAAAAATATCCGACAAGCACAAGATAAAGTCTTAGATGTGGATGGCTGCTTTTTGTTTCCGGGAGGAATTGACCCCCATACGCATTTTGACCTGCCTTCAGCAGGAACGGTAACTGCCGATGATTTCGCGAGTGGGACGAAGGCGGCCCTTCTGGGGGGAACGACAACCATTATCGATTTTGCTACCCAATTTAAAGGTGAAAGCTTACACCAAGGTTTAGCAAACTGGCACGCTAAAGCTCAGGGGAAATCCTATGCTGATTATGGCTTTCATATGGCGATTACGGATTGGAACGATGCTGTGGCCCAAGAAATGCAGAAACTCGTCCAAGAGGAAGGCGTCTCTTCCTTTAAATTTTACATGGCCTACAAAGGAAGCTTACAAGTCGATGATGGTGTCCTGTTGCAGGCCTTCCGTGAGAGCAAACGGAGCGGAGCCCTGCTCTGTTTGCATTGTGAAAACGGGGATATCATCGCTGAACTCGTAAAAGAAGCTCACGACGAAGGAAAACTGGAGACCTCTTTTCATCCACATACGCGGCCCATTCTTGCGGAACGAGAGGCAACCTCACGGGCTATTGCCTTAGCGGAACTAGCACAGGCGCCAGTTTATATTGTTCATCTGACCTCCGGCGAAGCGCTTCAAGTTGTGACTCAAGCTAAAAGACGAGGTCTTAACGTTTACGCCGAAACCTGTCCCCAGTATCTCTTGCTTGATGAATCGGTCTACGATTTACCTGAATTTGAGGGCGCCAAGTATGTGATCTCGCCGCCACTGCGGGCGAAGGAAAACCAAGATGCCCTCTGGCAGGGAATCAAAGATCATTGGATTGAGACAGTGGCTACGGATCATTGTTCCTTTAATTTTCAGGGTCAGAAGGAATTGGGACGCGAGGATTTCAGTAAAATTCCTAACGGCATGCCCGGGGTTGAAACGCGCTTGGCTCTGCTCTACACCTACGGCGTCGTTCCCGGAAAAATATCACTCCAGGAATTTGTCAATCTGACCTCAACTCATGCTGCCCAACTTTTCGGACTCTATCCCCGCAAAGGGGTGATTGCCGTAGGCAGTGATGCTGATATCGTGGTTTGGGATCCGGGAATAAGGGCAGTGATTTCCGCCCAGACCCAGGCTCAACAGGTTGACTATTCGCCTTATGAAGGGTTCACCCAAATAGGTCAAGCGCGTCATGTCTTTTTACGCGGTCAGCACGTGGTGAGCGAGGGGCAAATGAATTCGGAATATCCTCAGGGAAAATACCTCTATCGTGATGCGTTTTCCACATGAAAGGTGGGATGAAGATGTACACATTTTCAATCAATGGGGAAGACTATTCCCTTGAAGAAGATATTAATATTCTGGATTATATCCGGGAAGAATTGCATATAACCTCTTTAAAAAATGGGTGTGGGGAGGGTGCTTGCGGTGCCTGCATGATTCTCGTCGATGGGAAAGCGGTGCGATCATGTCTTCTCAAAGCCTCAAAAGTCGATGGAAAAAGTCTCCTTACCGTCGAAGGTTTCTCGGAACGGGAAAAAGAAGGTTATGCCTGGGCTTTTGCTGAAGTTGGAGCGGTCCAGTGTGGTTTCTGTATTCCAGGGATGATGATTAGTGCCAAAGGGTTACTCGACAAAACCTTGAGTCCGTCTCTCCAAGAGATTAAGCAAGCGATCAAAGGAAATATCTGTCGGTGTACAGGTTATGTGAAAATCGAAAAGGGCATTAGTCTTGCAGCCAAGGCTTTGCGCGGCGAAATTAAACCTCAATCCGCGAAACCGCTAAGCGAAGGGATCGGTACCAATTTAGTGCGCGTCGATGCCATCGATAAGGCTCTGGGTAAAGCCAAGTATGTTGATGATTTATTTGTCGGCGGGATGCTCTACGGGGTTGCGTTGCGCACGAAATATCCACGCGCTTTGATCAAAGGGATTGATGTCTCGGCAGCCCAGGCTTACCCTGGCGTCGTCGCGGTGATGACAGCCGAAGATATCCCTGGCGAGCGCTACTGGGGGCATATTTTTCATGATTGGCCGACGCTGGTTGCGGTCGGTGAAGAAACCCGCTATATCGGCGATGCCATCGCCTTAGTCGCTGCTCAAACGAAAAAACAGGCGAGGGAAGCTCTCAAACTTATTCAGGTGGAGTATGAGGAGCTTGAGCCGCTGTTAACACCGGCTGCCGCGTTAGCTTCTGGAGCGCCGCTTATCCAGCCCAAGGGAAATCTGCTGAGTAAAACTCATCTGCGCCGAGGAAATCCTGAGGAGGCCCTGGCGCAATCGGCCTATGTTGTCTCTAATCGTTACACCACGCCGCCCACCGAGCATGCCTTCATGGAGACTGAAAGCGCTTTAGCGCTTCCTCATTCGGATGGGAGTGTGACTGTTTACGTAGGAAGTCAAAGTGTCTATGATGATATGCATGGGATAAGTGCGATCCTTGGTTTACCTCCTGAGAAGGTACGGGTGATTAGTCAATTTGTCGGTGGAGGCTTTGGGGGTAAGGAAGACCTCACGGTGCAACACCATGCTGCTTTACTGGCCTGGAAAACAGGCAAGCCGGTGAAAGTCACCTTAACGCGCCAGGAAAGCATCCTGGTTCACCCGAAGCGCCATGCCATGGAAATTGAAGTGACAACAGGTTGTGATGCGGAAGGACATCTTACAGGGATAAAAGCAACAGTGATGGCCGATAGTGGAGCCTATGCTTCGCTCGGATCAGCCGTTGTGGAACGGGCGTGCACCCATCTTGGTGGTCCTTACAGTGTTCCCAATATTGAGGTTATGGGATTCTGCGTATATACGAATAATCCACCTGCAGGCGCCTTCCGCGGCTTTGGCGTTCCCCAATCCAATTTTGCTTCAGAAACGAATCTGAATCTTCTCGCGGAAAAAGTCGGAATTTCTCCCTGGGAAATCCGTTTTCAAAATGCGTTAGAACCCGGTCAAGTCGGTCCGAGTGGACAAATCGCTGATGAAGGAACAGCACTCAAAGAAACGCTCCTAGCTGTCCGCGAAGTTTACGAATCTTCACCTTATGCAGGGATTGCCTGTGCCTATAAGAATTCTGGGATTGGTGTGGGTTTACCGGACATCTCGCGCGTGCGCATGAAGATTGAAAAGGGAAAAGTGGGGGTTTATACCAGCGCCCAATGTATTGGCCAAGGGTTAGCAACCATTGTGATCCAAATCGTGAATGAGGCAACAGGGATAACCGGGGATCAGATCGTAGTAGTTGCCCCAGATACTTTCCTTACTCCGGATGCCGGTACCACAACGGCTTCGCGGCAAACGCTGTTCACGGGCGAGGCCACTCGCCAAGCGGCTTTAGCGTTACAACAAGCCCTGGAAGATAAAACGCTGGAACAGCTCGAAGGGACGGAATATTACGGAGAATACTTGGGTCAAACGGATCCGCTTCAATCTGATAAGTCCAACCCAGTTAATCATGTGGCCTATAGTTATGCAACGCATGTTGCCCTTTTAGACGAAAAAGGAAAAGTCCAAAAAGTCGTGGCAGCACACGATGTTGGTCGCGCGATCAATCCAATCGCTGTGGAAGGGCAAATTGAAGGTGGTGTGGCCATGGGGTTGGGTTATACCCTACGGGAAGATTTTCCACTAGAGAAAGGAGTCCCTACCGCTAAATATGGAACGCTTGGGCTCTTCCGTTCGACAGACATGCCAGAGATCGAAACTGTGATTATCGAGAAAAATCCATCCTCCTTGGCGTATGGTGCCAAAGGAATAGGAGAAATTTCTTCAATCCCCATCACAGCTGCTGTGGCGGCTGCTTATCGAAAACTTGACGGTAAGCTGCGGTTAAGTTTACCCTTAAAGGAGACCCTTTATAACAGTAAGGGTTGAGACAAGAATGGAGAACGGTTTATGCAAAGAATTTATGATAAACTCAACGAAATGCTTGAAAATCACCAGATTGGGGCAAGCGGAGTAGTGATCGAGGGAGATCCGGCGCTTTGTCCTACCGGGACGAAATTTCTGGTTAATGACGCGGGTGAACTCCTGGCAGGAAATCTCAACAAGAATGTGCTTAATTCGCTTCAAGAAGATCTATTAATGAGTATGCGTAGCAAAAAGCCCATGACTTTAACCGTAGCGGGAGGTTTGAAGATTTTCTTGAATCCTCTTTATCCGCCAACGCGCTTGCTTATTTTAGGAGGAGGCCATATTGCCCTGCCTCTGGTCAAGCTGGGGAGGCTGATGGATTTTCAGGTTACCGTGGTCGATGACCGTCCCTCGTTTGCCAATCCGGTGCGCTTTGGTGAAGCTGACGAAGTCATCTGTGAGAGCTTTGAGACGGTTTTTCCGCGCGTGTGTATTGATCAAAATACGTATGTCGTCATTGTGACGCGTGGTCATCGTTATGACCAACTCTGCGTCGAGGCGGTGCTCAATACCCCTGTGCAGCCTGCCTATATAGGGATGATCGGGAGTCGACGCAAAGTTGCCGCGATTATGGATGCCTTAAAAGAGAATGGGACTCCTGAGGAACTGCTGAACAAGGTATATGCACCGATTGGACTGGATATCGGCGCCCAGACTCCCGAAGAAATTGCCCTCAGCATTCTGGCCGAAATTATCATGGTTGAGCACTATGGGAAGAGTAACGGTCTAGGGACGCAAGCTAGGGGGAAGAAAAGCAATGGATAGCAAAGTACTTGAGACGCTCCTTCGACTCAATGAGGAATCACAAACGAACCAAGATGCGGGATCAGAAAATGATTTATTTAATCAGGCAGCGTTAGCCACCATTATCAACACCTTAGGTTCCACGCCACGTAAGGCCGGAGCCCAAATCCTTTTCTTTCGAGATGGACGGGTTGTCGGTACGATCGGCGGAGGATGTGGGGAAGCAGAAGTACGCCAACATGCTTTTCGGGTGATCGAGCAAGGCCAGCCCGCCGTGGTCGAAATTAACCTCACTCATGAAGCTGCTGCCGAGGACGGAATGGTTTGTGGTGGGGCTATGCAAGTGTATATTGAGCCGGCGCTGTACTCCCCGGAGAAAGTATGACGATCGAATGAAAGACGAAAAAGATAGACCAATGAAGAATAACCGAAAATTGACAGGGTCGATTGTCCTCGTCCGCGGAGCGGGTGAACAGGCAAGCGGCGTAGGCTGGGCTCTCGCTAAAGCGGGATTTAGGGTGTTGATGACGGAAGTTGAGCAGCCTCTCATGGTGCGTTGGCCGGTAAGCTTTGGCACAGCAGTGGAAGAAGGAAAGTGGAGTGTGGAAGGGCTCGTTGCACGGCGAGTGTCAAGTCCGGAAGAATGCCCAAACGTTTGGGGAAACGGAGAGATTCCCATCCTGATTGACCCGGATTTAAACGTATTAGATCTTTGGCAGCCAGAAGTGCTTGTCGATGCCATCCTGGCTAAACGAAATTTGGGAACCCAGCGTCAGATGGCGCCCTTAACGATTGGCTTGGGTCCTGGTTTTACGGCGGGGGAGGATGTTCATTTAGTGATCGAAACGAATCGTGGGCATGATCTAGGGCGGATCATTGCGTCCGGAACGGCTGAACCGAATACCGGAATTCCGGGGAATATCGCGGGTTATAGTCGCGAGCGGGTTATCTATTCCCCCCAAGCTGGTGTATTTCGAGCACAACGCCAAATCGGTGAGAAGGTAGCTGCTGGTGATGTCTTAGGAACGATTGAAGGCTTAAACACGCCCGTTCTTTCTCCTCTCGATGGTGTGCTGCGAGGATTGCTGCGGTCGGGTGTTCGAGTGGGTCAACAAGTCAAGGTTGGGGATATCGATCCTCGAGGAAAAGTGGAATACTGTTGGACAATTTCGGAAAAAGCTCGGGCCATCGGAGCAGCAGTCGTGCTCAGCATCTTGGAACAAAGACATAGTGCTGAAGGAAATAAAACCATAATTTGCGGAGTATCATAAACAATTGAAATTTTAAACAGTAACTTAAAGAAAAACAAAAAACGGCTAAAGAACCCTTAACGATAAGTGTTAAAGGTTCTCTAGCCGTTTTTATCTGAATAAAACGCTAATCCACACTAAATCTGGTTTGAAATCACTGTTTCTGAATCAAGCTTTCATCCCGCTTAAGGGGTGTCGAGGTATCCGTTTCGCCAAGAATTGCAATCGAATTTTCACCGTTTAAGAGGAATTGAACACTCTGAACGTTAGGCAGAGTCGTTAAAGAATTGACAATACTATAGAGAATCAATTGTTCACCCGTACCGCCACCCGTAAAACTTGACCTAAACTGTTTTGATAGATCAAGCGTAGCCACGCCGTCTTTGACAGTGGCACTGAGAAGTTCAGTTCCTTTAGGGAGGGGCCGCTCGAGACCGGAAGGGGGATTGTTTAATTCATTGAACATGGCTTTAATGATTTCCTTGTTGTCGACATTGATGGTTCGCTCAACCGCCATAAGACCGCTGGCATCTGATTTTGGGAAATAAAGTGTCATTTTAACCGCTTGAGTAGTTGGAGCGTTGTTTGAACTTGGGCTAGAAGAAGAATTCGCTGCAACACTCGTGTCATTCGGAGTTGCCGATACGTTGGCTTGAGTTTTCATATTACTCGACCCGCAACCGGTTACCCCAAGGATCGTGACGAGTATGGTTATTAGAATCAAGGCGAGAGGCCGGATTTTTTTGAGATGCATGGAATTTCCACCTTTCTTATGTAATGCGAGGAAGATTTCAATTCTATTCTATCATGATTTAAGGTCGAAGTTAATATTAAAAATGGAGTCGAAATAGGGAGGAGAAATAGAAGTTTGAGAGAATAGTTTAGGGAAATACGAAATCTCAAACTTAAGTAAGATAATATTTGCATAATCAGGATATTCGTCGTGCCTAAAAAGAGGATTCCATGACTTTTTGGCGAAGAAATCTATATCTAGTCTTGACTTTCAGAATAAAATGTGGCAGGGGTGGCGAACAACAGTCTGTGGATTATAGAATTCCCGAAGATACCGTTGAAGACATAAGATTACATGCAGATATTGTCGAAATCATCTCTGAATATGTTTCATTACAGCGCAAAGGGAAAAACTATTTAGGATTATGTCCTTTTCATTCCGAAAAAACCCCGAGCTTCACCGTGACTCCTGATAAACAGATGTTTTACTGTTTTGGCTGTCATACGGGGGGGAATGTGTTTTCTTTTCTCATGAAGAAAGAGAACTGGAGTTTTCCGGAAACGCTCGAGTACTTGGCGCATAAATACGCGATTATGCTTCCTGAAAAAGAACTTTCACCCCGCGAAAGGGAGCAACAAGCACGTCGCCATCGTTGGGAAGAAATCCATGAATGGGCCACAGTTTACTATCATGATATCCTCATGAATCGGCCTGAGGGCGAACTAGGTAGGCAGTATTTTGCGGAACGAGGAGTCGACTCCGAAACCATGAACACCTTTCGTCTTGGATATGCACCCGCTCGATGGGAGGGGTTGCTTGAGGCACTTTCGTCTCGGGGAATTCGTCCTCAGGAACTGGCAGATGCCGGTCTAGCCATTGAAAGAGATGCCCAGGAAGGAAAAGCAAACCGGGGGTATTACGACCGTTTCCGCAATCGTGTCATTTTTGCGATTTTAGACTCACGACAAAAATCCATTGCTTTTGGAGGTCGGGTTCTTGATGATACCTTACCCAAGTATCTGAACTCTCCTGAAACTGCTTTTTTTAATAAGGGACATCATTTATATGGAATGAACCGGGCCCATCAAGGAATTCGTGAATTTGGATTTGCCTTGTTGGCTGAAGGTTACATGGATGTCATCACTTTGCAAAAAGCAGGTTTCAGTAATGCGGTGGCCTCTCTGGGAACGGCGCTCACTAGAGATCAGGGGAAGCTTTTAAGACGTTATACCCAACGCATAGTGGTGGTCTATGATTCGGACAAGCCGGGGATTCAAGCCACGCTCCGGGCGGGCGAGATATTAAGAGACGCAGGTTTCCGGGTCGATGTTTTAAGCTTAGTTGGTGCTAAGGATCCGGACGAGTATTTAAAATCCCAAGGGCCTGAGAAATTCAAGGAAGCCTTGGATCAGGCTAAACCCTATATTGAGTTTAAATATCAGGTTTATATTCAAGACCACACCGTGCATAGCGCTCCAGAGAAACGAGAACTAGTGAGCGAATTAGCAGGAGATATTCTCAAAGTTACGAGTCCAGTCGAAAGAGAAGGGTACGAACGCTTTTTGAGTTTGGAATTAGGTCTTACTTTGGAAGCGGTTCAGTTAGAGATTGTAAGTAAAGATAGGAATAAGGCAAAAAAACCGCGGGAAAGTGAATATTCTCCGGCAAATCAGGATATTTCTGTAAAAAACAGAGATAATATCAATAGGTATGTAAATCCTGTTCCTTCTGCCATTACGGTACCTAATGGAGTCCTTCGGGCAGAGCGAATTCTTTTACGTCTTTTGCTGGAACAGTTACTGTCTGTTGCTCAAGTCGAAGCGGAACTTGGTAAGGATTTCTGGAAAGTTCCAATCCATCAACAACTTTTTAACGCGATTGAGGAAGTTCAACTGCAAAATAGAACAGGAATTCCGATGAATACATCGGAAGAATTACAAAGCCAAATCGCGAATATTATGGTTGAAGAGGCAGATGTGTCCCAGCCAGAAAAGCTTTTTCATGATTGTTTGCATCAAATCCGATCAGTCCAGTCGGAGGAAACAGTAGAAGAATTACAAACCCGTATGGTCGCGTTAGAAAAATCCGGTGATATGGCAGGGGCAATTGCCCTGTTAAAAGAGATAGGAGAGCGGTTAAAAAGTGGCGAAAAGTAAGGTTATGAGCACGCAGAAACAGAATCCCAAGGAAGGAAAGGAATCCAAGTCCATGAATGATGAAGAACTACGGGTTGAGGCCGTTAAAAATCTCATTCAAAAAGGAAAAAAGAAGGGTTCCCTCACATACCACGAAATTATGGATACCCTCCAAGGAATTGAGCTCACAACCGACCAAATTGATGAGGTATATGAGCAGATCGGGCAGCTGGGTATTGAAATCATTCCTGAACCAGGTGAAGAGGAAGAAGTCTTAGAAAAGACAACCGAGGATAATCTCCACGGTGATGCTGAAGAGGAAGACGCTGAGGAAGAGGTTGAGGTTGATCTTTCTGTTCCTGAAGGGGTAGGAATAGATGACCCAGTTCGTATGTATTTGAAGGAAATCGGCCGGGTCCCCCTATTATCAGCTGAAGAGGAAGTTAAGCTTGCCAAAAGAATGGAGCAGGGAGACGAAGAAGCGAAACGACGGTTAGCCGAAGCAAACCTCCGACTTGTCGTCAGTATTGCTAAACGCTATGTGGGACGAGGCATGCTGTTTCTCGATCTAATTCAAGAGGGAAATTTAGGACTCATTAAGGCGGTCGAGAAATTCGACTATCAAAAAGGATTTAAGTTCTCGACTTATGCAACCTGGTGGATTCGTCAAGCGATTACGCGCGCGATTGCTGACCAAGCGCGGACTATCCGGATCCCGGTGCATATGGTTGAAACGATTAATAAACTTATTCGGATTTCGCGCCAACTCTTACAAGAGCTAGGGCGGGAACCCGTTCCCGAAGAAATCGCAGCTCAGATGGATATCCCCGTCGAACGGGTACGGGAAATCATGAAAATAGCCCAAGAACCAGTATCCTTAGAAACCCCGATTGGCGAAGAAGAAGATTCGCATTTGGGAGATTTCATTCCTGATGAAGATGCTCCGGCCCCAGCGGAAGCAGCGTCCTTTATCCTTCTCAAGGAGCAGTTGGAAGAGGTTCTGGAAACGCTTACACCGCGTGAAGAAAAAGTTCTGCGTTTACGGTTTGGCCTAGATGATGGTAGAACCCGGACTTTGGAAGAAGTCGGGCAGGAGTTTGGTGTTACCCGCGAACGGATTCGCCAGATTGAAGCAAAGGCCCTCCGTAAACTGCGTCACCCTAGCCGGAGCAAGAAACTGAAAGATTATCTCGAATAGAATATTTGTTTCTGAAGGCTTGACTATAAATAGTGAATTGCGTATAATAGTCAGTGCACAGGGCATTCCTCGATAGCTCAATGGTGGAGCAACCGGCTGTTAACCGGTAGGTTGTAGGTTCGAGTCCTACTCGGGGAGCCATTTTTTTATTTCTGCGATTGGGCCCATAGCTCAGCGGTAGAGCTGCCGGCTCATAACCGGTTGATCCTAGGTTCGAACCCTAGTGGGCCCACCATACTCGAAGTTCGAGGCACGAGGTTCGAAGCTCGAAAGACCAAAGGGATTACTCCAAAGTCGAACATCGAATTTTGTCGTACATCGATAATGGCCCGTTGGTCAAGCGGCTTAAGACACCGCCCTTTCACGGCGGCTACACGGGTTCGAATCCCGTACGGGTCACCATTTTTGATAGTAGAATATTGATTTTACCATGGGCGATTGGCTCAGTCGGTAGAGCGCATCCTTCACACGGATGAGGTCACTGGTTCGATCCCGGTATCGCCCACCAGTCATATCAAGGCTTTCAGCCTTTACATTCAAGTGAAATATGCAATGTATAGTTACACGTATAGTTACGGCATAATTTAGCGTTTTGATGCTAGCACTTTCCCAGTTTGGAGAGGTGCTTTCTTTGTTTTTAAGAGTCCGTTCATTTTGGAAGCGGTCCCTGTGCGTAAGCGGGGCATTACGTGAGAGTAAATGTTGCCAGTCATCGATATGTCGGTATGACCCAGCAATTCTAAAACGGTTTAGAGATCAATTCCTTGTTCCAATAATCTTGTGGCAAACGTATGCCGAAGTGAGTGGACTGTTATATCCTTACGAATTTTTGCCTTATCGCGGATGCGATGAAAGGTTCGAATAAGGTTCCGGGGTTCAATTGGAGTACAGCGAAATATTTGGAACATGGAATCCTCAAACCCAAAAATATTACGATACAATCTGAACGAAAAATAGTGGGCAGTTGCCCGCTGATACTTGGCCGGCAACTGCCGTGCAGTGTAAAGTGAAGCAACGGCCGGACTTGATCTTGCGCAGCGATGCATACCCCAGAGAATGACCCAGCGCGGCCGGTCTACGAACGGCCGCGCGACAGCAGGACCAGTAAGTTTTGCCCGAGAGGCCGGAGGCGACGCGGACGAGTGCACAGGCGGAGTGGCGAAGCCCGGAGATTGGAGCCTGTGCGGGAGTCTAGCGTGGGCGGAGGCCCTGACCCCAGAGGCAAGGGCAGTCTGACGGCCAGGCGGACCAGGAAAATTTTCATCTTGGACTGGACGGCTGTCTGCCCAGCATGCATTGGACACTGGGGAATAACATGCACTCTTTATTCAGGAACCGAGCGGGCTTTAGCCGGCTCGGTGCTTCCGTTATTTGGATTAGTTAATTGAGAAAATAAGACCATATTTCCCACGTGGGAAATATGGCGGATTCAGTGTTTTACTGAATGATGTAATTGAAACATCATATTCTTCTTCTCTTTAAATAGTCTGTAAATGATTTTTCACCTAATTTCCGATGTTTGGCTAACATGGCAGACCATAAGGTATTTCCTTCTGCTTTAGTGATATAACCTCTATCAAATGCTTCAATAAGAATATCGCCAGTGGTTATATGCTTTAAGCCAAGTTCATTGATGTATGAAGAAATATCCTTTAAGTTATTGCTGGCAACAATGCCATCGCAATATTTGGCTAAGGCGATACAGGATGCTTCTCCTTTACCAATAATCACATGTCCCGATTCTGGTTCTTCAGTCAATTGATAATATAAGTCGAATATTTCTGTACCCACAGTTATTTCCGTAAGGGAAACCTGTTTGTTTGCTAAGAGATGATCTACCCTTGCTTTGAGATGAGCTACTCCGGGAGAGGATAGTTCAATATAGACCTGTTTTGGTATGCGAACTCGTCCAGGGTATAATTTGACTAACAAATTTTCGTCGCCAACCCATAGAAAGGCAGATAAACAATCATTATCAAAGAAGAGCGAATCAGTCAACTAATTCGCCTCCCTCGCTTATATCCCCATAAACGAGATCGGAGCGGAAAGCGTCTAAAAGCAATTCCTCATATTTTCCTTCGGATACTAATTCACGTTCTAAAATTTTTTCAGTTTGTTGAATATAGTGTCCATAAGTCATAAACTGCTTTTCGGGGGGAAGGGGTCTGTAGAGAGCATCATCATAGCCTAGGCATCGGGCAGAGCGAATCACATTTCTTCGCATAGAATCGGATTCACGATCCGTTAGTTCTTTTTCTTCAATTAAGCGGATGAGGATGGCTTGTCTGCTGATACCAAAAAACTGCTCAAGCTTAACGACGTTTTCAACGGTTAGTTTAGCATTTGTGTCTTTTTTATTTTTTTGTATTGCCTCAGTTAAAGTATTCGGCGGCATCAAAATATAGGAGGCAAATTGGTCCGCTTCTTTTTCTATGGGCTGGCCGCTGCCTATCTTTTGGGCGCAGATTGTTGTTGCCATTTTGGGGTCATAAAACAAATGAAATAACTCGTGAGCCATCGAAAAACGCTGACGACCCAGTGACATAGCGGAGTTAATCGCAATAACATTGCTTTTGGGATTCTTGATGCACATACCGCTTAGTCGATCACCCATTGGATAAAAGACAAGGGTAAGGTCATCAAGGGAATGCGCTAAAGCAAAGATATCGAGCGGAGATTGAGCGTCCTCACCTAAATACTTGCGTAAGCTGGTCGCTTTTTTCCACAAATCAAGTTTATCCATTAGAGTGCCTCACTCTCCAGTAATTTTGTCATAAAAGCGCTGTTTAAGGCAATTTTATTTATGGCGCTAATCGTTTCCAAGTCATCATCGCCTATTTCGCTTGCTCGAAGGACCAAGGATAGGGGCTTATATTCGGCGGTTGCTTCCTTGAAAACGGATATGCTGCAGCCGAATAATGTCACCAGTCTCTCAAGCATGTCAGCACTGATGGGACGTTCGCCAGCTTCAAACTTCGAGATTAAACTTTGGTCTACACCTAGATAATTAGCAATATTCTTTTGGGTAAAGCCGCTATTTTCACGTAAAACTTTTATTTGAGCACCGATGTTGTCGAATGATTTTTTCATAAAGATCCCTCCTTGTAAGAATAGTATATGCTAAAGTTGTCATAAAATAAATAAATAATTTAAATAAATTTATGACAAAATGAGATTAGCCGAGAAGAAGGAGAGTTAAGAGAGATTATTGGGTTTGCTTCGCTCTCAAGATTGACTCCATCTCTTCATTTATGATCTGGTGCTCTGTCATTTTGTAGATCTGGCCATACTTGATCCGCCGGGAACCCTTTCTTCTTCGTCGCCGGAGCTTTTCTAAAAACGAATCGTAGCTTTCAAAGAGACAGCGATGAGCATCCTTTGTAGGGTCAGTAAATCTCTTTTGTACTCGATTTCAAGTTAGAGCAGAATCAGTGTGCAGTAGGTCATGAGGAATAGGTTTGTGGATAGTGACATACTATGGATATCCACAGTGCTTGGACAAGTCATTTTGGGTCTCGAATAAAAGAACTTGACCACACTATCCACAAACCCTATATCGACTGGAATTTCCTTGTTGCTGATAATGTGATATAATGAGCTAGCTACAGTTACTACCAAAACCCTGATGTTATCGATAAATGGAATGCATTTTGTATAGTTACGTGTATAGTTACGCATACAAAAACGTTAAAAAAACAGGGCGAAAAAAGAGCAGACACTCCTAACTAGAAGTGCCTGAAAACCGCATGGTTAATGGATATTAACGCTAAATGGGACCGATTGAAAAACTGCGTACTGGCCTTTCACACGGATGAGGTCATCGGTTCGATCCCGGTATCGCCCACCAGTCATATCAAGGCTTTCAGCATAATTAGCATTCTATAACTAGCACTTTTCCTTTCGAGGGAGGTGCTTTTTTTGTTACATGCAGCGTAATTACGGTATCCGCTTAGTTCTTAAGATTGAAAAACAAAGTAGATAATCACTAAGCCACAAATAAGCTATCTTGGAACGCTCCTACTCGTTCCTTACATATGAAGATCATTGAGAGGTGTTAAAGAGTGCTGGGGTCGTACCCTCGCACAATAGGAAACAATTCTGACAATTAAAATGTTACTCGGGATCATTAAGTTACATTGTGCAAAAACCCCCTGATAGCAGGAGGTTTTTGCACAATGTAACTTATATTCTCTTCCAGTATATATTTTGACGTTTATGTTTAATGCCGTCAATCCAAACGTCCGCATTTTGTTCATCGACATCATATATTAGAATTATTTTGATAGAGTCCAAGTCTTGCCCAATAACCTTCCAACTTCCCGTAAGGAATTTGCTTGGCAGTAAGAGTTGGCGTATTAGATAACCGAGTGAATGAGTCATTAAAAATGCGCTCCTTAACTTCGGGAGGATAAGCCAACATGTTTGCAAGTTCATTTAAACCGGTCTGTGACCACTGAACTTTATATGTTTTGTCCACGATAGGAATAAAGGAAGATGTTGTTGGTTTAGTAGTAAATTCTGCTTCTAGAGCAATAAAAGGACTTTCGGTTGCCCCAGGTAAAATAGACCCCGGTTTTAACCCTAATCATTTAACGCTTGTGATGACCAATTTATCTAAACGATCTATTGATCTAAAAGCGGGTCACAATGGTGATAAAATTGCTGCCATATCTTTTTTTGATGTAACAGAAAAGTGCATACCGACTAAATCTACTGGCTGGGGAGATAAACCGCTTCCACAAGATGATTATACGCGAACAAAGCGGGAGATGATCAGAGATAAAATTGTAAATACGGATTATACACAAATAATATCCGGTATCATTGTTGCAATTGTTACTTTAATCTTGACGTACTATTTGAAAGTTAAGTAAATATTGTGAGGTTGAAGTTTTTCTAAAGCGATTGAACTGAAGCAGGAGTTAATAAAACGGTTGGAAAATTGTTTGGACAAAGAGCTTCAGTCAGACGAAATGCGATTTAGTACGGTGTTTCTCCTTGATGATTTTTCGGCCAGTGGGATTAGTTATCTTCGAGAGGAGAAATTAGAATGGAAAGGGAAAGTCAGCAAGGTTTTAAATCGTATAGTTTCTCTTTCATTAAGCGAAGCTAAACTTTTTGATCTAGAGGAAATAACTATCTGTATTGTTTTATATGTTGCTACCCAAAAAGCTTTAAACTATTTAGAAAGCATAATTGATGATTGGGTAAAGGATCATGAGAGTAAGATTAAAATCCAAGTATTAGCGATTCAAACGCTTGGAGATGAGATACCTTTAAATAGGGAAACGGAAAAGGCTGTTGTGGAGATTGTTAAGAGATATTATAATCCGGATATCATCACATCCAGCTATGAAAAAGGTGACTTAACAGAACCCTATCTTGGATTTGACGGATGTGCTTTACCGATCATTTTAAGTCATAATACGCCTAATAATTCATTACCTATTCTTTGGTTTTCATATGAGAAAAGTACAGGGCTGTTTCCTAGAGTGAGCAGGCATACATAAGGAGGAGAAATGAGAGAGCCACGTAATCCATTTCGTATGCGTTCTTCAGAACATATCGACTCGGATTCGACCTTTATTCGGCTATTTTGCCCGGAGGGGTTGGATTTATTACCGCAAAATAAACTATGGGAAAGGGTTCAGATAATCCGTAGTGCACCTGGAGGAGGGAAGACGACCCTTCTTCGTGCCTTCACGCCGAATGTATTGAATACCCTTTATGAGTCTCAAAGCAATGAAGATTATAAAATGTTATTTAATAAAATGAAGCAGTTGGACGTTATTACAGAAGATGGCCCTAATTTATTGGGTATCGTCCTTTCCTGTTCGCGTAACTATGCGACATTAGAAGATCTTGATTGTAATCCTGTTCAAAAAGAACGCTTACTTTATGCGCTCTTAAATGCAAGAATTATCCTCGCAACATTGCGTAATGTGTTAATTTTAAAAAAAATGAATTATCCAAACGATCTTCATAGAATAACTTTTGAAATTAATATAGATGCCTTTCCGGCAGATATCGAAACACCCTGTACAGGGCGACAATTATATGAATGGGCTCGCTCAGTGGAAAAGTCGGTGAGTGATATCATGGATAGGTTTGGACCTATAGAAAGGAAACCTATCCAAGGGCATGATACTTTATTTTCCTTAGAGATGATTACGCCTGATCATATTTCGATTGATGGAAATCCGTTAAAATGTAGAGTACTCATTATGTTTGATGATGTACACCAACTTAGCTTGAACCAGCGCAGAAAACTAATTCAAACAGTTATTGAAGCGAGACCTGTAGTCAGTGTATGGCTAGCAGAGCGTTTAGAGGCGCTCGCCCCGGATGAATTGCTTGCATCAGGAGTAATCGCCGGACGAGAATACGAAAGGCCCATAAATATGGAAGAGTATTGGCGTAATGTTCATAATAAAAGGTTCGAAAAGGCAATGATCGATATTGCCGATCGGAGGGCCAGATCGGCACGGGATATTCCAATAGTTTCCTTTGATGCTTGTCTTCAAGAATCCCTGGATGGTGCAAAATGGAACCAAGTCTTTCAGCAAACGATTGATACATGTGAAAAGAGAATAATGGATAAAAAGGGGAATTCGAAGAAGTATGATGATTGGATTCGTTCTAAAGAAATAGAAGAGGGGACTCTGCGCCAGCAGGCCATCGGATGGCGTACTTTAGAAATTTTGATTGAGCGTGATCTAAACAAGAGTCAACTTTCCTTTGATTTTGATAATATCTTATCCCTTGATGAACTGGAACATCGTGATAATTCCTCTGCACAGGCTGCAGCAGAACTATATCTAGCCGAAGAATTTAATATTCCATACTATTATGGCATTTCTCGCGTGACTTCAATTGCTTCTTACAATATTGAACAATTTCTGGATTTTTCGGGCGAGCTATTTGAAGAGATAATTGCTTCTACATTGTTGAAAAGACAACAATCGCTGGATCCGTCTCGTCAAGAAGCGATCCAGAAAAAAGTTGCACAGCAAAGATGGGATGATATTATCAGAAGGATTCCCAATGGACGTGGTGTCCAGAATTTTCTGCTTGCCATAAAAGATTTAGCAAATGAAGAATGGGATAAAGGGACTGCTTCTTATGGAGGAGGTGGAGGGATCACGGGTATAGGAATTACCATGGTTGATCGAGATAAAATGGTCAAATCAGATAGCAATTATCAGCATGCCATGTACAAAAATCTTAATACAATTCTCTCCTTATGCATTTCAAATCATTTATTGGAAGTAACGCTCGGTCTGAAACAAGGTGGAAAGAGTTGGATGATTCTTTATTTAAACAGATGGTTATGCCTGCAATTTGGTCTTCCGTTACAATATGGTGGATGGAAATCTATAAAGCCAAAAGAACTTATCAACTGGGTAGACAAGGGATACAGATTATCCGATAAGAACGGAGGAAGTCTATTTGATGAAGGGTGATTCGATGCGCTGGGATCCATATTTATTAAAGGGGGGAGAGGAATTTGGAAAATTCTGCAATCAGTATCTTGGGTTAGGAGAAAAGGAAATTTTATATGTCCTGGGTAAAGGATTTGATCCTCGCATGTGTAACGGAATAGAACAACTCTTGTACTATGGAGGGAAAGGGAAAAGAGATTGCTTGCTGATCGAATTTGAAGAAGGCGAGGAGTCATCTTCTCATCAATACTCTCCGAGAGCTCATCGTAATTTAGAGAAACTACATGAGTTGATGTCTGGCAAAGGGATAATTCGGAGAGAATCTGTCCAGATGTGGTCGGGAGATGATATAAGAAAACGGAGGATAGGATCATTTTCGGCAGGTAATGTGATGTCAAAGATTGAAAACATCGATGAATATACGGATATTGTAGTTGATGTTAGTGCGATGCCACAGAGCATTTATTTCCCTTTAATTGGAAGCTGCCTCTCCTTGATTGATGAAAGAGCGAGTCATATCAGTCTGCATATCATCGTTTGCGAGAATGTCATGATAGATAAGCGTATTATTGATGATGGGATCGATGATAAAGCTTACTATGTTCATGGTTTTAGCAGTGGACTAGAGAATGAAGCAACCGAAGGCATTCCTAAGATTTGGATTCCCATCTTGGGAGAAGGGAATTCTGTTAAGCTGGAAAGAATCTATACCCTTGTGAGCCCTGATGAAATATGTCCTGTGTTACCTTCGCCATCAGCGAATCCTCGTCAAGGAGATGACATCCTATTAGAATATCGGGAATTGATCTTTGATCAATGGCGAGTTGAACCCAAAAACATCATCTATTCAAGCGAGCAAAATCCTTTTGAAGCCTATAGGCAGATTTGCCGTACCGTCTTACATTATGAGCAGGCCCTTAATCCCTTGGGTGGATGTAAATTTGTTATCTCAGCTGTGTCAAGTAAGTTGATTTCGCTAGGGGCACTTCTTGCAACGTATGAACTTAAACGAAAAGGCAAAAGCATTGGATTAGCCCATATCGAAGCACAAGGATATACAATGCAGCGAGATATGTCTGATTTTGAAGCAAATAATGAGCTATTTACGCTATCCCTTTCGGGAAGTTGCTATGAATGAACATGGTAAAGTTGAATTTTGCCATGGTTCCTTGCGCATTAGGCAAAGGGATTTGCAGGTTTTTATAGAATAACTAAGGTAACAGAAAGACGAATGAGGTAAAGGATTGAAATAATGGCTAAACGTTCATATTTTGAGGAAATACAAGAATTGGAGTCAACCTGGAATACGGTCCAGTCACACGAAGTTGTAATAAACCCGCCTGTTAAGGCTGATCTTTTTTCGGGTAGCGCTTGTTGTATAGGTTCGGGGGGCTCAATGGCCATCGCGAAATTATGGCAATTTGTGTTTGAAGAGTATCATCTCGGCATGGCAAAGACGGTGACGCCATATGAATTTAACCAATTTGATAGGGCTCCTGATACGGTTTTTCTTTTTTCTGCCAGCGGGAAAAATCATGATATATTGCAGGTGTTTAGATCGGCAGCGCGCAAGGACTGCAAAATTATCGTTTTTACGGTTAATGCCAATTCGGCTTTGGTTCGGCTTGCTAAATCTCTTCCTGATCAGTCTGTTGTTATCTACCCAAAAGTTTCTACCCCCAAGGATGGTTTTTTGGCAGTAAACTCCATTATTGCTATGGCCGGTATTATTGTAAAAGTTGCACAGAGTCTATTGGGGAAAGGAACTGTGGAAGATTCACCGGTTGCTACTGCCTGCAAAGACCATCAGGAAAATGTCGATTTGATCAAGGCGTTAGATCATGTCCCTACGATTCAGATTATCGCTTCCGAATGGGGGATACCAGCAGGTCATGATTTGGAAACGCGTTTGGCGGAGTCTGGAGTTAGCCCTTGTTTCTTAACTGATCCACGGAATTTCGCCCATGGCCGCTTTATTTGGCTGGAAACGTATCGAGATTCTTTTGTAGTTTTGTTTGGAACCCCTCGTTCAAAGTCTTATATTCAAAGGTTTATTAAGAATTTGCCAGAGTTTATTACCCCTTACTCTATCTGCGCTCCGTATGGAGGGTTAGATGGAGCCGTCTATTGTTTAACCCGCTCCATGTTGCTTTTCTCTGAGTTGGCTAAGGCTAAGGCTATCGATCCTGGAAAGCCTGCAGTTCCTGAATGGGGGCGGAAGCTGCATTCTTTGCGGTTAGGCTTGAAAGACATAGCAGGAGCAGGGGAAGAATTAGTGAAGGGGACAAGGGCTAGAGGGGCTAATTATCCGGCTCTGGAAATGACGTTTGTCGGGATAGTTTCGGATATCGATGGGACGTTACTCGAGACAGAAAACAGATATTCGGCTATTGGCGGAGATATTGGAAATGAGTTGAACCGCCTTTTGCAGGAAGGCCTGGTGCTGGCGTTTGCCACAGGAAGAGGGAAATCCGCTTTAGAATTGTTAAGGAACTCTATATCTCAAGAATTTTGGCCCCAAGTTATTGTAGGATTATATAATGGAACACGAATTCTAAGGCTGGATGAGGACTTAGATGAGAAGCAAGCGTTGGAATGGGCGTCTTTGCCTTCCATTGCTTCTCTAGTTGAAGATCTATGCGGCAAAATACCTGGGACGGAATTAACAGTCAGACCGACTCAAATTACAGTGGCGGGAATTGAAAAAAATCAAAGAGATTTCCTTGAGCAGGAACTATCAAGAAACTTTGGACAGGGAACAAAGTTTATGAAATTTGAGCATTCTGGACATTCATTGGATATCTTACCTTACTGGGCGAGTAAATTAAATGTCCTGGAAAATATGAGTCTTTTGCCGGAAAGGCAGGTCTTGTGTATTGGTGATCAAGGCCAGCTGGGTGGAAATGATGAGGAAATTTTAAGCTGGAAACCTTCGGCGAGTGTGGGGAAAGCCAGACCGGTATCCAATGCGTGTTTGTGGCTGGGCAAAGATGAGAGGTCGAGAGGTGAGCAGGGGATGCTGAGATTGCTTAAAGCTATTGAGCAGGTTGAGGGTGGTTTTAAACTGGACATCAAGAGTTTCAGTAATTGAGAATGGTTTTGGCTATTCAGATGTGGATAGGAAAGGTTATAATAAACTGACAAGTTGCTTCATAATATAAGGAATATGTAATGGAGGTTGTAAAATGACGGTTAGGGAAAGAACCGCTCCCCGTTTGCTTGGCGCAGGATTGGTTTGCCTGGATATTATCAATAGGGATGGCAAGGTTCAATACTATAATGGGGGAAGTTGCGGTAATGTTGCTTCAGGACTGTCATTTTTGGGATGGGAGAACGCTGTTCTTATCGGCCAATATAAGGATGAAGCCGCTAAATTGTTGAATTGCAATTTGGATGGATTGGGCGTAAAAAGGATTGAAGTTAAGCATGGGAGTTTAGCTACTCCAAGAATCATTGAGGAGTTTATCAATGGACCGCAAAAGGAGCATCGATTTTCTCTGGTCTGCCCTCGATGCGGCCGTGAACTACCTCGGTTAAGCCCCTTGCCTGAGAAGAGTGTTTGTTTTTTGGAACTCGATGATTTTAATGTGTTCTACTCGGATAGGGCATCAAAAGGAATTGCTTTACTGAGAAAGCTGTTTAAGGATAAAGGGGCATGGACCGTTTATGAACCGAATAGTTCGAGAAATGTTAATAGCTTAGTAACCCATGCTCTTGATTCCCATATCGTTAAGTTTTCAGCAGCTAAAGTATCTATGGCTATAGCCGACACGATAAGAAACGAGTCAACGCATGGTGCAACAGTACTTATCGTTCGCACCATGGGAGCGGAGGGGCTGGTGTACAGCTATCGCACGCGGAACAATACGATGTCTCAGTGGAAACATCTGGATGTTCAGCCTGTGCCTCATTTTGTGGATTCTTGTGGTGCTGGAGATTGGTGCACAGCCGGTATGCTCTATAGTTTAGTTCATAAGTATCCTAATTTCACAACGTATTTGACCCATCAGGACGTGGTGGCTTCCTTACAATATGGTCAAGCATTGTCTGCTATTTCCTGCTGTTTTCTTGGTGCCCAAGGCCTCATCTATTCTGATGTGAACGAAGAGATGGAGAAGAAATTATTGGGCGATCGTGCCAGATTATTTACGAACTCCTTGATTCCTGCTACTCCCTCTGATATTTTGAGCTCAGACAATTGCGAATTTTGTTTGTTGGAAAGGTGAATCTATTGGAATTGTGGATTAAAATTACATTCAGTGAACCGATTGCCCCAATAAGCAAAGTCGGTTCCGCTTAACGTATTGTCCAGTTGCTGTTCTAAAGTATTGGGGATCGCTCCTGACGCACCGAAAAGGGTGGCCTCGAGGAGAGTGGAGAAATTATAGTTTAGCGTTTGATAATATATATTCTTTTGGATATAATTTCCTTAGAAATAAAATGTCACCTATTAGGATGAATCAAAGTCAGAGAGCAAGGGAGTAACTAAAGATTTCCTTGCTCTTGTTATTTAAAAGGGCGCCCGCGGGGTCGTACCCTTACACGATGGGGAACAATTCTGACAATTGCAATGTAACACTATCCGACTTTGATAAATTCAATAACAAGTTGATCTACCATAAAGGACGCGATCAGATTTTTAGCCAAACAAGAAGGGGCTGTTCAAGGGCGTATCGCAAAAGGACTAACTGGTCTTTTAACAATTCCCCCGAGAGGCGACATAAAACAAATGAAAAGATCATATACATTCAGGCAATAATTTTAAAGAATAGCAGTTTTAGATTAAAAGCCTTTCATCATCGGATGGAGGGCTTTTAAGGTATAGAGGATTAGTGGCCGGATGCCGCAAGAATACTCGTTTTGTTCTAAAACTCGAAAACAAATTTTCATAGCAATATGACAGCAGAGTACGTTATAAGTTAAAATATATAATAAAGCAAGGCTTGTTTTAACGTTTGCTATGGGTCGTCTAATAGTGAATCCCCAAGGCTAGGCATATAGATGTACTAGTTGAAACGTGTCGAGGAAGTCTTTAGCATTAGAAACTAAGATGAACTATTTTCGTTAATAGTGTAAATAAGGAGGTGGAGTAGGATGCAGGAAACTGTTTGCCTAGGACCGCGACTGCATTTAGTCGCTTCCTTTGTACCTGAACACGCGAAGCTTGGGGATATTGGAACAGATCATGCTTATTTGCCGATCTTTTTGCGGGAACAACAGAAAATTGCTCAGGCCATTGCAGTTGATGTTCATGAAGGTCCGTACCAGTCGGCCCGAGCGGCGATCCACACCCGTGGGTTGGACGGGCGGATTGATGTGCGCTTCGGTGACGGACTCAAACCCATTCAACCGGGTGAGGTCGATACTCTAACTTTAGCGGGTATGGGTGGGAATACCATGCTCGAGATTTTTAAGGCGAGGCCATCAGTAATGTCTCAAGTCAATAGCTTGATCTTGCAGCCACAAGGAGCGGAAGGCAAGGTTAGGAAAACGTTGCTGAACTCAGGGTGGCTTCTTCAGGACGAACGACTAATCACTGAGGAAGGCCGAATTTATAGCGTTATGGTTTATTCTCGTCAACGAGGAAAATCGTTTCAAGCACTTGAGGAGCTTAAAGAAAAATGGCTCCAACGTTTAAAAATAAATTCTGAAGAATTTATAGAGATACATCAGGCCTTCGAGAGGGTATTCTGGGAGTTCGGTCCACTTATCTTAGAACAACCGGTTTCTGAATTAGAACGCTTAATCCAAGAACAAAATGAGCCTCTTCAACGGGCGATTAAAGAAATGAGAAAGTCCCAAAAGGAAGAAATACGCTTGAAAATTCACCAGCAGGAAATAACCTGCTCATTATTGAAGGAGATGGCAAAATGTCTGTTTCCATCGGTCTAATTGGACAAACAGTTTGCAAATTATTTCCCAGAATTTCTGCCTTTGTCAGTTTGGAAGCTTCCTTCCAAATTCCTCTAAAGATATAAGTTGCATTGTCTGGCCTATTCGACTCAAACACAAAAATGTCTTTATCAGTAAAATCATAAACGACATATCCCCAAAAGCCTTGATCCCCATATGCCAGAAAATCAGGAATATATCCAGCAATATACACGTGACGATTATGTATCACGACTTTTTGTCTTTCGGGAACAGCATCCATTACTGAGTCCAGATGTTCTTTTGCCTTTGGGTAATACCGTCCATGGTAATTTCTTGGTGGTAGTTGACTTCTTCGAAATGCATTCACCAGATAACGTTTCACAGGGACTGTCCCCCTCAAGATTCGACATAATAGTTCTTATCGTTTTTCTCACTCAATGTTCCACATTGCGAATAAGGAAGATAAGGCATTTATGGAACAAATTATGGAGATTAGAGTTCCCACCAGGAAAAGCCTGAATGTGAAAAATGAAGACTGTATTGCTTTTGTATGCACAATAGCATATGATAGTATCAGAAAGAAAGGAAGTGGATTTCATGGTAAAATCATCGAATCTTTATGTGCGAATTGAACCAGACGTGAAAGAACAGGCGGAAAAAGTGTTTGACGGTCTGGGAATCTCAATGTCAAATGCTGTAGGGCTTTTCTTAAAGCAAGTGGTAATTAACCAGGCGATACCTTTTGATATAAAATTAGCACCAGCTAAAATTAAATCTGTCGATATCATGACGGAGGCAGAATTTAATGCAGAGTTAGAGAACGGGTATGCAGATTATTTGGCAGGCAAAGGTCGTCCTATGAAAGAAGTATTTTCTGACATTCGAAAAGGACTGCATGCATGAGACAATACGGGATAATTATAACGCCTGCTGCGGAAAATGATCTGCAGGAGATTTTTCGCTATATTGCTACTGAATTATTAGAGCTGCAAACAGCAATTAACCTGTGTGATAGAATTGAACAGGAAATCTTAAAGTTGGACACCATGTCAGACAGGCATTCACCATACAAGAAAGAACCTTGGTTTTCGAGAGGGCTGAGATTCTTCCCCGTTGGTAATTTTCTTGTTTTTTACATTATCAGAGAGTCCGATTGTACGGTACATGTTCTTCGTGTGATGTATGGGGGAAGAAATGTTGAAGAACAATTATAATTCAAATTCGCTACGCCTCGTTATCGAGAATTGTCCCACTCACACAAAGGAAAACAATTCTGACGATTTAGATGTAACACTATCCGACTTTGATACATTCAATCACAAGTTCATTTCTTCATATCCTCCGGGTACTCATCCACGGCAGGCGTATTTTCCACACAGGAACAAAATTTTCACAGGTTCTTCGCACCTCATTTTCTTCCTCCCGTACATGTATTGACGACATTGTACGGGATTCATTTTTTGAAATGCCGGTTTTGGCCGGATATTGCAAGAACAGTGGCCGAATGCCGCAAGAATACTCGTTTTGTTCTAAAACTCGAAAACAAATTTTCATAGCAATATGACAGCAGAGTACGTTATAAGTTAAAATATATAATAAAGCAAGGCTTGTTTTAACGTTTGCTATGGGTCGTCTAATAGTGAATCCCCAAGGCTAGGCATATAGATGTACTAGTTGAAACGTGTCGAGGAAGTCTTTAGCATTAGAAACTAAGATGAACTATTTTCGTTAATAGTGTAAATAAGGAGGTGGAGTAGGATGCAGGAAACTGTTTGCCTAGGACCGCGACTGCATTTAGTCGCTTCCTTTGTACCTGAACACGCGAAGCTTGGGGATATTGGAACAGATCATGCTTATTTGCCGATCTTTTTGCGGGAACAACAGAAAATTGCTCAGGCCATTGCAGTTGATGTTCATGAAGGTCCGTACCAGTCGGCCCGAGCGGCGATCCACACCCGTGGGTTGGACGGGCGGATTGATGTGCGCTTCGGTGACGGACTCAAACCCATTCAACCGGGTGAGGTCGATACTCTAACTTTAGCGGGTATGGGTGGGAATACCATGCTCGAGATTTTTAAGGCGAGGCCATCAGTAATGTCTCAAGTCAATAGCTTGATCTTGCAGCCACAAGGAGCGGAAGGCAAGGTTAGGAAAACGTTGCTGAACTCAGGGTGGCTTCTTCAGGACGAACGACTAATCACTGAGGAAGGCCGAATTTATAGCGTTATGGTTTATTCTCGTCAACGAGGAAAATCGTTTCAAGCACTTGAGGAGCTTAAAGAAAAATGGCTCCAACGTTTAAAAATAAATTCTAAAGAATTTATAGAGATACATCAGGCCTTCGAGAGGGTATTCTGGGAGTTCGGTCCACTTATCTTAGAACAACCGGTTTCTGAATTAGAATGCTTAATCCAAGAACAAAATGAGCCTCTTCAACGGGCGATTAAAGAAATAAGAAAGTCCCAAAAGGAAGAAATACGCTTGAAAATTCACCAGCAGGAAATAACCTGCTCATTATTGAAGGAGATGACGAAATGTCTGTTTCCATCGGTCTAATTGGACAAACAGTTGAAAAGATTGCTCCCAAATCATGGGCGGAAGAATGGGACAATGTGGGTCTCCTAGTCGGAGATGCATCGACTCAAGTTGAGCGAATTCTGCTCACCCTCGATGCCACTCAAGAGGTCTTAGAAGAAGCCAAGGAACGGAAGGCCCAACTTATTCTTGCACATCATCCAATTATATTCAGACCCCTTAAAAATCTACGTTCCGATAATCAAGCGGCTCAAATCCCGATTCAACTCTTAAAAGAAGGAATTGCGTATTACGCAGCTCATACAAATTTAGATCAATCGATGTACTCCTCCAGTTGGACGATTGGGAGAGCCCTTGGTTTAGATAATATGGAATTTCTGGCACCTCATGCTTCAGAAGACCGAGGATATGGAGTCGTCGGCTATTTGCCAGTCCCGGAGCCCCTAGAATCTATCGTCGATAAGCTTAAAATGTTTTTCCATACACAGGCCTCTGTTCATGTAGACATCCCCTCGAACCTGTATCGAATAGCTAGAAAAACTCAACTAGAGATTCGTAAAATTGCAATCCTCAATGGGAGCGGAGGCAGTTTTATCACCAAAGCCCTTTTTAAGGGAGCAGATCTTCTTGTTACAGGAGATGTTGATCATCATGGCGCTCTAGACGCGCGAGAAGCGGGTATGGCTGTGTTAGATATCGGACATTTTGCCAGTGAAGCCCCCATGATTATGACGTTGGCCGATTATTTACGGGGACAGAAAAATTTAGCCCATCTCGAGATTTTAGTGAGCTCAACTATGCAATCACCGTGGGAATGATGGAAATATTAAACAGTAAATGAGATAAATTGACAATAAAAGTCGAATAGTGTAAGATGATGTCGTGGGAGAATTCTGAAACATTTTTGATTTAAAGGGTAGTGTGATTTGAATCACAAGGTTTTGGGTAAATTACCTATATAATGAACGTATAATTAACAATTTCTACTCAAAGGGGGAAAATTAAATGAGTCGCTCTGAAGTTTTACGCGTCGGCCGTGAGAAGCTTATGAAGCAATTATCAGGCCCAAATGAAAACAGGGCAAAGCTCCTGACTGCGTTGATAGATATCGACGACGAGATGGAAGAAATTCGTCGAAACGAAAAAAGAAACGATTGATATGAATGGAATGATGTTATCCACGTTTTGTGGATAACATCATTCCATTCTGTGGATAAACTATGAAAACTGTGAATAAATGGTCCTAAATTGTTAATATTCTTGTGGATTATCTCAGTTCAGGATTTGTTTGGTAAGCTGCCCATTAAGAATAGTTTGACCAAAATCTAAATATCAAGTAAGATAGATAAGCGAAGTCAACTGGATGGTCGCGGAGGTAAGGGCCGAAAGGCCGCCTCTGAGGAAAGTCCGGGCTCCATAGGGCAAGGTGCTGGATAACGTCCAGTGGGGGAGACCCTAAGGAAAGTGCAACAGAGATATACCGCCTGAGTGTTCGTAAGAATACTCCGGTAAGGGTGGAAAGGCGAGGTAAGAGCTCACCGGCAACCTGGTGACAGGTTGGCCCTGCAAACCCCACTTGGAGCAAGACCGAATAGGGGGAATATGGAACGGCCCGTTTCGTCCCCGGGTAAGGTCGCATGAGGTTGTTGGTAACAGCGGCCCAAGATAGATGATCATCACCTTCCGCAAGGAAGGTACAAAACCCGGCTTACAGGTTGAACTTCGCTTCTCTTTATGAGTTATGGGACTGAATATGAATGCATAAATATGCAAACCGATTCCGTCCAAGTCTGACTATATAATAGACAACTGTTTGGAGATTTATTTTCGAGCGGTTGTCTATTATTTTTGGGCATAAAAAAGAAGCAACGTTCGTTGCTTCCTAAAGAGCTAATTCGCTTTTAGAGCGTATTGACGATAGGTTATTAGACCTTGGTAATCTGAATCCCAAATTTTCTCGTACATGATATCTTGATCCTCCAGTTCCGTGTCCAACACCCTGGGTACATTATAATTTGAATCTTTTATCGATAATTCTCGATTAATTGAATATTACGGTCCACGAGAGCCGCTATTCCGGAGGTCATTAAGCCACCTCTCCGGAAAAATGAAGCCACTCCTCCGGTGTCTTGATCCACACATCTTTTTTTGACCTAAAATCAAGACTTGATATGGGGACAGCGGATGCTACCCTATATTAAGGGATGGGGCTTACCCAAGAGGAATACATCATAGGAGCCACAGCCCTCGACCCATTGAAGCATCCGCTGTAGGGTCCCATGTCAAGTCTACCCCAGAGTGGCTCTCTATCTGGAAGGGTGGCTCTCAAGACCCGGAGACATGGCTCTCACAGTCCGGAATAGTGGCTCAATTTGCTCCGTAATATTCAATTAATTCTTAGTTGTTGCAAAGAGCACTCTTTTAATCAAGAAAGTGAATCGATTGATGCATATTGTTTTGACAATTGGCATATAATAAAGTATCATTGTACTATAAAGAGGTGGTGCAATGAATCCGCATTACAATCAGAACTATACTGAAGAACAGATTGTCGCTGTTTTGCAGACAATACAGGATTGTGTTAGAGAGAGTCGATTTGTTATTTCAAAAAATGAAAATAGACAGGAAAACATTGATTTTATAAACGGATATAATCTTACTAAAAAAAGCAGAAAGAGATTCTTTTAAAAATTCAGTCGGAGGATTTCTGTCATACACTGCAGAACACGAAATTGGGATTTGAACATGAGATCTTATATGTCTTTTGTCCGCAGGTCGTGCTATTCAACTTTGAGGGTGATGAGGAGTTGGTAGATATTTATACCAAATTTAATGTTATCGATCTCAATGTAGGAAAGCGTGTCGTGGTCATATCATTCCATAAGCGTAACAAGCCGATTAATTACCTTTTTCGGTAATGGTCGAAAATGAAAGGAGGACGATTTATGAATGAGAAAATGACATTCTGCGAAGAATGCAGAAAAGATGTCACCTATGCTGTGGAAAGTGTTTCTATAAAAGGAACATTAAAAGGTGAAGAATATAGGTATATTGGAAAGAAAGCTATATGTGCCGAATGCGGTACTGAAGTATATGTAGCCAAAATTGAGGATGAAAATCTGAAAGCGTTATACGATGCTTACCGCCAAAAAAACGGTATCATCTCGCTTGAAAAAATCCTGGAGATTCCACAAAAGTATACCATTGGAAAACGTCCGCTCTCCTTACTTTTAGGTTGGGGAGAAATGACTTTTACCCGTTATTACGACGGCGATATGCCGACAAAGCAATATTCCGATGTACTACAGAGAATTTATGATGAACCGGCTTTTTACCTGTCGATGCTGGAAGAAAATAAAGGGAATTTGAAATCTCAAACTGCATATGAAAAGAGCAAACGCGCTACAGTAGAATTGCTTGGTGGGCAAATAACTGTTGATTCCAAAGTAGATGATGTAATCGACTACCTGCTGTTTCAGTGCGAAGACATTACGCCGTTGGCATTGCAGAAAGTGCTATATTATATTCAGGGTGTCTACTATGCTTTTATGGACAGCTTCATGTTTACTGAGGATTGTGAAGCTTGGGTGCACGGCCCAGTTTATCGAGAAATTTACAACCATTATTCTGGTTACCGCTTTGACCCCATTGAAAGTAACAATGAGTTTGACGTTTCTGTGTTTACAGATGCGGAGAAAGCTGTTATTGACAGTGTTATTCAGAACTTCTGCTGTTACAGTGGAAAAATATTAGAGCAGTTTACGCACTCTGAACTACCATGGATTAAAACGCGTGGTAACCTACCTGCCGACGCACATTCTAACTGCATAATTAGTAAAGAGACTATCGGTGAGTATTTTACCGCTGTAAAGCAAAAATACAATATGCTTACGCCTAATGACATTGAGAATTATGCTCAGGTCATGTTTAGTAGGTCAATGAAACTGTAGTACAGCTGTACGATGGTAATATAGAAATAGCAGAATGCAAAAGCTCCAGCAGAGGATAACCGCTGGGGCTTTTCTCTTGCCCCACAACTAACGAAATGACTGCTATCAAATATCCATTTTACATGTGGAAAAGGCAACCCTCCGAGGTTGTCTTTTCCTATTTTTGGAATGACAAATTCTGTCCGATAAATCAATGAAAGAGCTCTAGGTAGGGTAACCTTTACCCATAAGCTTTATTGAATAGATGTGCAAGATCCGCCAAAGAGGTACGCCCACCATAAGAATGCGTATGGGCATTTTCAAGAGCGGTTGTACCAGAATAGGAGTGGGTATGGCCGGGGTTAATCATAATTCTTCTAAATTCAAAACGTTATTTTAAAAGAAGTGGAAGTGGAGTATATAAACCAAATATTAAATGAATGTAATGGCAAAGTGGGTGAAGCAGCCCGTCGACTTGGAATTCATCGAACTATGCTTTATCGAAAGATTCATTGTAAAACAAAATGAATGAGTAGAATAGAATATGGAAATATGGAAATATGGAAATATGGAAATATCGAAATATCGAGATAAAGGCAGTATAGACACCTTTTGGGAATTTACTCAATGAGGTGTCTTTTGTTTTGAGAAAATCTCGATAAAATCTTAATAAGTATTTCACAGATAGTTCATACCCTTGATTTATACACGCGCTATAATTAAGGCGAATCTCAATGAGAGGAGGAATTTTTACGAAAAAGAAGAAAAGACAATTGGTGGGCGGAATCTTATTGATGGTTTTAGGGTTAGGTGTTTCTGTTGGTTCGGTTGCCTTCCGCTACGTTGAACGCGGCGGATTGGGCGCATTTCATGCGGGGAGTAGTATTGTCAACCGGCATGGAATAAATGGCAATTATGGTTTTCAAAACCCGCGGCAAAAGGGCTTCAATCAAAGTCCAAATTTCCGAAACCGGAATCAAAATCAAAACAACCAAAATGAGACTCAAACACCAAATCCACCGGCAACTCAAAATCAAGCTCCGAATTAACCATACATTGATGCGTGTAATCTTTAAGTGAAAGAGAGGTGTGAAGATGATGGGAATCCTCATTTTCCTCATTGGGTTGTACTTAGTCTGGGACTATAAAACAGACTTTACCCATAAGTGTCACCGAAGAAATGATAAGGCGCTAGACATTTTGAAAGAACGTTATGCGCGAGGAGAAGTCTCGGAAGAGGAATTTCTTAAGAAGAAGAACATTCTTGCTGAATAATAATTATCGCTGCTAAAAAGAGAGGATGCTCCAGGTTGAAAGAAAAGTTTTCAACAAGGGGCATCCTTTTTAGTAATTAGGATTTGATACCCTTCGGCTAAATTCGGTGATGCCCATGGAGGCATAACAATAGACTCGATGGACAAGTAAGGGATTCATGGTTTCGCTAGTCCAGCCTTTTAGGGTACTGAAGGCCATAAGAGATCCTGCATCCTTGACTGCCTTAAGAACGGTATCATTATGTTTACCGCTTGGGTAAGCAAAAAAATGAATCGGTGTGCCGAGTTCTTTTTCTAAGGTCGCCTTTGAATCCGCGAGCTCATGTTGAAGAGTTTTAGGGCTAAGGATAGTTAGATCAGGATGAGTCAAGGTATGACTTTGGATATCCCAACCCGCTTTGTCAAGCTCCTTAACTTCTTTCCAGGTCAGACAATCTTGATCCCCGACCTTGCCCACGATCAAAAAAAGCGTAGCACTGAAACCGTACTTTTGGAGGATCGGTAAAGCGGTTGTGTAATTGTCCATATACCCATCGTCAAACGTAATCAGAATCGGGTGCGTTGGAAGTGAGCCCTTGTTCGTGTAATAATTATAGAGCTGCGAAGTAGTAATGCTATGATAGCCTTGCTTCGCTAAATAAGCGATTTGTTTTTCAAACTCTTCAGGTGGCATACCCAGTTCATTTTTTGGCAATATCTTGATGGAGTGATAATAGATTACGGGGAAAGTTTCTGTTTTTTGATGGGGTTGTGTTGATGGCACTGGTGGAGTTGGATTCTCAGGGGACTTATTTGCAGATTCATGGTTCCCGGCAGGAGACGAAGCTTGGGTTAAAGGTGGGACAGACTGAGCCCCAGGATTTCGAGTTTGAGCACAGCCGATTACCACCCCAAGCGTAAGACCTAGGAATAGAATACAAGAGAGAATAACTGGGTTACGGGTTCGCTTCATATCGTTTATTTCCCCTTTAATGAAGATTCTCAAAACCTAGGGTGCTTAAATTCTTGAACGAATATTCAACGAACTTATCTTTAAGAATTAAAATTATAACATCTTTAACCGTTTCTGGATTTTATCTAAGTCTCCCTCAAGAACTTGTTCTTGAACATTAAAATGCAAAACGATTTCTTCGATTTCGGGCGGCATAATCCCTTGATTTTCGGCGACCAAATTTGCGGTGAAATCTCCCCAAGTTCTTCGTAAATCCCTGGCCTTGGTTCCGAGTCCAAAAGTCCAATTCACAACGGTATAAAATTTCGAACACTCTTCGGTTGCTGGCGAAGTGTTTGTTTTCTGTCTTTCTCCCAAAACCTCAATTCCATATCCCTCCTCATCATCGAAAAACCAGATAAAATAAAGTTTCCGATAGGGATGCATTGTAACACCTCCACACAAAACTTACGTTTGACTCATTTTACCACAAACCCAAATAGGCTGACTTATTCTTTTCTTACTTGCTATAGATCAGAAAAAAATGGGAAAGCTAATCGAAAGTCTTTTTGATAAGGGGTTGTTAAGTGCAATGGGCGATAAACAGAGTACTGCAGATAAACGGTTTATAAATCCCCCGATTTCTTACTGGATTGCTTCAACACCGGGGACGAATTATCCCGCACTGCAAGAGGATCTAAAAGTCGATGTCGCGATTGTGGGGGGAGGAATGGTGGGGATTACCTCAGCCTATCTCCTCAGTCAGGAAGGGCTGAAGGTGGCCGTTTTAGAGGCTGATCAGATTCTTCTTGGTACGAGTGCCCATACGACAGCGAAACTCACCTCCCAACATGGGTTGATTTATGCTCAGCTTCAAAAGAAGTTGGGTCAGGAGAAAATAAAGCAATATGCTGAGGCCAACGAATCTGCCCTCCGCTTTGTGGCGAAGCTAGTCGAAGAGCAGCAAATTGATTGTGATTTCAGTTGGCAGCCAGCCTATATCTATACGGAGTCTGACGACTATGTTCAAAAAATCGAAGATGAAGTTAAGGCTGCATCAGAATTAGGAATTAAGGCCAGTTTTGAGAAGAAGTTGGAACTCCCTATACAAATCCGGGGAGCGGTACGCTTTGACCAGCAAGCCCAGTTTCATTCGCGTAAATATTTACTCGCATTAGCCCAAAAAATTGTGGACAAAGGCGGATCCCTTTTTGAACAGACCCGAGTGGTGGATCTCGGGGGGGAAGGGGAGGGCCCCTATACGGTAACAACCGCCGCGGGCAATAAAGTGACAGCGACCCATGTTATTATGGCAGCGCATTACCCCTTCAACTTCTTTCCAGGGCTCTATTTTACTAGGATATACACGGAAAGAGCCTACGCAGTGGTGGCCAAAGCCCAAGAAAAATTTCCGGGCGGAATCTATATCAATGCTGAGGAGCCTGCTCGTTCTCTTCGCTCCCTGCCGACTACGGAGGGTGAACGGATTTTGATTGTGGGGGAGAAGCATAAGACGGGGCAGGGAGAGAACCTTAGAAAACACTATGAGGATCTGATGGATTTTGCGGAGCAGCTTTTTACCGTCGAAGATTTCCCTTACCGCTGGTCGGCCCAGGACTGTACGAGCCTAGATGATATACCCTATATCGGGAGAATGTCTGCGCGAAGTCCCAACCTCTATGTGGCGACAGGATTTCGGAAATGGGGGATGACGAACAGCACGGTTTCTGGGTTGCTTCTCCGCGACTTAATTGTCAAAGGCGAATCTCCTTGGGAAGAAGTCTATGATCCTTCCCGGATGACCACGGTTTCTTCAGCAACTCAATTTCTTGTCCAAAACGCCGATGTAGCCGCGAATTTAATATCAGGTAAACTTAAATCTGTTCCGGAGAAGGTCGAGGTTGAGACCAGTGAGGGGAAGGTGGAGAAAAAAGAGGGCCAGCGGGTTGGCGTTTTCAAAGATGAACAGGGAAGGCTGCATACTGTCGATACTACCTGCGCTCATTTAGGCTGTGAACTGCACTGGAATAATGCGGAACATTCTTGGGATTGCCCCTGCCATGGCTCAAGGTATACAGTGGATGGAGAAATTCTTGAGGGCCCCACTGTAAAACCACTAAAGGTTCTTTAAATTGACTTTTGTTAATTGGGTCGGAAGGTGAATTATGAAAAGAAGGAATGCTTTTTACCCTAAAATCTCCGTAGTTTTGGCTATAAGCCTAGTCATTCTTCTGATCCTCGTCGTCGCCAATTCAGGTTTCCTAGGGACTCCATTTTCTGGAATAAAACATGATGTGGCGCAGAAAAATCCCCAGTCTCAGCCAGAGCCTGTACTTCCCGTGATCAGTCGTAACACAGAGCCCAGCACGGAATTGCGCTTCGCTGTCATCAGTGATCTCCATGTTCGGTCTACTGACAAAATAGCTCAGTCTAAGGTTCAGAATGCGCTTAGCGATTTACTGGACCCTCAACAATCCCCCCTCGATTTAATCGTGGTTAATGGGGATCTTGGAGATGGTTTGCCGGCAGACTATAGGTCGTTAAACCAACTGATTCAGAATGTCCGCTCAGGTACTACTCAGACTACGCCAATCCTCTTCACGATTGGCAACCATGAATTTTATAAAGCGTATCATGAACCGAATTCAGACGCTTGGAATAAGGATACCTTTCCAAACGGAGATACGGATGAACAGGCCGTTCAACGTTTCTTAAACTTTTCAGGGCGAGATAAAGTCTATGCCGACAGCATGATTAAAGGCTATCATTTTATTTTTCTTGGCTCTGAGAAGTCGGCCATGTCTGACCCAAATATTGGAGATGGGGTGTATCTTTCTGAAGAACAGCTTGCTTGGCTAGAACAAAAGCTGGCGGAGAACGCTGATCCGAAAAAGCCCATCTTCGTTTTTCTCCATCAACCTGTGTTTACGGCCAATAGTGATTCTCCTATCAAATCGCAATATGTCATGCAGCACGAGAAATTGGTGAATATACTGGAATCTTATCCTCAAGTTATCCTCTTTTCGGGTCATCTGCACTTGAAGATAGGGGCACCCGGAACAGTCGTCCATGAGACGTTTACCCTCTTTGGAGACTCTTCAGTTACCCGCGTGCGTCAGGCTACTCCGGAAGCCAGTGAAGGGCTCATAGTTAAGGCTGGCGGCAGCAAGGTAACCGTGCAAGGACGAGATTTTGAGCAACATAAATTCATTCCTCAATCCGACATTGCTCTTGATTACGGAAAATAATGTTGGGTATATTTTATAGAATCACTGGGGAAAATATTTTTTTACGAAGATTTACACCTTATTTTTCATTTGATTTTAAGGAAGTGCACAGTTTGGTTATGGATTTTCGTTCCTTGGGGATCGCGCTTTTCTCCATTTTTCTGGGGGCTACTGGACAGTTCCTTTTTCGCGTCGGAATGGTTCAATATGGTCGGGTCACCGTTCAAAATATCTGGCGACAGCTTTTAGGTATTATCTTTACGCCCGCAATCTTCGCAGGCTTTTTTTGCTTTGGGATTAGTTCGATATTATGGCTGGTTGTGATCTCGAAGTGGGAACTTAGTTATGCTTATCCTATGGTCGCCTTGGGTTATGTTCTTGCTATTTTTTATGGTGCGTTTTTCTTACATGAAGGGGTGAATTTTCCTAAGCTTTTAGGAAGCTGTCTAATTCTCATTGGGATCTCTATCCTTGGACTTTTCGGGCAGAATAGGAATTTCTAGGATTGATAGATTTTTAATTGGTGTAAGACGATAGAAGTTGCATCTATGTGCGGAATAAGATATTATTGAAATAAGGTTAGAGTGCGATTGAAGATTCGCTCAACCAGGGTTTGTCTACCCGAAGAAGACTTTTAAGAAAACAAAATTCAACTCGGATAATTGAATATGTACTTCCAGTAACCCTTAAAATTACCTGCGACAGAATAACGGTAAAAGGGGCGTGTGCGAAACATGAATTTTCAGGATCTAGGAAGAGGCGCGCGAATTGAACTGGCGAAAATGGCGAAACAGCTTGGGATGAAGTTTATTGGGTACAACCCTTCAGCTCAGCAAGTTTCTCTGGAGTACAAAGGAAAAGGTATGACATATCCTGTCGAAGAATTTGTGGCGGAGTATCAAAAGGCCTCAGAGTTGGCGTGAAGGGTTATCCAACATAAATAGAGAAGTGAGTTTTATGAGATGCTGATAGCAAATTGAAATATTGATCTTAGAATGAAAGTGCCCCTGGTGGATCGGCGAAATCCATGCCAGGGGCCTTTACTTTACTAACAGAAAGTATAAATTTTTGGCAGATAAACTCTAAGTGCAACCAACGGCTTTCGCTTTCCTACGATGCAAGTAGTTAAGTCCGGCAGGATAAGGCGACTAAGGCCATCGCTTTGGCGCTGGCCAAGTCTTCTTTATCGCAAAGCTCGGCGAAAGCTGGGTTTTCTTTATACTAACAGAAACTTCCATGAACCTGCCGATTCACAGGGAGGTATGAAAATGTAGTCCATTTTCGTAAGAAAGTATAAGTTTAGGGCAGATAGCATAAGTGCAACCAACGGCTTTCGTTCTCGCTATGCTCGGCGAAAGCTGGGTTTTCTTTATTAAATTTAAGTAATAAAAAGGCGCTCACGCTCGAGTCAGTTTTCAACTACGCTGACTTGCGTTTGCGCCTTAAACTAGGGTCTCCAGGGAAGAGCTGCACACTACGACGCACGACTAGGGTAACGGGCAAAGGACGATAGCGTTCAGTGTGTTGAGAAGCTCTTTCCTCTTCAAATTCGCGGTATTCTTGCCAGTGAATCACAAATTCCTCTTGGGAAACAGGGAACTCCTCTCCCCCCGAGAGCTGAAACACAAAACAGTCATTTTCAGGGTTATGGACGTAACCTACAATTAGACGTTCGTGGAAAAACAAGAGAATCCCACCTTTCTCTGCGTCGTTTTGCCTATGACATATCCTATGAACTTTAGCTTAATTGTAGTGTACAAAATTGTTTGCGGGAAGGGGGAAAAAATGTCGTTACTCCTGTTTTTGATAGAAAAAAGAGGACATCGGCTTCAGCCCTAAATTATTCATCCCAAAAAGGTGCTCAGTACTTCCAGTAAAGAGGATGCCTCCCCTCTTTAAGGATTGGCTAAACTTCTGATAAAGCATTTCTTTCGCTTCTTCAGTAAAATAGATAACGACATTTCGGCAAGCTAAAAAATCAAAATCGCTGGCAAAACGATCCGTCAGTAAGTTCTGTCGTTGAAAGGAAACTTGTCGTTTAACACTATCTTTAATTTGATACCCTCCGTCAGTTAAGGTAAAATACTTTTGCAGGAGTTCGGGTGGAGTGGAGGCAAAATCGTTTTGCTTATAAATCCCAGCTTTGGCCTGCGCCAAGACATTCACATCAATATCGGTCGCGAGCACACTGAAGTGAGTCTGGGGGAAATACTCCAGCAAAGTTATAGCTAAAGAATAAGGCTCCTGGCCGCTCGAACACCCAGCGCTCCAGAGTTTCAGATTCGTTTTCCCCTGGAGGAGCTTCGGCAAGATTATTTCCCGTAAGGTTACCCATTGGTTAGTATCCCGAAAGAATTGTGAAACATTGATGGTCAAATGTTTAAAAAAGCTGTCGTAAAGGACAGAATCCTCGTTGAGAGCTTTCATGAAGTCGGGGAAGGTTTCATATTTGTGGGAAGTCATAAAGCTGAAGATGCGCCGTTGCATTTGGTTCTGTTTATAAAAATTCAAATCAAGTCCACTTTTTGGATGAAAGGCTTTAATAAACCATTCGTAGGTATTCTTAGAGTTCAGCATGTTTGAGCACCTCTTTATGTAAAGTTTATTCACAAATCCATAAGGGTTAGCCTAAAAGGTCGATGATCAGCCCTCGTATCTCATCCATCTTTTTCAGCAGATCAAGGGGCTTGCTTTGGGTCTCGATAAGCTGCTTGCCGAGATCTTCCAAGGACTGATCGATCTGCTGAATTCGGGCGAGAACTTTGGGTCTTCCCCGAAAATCCCAGAAGGTTTCTTCGGTGAGTCGGCGGCTTTGACCAAAGGTCGAGCGCAAAAAGGAGCGAACCATGGTTTTGAAATCAGCCAAATCTCCTAAGGAAAAGCTCTGCGCGAGGGCTTTCCCTTGGAGATCGAATTGTTTGAGAAAGTCCTGAAGTTCTTTTTGCTGCAGGTGTTGGGCTTGGCCCAAGGTTTGGGTAAAATCCAGCTCCCCGCGTGGGGCAGGGGACGAGGAACGGGTTAAACTTTCGGGTTGTTGAGTTCCAGCGATTCGTAAAGGCATCTCAATTCCTCCTTTGAAAGGATAATGTTATGAATTCACGACGTAATTTTTTAAAAATGCTCTTGGGTTTGTCTGCATTTTATTTGCCGTGGACGATCTGGCCGGAGAAGGTCACGGGCGCTATCCACAGCCTGATTAAGCGTCCGCCAGTTGCGTTGATAACTCCTTTACCTGAGCTTCCAAAGGGAGTTGTCAGCGAAGAGAGTTTAAATCGTACCGCCATGGAGGATATTGTTGCTCTTACGGCACCAGAGATGCAAGGACGCCAGGCCGGTTCCGTAGGGGAGAACAAGGCATCAAGCTATTTAGCCAAGCAGATGAGCACACTCGGTTTAAAACCCATGGGGGATCAGGGTGGTAGCTTTACTCATGTTTTCACAATTCCTCCGGTTAGCCAGAAGGTCGTGAATGGGCGACTTACCTTTACTGCAGATTACCTTGAAAGTTTGCGTACTCCGAGTGTGAATCTTCTTGGAGGCTTAATAGGTAAAGAACAGGATCAAGTGATTCTGATTTCAGCTCACTATGATCATCTAGGGATCTATCAAAATGTGGTGTATCCCGGTGCCAATGATAATGCCTCAGGAGTGAGCTGTGTCCTTGAAGTTATGAGGAGGCTTCTTCGCGAAGGGAAAGCATCGCAGAAAACCTTAGTTTTCGCGTTCTGGAGCGCAGAAGAAATGGGCTTTGTCGGCTCAAAGGCCTTCATCAAGTCGCCTACGTTTCCGCTCGAACACATTCAGGCGATGATTAATTTAGACACCGTAGGCAATGGCATGATTGGGGATTTTGCCCTCTGGGCAGAGAGCGAAGACAACTTAGCCTATCAAACGATTAAAAAGGCAGCGGCTCAAGTCGGAGCAAGTGCCCAACATACTCCCACTGGGGGACATAACAGTGATCAAGTAAGTTTTGCTCAAGCCGGGATCCCAGCCGTTACCCTCATGGCCAGAGATTGGCTGAATAAAAACCACACTCCAGAAGATACAGCTGGCTGGATCAAGCCAGAGCAACTCCAACTAGCGAGCGATATTCTTTATCAGGCGGTGAAAATCTTAGCCTTTGATCAGAAGTGAGGGCATCCGGGACTGAGTCCTGGGTGCCCTCAGATTTTGCCGCGAATATTTGGTGCTCACTGATGTTGAGCAGGATCGGCAGAAGAGGATGTGGAGTTAACAGGGGACGAAGCAGTAACTGATGGACTACCCGGTTCTGTTGTATCATACTTGGAACGAAGAATGACCAAATCTACCCGCCGATTTCTTGCCCGGCCTGCATCTGTAGCATTGGAAGCTAAGGGACGATATTCCCCATAGCCTGTAGCTGACAGTCGATCTGGCGAGATATTTCCAGGCGCCCCCATGATTTGAAGCACATTAGTGGCCCGAAGCACGGAAAGTTCCCAGTTACTCGGGAAATGACTGGTGTTAATCGGTAAGTTATCCGTATGGCCCTCGACTTTGATATAATTCGGCGCTGAGGCTAAGACCGTCGTTACTTTACTCAAAATATCACGAGCTCGTGGTGTAATATCGGCTGAGCCGCTCTCAAAGAGCAGCGTTTCTTGAATACTGATGACTAGGCCTCGTTCCTCGATCGAAGAAACAAGTTGAGTCTGAATTCCATTATCAGCGGCAAATTTATCGAGCTTCGACTTAATTCCTTCAATTGTCATGTTTTCCGTATCGGAGTTGCCTTGACCTTGTTTTGCCCCATTGGCAGCGTTATTGTCTTTATTCTGGGTCGCTCCGGATTGAGTTGCCGCGGATTGTAGAGTTCCTGTCTCAACTAGAGACGGACCGCTGGGACTTGTATTAATAGCCATCTTCGCCGATGCTCCGCCCCCCAAGGAGATATTCAAAGAATCGGCCATTGCCTTAAATTTATTGGCATCAATTTGACTCATCGAATAGAGTACGACAAAGAAAACCATAAGAAGTGTAATTAAGTCTGAATAGGTAAGGAGCCAGCGATCACCGTTATCTTTTTCTGGCTCTTCTTGTCGTTTTCTTGGCATTCAATCACCTTCGCATAATTGTTAAATGGACGCGCTCTCGGCATCCATGTTTAAGGATTCCTTCGCATTCTTGTCTTTCGGTTGAGACATATTTCCCATATGGGTCTTTAATTTTTCTTTGAGAATAGAGGGGTTTTCCCCGGCTTGAATAGAGAGAATTCCATCCAGGACCATTTCCATGGCGCTGACTTCTATTTTATTTTTTTGTTTTAGTTTGGTCGCGATTGGCAACCAAACGAGGTTGGCAGATCCAATACCATAGAGCGTCGCTAGAAAGGCAGACGCAATGGAGCTTGAAAGAGAGGTGGGATCTGACATGTTTCCTAAAACTTGCACAAGCCCCATGACGGTTCCGATAATTCCCATCGTCGGTGCGTAACCACCGGCGGCTTCAAAAACGGAAATTCCACTTTTATGACGTTTTTCCATCACTGTAATGTTGGATTCCAAAATCTCACGGGTGATTTCTGGATCGGTACCGTCAATGACGAGTTGCATCCCTTGTTTCGTAAAACGGTCATCAACGGATTCAAGTTCCTGTTCAAGGCTGAGAAGTCCCTCGCGCCGTGCCTTCTCAGCAAATCGAATCAAGGTTTCGTAAGCTTCGGTAATACCGAAGGATTTATCGGTAAAAGCAATCTTGAACCACTGGGGAACTTTCTTTAATTCTGCTAAGGGAAAACTCGTAATAACAGCACCGATGGTACCACCAAAAACGATCATCGCTGCTGAGAGTTGGAATAAGGACCCCAGACTTCCGCCCTCAGTAAGGAAACCAGCCACTAAAAAACCGATACCAATAATCATTCCAAGCGTTGTTGATAAATCCATTCAATTAACCCGAGCTTATTCCCAGATTGTCATGTTCACCACAAGATAAGTTTAACCATGGGAAAAGCTAGAGCGTACCTCCTTTTTATTTCATACCCAAGTTTGGCGACATAAATTACCAATGCAAGCTGGGAGCGGGTTTCAGGTTTCAAGAAATCTTTGTAGTCCCTAATCAAAAACAGAACCCCTTTAGCCCAGTAAAATCAATAGTTCGGAGAGGTCATTTTCCAATTTGGGACTACACTTTCGTTGGCAAACCCTAGAAGCCTTGATATTACTGCGTTTGGAATAAATTGTCGCCAAACTTGGGTTCATAATTATATTATCGACAAATAACCGTAAAACTTGAGCTTATATCAGGGTTATTATATCTGATATGATGGGAAAATTCTAGTAAAGAAAGGAGTGCTATAATAGGGTACGAGGTTTTTCGTAAGCATAATTCAAGAAAACCTTAAAGTTTCTTGACGATAACGCCGATATTAAAAATAAAGATTGAGATTACGGGAGTGAATCAGATGAAAATCGACGGAATATCGTTATCCCAGGTGGGGAGCATCCAAGCCACAAATCGCTTGGTTTCCATCGATAAAAAAGTGGCCGAACAGGGAACAGACGGAGTCCAAGTATCGGACAAAGCCCAGTTCTACCAAATATTAATGCAGAAGATCAAACAGGTACCCGAAATCCGCGAGGATCGTGTCCGGGAAGTGACCCAACAGATCGATAAGGGAGAATTCAAGGTCAATGCGAACGCCATTGCCCGCAGTTTGCTTCTAGGGAAAGAGTAGGAGGGTTTATTCGTGCCTGTCATTCAGTCTCTCCATGACAACTTAACTAAACAGGTCGAAGTGTATCGCGAGCTTAAAGAATGTGCAGACCTCAAGCAAAAAGCGCTTATGGCCAATAATCTTCAAGAACTCGAAGCAGTGACCGCGCGCGAAGAACAGCTTCTTACCGGAGCCGCCCACTTGGAAAAAGAACGTCTGCTCTGGGCCGATCAAATGTCACAAATGATGGGAAAATCTGCGGAAGAATTGACCTTAGCTGAACTCGCGGTAAAATATCCAGAGCTCAATGAAGTTAAACAAGAGTTGGAGACTGTGGTCATAGAATTACTGGATGTCCATGAGCTTAATACCCAACTTTTACAACAAGCGATGAATGTCGTGAATTTCACAGTGGAAATGCTCACGCACCAAGATAAAAATACCTATCAGAAGCCAGGACAGCAGGAAAATAAGGGGTCAGACACGCTGCGATTTCTTGACCGCAGAATTTAATCGACAAGAGGGAGGATATTATGAACTCCACGTTTTTTGGACTTGAACTTTCGCGGCGGGCCCTGGAAACGCAACAAACCGCCTTAGATGTAACAGGACATAATATTGCCAATGCCAATACTCAGGGGTATACACGGCAGGTTGCGAATTTGACGGCAACTACACCGGATACGATACCCGTTATGGGTAGAAATTTGAGCTTAGGTTCAGGGGTAACACTGGATACGATTACTCGGGCTAGGGATGCGTTTGTTGACCGACAGTATCGCGGGGAAACTTCGAAGCAGCAGTACTGGGTCAGTAAGCAAGATAGTCTTACGAAGATAGAAGGGGTCATGAATGAACCTTCAGATAATAGTCTTAGTAATGATATGACTAAATTTTGGGTAGCTTGGAGCGATCTTTCAAAGAACCCGGAAAATATTGGAAGCCGTACGGCTTTAAAGGAACGGGCCATAACCCTTACTGATAGTTTTCACGCTATCTCTAAGCAGATCAGTGATATGCAGAATACCCTCGACTCGAATGTGAATACTCAAATTTCCCAAATTAACGTCTATGCCAATCAAATAAAAGACCTGAATGCTCAAATTAAACAGGCCGAGATTAACAGAGACAATCCAAATGATCTTCGTGACAGTCGCGATAACCTGATTGATGAACTATCAAAAATTGTGAGTGTACATGTGACGGAAACTCCAGACCCTAGTTTTACGGACCGGCAGGTTAATAATTTCAGAGTGGATATTGGAGAGCCTCCTCAGACATTGGTTAATGATGGAACGGCTAGTCAATTAGCTGGCGTGACTACTGCTACAGGTATTGGGGGGAATGGAATTACAGCTATTCAGTGGGTGGGGGATATTAATCATGTTGCTAATACGCCGCTCACGCTAGGCACACAATTGGGTACGCTTCAAGCGAATATCGAGACACGTGATACATACCTTCAAAATACTTTACTTCCGGAATACGATTTTTTGGCTAAAGGAATAGTCACTGCGGTTAATGAACTTCACAATGACGGAACCGCGACAGGAATTAATTTCTTTGATTCTGCAAATCAGACAGCAAGCAGTATCTCCCTGGATCCTAATATAAGCGCTGACCCAAGTAAGATTGTAGCTGGGGATGGAACCTCTGGTGATGGGAGTATAGCCGCTGCGATTTCCTCTCTCTCGAAAGGGTGGTCCAGTTTATCTGCCCTTACGCAGGCCGCAAACAAAACTACTTATGGAGTTTCATTGGGAGATTACTACGGAGCCAAAGTTACTCAGGCTGGAGTAGATGTTCAACAGGCCAACCGAATGAAGGCGGGAGAAGATGTTTTAGTTACAAATTTAAGTAACCAAAGGGATTCTCAATCCGGGGTATCGCTCGACGAAGAAATGATGAATCTAGTCAAGTTCCAAAAAAGTTATGCCGCAGCTGCGAGAATGGTTACGATGATGGACGATATGCTTAACACGATAGTAAATGGAATGGGTATTACAAGGTAATAAATTCTGTAATCGGGTATTTTAAGGAGTGAACGTTTTGCGTATAACCAGCAATATGATGGGACGAAATCTACTGCAAAATCTCGAGGCTGCTCAAGGAAAAATGGCTGACTTACAAAACATGATGTCTTCGGGGCATCGTATTACGAAGCCTTCGGATGATCCAACAGGGATTGAGAATGCACTTGGTATCAAAAGCAATATCACTATGATCAAGCAATGGAAAAGTAACGCAGATGATGCCTTATCCTATATGGGCACGACGGATTCGACCTTGGGAGATGTGTCATCGATGCTTCAGCGCGCCCGTGAACTTGCAGTACAAGGAGCAACTGACACTTCTACACCTCAGTCCCGGGAAGCTATTGCACTGGAAGTGGATCAGATAGCGGCCCAAATTCGGACATTAGCAAATACAAAGATGGGAAATAAATATATCTTTAGTGGCACGATGACAGACACAGCCCCCTTGCCTCTTACCGGATTCGCTGGAAACACGAACCCCGTTCAATTTGATGTGGGAAATAATACAAAGGTAAATATTTCAGCCGATGGTAAGGGAATATTCATGATGGCTACGTCTCCGTTACTTTCAGAAACGACCACGCCCACGACTGGGATACTTGATAATCTTAGTAACCAATT
>Ga0255336_100342_pt1 | contig 83433 bp, 69 predicted proteins | sample MeOH1_35cm_T3_17_FD_189102 | JGI IMG/M metagenome (GOLD analysis project Ga0255336, IMG submission 189102) | Sandy soil microbial communities from University of British Columbia, Vancouver, Canada - MeOH1_35cm_T3_179 | ecosystem: Engineered > Artificial ecosystem > Sand microcosm > Unclassified ... | reverse complement strand
TTGATATCGAGCCGCGCTAATATTCTGTCGCTTCATGCACAGTTTTCGAACGATACCTTGAACGCATAGATGACTGATGCGACAAGATGTCCGTGCGCCGTGATTCGAACAGTCGGGTTGGGCTGCGCGTCCGCGCAAATGGACAACGGAACGCCCCGTATGAAGCGTGAATTAAGAAAGAGCGATCGCTTGCTGCATGCAACTTTCCTCGAAAAGCGTTTCTCGAAAAAACGAAACGGGCGCAGGCTGAATCATGTGTGGCTTGACCTCTTCGGACAGCACGCCGACTATCTCAATGTTATTCAATCACCATATGAGACCCGTGCACGAAACGCAAGGACATTGTTAGATGGGCTGACGGTCGGAAAAAGCGCTTCAAGCGTCAAGCCGCTAATCCATCAGCAAAAGAAATTCAACAAGAATTTATTTGAGCAAAAGATTGCACACTTCGAGGGAAAAGGTTTATTAATCTTGCCATCAAGCTTGTCAACCAGTGAGCGTAGCCTGCAGCACGATTCGGAGTCCATTCGAAGTGCGATCTACGTGGGTCTTGCGTGGGTCTTGCGTGGGTCTTAAGAGGCGGTCGGCTACGCCAGTTATCAGACCCGCCCAGGCAATCCACCGCGCGAAGGCACGGCTACGAGGTCGACGTCTCGCGCACCGCACCACCGCGCTATATACAACTTCCAACAGGGGAGACTTGATCGTGAAACGCTCCAGGGCATACCAGAGAAGATCGCGGATTTTTCTAGTCGCATTGACCGTACTGGCCGGCTCGCCGCTCCTGCTCGGAGTCGCGGCGCCTGCCGCTTATGCGCAAGCGCCGGCCAAGATCTCGAATCAGCAACTGGACTCGTTGACCGCGCCGATCGCACTCTACCCGGACGCGCTCCTCGCCCAGGTGCTGATGGCCTCCACCTTTGCGCAAGACGTGCCGGCGGCGGCAGCGTGGTCGAAAGCCAATCCGAACCTCAAGGGCGACGACGCCGTGAAGGCAGTTGCGGCAGAGCCGTGGGATCCGAGTGTGCAATCGCTGGTGGCTTTCCCTCAGGTGCTGGCCACTATGGCGTCGAAACCCGACTGGGTCGCGCAACTGGGCAATGCCTTTCTCGCACAGCCGAACGACGTGATGGACTCCGTGCAGCGCTTGCGCAAACAGGCCCAGCAGGCCGGCAACCTGCAGACCAACCAACAGCAGAAAGTCGTCGTCGAGCAGAGCACCATTCAGATCGTGCCGGTGAATCCCCAGGTCGTGTACGTGCCGACGTATAACCCCACGGTCGTCTACGGCACGTGGCCGTATCCGGCCTATCCGCCCGTATACGTGCCTCCCCCACCGGGCTATGCGGTGGCCAGCGGGCTCGCTGCGGGACTCGCGTTCGGCGTCGGCGTCGCGATCACCAGCTCTCTGTGGAGCAATGTCAACTGGAACAATCACAGCGTCAATATCAACGTCAATCAGTACAACAACATCAATGTCAATCGCCGGCTCGACGTGAACAGCAGCACGACGAACTGGAATCGCAATTCGACTTTCAATCGCAATACCTCGGCCAACGTGGGCAGCGCGCAGCGAGACGCGTATCGCGGGCGTGATATGTCGGCCTCGCGTGCGCAGGCGCAGCAGACATTGCAGAACCGTACCGGGCAGAACCTGGGCGGTACGGCAAGTCAGCGCCTACAGGGTATCCAGCAAGGCGGCAACAATGCCGCCAACCTTCGCAACAACGCGCAAAACGTGAACCGCGACAATGCGCTGCGCGGCGCGGGTGACGGCGGCGCCGCGAAGCAGGACATGCAGCGCGGGCAAGCAAGCCGGCAGTCACTCGCGAACAATCGCAGCGGCGGTCCTGGCGCGAACGGCGGTGCTCAGCAACGTGGCGGCAATCTGGGAGCGGGGGGCAGTGGCGAACGCGCCGGCCTCGGCGCGGGCGGAGGTGGACAACCACGCGGCGGCGGCTTCGGCGCGGGTGGCGGCGGACAGCAGCGCGGCGGCGGTCTGGGTGCGGGCGGCGGCGGCCAGCGTCATTTCGGCCGGCAACATTGAACCGATTTCACAGGAGCCGCTCATGACCCGTATCCGCACGTTCCAGACCTTCGGCGCACGTCTTGCCGACACGCTCGCACACGCCCTCGCCTGCGCTCCCAAGCCGCGCCTCGCCGGCACCGCGCTCGGGCTTGCCGCGCTGTTGCTGGGCGCGTCAGCAGCGCATGCACAAGCCGTATACCCGACCCCCGAGGCCGCTTCCAAAGCTTTTGTCGACGCGCTTTCCAGCAACGACAACGCAGCGATGCAGCATGTGCTCGGCAAGGACTTCACCCGTTTCATCCCGACCAAAAATGTCGGCGAAGACGATATCTATGAGTTTCTCGGCGCGTGGGCGGCAGGACACCAGATCGTCGACGACCCTGCGCCGTTAAACGGTCACGCGAGCAAGCATCTTTCGGTCGGCACCAGTGGCTGGACCTTGCCGATTCCTCTCGTGCAAACGTCCGGCGGCTGGCGTTTCGATCCCGCAGCCGGTCGCGACGAAATCATGACGCGCCGTATCGGCCGCAACGAACGCGCGGCCATGCTAACGTCGCTTGCCTATCTCGACGCGCAACACGACTACCGGGAATTGACCCAGCATTACGCGCAGCGCATTCTCAGCACACCAGGCCAGCACGACGGTTTGTACTGGCAGAGTGCGCCGGGGGAACCGGAAAGCCCGCTTGGCCCACTTGCCGCGGCTATGCCGCACACCGGCTCCGTCGCGAAGGAGGGTTATCACGGGTATCACTTCCGTATCCTGAGCGCGCAAGGACCGCATGCGAAGGGGGGGAGCCAGAACTACGTCGAGAAGGGCACGATGACGAAGGGTTTCGGCCTCGTCGCGTGGCCCGCCGAGTATGGCAGGACAGGCGTGATGAGCTTCATCGTCAATCAGGACGGACTGGTTTATCAGAAGAACCTCGGGCCGCAGTCGGCGCGTATCGCGGCCGGGCTCAAATCGTTCGATCCGGATTCGTCGTGGGAGGCCGTGCAGCCCTGAGCGAAGCATCCGCGCCATCGGCACCGCCAGCGTATGGCGCCTTGCGCGATGCCCGGTGTAAGCGATGCGCGCGGGGCGACACGCGGTGAACACAGGATGACCACAGCGACGCAGTTCGCCCCGTACCCGATTCGCAGGCACGTGGCGAGCGAGAGTCAGGACACATCCAGTTACGCTTCGGAGCCCAGTCATGAGTAGCCCGCAAGGATCCAGCTTACCGCCTGATTTGCCTGATCCCGACGTTGCGCCGCCGCGTAGCTGGTTGCCCTCGCTTGTCTGGTTAGTGCCGCTGATCGCGGCGTTGATCGGCATCGCGCTTGTCGTCAGGTCCGTCACGGAACGCGGCCCGGCGATCACGATCGTCTTCGACAATGCCGAAGGCCTTGAACCCGGCAAGACCCAGGTCAAATACAAGGATGTCGAAATCGGTTCGGTGAAGGCGATCACGCTGTCGAAGGATCAGACGCACGTTGAGATCGCCGTGCAACTCACCAAGCAGGCGGAAAACTTCGCGGTCAAGGACACACGCTTCTGGGTGGTTCGTCCCCGCGTGGGCGCCTCCGGTGTGTCGGGCATCGGCACGCTGCTCTCGGGTGCTTATATCGGCGTGGACGTCGGCCGCTCCAAAGAAACTCGAACCGAGTTCGTCGGGCTCGAGACGCCGCCCCCCATCACAGCCGACCAGAAAGGTCATCGCTTTGTCTTGCATGGCGATTCGCTCGGCTCGATCGACATCGGCTCACCGATCTTCTACCGGCGCGTGCAGGTGGGTCAGGTCTACGGCATCGCTCTCGACAAGGACGGCACGGGCGTCACCATGCAAGTGTTCGTCGCCGCACCGTACGACCAGTACGTGGGCACCAATTCGCGCTGGTGGCATGCAAGCGGTGTCAATGTGCGGCTCGACTCGGCCGGCTTCGTCGTCAACACGCAGTCGCTCGCGGCCATTCTGGTCGGCGGCCTCGCATTCCAGACGCCGCCAGGACAGCAAATGGGCGTGCAGGCGGCGGAGAAAACCGACTTCCGTCTGGCATCCGACGAGACGGACGCCATGCGTGCGCCGGACGGCATACCCGTGCGCGCCGTGATGAATTTCAACCAGTCGTTGCGAGGGCTTTCGGTGGGCGCGGTGGTCGACTTCCGCGGCATCGCGCTGGGACAGGTGACGGGCATCGGTGTCGAGTACGATCCGCAAACGCAGAGTTTCACAATGCCGGTGACGCTCGACCTGTACCCGGACCGGCTCAGACGGCGCGCCCGCAGCGCGACGATGCCGCAGGCCCGTACCGCGGCCAGCCACGAACTGCTGCGGCGTCTCGTCGAGCGCGGCCTGCGCGGCCAGTTGCGCACCGGCAATCTGTTGACTGGCCAGTTGTACATCGCGCTCGATATCTTCCCGAAAGCGGCGCCCGTCAAGTTCGACGTCGGCAGCGACCCGGTCGAACTGCCGACCATTCCGAACACGCTCGACGCGTTGCAAGTGCAGGTCGCCGACATCGCGAAAAAGCTCGACCGGATTCCGTTCGATCAGATCGGCTCGAACCTGAACACGTCGCTGAAAAACGCCGACGCGCTGTTCAATCGGTTGAACAACGAGGTCGTGCCGCAGGCGCGCGACACGCTCGCGGCAGCAAGGCAGACCTTCGGTTCAGCGGAAGCGACTTTACAGAGGGATTCGCCGTTGCAGTCGGATGTGCATGAGGCGCTGCAGGAATTGACCCGCACGCTGCAATCGCTGAACGCGCTGGCCGACTATCTGGAGCGTCATCCGGAGTCGCTCGTGCGCGGCAAACCCGGAGACAAACCATGATCACCTCGCAGCCCGACTGCGGGCGGCGGCCAGCCGGCTCCGCCGCCGCCCGCTCGGTTGATCGCCCGGTTCAGCGCGTGGTTGACTGCGTGGCTGCGCACGCGGTTGCCCACGTTGCGCCCCGCTCGATCGCCGGCATCGCGGCCTGCGTGGGGCTGGCTGCGCTCACCGCCTGTTCGTCACCGTCGAGCCGCTTCTACACGCTGGGTTCGAGCGACGCGCCAATAGCCGGGCACAATGCCGCTACGCCACCGTTGCTGATCGAAGTGCCGCCCGTCGACGTGCCGCCACAGGTTGCGCGCACCGCGTTCGTCGTGCAAACCGGCGCGAACCAGGTCGACGTGCTCGAACAGACGCGCTGGGCATCGCTGCCGGCCGACGAAATCCGTCAAGCGCTGTCGCTGGATCTGACTCAGAAGCTCGACGCCATCGACGTGTTCAACACGCCGCATCCCGAAGGCGCGCTGGTTTATCGCGTCAGTGTGAGCGTGCAGCGTTTCGAGTCGTGGCCCGGTTCGCATGCACTGATCGATGCGGTGTGGAGCGTAAGGCCCTTGTATTCGCAAACTGTGCTGACCTGCCGCAGCGTCGTCAGCGAGACAGTGGCGAGCAGCTACGATGCGCTGGTGGCCGGCCACCGGCTCGCTCTCGCTCAGGTTGCTACGAAAATTGCCGCTGGCGTCGAAGCGCTCAACACTTCACCGGATGCACGCACCGCGCCCGCTCCCACAACGGGCGCGACGACTGCGCGCGTGCGCCGGCCGGCCATCGGCGTGCCCTGCCCAGCGGACTAGCGGACTCCAACCGGACTCCACTGTTCCGCGTGGCCCCACTGTTCCGTCCGGCGTAGAGAACATCGAGCAGCCATCAATCAACCATTACGCACGCAAACCAAAGCCACTTCGTCGCCGTCGAGTAACAGCCGCCAACAGCCCCACCAGCCCGTGACAACCCGCCAATCTGGCCGCATTGCCCGCTAGAATGGTCGGCTTTGCCCGCGTCCGGCGCGCCACGAGGCAAAATACGGGTTTTGCGCGCGCAAATGGCGCCGCGCTCCCGGCTCGATCAGACGCCGGCGGCAACCATGCCACCGGCCTCACCACGACGCACGTCGACGGCCCGCTCAAGCCCAGCGCGGCGGCGCGGCCCGTCACGTACGGCGCAGCCAGGACAGCTCGTCCTTCAACAGAGCACCTCAGGAGCATTTATGACCGATTCGAACCCATCCTTCCTCGGCAGGATTTCCCTGGCCGTGAGCACGTTCTTCCGCATCCTCGGCGATGGCGAATTCGCCGCCGGGGTCTTGCGTCTGCGTCAGGGCGGCGCTGCCGCCCGCGCCACGCCTGCACCGGTCACTGCGCCGGCCCCCACACCCGCACCACCGCCCGCGCCCGTGCTGAAGGAAGCCAGTCCCGACGCCGCGCTGCAACTGCTCGGCCTGCTGCAACGCGACGCGCGTTTCATCGATTTCGTCGAGGAAGACATCAAGAGCTACAGCGACGCCGACATCGGCGCGGCCGCGCGCCTCGTGCACGACGGCTGCCGCGCAACGCTGCGCGAGCACTTCACGATCCGCCCGGTGCGCGACGAAGCCGAAGGCAGCCGCATCACGCTGGCGGAAGGTTTCGACGCGGCCTCGATTCGCCTGACCGGCAATGTGGTCGGCCGCGCGCCGTTTAACGGCAGCATCAGCCATCGCGGCTGGCGAGTCGACGAAGTGCGTCTGCCGAAGCTCGCGGACAGCCACGACGCGAAAGTGATCGCACCGGCCGAGGTGGAGCTATGAGCGACGCACGCCAGCCAGGCGCATCGCGCTACGCCATCGGCATCGACCTCGGCACCACGCACTGCGCGCTGTCCTATGTGGACACGAGCGCGAGCGACGGCGAAAAGACCACCCAGGGCGTGCTGCCGATCGCCCAGCTAACCGGTCCGGGCGCGATCGACAATCTCGATCTGCTGCCCTCGTTTCTTTACCTGCCGCATCCCGACGAACTTGCGTCGGGCGACCTCTATCTGCCGTGGACCGGCCAGCGCGAATTCGCGGTCGGCGAGTTCGCCCGCAGCCGCGGCGCAGCCACGCCGATCCGGCTCGTGTCGAGCGCGAAGAGCTGGTTGTGCCATCCGGGCGTCGACCGGCGCGCCGCGATTCTGCCCAACGACGCGCCGCCTGAAGTCGCGCGCGTCTCGCCTCTCGAAAGCTCGGTGCGTTATCTGACCCACTTGCGCGAAGCCTGGGATCATGTGCATCCCGACGCGCCGTTCAGCGCGCAGGACATTACGGTGACGATCCCGGCATCGTTCGATCCGGCCGCTCGCGAACTGACCGCCGAAGCCGCCGCGGCCGCCGGCTACGGCAGCATGACGCTGCTGGAAGAACCGCAGGCCGCGCTGTATAGCTGGATCCAGAAAAGCGGCGGGCAGTGGCGCAAGCAGGTCAAGATAGGCGACATCATTCTCGTGGTGGACGTGGGCGGCGGCACGACCGACCTGTCGCTGATCGCCGTGATCGAGCGCGAAGGCAATCTGGAACTGCATCGCGTCGCGGTCGGCGAACATATTCTGCTCGGCGGCGACAACATGGATCTCGCGCTCGCGCACGTGGTCGCGCGCAAGCTCGCGGCGCAAGGCACCCAGGCCGACGCGTGGCAACTGCGCGCCCTCACCTATGCGTGCCGCTCGGCGAAGGAAACGCTGCTCAGCGATCCGGCCACCGATACCGTGCCGCTCGTCGTGCCGAGCCGCGGCTCGAAGCTGATCGGCGGCTCGATCCGCACCGAGCTCACGCGCGCCGAATTGACTCAGACGATTCTGGAAGGCTTCTTCCCGCAGGTGGATTGCGCCGCGCGTCCGGTGAGCCGCGCGCGCGCCGGTCTGACGCAGCTCGGCCTGCCGTATGCGCAGGACGCGGGCATCACGCGGCACCTGGCGGCATTTCTCGGCCGTCAGGTGGGCGCGCTCGCCGAACTGGACGGGCTGCGTGACATCGCCACGGCGCCAAACGCCAGTTTCCTGCATCCCACGGCGGTACTGTTCAACGGCGGCGTGTTCAAGTCGCCGTTGCTGGTCGAACGCATCATGGGCACGCTCAACGGCTGGCTCGCTGCGGAAGGCGCGGCGCCGGCGCGGCTGCTCGAAGGCGCCGATCTGGATCTCGCCGTCGCGCGCGGCGCGGCCTACTACGGTTACGTGCGACGCGGCCAGGGCGTGCGGATTCGCGGCGGCACGGCGCGCGCGTACTACATCGCGATCGAATCGGCGATGCCCGCGGTGCCAGGCCTCGAGCCGCCTATCCAGGCGCTGTGCGTGGCGCCGTTCGGCATGGAAGAAGGCACCGAAGCCGAACTGCCCGCGCAGGAATTCGGGCTGGTGGTCGGCGAGCCCGTGCATTTCCGCTTCTTCGGCTCGTCGGTACGGCGTCAGGATCAGGTCGGCACGCTGCTCGACTTCTGGGGCGCTGATGAATTACAGGAGCTCGAAGAGATTCAGGCCACGCTGCCCGCCGCCGGCCGCACCGACGGCGAAGTCGTGCCGGTGAAGCTGCACGCGCGCGTCACCGAAGCCGGCACGCTCGAACTCGAAGCCGTGCCGCGCGGGACTGACGAGCGCTGGAAAGTCGAGTTCGACGTGCGCGGCAACGCGAATGCATGACTGAGATGAAGCGGTACAGCGTCGGCATCGATCTCGGCACCAGCAACACGGTGCTCGCCTATGCGCAGATGGGAGCATCGGATGGGTCGCGGATTGAGTCGCAACTCATTCGCGTCTTCGAGATCGAGCAACTGGTGAGTCCGGGCGAAGTGGCCGCGCGGCCGCTTCTGCCCTCGGTGCGCTATCACGCGGCGCAAGGCGAACTGAACCCCGGCGATCTGCAATTGCCGTGGTCCAGTGCGGACCAGACCGGCGCTCAAGCCGAAGCTCAGCGCAAAGCGCAGTCACGAGCGCAGTCAAAAGCAAAGGAAGAAGCGAAGGAAGAAGCGAAGGAAGAAGCGAAGGAAGAAGCGAAGGAAGAAGCGAAGAAAGAAGCACAGCCGGTCGTGATCGGCCGGCTCGCACGCCTGTTGGGCGCTCAGGTGCCGGGGCGGCTGGTGACGAGCGCGAAGAGCTGGCTCTCGCATGCGTCGGTCGACCGCGTTGCGCCGATCCTGCCGTGGGGCGCCGCCGACGACGTCCTCAAAGTCTCGCCGGTCGAAGCCAGCGCGAGCTATCTGGCACACGTGCGCGCCGCGTGGAATCACCGTTTTCCGGACGCGCCGCTCGAAGGTCAGGACGTGGTGCTCACGGTGCCGGCTTCCTTCGACGAAGGCGCGCGCGCATTGACCGTGCAAGCCGCGCGCATGGCCGGCTTGCACAATCTGAAGCTGCTGGAAGAGCCGCAAGCGGCATTCTACGACTGGCTGTTTCATCATCGCGAGCGGCTTGCAAGCGAGCTCGCGGAGACCCGTTTGGTTCTCATCTGCGACGTGGGCGGCGGCACCACCGACCTCACGCTGATCGAAGTCGGCCTGAGCGACGGCGAGCCTCGGCTCACGCGAATCGGTGTGGGCAATCACCTGATGCTCGGTGGCGACAACATGGATCTGGCGCTCGCGCATCTGGTGGAAGCGCGGTTGCCGGGCGCCGACCAGGCGGGCGGGCGCACGCGCTTGTCGGCGGCGAGCCTGTCGCAACTGGTCGAGCGTTGCCGCAATGCGAAGGAGCTTCTGCTCGGTCCGCAGGCGCCCGACTCCGCATCGGTCACGCTGCTCGGCGCCGGCTCGAAGCTGATCGGCGGTGCGCGCACGGCACAGGTCACGCGCGAGGAAGTGGAGCGGATCATCGTCGACGGTTTCTTTCCGGCGGTGGCATCGAACGAACGGCCTGGCAGGCCGCGTGGCGCAATCGTCGAGTTCGGCCTGCCCTATGCCACCGACGCCGCCGTCACACGTCATATCGCGGCATTCCTCGAACGCTTCGCGGCGCAGTCACGCAAAGCGCTGGGCGCTGCGCCGTCGAGCACGCCGGCCGCCGACGACGAAAACGCCTTGCCGGTGCCCGACACGCTGCTGCTGAACGGCGGCGTGTTCCGGGCCGAAGCGCTCACGCAGCGTCTGGCGAGCACGCTGGGCGCGTGGCGCGGCCAGGCGCTCAACCTGCTGCATAACGACAACCCCGACGTGGCCGTAGCACGCGGCGCGGTCGCCTATGCGCTCGCGCGCGCGGGCAACGCGCCGAAAATCGGCGGCGGCTCGCCACGCAGCTACTTTCTCGTGCTCGACGAAACCAGCGACGGCAAGCACAAGGCCGAGCCCGCGCAACGCGGCATCTGCCTGCTGCCGCGCGGCACGGAAGAAGGCCACGAGATCCTGATCGCGGATCGCACCTTCGCGCTGCGGCTCGGGCATCCGGTGCGTTTTCATCTGGTCTCGTCGAGCGCGGACACCGTGTATCGGCCGGGCGAATTGATCGATCTTACCGGTGGCGACTTCGTTCGCCTGCCGCCGATCGCAACCATCGTGCAGCCGCGTGGCGCGAGCACCGCGCGCGAAACCGCGGTGCAGATCGCGACGTCGCTCACCGAGGTGGGCACGCTCGAAGTCCACTGTATCGAACGGGACAATCCGGCGCAGCGCTGGCTGCTCGAATTCCAGTTGCGCCGTGAAGACGCGCAGGTGAGCCTGACGGACGATGCCGCGCCGTCCCGCCACCCCGCGCTCGACGAGGCGATCGAACATATCGACCGCAGCTTCGGCTCGCGCTCGCAAAACGTCGGCCCGAAAGAAGTCAAACGCCTGCGCTCGCAACTCGAACAATTGCTGGGTCCGCGGGAGAGCTGGAACAGCGCGTTGCTACGCGAACTGTTCGGCGCGCTGCGGGAACGCGCGCGCCGGCGGCGGCGGTCGGCGGATCACGAGCGCCTCTGGCTGAATCTCGCGGGCTATTGCGTGCGGCCCGGTTTCGGCTATCCGCTCGACGAATGGCGGGTCGAACAACTCTGGTCGTTATTCGACGACGGCATCCAGTACGTCAACGAAAGCCAGGTCTGGTCCGAATGGTGGACGCTCTGGCGCCGCGCCGCCGGCGGCCTCGACGAAAGCGCGCAATTGCGTGTGCTCGACGCAATGGCGTATCTGCAAAAGGCTGCGCAATCGCGTCACAAGCTGCCGTTCGACGTCGCGAAAACCGGCTTCACCGATATGGTCCGCCTCAGTGCATCGCTCGAACGGATTCCTGTGGAGCGCAAGATCGAACTCGGCGAGTCGGTGCTGGCCCGCCTGAAGAAGCCCGCTGAAAATCATCAAAGCTGGTGGGCGGTCGGCCGTATCGGCGCGCGTCGGCCGTTCTACGGCAGCGCGCACAGTGTCGTGCCGCCGGAGATTGCCGGCGCGTGGCTCGACGCGATACTCGCGCTCGACTGGAAGAAGGTCGATCCCGCCGCCTTTGCCGCCGTGCAGATCGCGCGCATGACCGGCGACCGCTCGCGCGACTTGCCCGAAGACCTGCGTCGTACGGTGGTGCGGCGGCTCGAAGCGGCCAATGCGCCGCGCGCGTGGATCACGATGGTGAGCGAGAGCGTGGAGCTCGATAACGCCGACGAAGGCCGCGTGTTCGGCGAGTCGCTGCCGGCGGGGCTGAAGCTGATCACGAGTTGAACGGGCGTCGGTGCCGGCCCGCTCGACTACGCCATCGTCACCTGATTCCTACCGCCATGTTTCGATCGATACAACGCGCGATCAGCGCTCGCGAAACCATCGCGATACGCTGGCCGTGATGTTTCGGTGATGCGCGTCAGCGACGCACCCACGCTCACCGTTACCGTGCCGAGCGGCGACGCGCGATGCTCGATCGCCAGATCCTCCACGCCCTGGCGGAGCGTATCGAGCGTGTTTTCGAGTGCTGCCGGTTCCGCTTGCAACATCAGCAGGCCGAATTCCTCGCCGCCCATGCGCCCGACGATCACGCGTTCGCCGTCGGCCGCCGCCTGCATCACCGAGGCCACCTTGCGCAGACAGTGATCGCCCGCCTGGTGTCCGTAGGTGTCGTTGTATTGCTTGAACCAGTCCACGTCGACCACGACTGACCCCATCACGTCGCCCTCCCGCGCCTCTTTCCATCTGCGGGTGATGCTTTCCAGCAGGAAACGGCGGTTGTACAACTGAGTCAGCGGATCGATCGCGGTGGCCGTGCGCATCTTCAGATCGTTTTCGATCATTGCACGCAGGTGATAGAACACCGCGCGCTGTCCCGCATCGAGCCGACCGGGCGCCGGGTCCATCGCGCATAACGCGCCGACGATTTCGCCGTTGGGCGCGCGCAGCGCGATCGCCGCATAAAGCCGCACGAACGGATGGCGCTGCACCAGCATGCATTCGCCGAAGCGCGTATCGCTGTGCGCATCTTCGATGACGAACAGCTCGGCGTCGCGCACCGCATAGTCGGCAAGCGAGCGGGCGCGCGTAACGAGCGGCATCGCCATGCCGACCTCGGCGCGGTAATGCTGATATTCCTCGTCGAGCAGCGTAATCGCCGTGATCGCCGCGCCGGTCACGCTCTTGAGGATTTCCGCTGCGTGGGTGAAACATTCGCGCATCACCTGATCGTCATGCAGCAGCCATTCGATGACCGACGATTCCACCTCGGGTTCACCGGCGACGGACGGATCGAACTGCATCCGGCTGGACAGACGGTCGTTACTGAAGGCGAGTTGCACGGCGCGATCCCAGAATGTGATTAGCTCGTGTCAACGGCAGATACTCACCAAACTTGAGTGCGCAAACGCCAGAACCGCGCGAATGGCCCGCGTGGTCCCGCGAAGTACAATTCACTCGCCGTCTCTCATTGCCCGCCGGGTCGGCAACGCGTCTATTGATCAGACAATTGAACACGTCTTCGGCCACACGCCACCGGCCTCTATCTCTCGCATAACAGCCGCCCTGCTTTCATGTCCACGACCGCTTTCGACCTTCCGATAACCGGCCTGCTCATCACCGACGTTCGTCTGGCGGAAGGCACGCGCGTCGACGTCTCAATCGCCGCCGGCCGCATCGCCGCGCTCGGTCCCGACCTGCCGCGCCAGCCGGACGTGACCGTCGAGGACGGCACCGGGGCATTGCTGCTGCCGGGTTTTGTCGAAGGACATACGCACCTGGATAAAACCAACTGGGGCTTGCCGTGGTATCGCAACGAGGTCGGCCCGAAGCTCACCGACCGCATCGAAAACGAACGGCGCTGGCGAGCGCAAAGCGGACATGACGCGGGACAGCAATCGCTCGCGCTCGCCCGCGCGTTCATGCAGGCGGGCACGACGCGCCTGCGCACGCACGTCGATATCGACACCGATGCTGGGTTGCGTCATCTGGAAGGCGTGCTTGCCACGCGCGAAACGCTCGGCGACGTGCTCGACATGCAGATCGTGGCGTTTCCGCAATCGGGTGTGCTTGGCCGGCCAGGCACCGAAGCGCTGCTCGGCGAGGCCTTGAGTGCAGGCGCCGATGTGCTCGGCGCGCTCGACCCCGCGCTGATCGACGGCGACCCGGTGGCATCGCTCGATCTGACCTTCGATCTCGCGCAACGGCATGCGAAGCCGATCGACATCCATCTGCACGAGCCGGGCGAAATCGGCGCGTTCACGCTCGGTCTGCTGCTCGACCGGGTTGCGGCGCTCGGCATGCAAGGGCAAGTGGTGGTCAGTCATGCGTTCTGTCTCGGTGCATTACCCGAGCGCGAACGCGACGCCTTGCTCGAACGGCTGGCCGATCTGCGCGTTGCGTTGCTCACCACCGCGCCGCCATCGACAACCGTGCCGCCGCTCAAGGCCTGCCTCGAAAAAGGCGTGACATTGTTCGGCGGCAACGACGGTGTGCGCGACACATGGACGCCATACGGCTCGCCCGACATGCTCGAACGCGCAATGCTGATCGCAATGCGCTACGGCCTGCGCCGCGACGACGACCTCGCCATCGCATTCGACTGCGTGAGCACCACCGCCGCGCAGGCCTGCGGATTCGCCGACTATGGCTTGCACGTGGGCGCGCGCGCCGACCTCGTGCTGGTGGATGCGGACACGGTCGCGCATGCGCTCGTCGCCCGGCCGCCGAGAAAGCTCGTGGTGTCGCACGGCCGCATCGTCGCGCGCAGCGGGGCACACGCAAGCCACTAAAAATGCGCGTGGCAATGGCCGGCTTCAATTTACACGGCGGCGTACACACCGGCCATCGTCGTGAACCCGTCAAGACGTTTGAGCCGCCTGCTCCAGCGTCTGAATGCCGGATAGTCGATCGATTCGATCTCCGCTTCATCGAGCAGCGCCACCGGCACGAAGCACGCAATGTCGGCGATGGTCGGCCTTGAAGTCGCGCACACGAACGGTGTGGCCGCGGCTTCATTGAACCATAAGGTTTCATCCAGCACGCGCAGCAAGGTTCTGGATTCGTTCGTTCCGATGTCCGGCAGGCGGCGAGGCGCGGACTGCGCATGCAACACGGCGTCGCGCAGCGGAAAAACCATAGCGCTCAACTGCGCGGCAAATCCGAGCCAGTTCTGAATCCGCGCGAGTTGCAGCGGGTCATCGAGCGGCAACCAGTGGGCTTGCCCGCTGGCGGCATCGCCATAACGCCGCGCGAGATACACGAGAATCGCGTGCGCATCGTGCAGCAACGCGCCGTCCGCTTCGAGCACCGGGAGGCGACCCAGCGGACTCATCGCGAGAAATTCCTGAGTACGATTCTGCCGCGACGGATAGAGCTCGATGCGCTCTCTCCGATACGGCACACCGAGCAGGCCGAGCATCAGGCGGACCTTGTAGCTGTCGCCGCACAGCTCGTCGTCGTAGAGTTTGAGCATGGCGGCCTCAGAGATCGAGCGTCAGCGTGCTGGATACCGCGCGCGATACGCACACCATCATGCAATCACCGGCAGCCTTCTCCGGCGGCGTCAGAAAATCGTCGAGGTGCAACGGCGTGCCTTGCAGCACGCGCGTCCGGCAGGTGCCGCACACGCCCTGCTCGCATGAACTCGGCACCTCGACGCCGTGCGCGCGCAGCGCATGCAACACGGTGACATCGGCAGCGACGTTCACTGTCTGTCCGCTGCGGGACAGATGAACAGTAAAGGCGAGATTGGCCTCGTGATGTTCGCCGGAATACACCGCAGTTCCCGAGCCGGACGACAGCACGGAAACCGGTTTCGATACCGACTGTTGCAAGACAGCCGGTTGCCCAGGTGTCGATCTCACGAGACTCCGCGCGTCTGGTTGCGGCATGTCTGCAATGTCATGGCGATTTACGCGTTCCTGATATGCGGACTGCTGCTCCAACGCGTCGCGCAACGCGTTCAACCGTTGCTGATGATGCCGCAGCACCGCAAGACGCTGGTTCGCGGCAAACGGTCCGAGCGCGATGCCGTGCAGATAGGTCCGCCCTTCGCGCGCGGGCTGCACGAGAAATACCACGCGATGCGCGGCTTCGTCGAGTTGCTCGATCATCACGGCGTGAGGCGCGACCTCGAACGCGACGCAGTCCGATGTTTGCCATGCGTCGAAGCCCGTGTAGTCGAAGCGGTAGTCGGCCAGCGCATGCTGCACGGTGTCGCTCGCGGCATCGATCGCGACGGCGCGTAAACGGACCGGTTGCGCAGGCGCGGCACCAGGCGAAGCCTCGTTCTCCAGTTCCTCGATGGGCGTGAACGGGGGCAATTCGCCGGGCAACGTCAGACACGTCCACACGAATCCATACCGTACCTGCACCGGCCACGTCTGCACCGCCACGGCCGGCGGCGGCGCTTGCGGATGCGCCGGCACGAAGCGGCACGCGCCGCTCCCCGTGCCGAACTGCCAGCCGTGATACTGACACTGCAACGCGTCGCCGCGATGATGTCCGAGCGAGAGCCGCACGCCGCGATGCGGGCAGCGGTTTTCCCACACGTTGACGGCGCCGCCTTCGGCTCGCCACACCACGAGTTCGTGACCTGCCAGCTCGGTGTGATAGATAGCGCGCTCGTCGAGTTCGTCGACGCCGCACAAGGCAAACCATGCCGACTCGACGACATGATGCTTATCGGCCATGAGTCGTCCCGTAGGTCACCTGTTGAGCCGACAACCAACGCCGGTACGCCACCGACATCGCGTCGGCCCGCACCGGGTGCTCGTCGCCCGTGCCGAGCGGCAAACGCTTCGGCACCTGATTGACCAGAATCTTGATGTCCTGTGCGAAGATGGTCTGCTGAAAACCGCGCAGTTCGTCGTCGCTGCTGGTGTCGTCGAGATAGCTCATCACCGTGTGCGCCACGCACCAGTCTTCGTCGAGCGGTTGCACGAAGAGCGCGATCACGTCGAAGCGCTCGGGCTGCGGCGGACACGTCTTGTACAGAATCGCGCTATACGGCCGCGCGACGCGGTACATGTAATGCACGTCGAGCGCCGTGCCGGCGGTCATGGCCGCGCGCGGCTGATAGAAGCGGCAGTCGTGCGCGTACAGTTCGCCATTCTGTTCGTCGCGCTCGATCCGGTACGGCGCGACTTCCGTATAGGGTTCGACGCCGAGATAGCCGGTATGCACGAACGGGAAATGGCCCATGTCGAGGAAGTTTTCGACCGCTCGCAAACCGCTCACATGCACGCGAAATGCGCCCGCATGCAGCAGACGGCGATCGGCTTCGTCGGCTTCGGGAATCGCGAGAATGTCGCGCTGCGGCTCTCCGAGGCAGACCCACAGCACGCCATATCGCGCCTGCACGCGGCATGGCGCATGATTGTCGTGGCGCCACACGCTATAGCGCGCTGACGGTTGTGCGCCGGCAACGTTCGCCGCGCGGATGCCGAGGTCGATACCGAGCAGGCGCGTGTTGCTGGTGGCATCGGAATCACCGAGCGCACCGAGCGCGGCCACCGGATGCCAATCGTTCCAGATGACCGCGTCGCGAGCGGCGCAGTCTGCCGTATCCGTCGTATCTGGCATCGTATCTGGCGTCGTGTCTGATGTACTCGCCGTACTCATCGTGGCCCGCTCCGTCATTGCGCAATACTGCCCTGGACTCCGTCGACGAACCAGTTTATCCGGTTCGTGTCGTCCGCGGATAGCGCGGCACCCGCGGCCACGCGCAGCTTGCCGCTCTGATCCTTCAACGGCCCGGCAAACGGATCGAGGCGGCCCGCGACCAGCGCAGCGCGTTTCTCGGCCAGCGCGCGCTGCGCATCCGCGGGCACGACCGACGTATTCAGGTTCACCAGATCCGTGATGCCTTCTTTCACGCCCCAGTACACCGGCTTGTTGGTCCACGTGCCGCGCCGCACTTCGTCGATCGCTTTGGTGTAGTAGATGCCCCAGTCATAGGCCACCGATCCGAGATGCGCATGCGGCCCCCAGCGGCTCATATCCGAATCCCAGCCGAACGCATAAACCTTATGCTGCTCGGCCACGGCCATCGTCGCGGTGGAATCGGTGTTCTGCATCAGCACGTCGGCGCCGAGTCCGACCAGCGTCTCGGCCGCCTGCCGTTCCTTGCCCGGATCGAACCAGCTGCTCACCCATACCACCTTCACGACCGTTTGCGGCGCCACCGAACGCGCACCGAGCGCGAACGCGTCGATATTGCGGACCACTTCGGGAATCGGCACCGAGCCGACAAAGCCGAGCACATGCGATTTCGACACATAGCCGGCGACGACGCCCGCCAGATACGCGGACTCGTACACCTTGCCGTTGAAATTGCCGAGATTGGGCGCGCTCTTGTAGCCGGAGCAATGCAGAAACACGGTGTCCGGGTAATCGCGCGCAACGCGCATCATCGAATCCATGTAGCCGAACGACGTGCCGATCACCACCTTGTCGCCCTTCGCCGCCCGGTCGCGAAACACGCGCGCGGCATCGGCATTCTCCGGCACGTTTTCGACGCGCGTCACCTTGACCTGCGAACCGAACTGTTTCTCCGCGGCGCCGATGCCGAGATCGTGTGCGTGCGTCCAGCCCGCGTCGCCCGGATTGCCCAGGTAGACGATCGAAACGTCCAGTGGCGCGTCGCCGGCGGCGGCGCGAGCGGGCATGCCGGACGTTGCGAGCACAACGAGCGACACCGCGGCCAGCGCGTGACTCGCGAACCGAGCGACACGCGCAGCAGATTTGAAGCGCGCCGAAAACAGGCGGCCGAAGCAGGAAAATCGGATCATGGCGAGGTTCCGGTAGTGAGCGAATGGAAAAGGGAAGATGCGCTGGACTCGGCGGAATCGATGCCGATGCTCGCGAGCGTTTCGCAGACCAGCGTTGCGAGTTCGGCGGGACGCGCCAGTTGCGGGACATGACCGCAATCGATCGAGCGCACGATCGCGCCGGGCACGAGCGCCTGCATCCTGCGTTGCAGCGGCAACAGCACCGAGCGATCGCGCAGCGCCTCGACATAGATGCGCGGCACGCGGCCAAAACGCTCCGCACTCAACGTGGTGACAACCGTACGGCCACTCTCCTGCTGCGGCGTGAGCTTCGCGGCGGCGCGCCGTGCGGCATCGGGCGGACAATCGTGCAGGAAGATGTCGAGCGCGGCATCCACGGGCACGACCGTGGCCGAACCGTCTTCGCTCCACTGCAGATACGGCGCGATACCGCTCGCGTCAGGCACGTCGGCGACGCTGGCATCCACCAGCTCCGCGTAGCCCATGCCGGCCGGCAGCATCATGCCGGCCACGTAGACGAGGCAGGCGATACGCTCGGGCAATGCCTCGGCCAGTTGCGAAGCCGGCGCGCCCGCGCCGCTGTGCGCAACCACGACCACCGGGCCTTCGAAGGCGGCGAGCGCCTGCGTCAACGCGTCGACATAGGTTTGCAGCGAGACCACGAGGCCAGCGTCGCGTGACGGATGCGCGCCGTTGCCGGGCAGATCGACCGCCCTCGCCGTCCAGCCGCGCGCGGCCAGTTCCGGCAGCCAGGCGTCCCATGCCCAGCTGCCCTGCCACGCGCCGTGAATCAGCAGCATGCCCGCTGCGTGCGTACGGGCCGGCGTCATCCGTAGGTTCTCCGGTAGCACGCTTCCAGATGATCCGCGACGGTGATCGGCGGATACTTCGGCGCCTCGCCCTCGTCCGTGCAACCCGGCAGGCAGGTGACCATGTAGTCGGGGCGTCCGGTGAAGAAGAACGGCATCGAATAGCGCTCGCGACCCGATGCGTTGACCACGCGATGCAGCGTCGAGCGATAACGGTCGTTGGTCCAGCGCGCGATCAGATCGCCGAGATTGACGACGAAGGTGCCCGGCAGCGGCGGCACATGAATCCAGCGCCCCTCGCCGTCCTGCACCTGCAAGCCGCCGTTGCCGTCCTGCCAGAGCAGCGTCAGGCAGCCGAAATCGGTATGCGCGCCGCAGCCTTTCTGATCGGGCAAGGCCTGCGCGGGTTGCGGCGGATAGTGCAGCAGACGCAGCGTTCCCATTGCGTCGTCGCAGAACGGCTCGAAATAATCCTCCGGCAAACCGAGCGACAGCGCGAGACCGCGTGTGAGGCGCGTGGACAGATCGAACATCGCGGCGAAATACGCTTCCATTGCCGGACGAAAACCGGGCGACTGCGGCGGCCACTGGTTCGGCCCGCAATTGAACGCACGCGCCACCACGCGCGGATGATCGGGCGGCAATTCGTTGCCGATATAAAAGCCCTCTTTCAGATCGGGCGGCGTCCCTGCTTCCAGCACCTGGCCGCACAACGGCTCGTAGCCGCGATTGCAGAACGACTGCGCCTTGTCCACGAGACGCTTGTCGGCGTCGTCCAGCGAGAAGAAACGCTCGGCTTCGGCACGGGCCGCGTCGATCAGCTCAGGCGCGACGCCGTGACTGGCAATGTAGAAAAAGCCCGTGTCGATACAGGCGGCATGCAACGCCGCGCCGACCGCCACGCGTTGCCGCGGATCCTCGCTCGCGAGCCCGGCCACGTCGACCACAGGCAAACTGGTATGCGGCACCGCTCGAGCTGACAGCACTTCGGACATCTCTGGCTCCTTTGAACACGTCTTTGAACCCGTTGCCGACGAGTCTAGAGCGTGGCAGGCGTACAAAAAAGCGCAGAAAAAAGTGCATGCTGATGCCGTTTCGGCATCATTGCCGGTTGCCGGTTGCCGGTTGCCGGTTGCCGGTTGCCGGTTGCCGGTTGCCGGTTGCCGGTTGCCGGTTGCCGGATCAGACGGCCGGCTCGTCGTCCTCGCGCTCGGCGATGGCTTCGGTGAGCAGGCGCACGAACGCGTCCAGCGCGGGCGTCAAGGTCCGGCCGGCGCGCGCGTAGGCGCCCAACTCGGAAACCAGCGGGCGCGGTGTGCGCAACGGTATGTGCACCAGTGTGCCGTCGGCAAGATCACGTTCCAGCCCGAGGCGCGTCTGAAACCCCACCCCGCGCCCGCGTGCCGCCATACGCCGCATCAGCTCGATCGAATCGCTTTCGAGCACGGTTTGAAGCGGCTTGGCGTAGTGGCGAATTAACGGTTCGAGCAGGCCGCTGATCGACAGTTGCGCGTTGCCGAGAATCAGCGGGTAACGCGCGCATTGAGCGAAGGTCACCGTGGACTCGCCCGCGAGCGGATGCGTGGCGGCAACGATTGCGCCCAACTGGAAGCGTCCCACCGCGAGTTGCTGCAAGTCGCCGGTGCGCGGCAGCGAGAACGCGAGGCCGAGGTCTGCGTCGCCGTCGAGAATCGCGCGGGCAATCGTGGCCGAGCCTGCCGTATGCACCTGAAAACGGATTGCCGGGTAGCGCGTCAACATGCGTTCAACCAGGTCGGGCAGAAAACTCGAATTGAGTCCCTCTACCGTGACGATACCGATCTCGCCGCGACGGATTCCGCGCAGCGCATCCATTTCGCTTTCGAAGCGGCGCGCATCCTGCAGCACGGTAATCACATGGCGAGCGAACACTTCGCCGGCGGCGGTCAGCGCGAGCCCGGAGGCGAGGCGCTCGAAGAGCGGCGTGCCGACTTCGGCTTCGAGCTTCAGCAATTGCCGGTTGACCGCCGACGAAGCCACATGCAATTGCCGCGCGGCTTCACGAATCGAGCCGCAGCGGCGAATCGCATCGAAATAGCGCAGGGACCGTGCGTGAATGTGCCAGGCGAGCGTGTCGGCGGGGGCGGGTTTCGGCATGTCGGAGGGTGAGGTGGCGTCGAAATCGAAAGCCACCACCTTACCCCATCAAAAACGCTCATTCCGCCAATCCCACTGCCATGTAGAGATAGATGCTACATCTGCGCACTTGCATCGTGCTGCAATGTATCCGGCCGCGTCATGCCTCTCATCATTTTCGCCGGTTAATCGTTAGCAACTGGAGTTCAGGAAAAAATGACGACATCATCAGTGGGCAACTCGACGTTCGCGGTTCCGGATGGTACGGCTTCAATCGTTCCAGCGCCCTCGGACACAGTATCGAACAATCACGAAGTGCCGGGCCGTCCACGAGCCCCTTCTCCAACTACTCATGCAAAAGCCGCCGCCGCATTCTCGCATCAGACTTTCCGCGAAGGGCTTGGGGCACCGGCCTCTTTGCCGGACAAGGCGGCGCCGGGCATTCGTACCCTGGATCGTCTATCGCGTTCGACTCTTCCTGTAAAGGCCGATTCCGCGCATGCACTCGCCGCATCGGGACTGAACGTCAGCGGCTCCAGCCTCCCGTTTGCAAACAGAGGCGCGAGAGCGTTACAGGCTGGGTCCACTGGCCAGGCCACGCCAACCTCCGGCACACTGCCAGGCGCGAGCATCGAAGAGTTCGACCGGCTGAACAAGAACTACGACACCCAGGAGGGCTACCTCCCCCGCAATAGCGAGGCCAACGCCGCGATTGCACAAAAAATCGAAGATGGCCTCCAGCAGGAAATGACCGGCTATCCCCCTCAGGTGATCCAGTTCCAGCAACGACAAACGCATCTGCAAGGCATGCTCGCCGAACTGCCCGACAGTGAGCGGCAGTTTTACGGCGGTGTGATTGCGACATTAAGCGCGGCTTTTCAGTTGGAAACCAGCAACGACAAACGCTACGCGATCGAACAGAAATTGACCGGACTGGAGAACGCCGTTCGTGACGAAGCGAACCGCGTGCGCAACGATCCTGTCGACCGTGTATTGAGCCAGTTCAACCCGCCTATGGGAGTGGCCTATCTGAACAAGGAAGATCGGGAAAGCGTCGACCGCCTCGATAAATTGCGCGACGACTTCTTCGACGCAGAGAATGCCGACGAACGGGAAGAGATATTCCAGGAGGCCAGTGGACTCAAGGGGATATTGCAGGAACGAATCGCTGCCGAAGTCGACAAACGCCAGAGGGTGAAAAACGCCCAGTGGAAAGAAGCCAATGGTGAGGTCGATCGCATCCTCGATGAAGCGCAGAAGCAGACCGACCCGGCAAAACGCTACGAACTGCTGGGCCGTCAACTCTTTCAGACCACCCCTGGACAGGACGAGTTGAAGGACAAGGTCGTTCTGGCCTTCACCCAGCGCATGCATGAATCGCGCGAACTGCGCGACAAGCTCGACACCTGGCATGATCAGGTCAGCGGCCCGCTCAATGCTCACTCCGTGGGCGCTGCCAAAAGATATACGGACATTCTCAAGGATCTTCCGCCGGTTAGCGGCGACTACGTGCGCGATCTCAGCGACCGCTACACCGCAGTCCTTAAGGACGCCAGCTACAAGGACTACTCCATCACGCCGGCCGCTCGTGCGGAAAAACTCGCCGGACAGGTGCTGGAAGGCATCGACCGCGTGCTTCTGGGTCTGACGCCTTTGGCTCCGCTCGCCGACCTCCTGCCTTCCGCACTACCGGACAATGTCCGCATGGGTCTCGATTATGGCTCGGCGTTTCTAGGCATTCTGGGTGGAGAAGTCCTGGGTGCTGCCAAAGAGATCAGTCTTGCAGGCAATGCCATTTCCGGGGCGGCCAGAGACGCCGAAGCTGCCAGCATGGCCGGCAAAGGCGGCAGCACATCGGCCCGAGACTTCGTTCAGGCTGCGGGGCAAGGCGTCGTCAAAGCGGGCGAGGCGGAGTCCACCTTGAACCCCGAAACACGCGCCACCGAGCGAGCACTCGCGGAAAAGACACTCGCCGAAACGGGCCCCGCGGTCGATTTCACCAGCCAGCTCGCGCATCAAAGCGTGGCCAGCGACCTGTATGGGTCGCTTGAGACCTATGCCGATCCGGACGTTTCGATCAAAGATCTGCGGCCGGCAGACAAGTCGGGCATCCGCCTCGATGCCAAAGGCGACAGGTATATAGAACTGCGCGGCAAGGCTTATCACGTTCGTTACGACAAAGACTACGAAAGCTGGCGAGTGTTCAAAAAAGGCATCGATCTGAAACCCCAGTATTCCGTCCGTCTGAATGACTTGACCCAAAAGTGGGAACTCAATACTGATACACCCGCGGCTGGCGGAATGTCGAAAATCGACGACAAAGTGCGGAGCCAAATTATCCGGCTTCTGAATGAGGGAGAACTGACGAGGGGCGGGATAGCCAGGAAATTGGGCATCAGTCCTACGCCGGTAGCAAAAGTCGCGAGAGAGGAAAATATCGCGTTGTTGGCGGCTGATTCTCTGCGCAGATTGCCACTCACGCCAGCGACGCGGCAGGAAGTTATCGATCTGTTAAAGCAGGGGCAACTGTCGCGTACGCAGATTGCCAAGCAATTCGACATAGCGCGTAGCACGGTGAACAAGATCGCCAAGGACAACCAGATCCCTCCCAAGGGTAGCTACCGCTCGTCAGTCAGTCGGGATATCCGGCAGGAGGCGGTCGTGTTGTTAAAGAAGGGGGAGCTGTCCTGCTCACAAATAGGAAAGCAACTTGGCATAGCTACTGCGACAGTGCTCAATATCGCCAGGAAAGACAACATCCCTATTTCGGCCGCCGCTTCGCTTCGCGCGCTAAAAATCACGCCGGGAACGCGCCAGGAAATCATCAGACTGCTAGAGGACGGTGCCATGACACAACGCGCGATAGCCAATCAGGTCGGCGTAGCCACAGAAACCGTGCGTAACATCGCCGCGCGGGAAGGCATACGTGCGCCCGTACCCAGAAACCTCACGCCCGGCCAGATAGATCAGGTATTTGCCTTGAAAGACCAAGGGAAACCGACTCGCGAAATCGCCAGCATAGTCAAACTCTCTGAGAGGAAAGTTCGGGACATTTTCGCAAACTACAACGCCAATACCTACAAAAGGTCGTGGTGGAATACGACGCCGGAAAATCGGACCTCGGCTATTCAGCAGCTGGATGCAGGCACTTCCCCTAAAGACGTTGCCAGGAATCTGGATCTCCCGCTGGAAACCGTGCGGGGGATTGCCAATCAGCACCGCATGGCGAGAGACTCATTGGCCGGCGAGCTGCTGGCCGAAGGAAAATCAGCCGACGAGGTAGCTCGCTCGCTAGGCATGTCTTCCAGCTACACGAAAGGTCTGGCCCGACGTATCCCGGAAGGCAGCCACGACATCCGCTTCACCGCCAAAGATCGGGAGGCGGCCATGGATATGTTCGAGAAGGGTTACACCCGAGAGGACGTCGCCACGAAACTCGGTATCTCGCCGTGGAAATCCCGTAGTCTTGCTAACGAATTCCGCAAGAAAACCATGGATTCCTTGACGCCGCAACAACTTGACGACATCCTTCGGGCGCTTGACAGTTGGAATTACAGCTTCACCACCGGCGATCTGGCTCAAGCGACTCATTTGCCGGAGAATACGATAACGGTCGTCGAGCAGGAATATGCGGGCGGCTTCTTTATTTCGCGCCCGCGATCTCCCCAAGCTGGGCCCTCCCGGGCCGATTTGCCCTCGCCAACTCATCATCAGGAATGGGTTCCGCCGCTTTCGGAAGACGAGGAAATTCAGGCCATGCGTGCGATGGATGAAGGCCTCAGTCTGAAGGACGCCGCCGCTCGGATCAATCAGCCTTATGCGGCCATTGCGCGACTGTATGAAGAGGATTTACCGCTTGTCGCACCGAGGGACGATCTCATCGAGGCTCCGCCGACGGAACATCCGCAACCGGCAACGACCGCGTTCAGCGAAGAGGACAAGGTCGAAATCCGAAATCTTGCACAACGCGATGGTCTGAGCGCATCATTCATCGCCAACCTGTTCAATGCGCCGCTGGAGGACATTCAACGGGTCTTGAGCGCGCATTCCTGAGCTCCTGTACAAAACGGGGAAAGCGCGTGCCGGATAGTTCAGCCCCATGCCCTCATGGCCGCTCGCCGCGCGCCAACCTCGCCTCGATGTCGTAGACCACCGGCATCAGATCCGCGACGCTGTCGATCACATAATGCGCGCCCGCCGCCTGGAGCTTCTGGATCGCGGCGTTGCGACGCCATGCGAATTCATCCGGCGCTAAAGCCTTGACGTCGTATTCGGCCATGCCGAACGCATTGCCGCTCACCGCGACTCCGACCGTCCACGTGCCGCCATTGATTCCCTCTTCAATGCCGACCTCGGTGTCGTCGACCTTGATCGCTTCCTTCGCGCGCCAGACGCCCAACTCCGGCAATGTCCTGTAGATCATGTACGGCGACGGCCGCCCTTCCGGCGTATCGCCGGTGCACACGATACTGTCCGGTGAAAACCCCTGCGCCGCCGCGCCCGGCACGATCTCGGCCATGATCTCGCGCGTATAGCCGGTGGTCGTGCCGATCCGGATATCGTCGCCGCGCAGCGCGCTCGCCACCTCGGCCACGCCTGGAATCACCGAGCTATAGCTCGCCGCGACCGCGATGTTCTTCGGCACGAACACGTCGTACACGGCGTCGATATCCGCTTCATCGGGCGTGTGCCCGTACTTGTCGGCCCATGCCTGCGCGACGCGGGGCAGCGCCATCAGCGCCGCGATATGCGGGCGCTTGGCCATGCCCATCGGGCCGCGTGCTTCGTCGATCGTGATGGGCACGCCGAACTGCCCGAATGTCTCCACAAAGGCGCCCATCGGCGCCAACGAACCGTAATCGACCACGGTGCCGGCCCAATCGAAAATCACCGCTTTCACGTGTTTCATTGACTTCTATCCTTCGGAGGTTCCAAAGCTCGCGCAGCGTGCCGCGCGTTTTTCATGACGTGCTGTCCGCGTGACCGCTACCCGGCCCACGCACCGCACGGCCAGACACGGTTCTTCAGGCCGCCTCGGCCAACGTCTTGCGCTCTTCGAGCGCCGCGGCGGGCGGCGCGGCATGCGCGACGTTCATCGTGCGCAGCGAGCTGGCGCACGCCTCCACCACGCGGCGCATCACGTGCTCGTCCACCTGCCCGATGCAGCCGATACGGAAGCTGTCCACCACCGTCAACTTGCCTGGATAGATGATGAAGCCCTGCTGCTTCATCAATTCATAGAAGGTTTCGAACCTGAACGATGGATGCGCGGGCGCAAAAAAAGTCACGATGATCGGCGAGCGCCAGCGTGCATTCAGCAACGGCTCGAAGCCGAGTTCGCGCATGCCGGCCACGAGCACGTCGCGATTGTTCGCGTAACGCGCGAGGCGCCCGGCCTGTCCGCCTTCGAGCTTATGCAGACGCAGCGCTTCGATAAACGCGGCCACCGTATGCGTGGGCGGCGTGAAGCGCCACTGGCCGGTGCGATTCATCACGTCCCATTGATCGTAGACGTCGAGCGCGAGCGAGTGACTGCGGCCCTTCGCTTCCTGCAACGCACGCTTGCGCGCGATCACGAAGCCGAAACCGGGCACACCCTCGATACATTTATTCGCCGACGACACGAAAGCCTCGCAGGCAATCTCACGCACGTCGAGCGGCACCGCACCGAAGGCGCTCATCGAATCGATCAGCAGCTTGCGGCCTTTCTTCGCGGTGGCGGCGGCGATCTCTTCGAGCGGATTGAGAATGCCCGAACTGGTTTCGCAATGCACGGCGACCACATGCGTAATGCGCGAATCGGCGTCCAGCATGCGTTCTATTTCAGCACCGCGCGGCGGCAAATAATCGCCCTTGTCCAGCACCGTGCAGGCGCGGCCGAGATAGCCGAGCGTGGTCGCGATGCGCTTGCCGTATGCTCCGTTGGCGAGCACGAGCGCGCGAGCGTCGCGCGGAATCAGGCTGCCTAGCATTGCTTCGACGCAATAGCTGCCGCTGCCTTGCAGCGGCACGCAGTCGTATTCGCCCGCCGTGTCGCCGGCGATTTCCAGCAGACTGCTGCGCAGCAGCGCGGTCATCGCGCGAAAATCGCCGTCCCACGAGCCCCAGTCGCGCAGCATCGCCTCTTTGGTCGAGAGTGCCGTGGTGAGCGGTCCAGGCGTCAGCAGATACGGCTCGCCCCCAGGCGGCTTCGCGCACGTGAGCACGGCGGATCCTGCGGCGCTCACGGCTCGGGAACGGTCGGTCACGCTGTCCATGTTCGGCATCTCCGGCATTGCTGTTTCGGTGGCTCATTTTGGTAACTCACACAGTACAGAAACGCGTTACATCGGTAAAATCGATATAATCGATAGAGGTATCGCAATAACTTATACCTCAGTGAGGCACACGTGCAATACGCGCAATTGCGAGCGTTTCATGCGGTCGCGGAACATGGCGGGTTTTCCAAGGCGGCGCAGGCGCTTTCGCTCACCCAGCCGGCCGTGTCGGATCACGTGCGGCGGCTGGAACAGGATTACGGCGTCAAACTGTTCGAGCGCGGGCCGCGCGGCGTCGAGACCACGGAACTCGGTCTGCGTCTTTTCAGCGTGACGCGGCAGATGCTCAGTTGCGAGCGCGACGCGCGGCAACTGCTCGAATCGGCGGGCGGCCTCGAATCCGGCTCGCTCTCGCTGGTGGCGGACGCGCCCGATCTGGCGGTCGCGCTGATCGGCGCGTTTCGCAAGCTGCACCCCGGGATCGTCGTGACGCTGTCCATCGCCAACGCCGCGGATTGCATGCAGCGCGTGCTATCGAGCGCCGTGGACGCGGCCATTACCGCCGCGCCGCAAGTGCATAGCCGGCTGGAAGCGCGCGTGTTGCGGCGCGATCCGCTGGTGGCAATGGTGCCGGCGAGCTACCCGGTGGCGAAGAAACGCAAGCTGAGCTACGCGGAACTGGTACAGCAGCCGATGATTTTCCGCGAGGCGCAATCCGTCACGCAGCAGTTGCTCGAGATCGAACTGGTGCGTGAATCGCTGCAAGTGGAACCGGTGATGTACGTGGACGGCCGCGAGGCGCTCGAAGAAGCGGTCGCGCAAGGCATGGGCGTGGGGGTGATTGCACGCGCCGAATTCAACGAATCGCGGCGGATCAGAATGATTCCGTTGCAGGACTGTCGGGTGCAGATGATCGAATCGCTGACGCGGCTCGCCGAGCGGCCCGGATCGAATCTGCTGGACGCGTTGTTTGCGGTGGAGTTGACGAAGCCGGCGCCGGCCACCTCCGCTCGATAAAACGGACAGCCGCCCGCCGGGCGCAGCCTGCGGGCGGCTTTCTTCATGCCGCGCGAGATGGCGTGACGCTATCCGCCCGCGCCACCTGCTTTCGCGTCGCGCTGCTTAACGCGAGCCGCCGCTCGCAATCAGGCTTTCTCCGGTCAGCCAGCGCGCGTCGTCGGAAGCGAGGAAGGTGACGACATCGGCGATATCGTCCGGCTGGCCGATGCGGCCGAGCGGCGTCGTGCTGACCGCCCACGTTTCGAAATCGGAACCGAGAATGCCTGCGGTATGGGTGCCTTCCGTCGCAACCATGCCCGGATTCACGGAGTTGACGCGGATCTTGCGCGGGCCGAGTTCGCGTGCGAGCACACCGGTAATGCCGTCCACCGCGCCTTTGGTCGCGGTATAAACCGCGCTGCCCGGCGGCGTGATGCGGCTCACCACCGAGCTGATGTTGACGATGCTCGCGCCTTCACCCAAATGCTTGACCGCGGCCTGCGTGGTCAGCAGCAGACCCAGCACATTCACGTTGAAGTGCTTATGGAAATGCTCTTCGGTGATTTCTTCGATCGGCGCGAATTCATACACGCCCGAGTTGTTGACGAGAATGTCGAGGCGGCCATACGTTTCCACCGCGGCATCGATAATGCCTTGTGCGTCCGCTGCTTTGGACACGTCGCCTGCCACGGCCACCGCCTTGCCGCCCGCGGCAGTAATCGCCGCGACCACGCTCTCCGCACCCGTCTTGCTCGACGAATAGTTCACCACCACGGAGGCACCCTGGGCCGCCAATGCCTTGGCGATAGCCGCACCGATACCTTTCGACGCGCCGGTTACCACCGCAACTTTACCTGTGAGCTTGCTCATGATCGATTCCTTTAAATGGGATTTGCGCCGGTGCTGTCGCGAAGATTCGCGGGCTGCATTGGAAATCCAGTGGCGCTGTCACTGGTGACAATGTAGGCAGGTTGAGCAGGCGGATAAAGCGGCTGGAGGCGAACAGATACGTCGGTTGAGCCGAACAATCGGTGGATGCGTGCTACGAATGGCTGAAAGGCTTGCTGCGGGAAGCGGTGTCATCCGCCGGATCGAATGGATGGATCGCTAGCAAGCGGGCGCATAAGCTCGCACAGAGCGCATACTGGCCTGCGCTGTCAGGCGAGGCGGTTCAGACAATGCATTGGATTCAGTCCCTACGCATCAGCATAATCTGCACGGCCACGCTGGCAAGCACCGCCAGCGCACCGAGCGTATCCAGAATAGTGGACCACACGATCTCGCTCCTTCCATGTTCGCTTTCGTCATTGCCTGATTAAACGAATGCGCGTGTCATGAATTGAATGCCCAGTCCGGGCAGGCAGAAGCCGTGATTGAAGTGATGCCCGCCATTGTCCACCTGAACGCAATGGCGCGACCGCAAGAGGCGCTAGTGCGGCATCTGGCGGAATTCGAAGCTGCGGCTCTCATACTCCGCATTACCCGATTATCAGTCAGACTTATCCGACTTATCATTTTTTATCGATTTGCCTGATTTGGTGCGGTTTCTTATCCTTGACACACAACCGCATGCGACCCGATGCATGCACCGTCCGCTCCCCTTGCCGGCAAGATCATGGAAAGAACCACCTTCAACGTGCGCGTCGACAGCGTCCGCGACGAGGCGCATGGCGTGCGCTCCTTCAGCGTGTCGCGTCTGGACGGCCAACCGTTCGACCACTACGAGGCCGGCGCGCACATCGACGTCACCGGCCCCTCCGGCGTCACGCGGCAATATTCGCTGTGCGGCGACCCGGATCATCGTGAAGCACATGTGTTTGCCGTGAAGCGCGAAGCGACTTCGCGGGGCGGCTCACGTTCGCTGCATGACGATGTCACGGTCGGCAGCGAATTGACCGTCGGTGCGCCGCGCAACCTGTTCCAGCTCGCGCAGCACGCCCGCGAACATATTCTGCTGGCCGCGGGTATCGGTGTGACGCCGCTCCTGAGTATGGCGTACCGTCTGCTCGAGCAGCGGCAGCGTTTCGCGCTGCACTATTTCGCTCGCAGCGCCGAACATGCGGCGTTTTTGCAGCTGCTTTCACGCGCGCCGTTTAGTGACTACGTGACGCTCCACTTCGGCGTTGCGCGCGACCAGCTCGATGCGGTGCTCGGCAGTTGTCTCGCGAATGCGCGCGAGGGCACGCATCTCTATACCTGCGGGCCGGCGCCTTTCATGGAACGTGTGGTGGCGATCGGCGAAACGCGCGTTGCGCCGGAGGCGATCCATCTCGAACGATTCGCGGCTGACCCGGTCTCCGCCACGAGCGCTCAGACCGCCGCGCTCGATACGTTCGACGTGCAGATCGCGAGTAGCGGCGCAACCGTGCGCGTGGACAAGGACACGACGATCGTCGCGGCGCTGGCGTCGATCGGCATTGAAGTGGATACGTCGTGCGGCGAAGGCGTCTGCGGCACCTGTATGGTCGACGTGCTGAGCGGCACACCCGAGCATCGCGACCATTGCCTGAGCAAAGCGGAACGGGCGGGCGGCAAGGTGATCTGCTGCTGCATTTCGCGCGCGGCGTCGCCGGTTCTTGTGCTGGATCTTTGACGCGCCTCGCTTTTTCACCGCCATGCCGGTTTCCACAGCGGCAGCGGCAGCGATCACGTAAGCCAACGAGGTGCCGCAATCGCGGCACCTTCGCGATCGCATGTCCTTACCGGTCGTCGTCGCGAATCGACGACGCATGCCGGCACAACGCGCGCACTTCGACATCCATATACGGAAACAGCGGCAACTGGCTCAGCACGTCGTGCAGATGCGCGGGGCTCTCCACGTCGAATACGCTGATATTCGCATAGCGCCCGGCAATCCGCCACAAGTGTCGCCACACGCCTTCCTGTTGCAGCCTTTGCGACATCGCCTTCTCATCGGCCTTCAGGCGAGCCGCGCGTTCGGCATCCATATCGACCGGCAGATTGACGGTCATTTCAACGTGAAACAGCATGCTTGCTCCTATCCCTGATCGATGACAAAAAAGCCCTGGCGGCCCGGCCGATCTCGCCGCGCAACCAGGGTTGACAGATTCATGCGGTACGTCCAGCCCTTTTCTGCCGAGAATCAGGCTTCAGCGCGCAGGCGCTCCACTTCGGCATCCGGCAGGTTGTCGCGTTCCTTGAACAGCGTGAAGTCGAAATCGATCAGCGCGAAATTGCCGTCCACGCCATACGGTTTTCCTTCGGCACCCTCGGCCTGCTTGACCGCCGGCACGAGTCCGTCGCGCGTGGCGAACGCGAAGTCGTCCCACAGATACGGATCGCCGTCGATGTTGATCTGCGTGGTCAGCTTGCGGAACCCCGGCGCGGAAACGAAAAAGTGAATATGCGCCGGACGATGCCCATGACGGCCGAGCTGATCGAGCAGCAACTGTGTCTGCCCTTGCGGCGGCACGCTATAGCCGACCGGCACGACGCTGCGGAAGCTGTACCTGCCTTCTGTGTCGGTGCGGATCGAGCGGCGCAGATTGAAGGCCGGTTGCGATTTGTCGAAGTACGAGTAGTTGCCGAGATGATTCGCGTGCCACACTTCCACGAGCGCGTGCGCCAAAGGCTTGCCGTCTTCGCCCAGCACGCGGCCGCGCATGATCAGCGTCTGACCCGGATCGGTGCCGTCGTCGAGCCGCGCATGCCCTTCGGAGAGCGGCGCGCCGGCCACGTACAACGGACCTTCGATGGTGCGCGGCGTGCCGCCTTCGATGCCGGCCTTTGCCTCCGCTTCATCCAGACGCAGATCGAGAAAATGCTCGAAGCCCAGCCCCGCGGCCAGCAGGCCGAGCTCGCCGCTCTTGCCCGCGTCGCCGAGATAGTTCAGCGCGGTCCAGAATTCGGCGGGCTGCACGTCGAAGTCTTCGATCGTATAGAACAGATCCTGCACGATCCGGTTGACGATCTGCCTGGTGCGCGGATTGCCTGCGTGGGTGGCGCTGTCGTTGATCTTCTGGAGCAACGCGTCGATAGCTTGCCTGTTCATGGGGTATCTCCTTCGTATGATGTTCTGGATGGCTAACGGATGAGCCTTCAGTTCGTGGTAACGCTGGCGCCTTTGCGCGTATCGCGTCGCAGGCGGTCGATCTTGTCCCAGTCGAGCGTAATGCCAAGACCCGGACCTTGAGGCAGGTGCAGCGCAAAATTCTCGTAGCGCAGCGGTTCGGTGAGAATTTCTTCGGTCAGCAACAACGGGCCGAACAGTTCGGTGCCCCACTTCAATTCGCCGAAGGTGCTGAAAAGTTGCGCCGAAGCCATTGTGCCCACCGCGCCTTCGAGCATGGTGCCGCCATACAGGTCGATATTCGCGGCCGAGGCGATGCCCGCCACTTGCGCCGCGCCCACGAGGCCGCCCGATTGCGCGATCTTCACGGCGAAGACATCGGCGGCACGGGCGCTGGCAATCGCGAATGCATCGGCCGGACCGTGCAGCGCTTCGTCGGCCATGATCGGCACTTGAGCGAGGTCGGTCAGACGCTTGAGGCCGGTGCGGTTTTCCGCGGCAATGGGCTGCTCGATCAGTGCCACGCCCGCGTCGGCGAAACGCCGCGCGGCCCAGATCGTTTCCGATTCGGTCCATGCCTGGTTCACGTCGACCCGCACTTCGCCGCGCCCTTCCAGCGCTTTCCTGATGGCGACGACATGCGCCACGTCGTCTGCCAGCGCGCGCGAGCCGATCTTCAGCTTGAACACCCGATGCCGCTTCGTCTCGTACACCTGCTCGGCTTCATCGATATCGCGCTTCGTGTCGCCGCTCGCGAGCGTCCACGCCACCTCCATGCAATCGCGCACACGGCCGCCGAACAGTTCCGACAGCGGCACGCCGAGGCGCTGTGCCTGCGCATCGAACAGCGCCGTTTCCAGCGCGGATTTCGCAAAGCGGTTGCCCTGAAACAGCTCGCGCAGTTTCGCCATCGCGGCGCCCGGACGCGTTGCGTCCAACCCTTTGAGCAACGGCGCGAAATAGGTGTCGATGTTGACCTTGATACTTTCCGGGCTTTCCTCACCGTAAGCGAGGCCGCCGATGGTGGTGCCCTCGCCCACGCCGACTACCCCGTCGGCGCAACGGATGCGCACCAGCACCAGCGTCTGGCAATTCATCGTTGCGACCGAGAGGCGGTGCGGACGGATCGTCGGTACGTCGACGAGAATCGTCTCCACGCTCTCGATCTTCACGGGTGTTGCTATCATTCGTTGCCCTCCTGAACTGCCTGACCGGGAGCCCCCATATTAGAAACAAACCCGCGAAGCAGTCCAACACCGATTCCGACTACTTCCATACCTTAGAGGTATGCATGGAACTTCGCCAACTCCGCTATTTCATCGCGGTCGCGGAAGAAATGAACATCACGCGGGCCGCCAATCGCCTGCACATGACGCAGCCGCCGCTCAGCCGGCAGATCCAGCAGATCGAAGAAAACGTCGGCCTGCCGCTGTTCGAGCGCGGCTCGCGGCCATTGCGGCTGACCGAAGCCGGCCGCATTTTCTATGCGCAGGCAAAGCGCCTGATCGACGAAGCGGACGAGCTCGGCCCCCTCACGCGGCGCCTCGCGCAACTGGCCGAGCGCGTCGTGATCGGCTTCGTGCCGTCGACGCTCTACGGCGCGCTGCCCGCCGTGATCCGTGCGTTTCGTGAAGCCGCGCCGCATATCGAACTCTCGCTGATCGAAATGTTCACGATCGAGCAGCTCGGGGCGCTCAAGGGCGGCCGCATCGACGTGGGCTTCGGGCGCCTGCGCTTCGACGACGCGCAACTCGCGCGCGAAGTCCTCGTCGAAGAGCGGATGATTGCGGCGCTGCCGCAAGACCATCCGCTGGCGCGCCAGAAGAAGGCGCTGACATTGGCGGCGCTCGCGCAGGAAACCCTGATCGTCTATCCGAGCACGCCGCGGCCGAGCTATGCCGACCAGCAGCTATCGGCCATGCACGATCATGCGCTGGAGCCGAAGGCGATCCATGAAGTGCGGGAATTGCAGACCGCGTTGGGTCTGGTCGCGGCGCAGGTGGGCGTGTGCCTGGTGCCGGAGAGCGTGGAGGGTTTGCGCGCGCACGGCGTGGTGTACCGGCCGATTCCGGCGGCCAACGTTGCTTCGCCGATCATCATGAGCCGCCGTTTGCAGGACGAATCGCCGACCACCACGTTGCTCTGTTCGCTCGCACGTGAGCTGTTCAAACGGGTTTGACGGGATTTAACCGGGCCGCGCAGTCACTTCCCGTCGAAGCGCCGCACGATATCCGCCATCAGGTTGCGCAGCCACACGTTGCCCTCGTCCTGATCGAAATGCTCGTGCCAATGCATCGTCACAGCCGCGATCGGCAGGGTCACGGGCAACTCGTAGATCTGGAAACCGCCTTCGCGATTGAAAATATGCGCAAGACGCCGCGGCAGTGTGGCGAACAGATCGGTGACGGCCAGCACGCTCGGCAAAGCCACGAAATGCGGTAGTTCCAGCGCGATATGACGCCCGACGCCCTGCGCGCGGAATTCGTCGTCGAGCGCGCGGTGGCTATGCTCCACCGAAGTGATCTGCACGTGCGAAGCATCCAGAAACGCCTTCAGGCTCAGCTCCTTCGTGCGCGGCAACCCGCGACGCTTCCTCGTCATGCATACGTAGGTCTCTTCGAACAGCGCCTGATGCCGTGTGCGTGCGGTCAAAGTGGGCAGATTGCCGATGGCGAAATCGAGCCGGCTCGCACGCAATGCGTCTTCGATTTCCTCGACCGGCAACGGCTCGATGCGCAATCTCACGCGCGGCGCCTGCTGGTGCAAAGCCTCGCAAATGGGCGGCAGATAGGCGAGCTCGCCCGCGTCCGAAAGCGATACGCGGAACGTGCGCGTGCTTACCGCCGGGTCGAAATGTTCCGCGTAGCGCAGCGCCTCGCGCACCGTGTCCAGCGCGCGAGCCACGATAGCCGACAGTTCCAGCGCAATCGGCGTGGGCTGCATGCCGGCGCGTGTGCGGATAAAGAGCGGGTCGTCGAATAGCGTGCGCAAACGCCCCAGCGAATAGCTGATGGCGGGCTGCGACAACGCCAGCCGCTCGCCCGCCCGGGTCAGGCTGCGCTCTTCGACAATCGCCTGAAAAACGCGCAGCAGGTTGAGGTCGACTTGATCCAGCGAATTCATCAAGATATCCATGCGATTGATTTTATATTTCATTTTAGATCAATTTGACGTATATCAACGGGTCGGCGAGACTGCCCTTCATCCAACACCCCCACCTGCACAGCCATGAGCGAATCCCCGTATCAGAGCGTCGACGCGAGCGCGTTGTATCAGCGCGCGCAGTCCGATCGCGTGGCCCCGTCGCTGTACTACGACCCGGCCGTTTTCGAAGCGGAACTCGAACGCATTTTCTACAAGACATGGGTCTGGGTCGCGCACGAAAGCGAATTGCCGAATCCGGGCGACTTCCGCACCACCACGATCGGCCGTCAGCCGGTGATCGTGGTGCGCGACAAGACCGGCGCGGTCAACGTCTTGCAGAACCGCTGCCGCCACCGCGGCGCAACCGTCTGCGAACAGCACAAGGGCAACGCGAAAGGCTTCACCTGCCCTTATCACAGCTGGACCTATGGTCTCGACGGCGCGTTGCGCGCGCTGCCGTACGGCGACGGTTACGAAGGCGTGATCGACAAGACCGAGCTGCCGCTCGCCAGTCTGCGCGTGGGCATCTATCAAGGCCTGATTTTCGCGAGCTTCAATCAGGAGATCGAGCCGCTCGAAGCATTCCTCGGCGGCGCGAAACCGTGGATCGACCTGTTCATGAAGCAAGGCGCCGGCTATCCGGTCAAGACCAACGGCGAGCATCGCTTCCGCTTCAACGGCAACTGGAAGATCCAGCTCGAGAACACCACGGATCTGTATCACTTCCCCGTGGTTCACAAGTCGTGGATGAAATCGATCGACGACGAAACCGCCGCCGCGATCACGAGCTTCATGACGAGCGACGAGGCCTTCTGCCGCTCGCTCGGCAACGGCCACAGCCTCGCGGTGCTGATGCCGGAACTCGTCGATCTCGACCACGATGACGGCGCGCCGATCCCCGAGCGCTTCGAAGAACTCGCCGCGTCGCTCGCGAAGGACCACACGCCGGACGAAGTGCGTCGTATCGTGCGCTCGCTGATGGGCGTCGGCTTCAATCTGAATCTGTTTCCGAACCTCGCGCTGTCGATGGCGTTTTTCCGCGTACTACGGCCCATTTCCGCGAACGAAACCGAGATCCGTCACGTCGCCCTCGCAATGGACGGCGGCCCCGAGGAAGCGAACCGCGTACGCCTGCGCATTCACGAACACTTCCAGGGCCCGTTCGGTTTCGGCAGTCCGGACGACGCCGAAGCGTGGGAGCGCGTGCAGCGCGGCTCGCACGCCGGCCCCGATCTGCCGATTCTGGTGAACCGCGGCCTGAATCGCGAGAGCACGGCGCCGAATGGCGAAAAAACCGCCCACGCCACGGACGAAACCGGCATGCGCGAAGCGTACGCGCAATGGCGCACGATGATGGAGCAGGCATGATGGACGACAGGAACACGCTGTTTTCGCAGAAGACTTTCACCGGCGCGATCGAACTCATCTGGCGCGAAGCGGAACTGCTGGACCGCAAGGACTATCGCGAGTGGCTGTCGCTGTGGGATCCCACGGGCTTCTACGTGGTGCCGATCGAGCACGACACCACCGACTTCGCCGCCACGCTGAACTATGCCTACGACGATCAGGACATGCGCGAAAAACGCGTGCAGCGCATGACGTCCGGCTATTCGGTATCGGCCGCCGACGCGGCCCGCACCGTGCGCACCGTGTCGCGTTTCACGCTCACCAGCGAAGCGGGCGACGAAGTCACGGTGAATTCGGCGCAAGTGATCGTCGCCTTCAAGCGCGGCAAGTCGACGCTGTTCGCGGCGGACCTCACGCATCGCATCAGTTTCGCGAGCGGAGAGCCGCGCATCGTGCAGAAAGTGATCCGCCTGATCGATTCGACCGAAGCGTTGAGCGCGATCGGCTTCCTGCTCTGAACCCCAAAAAACCAGCGAGCACGACGATGCCAAACGACACGTTTTCTCCCACAGCCGGATCGCCTCCCGTATCCGCCGCGCCGGCTACCTCGCGGACCTTGCGGCGCATCATCGTCGCCTCCGTCCTCGGCAATGCGCTCGAGTGGTACGATTTTTTTCTGTACGGCACCGCCGCCGCACTGATCTTCGGACCGCTGTTCTTCCCGCTGCACGGCGACCCGCTGCTGGGCACCCTCGCCGCGTTCGCCGGCTTCGCGATCGGCTTTCTGGCGCGGCCGCTGGGCGGCATCGTGTTCGGCCATATCGGCGACCGCCACGGCCGCAAAGGCGCGCTCGTCGTCACGCTGATGATGATGGGCGTGGCGACCTTCGGCATCGGCCTGCTGCCCACGTTCTCGCAGATCGGCTTTCTCGCGCCCACGGCGCTCGTGTGTCTGCGCGTCGTGCAGGGCATCGCGTCGGGCGGCGAATGGGGCGGCGGCGTACTGCTGATCAGCGAAAGCGCCCCGGCCAACCGGCGCGGCTACTACGCGGCGTTCAGTCAGTTGGGCGTGGCGGGCGGCTTCGTGTTGTCGGCGGCCGCGTTCTATCTTGTGCAGCGCTTGCCGCTCGAAAGCTTCATGTCCTGGGGCTGGCGCGTGCCGTTTCTGGCCAGCGTGCTGATTTTCGGCGTGGGCGTGTACATTCGCCGACGCCTGCCCGAAAGCCGCGATTTCACCGCCGCCAAACCGAAGCACATGCCCGTGCTGACGGTGCTGCGCAATCATCCGAAGCAGGTATTGCAGGCTATGGGGCTGCGTGTCGCCGAAAACGGCGGGACGTATATCTTTCTTTCGTTCGTGCTGGTGTACGGCAAGACGATCGGCGTGCCCGTTTCGGTGATGCTCGGCGGCGTCATGATCGCCATGCTGCTCGAACTCGTCACGATCGTGTTGTGGGGACGTCTGTCGGACCTGATCGGACGGCGGCCGGTGTATATGATCGGCGCGCTCGGGCTGGTGGTGATCGCGTTTCCCGCGTTCTGGCTGATCGACACGCACCAGCCGATGCTCGTGTTCCTTTCGCTCGCGTTGGGCCTGCCCTTCTGTCACGCCGCGATGATCGGTACGCAGCCGGCATTGATGGGCGAATTGTTTCCCACGGAAGTGCGCTACTCGGGCATGGCGCTCGGTCACGAGATTGCCTCGGTATTTTCCGGCGGGCTCGCGCCGCTCGTGGCTACCGCTCTGTATGCGAAAGTGCGTGCGCCGTGGCCGGTCGCGCTGATGCTGATCGGCTTCGGGCTGATTACCGCGCTTACGCTCGTGACCATTCCTCGCAACACCAGCGCTACGCATGATTGAGTTGCGATTTACCCGCCGGCGCGACTCGATGGTCGTGACCAGCACGCGTTTCCAGGTGAAGGCGGCTGCAACCGCGCCGTCGGCGGCACGATGTTCGCAAGCGTTGCGTCGATTCCGGGCCACCTGTAGGCCACTTTCCAGTTGATCCGTCATCCTGACGATTGCGATTGCAAGGAGCAGCGCCTCATGTCCGATACCTCAACGCCGCCGCTGCGCGTTCTGTTCTGCTGCGGCGTCACGCAGAATTTCTTCGATCTGCCGCGCGAGCAGATCGGTGAAGTCTGGCAGGCCTACGGCAAGATGCTGGCCGCCGTCGAGTCGATGGAAGGCGTCAAGGTACTCGGCATCATGGACGACGACCGCCTCACCGTGGGCCATGCCGACAATTCGCCGTGGACCTTTTACATCATGGCCGACGTGCGCGATTTCGACACCACCGTGGCCGTATGCAACCTGTATCGCACCACGCCGGTGGGCGAATACAACCTGTGGCGCTATGGGAAGATCGAAGCGCGTGTCGGCCGCGCGCTGCAAGTGCCGCCGCAACATGCCCATGCAGCCTGAGCGTGACGCCATGAACGCCACTCCCGCGACGCTTGCCATGCTGACCGAACGGCTTGCCGCGCTCGACGCCGAATCCGCGGTACGCCGCACGATGGCGCGTTATATGGCGCTATGCGACGTGCCGTGCAGCGCGCTCGAAGGCGAGTCGCTCGCCGCGCTTTTTACCGCCGACGCGATCTGGGAAGGCATCGGCCCGCAGTACGCGAGCAAGTTCGGTCGCCTGACGGGCCACAGCGAAATCCTGACGATGCTCACGCGCTATCTGCCGCCCTCGCCGCACTTCTCGGTGAACGTGCACTTTCTCACGTCGGAAACCATCGACGTGCGGGGTGCGAACGCGAAAGGCCGCTGGATCATGCTGCAGGCTTCGAGCTATGTCGATGCGCAAGCCGAACTGATCGCGGCGCGCCTGGAAGTGGATTTCGCGCCGGCCTGCAATGGCCGTGACTGGCTCATCACGCACTTTCGCACGGAACGCCTGTTCGACGCGCCGTGGCAAGTCAACGCAAGGAAACCTCAAACATGAACGAGTTTATCCAGACGCTCTCGTTAGGCGGCACAGGTCCGAACATCGCGATCAAGGACACGATCGATATCGCCGGCTATGCCACCACCGCCGCGAGTCGCGCGCTGGCCGATACGCCGCCCGCGCAGCGGCATGCGCAGGTCGTCGAGCGGTTGCTGGCGGCGGGCTGGCATATCGTCGGCAAAACGAACATGCATGAACTGGCGTTCGGCATGACCGGCATCAACGACTACACCGGCACGCCGCAGAATCCGCAGGACGCTACGCGCATTCCGGGCGGATCGTCGAGCGGGTCGGCGGCCGCGGTCGGGCTGAAGCTCGCCGACGCCGCGCTCGGCACCGACACCGGCGGTTCGATTCGCGGTCCCGCCGCATGCTGCGGCGTGATCGGATTGAAGCCCACCTTCGGGCGCGTGTCGCGGCTCGGGGTGGCGCCGCGAGAATCCACGCTCGACTGTGTGGGGCCGTTTGCACGCGACATGCACATGCTCGCTGCCGCGATGCTCGCCATTGCCGCGGATTTCGATGTGAACGCCGCGCACGCATGGCAAGGCCCGTGCAAGGTCGGTATCGTGCAGGCCGAGGCAACGGCCGACATCCTCGCAGCCGTGGCACGCGCTGCCGACACGGCCGGCTGTACCGCGCATACGCTGCGGATCGAGGGTCTCGCAGCCGCCTTCGACGCGGGCCTCACCGTTATCAATGCCGAGACTTCGCACGCGTTCGGGCACCTGGTGGCAAGCGGGAAAATCGGTTCGGATCTCGACGCGCGCCTGCGCGCGGCGGCCAACACCACCGCCGCGCAAGTCGATGCGGCGGAACAGGTGCGCCGCCAGTTCACGGCGGCGGTCGATCATGCGCTCGACAACGCCGACGTGCTGATTCTGCCCACGCTGCCCGCGCTGCCCATCACACTCGAAGAAGCGCGCAGCGGCAAGTCCGTGATCGCCATGTCGTCGCTGATCCGGCCGTTCAATCTGAGCGGGCATCCCGCGTTGAGTTTGCCGCTACCCGTCGAAGGCTCGCCGCTCAAGGCGGGGTTGCAGATAATCGGACGCAAGGGGCATGACGAGCAGGTGTGCGCAATCGCGGCGCGTTTCGAAGCCGCCCTCGCCGCTTGACGCATGCTTCAGGTCATGCCGCTCGGGCGGCGGCTGTTTTATCCGGAGCGCAAGCAATGCAGAAGAGAGTCGTACTTGTCACCGGCGCCGCGCGTGGTCTGGGCGCCGCGATTGCCACGCGCTTTCATGCGGCGGGTTACGCGGTCGCGATCGGCGATATTGCATTCGATGCAGCACAAGCCCTCGCGCGCGATCTGAGCGCAGACGGTTCCAGCGCATTCGCACTGCATCTCGACGTCACCGCGAAGGCCGCTTTCACCGCTGCGCGCGAGGCCATTCTTCAACGCTGGGGCCGTGTCGACGCGTTGGTCAATAACGCGGGCGCCTCCAGAATCGTGTCCGTGATGGACATCACGGCGGAGCAATTCGATCAGGTCATCAACGTCAACTTGCGTAGCGTGCTGTTTGGCTGCCAGGTATTCGGCCAGCATTTCGCGGACACGGGCACGGGCCGCATCGTCAACATCGCGTCGCTCGCGGGACAGAACGGCGGCTCGGCAACCGGCGCGCATTACGCGGCGGCGAAAGGCGGCGTGATCACGCTCACCAAGGTGTTCGCGCGAGACCTCGGCGCCGCGGGCGTGACCGTCAACGCCATTTCGCCCGGACCGATGGATCTGCCGGTCGTACATGAAAGCGTGGCGCCCGACAAGCTGAAGGCGATGATCGCCAATATTCCCGCGGGCCGTCTCGGCTCAGCGGATTACGTCGCCGATGTTGCCGTGATGCTGGCGGCGGAAAATGCGTACTTCGCAAACGGCGCGTGCTGGGATGTGAACGGCGGGCTGTTCATGCGCTGACGGCTGAAGCCGGCTCACATTGCTGACCGCAGGCACTCGATATTGCATGCCACCGCTGACCGCATCCTGATCCCACACCGCCATGACATCGGCTGCGAGCGATACGGTTTCTCGACGAAATCAATCGCGGCCGTCGCCGATCGGTAAGGCGGGTGACGATGCTTGGCGCGCTCAGGCTTCGCCGTCCCACTGAACGAGCAGTTCAGCGGGAATGGCCTTGACCACTTCAGCATACCGCTTGCCCACCAGCAGTTCAGCACGCCTGAGCAGCAACGGAACCGGACTGCTCGGCTCGCTTTTCTCGAACCACTCGCGAGCCTGCCTGACCAGTTCGAGCGCGGCATGGCGATCTATGGGGGCTGTGCCGGCGCCCTCGCCTGCGGACATATCAATGTCGGCTCGTACCGCCTGCGCTTCGCGTGCGGCCGGGGAATCCCGCATCGCATCTTCCACGCGTTGGTCGACGCTCGACGGGTCGACCGTCACGATCCCCGCCTTCGCTCTCGCCGTACGCACGCCGCCTGGCGCGACATGGCGGAGCAACCGCCTCAGCGTGGACAGATCCGGCGCGTGCGCGCCCAGGTGTTCACGGCCCCATGTGTCGATCGCCGTCAGGCCTGCGAAGGCCTCGTCGAAACCCGCCAGCGTTTCCTGTTGCTGCGAACGCAGATCGTCGAGTTGCCGCGTCACCGATTCCGGCGCGAGCGCATCGCTCGGGCGGGGCTGCGCAAACGCCCGTTCAATGTCGCGCATCTGAAGCCGCGTGGCGGTCGCCTTCGTCAACGCGATTTCGCGCACATCCGCGAGCAGACCGTCCGCGTCGGTCAGTGCCTGCAATGCGTTCATGCGAATTTCGAGCGCGGCCTCGCGATCCGCGTCGACGCCGGGTTGCGGGTGAATCTGATCGGGAAACGCAGCCAGCCACGCGGCCAGCAGACCCACGCCCTCGGCAAGACCCGCCGCGCCGCCGAGCCGGGTACGGCAGCGCGCAAACAGCACGGCGAGACGCATGTCCTTGCTGCGCGCCATCAAACGCCGGCAGTCGCGATCGACGTCGCTCCAGTTGACGGGTTCCGGCGACCCCACGAAATCGCCGTATTGCGCGTCCTGCCTGGCGGTCATTTTCGCCGCGAGAACGACGAATTCCGGGTCGTATTCGAGGTCGATCCCGCACGGTGCGGCAGCGTCGACCGGCGTCATCCAGTCCTGCGACGTGGCGGCCTTGATCCGTTCGGGTTTCTGGTGGGAGGGTTTTCTGCTATTGCTCATTGTTGACCTTCATTGACCTTCACACTGCGTGCCATCGGATTTTCCGCGCTACAGGACCGCGCTCAGCCCGCGCGCATTCCGGTGACGTTCAACTGACTCGTTTCCAGATCGAGCGAGCTCTGCACCATGAATTCGAGCGGATAAGGATCCATGCGGATCATGCCGCGCACCTCGAATGCCAGCACGTTGTAGTGAACGGCGGCATCCACGCCGGCAAGCGGCGCAATGCTGAGCGAATCCGATATCAGACGCGGCTCGAACTCCGTAATCGCGGACCGGATGATCTTTTCGATGTCGTCCCACTTGCGCGCCGCAGTGAAAGCGCCGGCAAGCGGCGGCACGCCGAAATTCACAGTTGACGAAGCCGCGTGCGGATGCCGCTTGCGATCGATCAGGTCTTCCATGCTGGTGGTGTTCAGCAGGAATGCCAGGTCGCGCTGAACGATGTCGCGCATCTGCGAACGGGTCACCGTGTATTCACTGGGCGCTTCGGTTAGTCTTTGCGGCGCATCGTCACGCAGACGGTCGAGCAGTGTCGGCAGCAGGTGCGCGTTTGCCCGCCGGGGCGTGGCGCCGCCCTCACGCGTCAAACGCACCTCGCGGCGCATGGCCCTGGACGCCTGGTTAAACCTGTCCATTTGTACCGTCCTGCTGCCATTCGGGTTTGTTGGCGCGGGATAGCTGCACGTTCATCGAGCCCCTTCGTGTATCACGGAATGTTGTGCCGGCAACGGGCTGTCGAGTCCCAGCGTATGGTGTTCGCGCCGCGCCAGCGCCGGCGGCAACACGCGTGCGCGCCGTGCGGCCGCGGCGCGATACTCCTGCGGTGCGAACAGAGCCAGAACTTCGGGGACTGGCTCCGGCGCCGCGAAGTCAGCCTCCTGGCCTGCCGCGAGCGGGCCAAAGAGATCCTCCATGAAACGCGCACCGGACAGGAATGCCTCGATCGAGCCGATATGCGGTGTCTGCGTGCCCGCAGGCGCTTCGTCGGGCGAAGCTGGATGCACGCCGGCCGAAAACTCCGGCTGTCCTTCCCAACCTGCGGCAAGCGAAGCATTGGGGTCGTCGAGCGCACGGCGATACTGCTCGTGCAGCGCCTCGATCAAATCGTCGGCGCCTTTCTCCGCGCCCTCGCGTTCCTGCCGCGACGCGTCGCTATCCGAGGCCCGCGCGGCGCCGATCAGGCCAAATATCGCGTTGCTGCCTCGCAGATCTTCATCAATGCCGTACTCGGGATCGTATTCGCGGACGCTCGGGTGATCGCCAACTGCTTCGCGGGCGAAACAACTGTTTCGCGGCGGTTCGCATTCCGTTTCTGTCGCGCCTGGTTCAATGCGAGCGGACGCCTTGACGTCACGCCTGATAAGTCTGCTTGCCCACATGTCATTACCCATGTCTTCCTGATTGGCGGGAGTCGCATTCTAAACACAACTCACGAGCACTCGCCATTCACTATGAATAAAATTTGATTTCCAATAAAACTCTTATTTTTTGGATAGAAATTTATGAGCGAATTCACGGGAGAGCGCAATTTTTAAAAAATTTCATGACTTTATCCCAATTTTCAGACAGAAAGCAAGTTAACAATTTCACATAAAAACAAGACCTTATTCCACTAGCATATGCAGAATAAGGTCTTGAAATGCGAAATATCCGAGTCTACTCATGAATTTTCCCAATGCTGGTCATTTGCAAGTTTTTTAGACCGACGTCAATTGACGGGCGATCCAGTTCATGTGCTTAATACAATCCTGACGATTTGATTGAATTCGAGAAATACGGTGGGTCATAATGAAAGTCCGATTCCATATTAATTGGGCTGAATAGCTCACGGGACTTATTCCAGGGCGAATTTGCGCAGATCAGCAATGACGTTGCCCAACACAGGTTGAAAGCAGAAAACCAATAACAATGTTTCAGAGAATCCACATGACGATTTCGCGTCAGGCGCTTTTCGGCAAGCTTGGCAACACGCTGTACAGAAGCATCGAGTCCGCCACCGGCTTCTGCAAGCTGCGCGGCAACCCCTATATCGAGCTTGTGCACTGGCTGCATCAGTTGCTGCAACAACCCGACTCGGACCTGCATCGGATCGCGCGGCATTGCGGTATCGAACGCGAAATGCTCGATCGCGACATGGCCCGCGCGTTGGCCGCGCTACCGGCGGGCGCGAGCTCGATCAGCGATTTCTCGCACCACGTCGAACTGGCAATCGAGCGGGCCTGGGTGCTCGCCACGTTGGGCTTCGGTGACCGGCGTATCCGCAGCGCCTGGCTCGTCGCCGCACTCGTACAGACGCCGGAATTGCGGCGCGTGCTGCTTGCCATTTCGTCGGGGTTCGGCAAGCTACCCGTCGAAGGTCTGAACGAGGCGCTTCTGGCATGCATCGACAGTTCGCCCGAAGCCGCTGAACCACCTTACGACAACAGCGAGTTTTCACCCGCCGTGCCAGGCGAGGCCTCTCATGTGCTGCCTGCGCAATCGAAAGCCGTGCCGCTCGAACAGTTCTGCACGGACCTGACTGCGCGTGCGCACAGCGGCGAAATCGATCCGGTGGTCGGCCGCGAACTGGAGATTCGCACCCTGATCGACGTGCTGCTGCGCCGGCGCCAGAACAATCCGTTGCTGACCGGCGAGGCGGGTGTCGGCAAGACCGCTGTCGTCGAAGGGCTGGCGTGCGCCATCGCCGCCGGCAACGTGCCGCCCAGGCTGCTGGGCGTACGGCTCCTGAGTCTCGACGTGGGCGCGCTGCTGGCCGGTGCCAGCATGAAGGGCGAATTCGAGTCGCGTCTGAGAGGCGTGCTGGAAGCCGCGCTGAAATCAGCCGTACCGGTGATCCTGTTCGTCGACGAAATCCACACGCTGATCGGCGCAGGCGGCCAGGCCGGCACCGGCGACGCGGCCAATCTGCTGAAACCCGCACTCGCGCGCGGGGCGATCCGCACGATCGGGGCAACCACATGGGCGGAGTACAAACGGCACATCGAAAAAGACGCTGCGCTCACACGGCGCTTCCAGGTCCTGCAGGTGCCGCAGCCGCAGGAACCGGCGGCGATCGACATGGTGCGCGGCCTCGCGAACACGTTCTCGCGGCATCACGGCGTGGTCGTGCGCGACCAGGCGGTCCGCGCGGCGGTGAGGCTGTCGCATCGCTACATCCCTTCACGTCAGTTGCCGGACAAGGCAATCAGTCTTCTCGACACGGCGTGCGCGCGAGTCGCGCTTTCGCAGCATGCGCCGCCGCGAGAATTGCAGGACGCGCGTCAACGCGTGCTGGCCGCGCGCGTCGAAAGCGAGTTGCTGGTCGCGGAATCGCGCATCGGGCTCGATACCGCGGGCGCACTGGCGGCGGCCCGAACGCGCATCGGCGAACTCGTCGCAGTCGAAGAGCGCATCGAAGCGCGCTGGAAAGCACAACTCGCGGCGGCGCAGGCCTTGCTCGCCGCTCGTGATGCGGCGCTCGGGGCCGCTCACAGCGCGCCGCACACCGGCACGAACGGTGAGGTACGCGCATCGCCTGATTCGCTCAAAGATCTGGAGCGCGCACTCACGCAATTGCAGGGCGATGCGCCGCTGGTGTTTCCGGAGGTGAGCGAAGCAATCGTCGCCGAAGTGGTATCGGATTGGACCGGCATCCCCGTGGGCCGCATGGTCACCGACGAAGTGGCTGCCGTGCAGTCGCTGCCGGCCACGCTCGAAGCGCGCGTGATCGGCCAGCCCGATGCATTGCGTCAGATCGGCGAGCGGGTGCAAACCGCACGCGCCGGACTAACGGATCCGAAGAAGCCTCTCGGCGTATTCCTGCTCGCGGGCCCCTCCGGTGTGGGCAAGACCGAGACGGCGCTCGCACTCGCGGAGGCGCTCTACGGCGGCGAGCAGAACCTGATCACCGTCAATATGAGCGAGTACCAGGAGGCTCATACCGTTTCCGGATTGAAAGGCGCCCCGCCCGGCTATGTCGGTTACGGCGAGGGAGGTTTGCTCACGGAGGCGGTGCGGCGGCGCCCCTATTCCGTGGTGCTGCTTGACGAAATCGAGAAAGCCCATCGCGACGTGCACGAAATGTTCTTCCAGGTCTTCGACAAGGGCTATATGGAAGACGGCGACGGCCGCTACATCGATTTCCGCAACACCACGATCCTGCTCACGAGCAACGCCGGCTCGGAACTGACCGCGAGCCTGTGCGCCGACGCGTCGCTCCCGCCCGATACCGACAGCTTGCGCGAAGCCCTCACGCCCGTGTTGCTCAACGTATTTCCCGCGGCATTTCTCGGCCGCGTCACCGTGGTGCCGTACCGGCCGCTCGCCCATGAATCGCTTGCGCGCATCGTGCGGCTGCATCTGGACCGCGTTGTCACACGCATGGCGGACGTTCACGACATTGCTCTTGCCTACAGCGGGCAAGTGGTCGACTACATCGTCGGCAGGTGCCTTGTTCAGGAAACCGGAGCCCGCGTGCTGATCGGCTTCATCGAACAACACGTGCTGCCGCGTCTTTCCGCGTTATGGCTCGACGCATTGGCGTCGAAGCGGCCCATCGCGCGTATCGAAATCGGCGTAGTCGACGCGAGCGCGCCACCCACTGCTGCACTTGCTTTCCCATGCGCGTATGCGCATGCCACGGCAATGCCGGCGGCAGCCGCAACGTCGCCCACCTTTTCCGTCGCGCAGGTTGACTGAACGCTGCCGACTCTTCACCACCCGTTCCCGGAGACCTCCATGTCCGTTCCCAGCAGTTCGCAGAAATTCATCGCGCTCAATCGGGCGCCACGTGTGCAGATCGAGTACGACGTCGAAGTCTACGGCTCCGAGAAGAAGGTCGAATTGCCGTTCGTCATGGGCGTGCTGTCCGACCTCTCCGGCAAGCCCGTCGAAGCGCTGCCGCCGGTCGCCGAGCGCGGTTTCCTCGATATCGATATCGACAATTTCGACGAACGGATGAAGGCAATCGGGCCGCGCGTCGCATTCGCCGTGCCGAACACGCTTTCGGGCGACGGACAGATGGTGGTCGATATGAGCTTCGAGAGCATTGAAGACTTCTCGCCGGCAGCCGTCGCCCGCAAGGTCGATTCGCTGCGGCAACTGCTCGAAGCGCGCACACAGCTCGCCAACCTGCAAACGTATATGGACGGCAAGTCCGGTGCGGAATCGCTCGTCAACAGGCTGCTGCAGGATCCGGCGTTGCTGAAATCGCTGGCGGCCACACCGAAGCCGCAGGTCGCGCACGCCGCCGGCAACGCAGTGGAGCCCGCGGACGCGAACAGCTGATCGAGCGGACAGAACAGATTCAGAGGACACAACATGGCAAAACAGCAAACACACGCGGCCGCGGCTGACGTACATACCCAATCCGACTTCGGCCATCTGCTCAACCAGGAATTCAGGCCGAAAACCGACCAGGCTCGCGAGGCTGTCGAACACGCCGTGCAGACACTTGCGGAACAGGCCTTGCTGCAATCGGCCACGATCAGCGACGACGCGTACAAGAGCATCGAGGCGATCATCGCGCAGATCGACCGCAAGCTCTCCGAGCAGATCAACCTGATTCTGCACCATGACGAATTCCAGAAACTGGAGTCCGCCTGGCGCGGCATGCATCATCTGGTCTCCAACACCGAAACCGACGAGCGCCTGAAGATCCGCTTCATGGATGTGTCGAAAGACGAGTTGCGGCGCACGATGAAACGCTACAAAGGCATCGCGTGGGATCAGAGCCCGCTCTTCAAGCAGATCTACGAAGAAGAGTACGGCCAGCTCGGCGGCGAGCCTTATGGGTGCCTCGTGGCCGACTACTATTTCGACCATACGCCGCCCGACGTCGATCTGCTCGGCTCGATCGCCAAAGTGGCCGCGGCGGCGCACACGCCGTTCATTTCCGGCGCGTCGCCTTCGGTCCTGCAGATGGAATCGTGGCAGGAGCTCGCCAATCCGCGCGACCTGACCAAGATCTTCACGCAGAACCTCGAATACGCTCCTTGGAACTCGTTGCGCAATAGCGAAGACGCGCGCTATGTCGGCCTCGCCATGCCGCGTTTCCTCGCCCGCCTGCCCTACGGCGCGAGAACCAATCCCGTCGAAGAATTCGATTTCGAGGAGCACACCAACGGCTCCGACCACCGCCGCTATGCATGGGCCAACGCGGCCTATGCAATGGGTGTGAATATCAATCGTTCGTTCAAGCTGTATGGCTGGTGCTCGCTGATCCGCGGCGTCGAATCGGGCGGCACGGTCGAGAACCTGCCGTGCCATTCATTCCCCACCGACGACGGCGGCGTCGACATGAAATGCCCGACCGAGATCGCCATCTCGGACCGGCGCGAGGCCGAGTTGTCGAAGAACGGTTTCATCCCGTTGATCCACCGCAAGAACACCGATCACGCCACTTTTATCGGTGCGCAGTCCTTGCAGAAGCCGGCCGAATACTACGACGCGGACGCCACCGCGAACGCGAATCTGTCCGCGCGTCTGCCGTATCTGTTTGCCTGTTCGCGCTTCGCGCATTACCTCAAGTGCATCGTGCGCGACAAGATCGGCGCATTCAAGGAACGCGAGGAAATGCAGCGCTGGCTGAACGAGTGGGTCATGCATTACGTCGACGCGGACCCCGCCAACTCGTCGCAGGAAACCAAGGCGCGGCGGCCGCTCGCCGCCGCCGAAGTGGTAGTGGACGAAGTGGAAGGCAACCCCGGCTACTACCAGGCGAAGTTCTTTCTGCGCCCGCACTTCCAGCTCGAAGGGCTGACGGTGTCGTTGCGCCTCGTCGCGAAACTGCCGTCCATCAAGGAAGCCGCCTGACTGACCCGGCCGGGAGCGGGCTCCTGGATGCAGACCCTGCTGGCTTTCCGAAAACAGGTGGCCATTCGGGTGTCGCCCCGCTTTCCGTTCTTGATTTTTCACCGATTGCGATCTAGTTGCAGCCCGGTTGCAATCCCGATCGCAACCCCGATCGCAATCCCGATTCGAGGCGTTGATATGTCCGATGAAAATTACGATGTCGATGCAGCCGTCACGCATCTGAATGCTCACGCACATGCGGATTCCAATGGCCGATGCGCGGCCTACGTGAGGCAGGCGCTGGCGGCCGGCGGAATCGTCATTCCCCAAGGGCCGGCCGTCAATTACGCCAAAAATTACGGCCCGGTTCTGCGCGAGCATGGATTTATCGAGGTATCGGCGAGTGAGCTGATTACGCCGCGCAAAGGGGACACCGCCGTTATCCAGCCTTACCCCGGCGGCAACGTCGCCGGTCATATCACCATGTACAACGGCCAGCGGTGGGTCTCGGATTTTCGCCAGAACGACATGTGGGGCGGTCCGGGCTATCGTCAGAACAAGCCTGCGTACAAGGTGTATCGGTGGCAGGGGGCGCAATGACGCGATGGCGAGCCTGCGCATGCGCGGCGATTGCATGGGCTGTTCTCGGCATGCATCCGGCGCTTGCACAAAACGTCGATTCGGCCAGGCGGTTTCTGCAAGGCGTCTATGGCGCCTATACGTTCAATGGCGATCCTCCCGGTATTGAAGCGTCCGGCTCTCACGCCATTGCCTCGCCGTCGCTCCTGCAGTTGATCAGGAAAGATCGGCGCGCCTTGAAGGGAGAGGCCGGCTATCTGGACATGGATCCGCTGTGCCGTTGCCAGGACTTCGACGTGAAAACGACCGGCATCGAGGTCAGGGTGGAGACGCACCACAAGGCAACGGCCGTCGTGGCGTTTACGAACTTCAAGGAGCCGCGGAAGGTGGAGTTAGATCTGCTTTGGGTTCGTGGCAGATGGCTGATCGACGATATCAGGGGCAGCGACGATCGGCGCAGTCTTCGCGCGGTCCTACAGACAGAGATTGCCGATCTGGCCGGAAAGTAGCGGAAATCAGGCTGTAGATATTTAACATCAAGGAGCTTTCTAGATGGCACAAGATATTTTTCTCAAGATCAACGGTATCGACGGAGAATCGCCGGATGCCGCGCACAAGAACGAGATCGAGGTGAAGAGCTGGGGTTGGCGCGTATCCCAGCAAGCGAACATGCATGCCGGCTCAGGCGGCGGCGCGGGAAAGGCCACCGTCGACGACCTCGAGTTCGAGCATCTCGTGGACCGGGCAAGCCCGAACCTGATGAAATACTGCCTGACGGGCAAGCACGTCGACCAGGCTGTGCTGGTGGTACGCAAAGCCGGCGGCAATCCGCTCGAATTTCTGAAGATCACCATGAGCGACGTGATCGTCACCCAGGTTCATCCGTCCGGCAGCAACGGCGACGACGGTATTCGCGAGCACGTTCGCCTTTCGTTTGCGAAGGTCAGGCAGGAATACGTCGTTCAGAACGCACAAGGCGGTAGCGGCGGCGCCGTGACGGCCGGGTACGACATCAAGGGCAACAAGGAGGCTTAAGCCGACTTGCCGCCCTTCGTCCAGGCAGGCGTCCCGGCCCGCCTGGACCTTTCCGGTTTGCTGCCCTGCTGCCGTTTCTATCGCGCCTCATTTTGCGTTGCCCAATGCGCCTGTTCACCCATGTTATTGCCCTCGCTTTGGCATCCGCGCTGACCGCGTGCGCCAGCAGCGATCCAAAGACAGCGAAGGAACCCATCAAGCTCGAACTGTCCGTTGTGGCGTCCACGGGCGTCAATCCGGACGACCAGAAACGTGCGGCGCCGATCGTCGTACGCGTTTATGAATTGAGAACCGACGGCGCATTCAATTCCGCCGACTTTTTTTCATTGCAGGACAAGGACAAGACCGCCCTCGCGGAGGATCTGGTGACGCGAGCGCAATTCCAGTTGCGGCCGGGCGAGAGCAAATCGATCCGCACGAGAGCCGATCCCGCGACGACCGTCGTCGGGATACTGGCAGCCTACCGGGATCTGCCCAACTCGGTATGGCGCGCGGCCTATCCGCTGCCGCCGGCGCCGGATGCCGCCTGGTATCGCCGCGCGCCCAAACTGAAACTGATCATCAATCTTGAAGCGAACGCAATCAGGATTACCGAGACTAAATAGTGGAATGAACGCATGAGCTGGCACAACAAGGTCGTCTGGAGCGAGGGGCTTTTTCTGCGCCCACAGCTTTTCCAGCAACAGGAGCGATATCTCGAACATTACGCGCATAGACGCGCGGCCACCCTCTCGCCGTTTTTCTTCGGCTTCAGTCATTACAGCCTCGATAGCGAGGCACTGGCGCTCGGCAAGGTGATCGTGAAGTCGGCCAGCGGCGTGTTCGCGGACGGCACGCCGTTCGATACGCCCGGCAGTACGCCACCGCCCGCGCCGCTCACCGTCCGCGCGGAACACCTCGACCAGTTGATCTATCTCGCCGTGCCCGTGCGCGTGCCGAACGGCGAAGAGACGACGTTCGACAACGCCGCCGACTCGCTTGCCCGCAACTTCGTGTTCGACGCCGAGTTGCGCGATACGAATTCGATCGGACAAGGTTCGAAGACCGTGCAGTTGTCGAATCTGCGACTGCGGCTCGTGCCCGAGAAGGAACTGACCGACGCATGGATCGGACTTGCGCTGACGCGCGTCAAGACGATTCACGCGGACAGCAGCATCGTTCTGGACGATACATTGATTCCGCCGGTGGCGGGCTTCGGCGCAAGCGAGCTGCTCACGAGCTGGCTCGCGAAGATTCACGAGCTCACACGCCTGCGTGCAAACTCGCTCGCCACCCGGCTGACCGGCGCCAACGGCAATGCCGGCACCACGGCGGAAGTCTCCGACTATCTGCTGTTGCAAACGCTCAACCGTTACGAGCCTTTGCTTCAGCATCTGCGCCGGGTGCCGACCACCTCGCCGGCCGATCTGTATGCGCTGCTGCTCAGCATGGCGGGAGAACTGTCGACCTATGTGCGCACCGACAGCCGGCGGCCGCTCGACTCCCATCCGGCCTACCAGCACACCACGCCGCATCTTTGTCTGAAGCCCCTGGTGGATGACACGCACATGCTGCTCAATGCGGTACTGGTGCGCAGCGCGCAGCGCATCGAACTGAAGGAGCTGGGGCATGGCATGCGCAACGCGGTGGTCGATCCCGTCGACGTGCGCGGCTTCACCGCAGTGGTGCTAGCGGTGCACGCCGCGATGCCGCCCGACCTGCTCCAGCAACAGTTTGCCGCCCAGGCGAAGGCCGGCCCTTCTGAGCGGCTCCCGGACCTCGTGCGCGGACATCTGCCGGGCATCGCGCTCCAGGCGCTGCCGGTGCCGCCACGACAGATTCCGTTCAACGCGGGCTTCGTCTATTACGAGCTCGCTCGAAACGGTCCGTTGTGGGACGAAGTGGCGCGGCACGGCGGACTCGCCCTGCACGTCGCCGGCGAATTTCCGTCGCTGAAACTCGAACTGTGGGGCGTGCGCGGCTAGCGCATGAGCCGGCAGCAGGCCGCGCGAACTGCGCGTGCCTCGAATCGGCAAGAGCAACGAAAATCCAGAGAATAAAGGTCAGCCAGTGAACTCAGAAGCAGCGAACCGTTCAGGCGAGCTTGACCCGTGGTCCGGCGACCAGGGCGGCATATCGGCTCCCGTCTCGCGTGCCGCGCCCGGTGGAGCGTCTACCCGAAACGCGAAGGCGGCGGCGCCTGCCCCGTCTCCTGATCGGGAGATACCGCCGGGCGAATCGACTGCGGAGCGCCTTGCGGCCATCAGGGCCGCGCGCAACCCGCTGCTCGAAGCAGCTCGCCCTCTGTTGCGAGCGCTGGCGGATCTGCCCGTGCAGTTGAAACAGAACGAGACGGAACAGTTGCGAATCCTGCTGGAGCAGGAAGTGCGCATGTTCCAGAAACTCTGCGACCAGATCGGCATTCGCCGCGATCATATGCTCGGCGCACGCTATTGCCTGTGCACGGCACTCGACGAAGCCGCGATGCAAACGGTATGGGGCAAAGGCGGACAAACCGGCGTCGAATGGAATACCCAAGGACTGGCCACGCTTTTCCACGAAGATCGGCAAGGCGGCACCAAAGTCTATCTGCTGATTGGGCGGCTGATGAGCGATTCGCACGAACATCTCGACCTGCTCGAACTCATTTACCGGATTCTTAGCCTGGGCTTCGAAGGCCGCTACCGCTACGAGGCCGATGGGCGACGCAAACATGAAACCGTGCGTCAGCGGCTCCACAACGAGATCATGACGCGGCGCGGGAGTCTGGCCGTTGCGCTGTCACCGCACTGGCAATCGCAGGTGAAGGGCAAGCGCGTGTCGTTCTTCGACTTCCCGGTGTGGGTCACGCTTGCCGTTCTATCCGTCGTCCTGATCGGTCTGTTCGGCTATTTCAAATACGAGCTGCTGAACCGGAGCGCGGAGGTCCGCAAACAGATCGCCGACATCGGGCGCATGACGCCGCCTGCCACGCGCGCACTGCACCTCAAGGAACTGTTGAAGAACGAGATCGCCGCAGGCACGGTGAGCGTCGACGAAGACGCGCATCACAGCTCGGTGACGTTCCGCGGAGATTCGATGTTCCCGCCGGGAGCCGCGGCGGTGAAGACCTCGATGACGCCGTTGATCACGAAGATCGCAGGCGAAATTGCCAAGGTATCGGGCAAGGTATCGGTGTTGGGGTACACCGATAACGTGCCGATAAAAAGCCGTCAGTTCGCGTCGAACGCCGCGCTCTCCGAAGAGCGCGCCACGCAGATCATGCAGATGCTTCAGACAGCGGGCGTGCCGGCGGTCCGACTCGAAGCGGTGGGCAGGGGCGACGCCGATCCGGTCGGGGATAACACGACCGTGCAGGGCCGTGCGCAGAATCGCCGCGTCGAAATCACGGTCGCGCAATAGCCGCCAAGCAACAGCCGCCACACAATAACCATCAAGCAACGACCGCCACGCAACAACCGTCAAGCAATAGCGGATCAAAAAGGCCACTCGGGAAATTCAAGCATGAAGAAGTTGTCGTTTCTGGTATCGCGCCAGTTCCTCGCTCTCGCCGCGTTGCTGGTTGTCGCGCTGGTGATCTGGTTTGTCGGTCCGCTCGTGGCGTTCGGCGGTCTGAAGCCGCTCGCAACCGTCGGCATGCGTGTGCTGGTGATCGCGCTCATGCTGGGCGGCGTGCTGCTATGGCTGGCCGGTTGGTCCCCCAGTGTGTTCTTCGTGGCGCTACTGTGTCTGCTGATCTGGCAGGCCTCGCCGCTCCTTGCGTTCGGCCATGAACAACCGTTCATGCCCGCGTCGGCGCGTCTGATCGCGATTGCACTCGTACTGGCGATATTCGTCGTGTACTGGGCGTTCCGGCTCTGGCAGAAAATGCGCACCGACGCGCAATTCCTCAAAAGTCTGCTCGAATTCGGCGGCAAGAAGAAGGTCTCGCCCGCGGCGGAGCAACTGGATAACGTGCATGCGATCGTATCGGGCGCGCTGGCACGCCTGAAGGCAATGCGCACGGGAGCGCGTGGAATCGGGCGGCTGTTTCAGGGCAAACGCTACCTGTATGAACTGCCGTGGTACATCACGCTCGGCTCGCGGGGCTCCGGCAAAACAACCGCCCTGCTCAATGCAGGACTGCCGTTTCCCGTCGCGGCGCAGATGCAGCGCACCATCGGCGCTCTCGCCGGCACCGAGTCCGTCGACTGGTGGCTGACCAACGACGCGGTACTGATCGATACCGCGGGCCACTATACGCGGCATGGCACCTCGCAGCACGAGCGGCTATCGTCGGCGCTCGCTACTGCGACGACACAATCCGCCGACAAGGCGAAGCCTGCGTCGAAAAATGAAAACGCGAGCGACAAGGACAAAACGGTGGTGGCTCTCGCCGCGCAACCCGGCGCGGCGACAAGCTCCAGTACCATTCATCCCGACGCGGCCCGGTTGCGCGAGAAAACGGACGCGGATGAATGGTTCGGCTTTCTCGCGATGCTGCGCAAGCACCGGCCTCGCGCGCCGATCAACGGCACGATACTGACCCTCGAACTCGCCGTGCTGACCGGACTGGACGAGAACGCGCGCATGGCCGAAGCGGCCGCGTTGCGCGGACGTCTCGCGGAGCTGCGCGAAACGCTCGGCATCCGCTTTCCCGTCTATCTCGTCGTGACCAAAATGGACCGGCTGAGCGGCTTCAACGAATACTTCGCTTCATTGACGGCCGAGGGGCGGGCCCAGTCCTGGGGTTTTACGCTGCCCTACGGCAAGGAGACCATTGCGGCCCAAGGCGTGCGGACTCGCTGCGACGAGGAACTCAGCCTATTGACGACCCGTCTGGCCGACGGCGTCAACACGCGTTTGCAGGACGAATTCGATGCCACCCGACGCCGCCAGCTCGTCGCGCTATCCGAGGAGTTTGCTGCGCTGTCGCAACCGCTAGGCGAGTTGATCGAACGCGTGTTCCTCGACTCGCGTTACGACGACACGCAGCTTCACGCCACCCTGCGCGGCGTCTATTTCACGAGCGCGATTCAGGCAGGCGAGGCGCTGGTCGCCGAGCGGCGGACAATCGCCCAGCGGCTGTCGGCGTCGCCCGATCGGGCGGCGGGCACGCGTGCGTCCAGACCGGCCGGCAATCAGAGCTACTTCCTGCACGACCTGCTTACCAAAGTCGTGTTCGCCGAATCACAGCTCGTGCGGCCGAACCTGCGCTGGGAATTCCGTTTCCGTCTGCTGCGGTTCGTCGGCCATACTCTCGCCGTGCTCCTTTTCGCATGGCTGGCAATTGGCCTGCGGCTCAGCTTCGGCCACAACGGCGATTATCTTTCCCTGATCGATCGCAAAACGCAGGCGCTGAGCGCAAAGGTCGCGCAACTGTACAAGGAGCCGAAAGCCGAAGCGATCCCCGATACGCTCACCGAGGCGCGCTATCTGCCGACCTTCCCGGGGCTCGACCTGTCGGACCCGGATAGCGCGTACCGCTTCGGTCTTTACACGGCGCCTGACGTCGTCACTGAAAGCAGCCGCACGTACGACATGCTTGAGGACAATCTTCTGCTGCCGCAGATCGTCCGGCGTGTAGAGGACGTCGTCTCGCAGGCGGTGGCAAACAGGGATTCGAAGGCGGCCTACGACGCGCTGCGCGTCTACCTGATGCTTTACGACAAGGCCAAATTCAACGCCGAAGACGTGAAGACCTGGGTGCTCAACGACTGGGCGAACACGGATAGCGCGACGGCTTTCGGCGGCCGCGCCTCGATGATCGGGCACGTTCAGCAGCTCTTTTCAGGCAGTCGTGTGGTCCAGTCACCATTGATCCGCAACGATTCACTGGTGCAGCAGGCTCGCTCGTTTCTCGATGGCAGCAACGCCACGGAACGTCTGTACGAACGCGCGAGGACGGCGATGCAAAGAGAAGCGCCCGACGAATTCACGCTGATCCGCGCGGTCGGACCGCAAGCCGGACTCGTCTTCACGCGGGCGAGCGGCGCGCCGCTGTCGCGCGGCGTGCCGGGACTCTTCACCTTCGACGGATACCGGCAGCTGTTCGACAAGCGCCTGCCCGAGTTCGTCGAGGCCGCGCGGGACGACGACGCCTGGGTGATGGGCCGCTCCTATCTCGGCGAGGCTCAAAAAAAAACGGCTGAATTCGCCAGCACGGCGACCGGCGCCGACGACTCTTTGACCGACGCCATCCGCCGGCAATATCTGACGGAATACGCACGACAGTGGGACGCGTTTCTTGGCGATATCCGCACGGTCAGCGGAACCAGTCTGCAGTTCAACCTGCAGGTGCTGCGCAGCTTCGCGGCGCCGGATTCACCGCTGGCACGGCTCGCACGCGCGGCGGTGCGCGAGACCACGCTGACGCCGCCCGTCACGGCGGCGGACGGTTCCCTCTTGCAAAAGGCGGCGGACCAACTGAGCCAGAAAGCGGACAAAACACTCGGAATCCGGGCCTCGGAAATCGTCGAACGCGAGCTGGTCGATAGTCGCTTCGCCGCGCTGCGCGAGGTGGTCACGGGCAACGCGGATGCCCAGGCGGCCACCGCGCAAGCCGGCAAGACCGGTCTGGACGGCGTGACGAACCTGCTGAACGACTACTACACCGCGTTGACGGTTGCCGACAACGCGCTCGCCAACAACAGCATGCCGCCGGCGAGCGACGCGGCGGCCAGGCTCAAGATGACCGCCAATACGATGCCGCCTCCGTTTCGCGCCGTGCTGCTGGCGCTAGCCGGCGACGGCTCGCGCGAGGTGAATCAGGGTATCGGCCAATTGCTGTCACGACAGATGCAGGCGGTGGTGGGCGACACCTGCCGTCTCACGATCGAAGGCAACTATCCGTTCGCCGCCGACAGCAGGCGCGAGGTCCGGATCGACGACTTCACGCGCGTCTTCGCGCAGGGCGGCGTCATCGACGACTTCTTCACGAAGACGCTCTCGACATTCGTGGACACGTCGGCGAAACCCTGGCGCTACAGGACGCTGGCCGGCGCCACCGAGCCTGTCCAGGGTCCGGACCTCGAACCCTTCCAGCACGCCAAGGCGATTCGCGAGATCTTCTTTGCCGACCCGGACCAGAAGCAGTTGTCCTGGAAGGCGGAGATCCGGATTCCCGAGCTCGATCCGACGATCACCGGCCTGATGATCGATATCGACGGTCAGACGACGCTCTATCAGCATGGGCCGGTTACGTCGTTCCCGGTGACGTGGCCGGGCACACGCGGCGGGGTGCGCGCGGAGCTGACGGCCGAGCCGCGCATCCGGCCGGAGACTTCGACGCTTGCGGCGGACGGGCCGTGGGCGCTGCTGCGGCTGGTCCAGAAAGGACAGGTGGTCGAGACCACGATACCCGGGCGCACACGGGTCGCCTTCGACTTCGACGGTCGCAAGGCCGTGCTCGATATCGCGGGTGTGGGCAGCGTCGCCAATCCGCTAACGAGCGATGTGCTGAAAACGTTCAGATGCCCGAGTTCGATGCCGATGCTCACCCTCACCGACAGCGGGCCGCCGCCCGGCTTGCCGCAGGCGGCAGCGCCCGCGGCGCCGGGCGTGCGCGATTGAACTCGCGTGCTATGACCGGAAATGCGCGTCGCCCGATGAAGCCCGACGGACGGCGCAGTTCCGGTTACTTCACATTGAACGCGTAGTCGCCGTGGGTGCGGTGTCCGTCTGACGCGACGGCCACCCAATGCACCGTGTAGCGGCCCGCCGCGAGCGGCGGCAGCGGCACGGCGATCAGCGCCGGTTGATGCTCGTCGACCGCGGCTTTCTGCGCGTTGACCTGCTTGCCGCTCGCATCGGTCACTGTCAGCGAACTGAACGCCGCTTCGAGCGGCCCGTCGAAAATCACCCGCACCTGCGCGGGCGAGGCCACCGTCGCGCCCGCTCCCGGCTCCTGCTTCTGCGGGAATACATGCGCGAAGGCCATGCCCGCCATTGCGAGACCGGCGAGCGACGCCGCCAGTTTCGCTGCTGCGCGCAGGCCGCTGCGGCGACGGCTCCCGATCATGCTATTCATATTCATCATGACTCTCCTGCTTTTACTGGAATAGAGGTTTGCCGATCGTCGTCGGCGCGACATCGTCGAAGAAGATATGCGCCTGGACCAGAATGCCCACGTGCGAGCCGCTCGCACGATTGATCGGCACTTGCGCCTCCACGCCGAACTGCCCGTAGCGGTTGATCCAGATAAAGCCCGGATTGACCGTGCCGGTGGTCTGCCCCTGGCTGCGCGACAACGGAATCTCGACCAGCGGAATCAGATTCGCGAACGGCTGCGGCAGACCGACATCGCGCACGTGCTGCTGCAGATACGGCAAGCTGTATTGCACCGTGAAACCGTAGTTGAATGCGTCCGGCTGTCCCGCGCCGGTGGTCAGTGCCGGTCCCGCTTCGCCCGTGATCGCGAGCGGACGCAGATACGCCAGCGAATCGGGCAGATCGCCCATCCCCTTGCCGGCGTAGATGGTCGGCGAGATCGTCGAGAAGTTGTCGGCGATCGCGCGGCTGCCCGTGCCGCCGAGTTCGGCATCCACGCCGATCGAGGTCATGAATTCGTGCGCGTCGTTGACGTACAGCAGGTACTTCAGGCCCACGCCGAAGTTGTCGAAGCCGCGCGCCCGCGGATTGTTCTGCATCGCATAGGTGCCGTCCACGGACACGGCGAGCCGCGGCGTGATCAGCTTGTCGTACTCGAAGTCGAAGGTGTTGATGCTCTGGTCGCCGTTGTCGCCCGGCACGCGTTGATGGCCGAACTCGAGGTTGGCTTCGTCGCCCACGCCGGGGTCGTCCACGGCCATCGTCGACGGAAAGATGCGATTGCCCGCAATCGCGTGGGCACTAACGGGTGAAGGCACGCACAACAGTGCGCCGGCGGCGGCCGCGACAAGCGACGCCGCGCGCAGCGGTGTCCCGCTGCGCGTTGTCTGGGTAAGCATGATCGATCCTGTTTCATGGGTCGTGACAAAGCTGGCGCGCACAGTCGCGAGGGACGTGCGTCGGCAGCCGCGATGCACTCGATGCATCGCGCGTGATGAGTCGTCGAATCAGGATGCGAACGGAGGGGCGCGGGGCTGCGCGAAGGTGAGCGGTTCGACGCGGCGCACGCTGTCGAAGCGGGTCGCGGCGGTGTGCTGCAAAGCACGGACGGTGACGACGAACAGTCCCTCGACGCTCGGCACGACGGGCATGTGGGCGAGCAGGCTGCAATAGCCGCAGGCATCGCCGTCGGACATGGCGGTGTGCTGGGTGTGATCGTTGCCCGGCTGATCGGGCGTAGAGGATGCGACCGATGACGCCTCCGGCGCGTCGTCCCGCATCGCGTCCATTGAAGGTATCGAGTCCATCGAACCCGTGGACGCCATCGACGGCATATCGCAATGCTCGCCCGACATGGCGCTTTCATTGCTGCGGGCGGCGAGCGTATGCGAGATCGTCGGAGCGAGCGTGGCCATCAGGATCGCGAACAATCCCAGCCAACTGCCGATCTTCCGATAGAAACGACTCACGATGCGCCCGGCGACACGATGGGAAGCTGTCGCGGATTATGCCACGGCTACCCGCGCATTCCGCCTGCCGAGGCACACGTTACGGCGGGCATTTCATCGAGCCGCCAGGCACGCGCCGCGCCACGCCACATCTTCGAACGTCGGATGTCGGCCGCCCGCTCTCCTGCCAGCCCCGTTTGCGTCACCGCACGGCGAAAACTTTGCCCGCCCCGGGGTCAATAGAGCAAACTGCCGACGGCAAACGCGCCACGGACAGTGGACAATGCGATCATCCCGGCTCCCGGCACGGAGTATCCATGAAAGCGCAGCGCCCGCGTCCCCCACACTTCAATGGCGAACAGCCGCATGCCGAGTGGCGCGATCACACGTTGCCTTATATCGTCGTGGCCGTGGTCATCGTGCTCGTGGTTACGCTGATCGTCTGGCTGATCGATCCGGCGCCGCCCAAAACGATCACCATGAGCGCCGGTCCGCACGACAGCTCATTTCTCGTCGCCGCGGAACAGTACCGGAAAATCCTTGCCCGCAACGGCATCACGCTGAACGTGCTGGAGTCCGACGGCTCCGTGCAGAACCTGCACCGTCTGCTGGATCCGAAGCAGCATGTCGATATCGCCTTCGTGCAGGGTGGCGTAGCCGACGGCCTCAACACTTCGTCGCTGATGTCGCTCGGCAGCGTCTTCTATATTCCGGTGGTGGTGTTCTATCGCGGCGCGGGCCTGAGCCAGCTTTCGCAACTGGAAGGCAAACGGATCGCGGTGGGCCGCGAAGGCAGCGGCACGCGACTGCTGGCGCTCAAACTGCTGGATGCCAACGGTATCGAGCCGGGCGGCAACACCGCACTGGTGCCGAGCGACGGCTTGCAGGCCGCCACCCAGCTCGTGGCGGGTGAAGTGGACGCGGCAATCCTGAGCGGCGACTCCGCAACCCGTGGCCTGATGCTGCGCCTGCTCAAGGTGCCGGGCGTTTCGGTCATGAACTTCGCCGAAGCGAGCGCCTATACGCGCCTCTTTCCCTATCTGGACGAAATCGACCTGCCGGTCGGCGTGCTGGATCTGAAGCGCACCATTCCGCCCGAAACGGTGCATCTGATCAGCCCGACGGTCGAACTGGTGGCCCGCAACACACTGCATCCGGCCATCTCCGACCTGCTGATCGAAGCGGCGCAGGAAGTGCACGGCATGCCGGGGTTATTGCAGCGCGCGGGGCAATTCCCGAGTCCGGTGGTGCGTGAATATCAGATCAGCGAGGACGCGCAGCGCTACTACAAGACGGGCAAGAGCTTTCTCTACCGCACGCTGCCGTTCTGGCTGGCGAGCATCGGCGACCGCACGCTGGTTCTGCTGCTGCCGGTGGCCGTGCTGCTGTTTCCGGCCATGCGCCTGATTCCGGCGCTGTACCGCTGGCGGGTGCGCTCACGCATCTATCGCTATTATGGTTCGCTGATTGCGATCGAACGCGGCGCGCTCGCCGATTCGACCGACGAGGAGCGCAAGCGGCTCTTCGCGGAACTGGATCAGATCGAGGATTCGTTGAACCGGCTGCGCATGCCGCTCGCTTACGCCGACGCGTTCTATGTGCTGCGCGAACACGTCGGGTTCGTGCGCAGCCGGCTAGGGGCTGCGTCGCGGCAAGGCAGCCACCCCTAGGGGGGTGGCGGTTTTTTTCAGGCTTCGCGGGTGGCTGGCGTGCTGACCGGCTCAGCGGCAACCTGGTGAGCCGGTTGCTGCGCGACTTCCTGCACGGTTTCGCGATCAGCCGGCGCATCCGTCGCACCGGCCTGCGGCTTGCCCGCTTCGACGGCTTGCGAGACCGCAGCGGCCGCCGAGACACTCGCTGTCCCGGCCGGCGCTCCCGCTGCCTCCGCGGTGGCTTGCACGCCCACTTCCGTGGCTGCTCCGGCGGTCGCGCCTGCATCCGCGCTCCCCGCGCCGGCCGCCGCCTTCGGCGCGCCCTTGCCGGCCCGATGTGCCTGCAGACGCTGCGCGCCGGCGGCTTCCTGCGCCGTGACCTTGCCCGCCTCGGCGCCCGTCAGATCGACGCGCGCCGCGCCTTCGACGAGACTTTTCCAGTAGCGGCTGCCACGGCACCATGTCTTGATCGCGTCGCGCAATTCGGCTTCGCTCAACGACAGTTCCTTCGCATGCGCGACGAGATCTTCAAAAATACCGACCTTCAGCGGCAGCTTGGGCGCCGGATTCTTGGGAAAAGCAATGGGGAAGCGTTTCTGCAGCCGCCCGATCGATTTCACCACCGGGTCCACCGGCTTCGCCTCCACCGCCGGCCTGCCGCCGGATTCGGCAGCGGGCGCGGCACGGCGCGGCGGCGCGGGCTTGCGGGCAGGCCTCGCGCCCGGCTTGGACGCGTCCTTGGCAGCAGGCCTGGCGTCCTTCGAAGCAGGCTTGGCGCCGGACTTGGCGGCGGGCGCAGCCTCGCCGCGGGCCGCGGCCAATTGCTTCTTCAGTTCAGCGAGTTGTTCGAAACCCATAGCGCACAATCGATCGAGAAAGACGAGATTGTAGCAGCGTAAGGAGACACGCTCGCGACGATGCCGCAAGGCAGGCTGCGCCGGCCGGCGTGATGGCCCGGCGCGCTACGGTTAGACTCGGTGTTTTCCGCTCTCCACGGCCACTTCCGGCGTTTCATGGACCTTAGGCAAATTCAGTATTTCATCGCGCTTTTCGAAGACGGCTCCGTCACGCGGGCGGCGAAACGGCTCAATATCGTGCAACCCGCGCTCAGCATGCAGATTGCGAAGCTCGAAACCGAATTGCGCCAGCAACTCTTCGAGCGCGGGCCGCACGGCATGACGCCGACCGACGCGGCGCGCCAGATGTACCGTCTCTACACGCCGATCATGCGCGACATCGACCGGGCCCGCGACCAGTTGAGCCGCCAGGACGCGATCGTCACGGGGCGCGTGTCGCTCGGCATGGTGTCGTCGGAGGCGGAAAGCGTGCTGCCGGAGTCGCTCGCCAGGTTCAACGCGCTGTTCCCGCAGGTGGAGGTGTCAGTCGCCGACGGCTTCAGCGCGCAGCTGATCGACGCGGTCGAAGCGGGCCGGCTGGATGCGGCCGTCATCAACAAGCCGCGCGGGCGCCTCGCGCTCGACGTGGTGCCCCTGCTCGACGAGGAGATGGTGCTGGTGACGAGCGCCGCGCTCGGCCCCGACCTGCCGCCCGCCATCGATCTCGCGACGCTGACCGGCATCGAGCTGGTCCTGCCCACGCGCCGCAACGGCCTGCGCGGCGTGCTGGACGCGGCGCTGCTGGCCGCGGACGTGGTCATCAAGCCGAAGTTCGAAATCGACCTGCTGAACACCATCGTGCAGTTCGTCGAGCAGAGCGCCGTTGCGACGATCCTGCCGCGCGTGGTGGTGCAGCGCAAAGTGGACGAAAGCGTGCTGCGCGCGCGCACCATCGCCTCGCCGCCGATCGTGCGGCACATTATCCTCGTGAGCCATCCCAAGCGGCCGATCGGGCCCGCGGCGCGCGCGCTGATCGACATCATCGGCGAAGAGATCCGGCGCGTGACGACGGGCACGCCCGCCGCGTGAAACGCGCGGCAAGCCGCCTGGCCGCGAGCTAGACCGCGTCGCGCATCGCGACCTGATCGAGCCTGCCGCGCGTTTCCGGCACGACGAACGCGCCGGTCAGGAAGATCACGCTGATCGCACCGACGAAGATGGCCAGCGTTACCGGCAATTCGCTCGCGTCTTTCGCCACCAGCGAGACGGCGGTCGGCATCATGCCGCCGATCGCAAAGCCGATGTTCCATGAAAGCCCCGTGCCGGTCGCGCGAATCGCGGTGGGAAACCGTTCGTTCAGGAAGATCAGGACCGGCGCGTAGCCCGCGCTGCCGAGCGCGCTGAGAATCACCGCATAGACGCCGATCATCGTGATGCTCTGCGCCGTGGGCAGCAGCAGGAAGAGCGCGGGCAACGCGAACAGGCGAATCACGCCGAGCCAGATAAAAGCGCTCCTGCGCCCAATGAAGGTGCTCAGATGCCCCGCCGCGACCGAGGCGATCACCACCGCCACGCTGCAGATCAGCAGGATCGCCGCCGCGGCGCCGTTCGGCGCGTGGCTCACCACCTTGAGGAAAGTCGGCAGATAGCCCGAGGTCAGGTAATAGCCGCTACCGCCGCCAATGGTGAGCAGCAGGTTGACCAGCAGGATCGAGCGATAGTCGCTGGAAAACAGCGTGCGCAGCGGCGAGCGCACCGCCTCGACCGGCGCGTCGAGCTTCTGCGCGGCGGCCTTGGCGGCCTTCTCGGCGGCGAGCTTTTTCCACAGCGGCGATTCCTCGAGACTGCTGAAAACGAACAGCCCGAGCACTGAGCTGATGATGCCGGTGAAGAACATGCAGCGCCAGCCCCACACCTCGAACGCCGCGCCGGGAAAGAGCGCCGACATCGCCAGATACGTGAGCGAGGCAATCAGCGCGCCGAGCCCCGCTCCGCCTCCGCCGATCAGGCCCGACACCGCGCCGCGATATTTCGGCGCGACCGATTCGGTGCCGATGGTATGCGTGGATGCCACCACCCCGCCGACAAACACGCCCTGCACCAGCCGCAGCACCAGAAACAGGATCGGCGCAACGAGGCCGACTTGCGTGACGGTCGGCAGTGCGCCGAACGCGGCCGTGGAAAGGCCCACGCCGACCACGGCGATGATCATCGCGCCCTTGCGGCCGTGGCGGTCCGCATAAGAGCCGAACCAGGCCGAGCCGAGCGGGCGCATCAGCAGGGTCACGGCAAACGACGCATACACCGCGGCGAGCGAGAGCATGGCGTGTTCCGACGGGAAAAACAGCCTCCCGACCACCGGCGCGACGAACAGCAATACGAACAAATCGAACAGATCCAGTGCCCAACCGAGGCACGAGGCCGCGACCGCACCCATCACCTGCCGCTGGTCTGCCGCGGGCAAGGCGGCGCCATTTTGCGCTGCTACGGACATTGTCATCTCCTTGACTATTGACGGGCCGTCTTTCGACCGTCCCCGTTTCGAGGCACGTTCTTTTCGCGTGCTCTTCTGGTGGTTATCTGGCGCCGGCAGCCGCCCGCGGGGGCGGCGCTCGCGCTAGCTGCCGCGGAACACCGGCTTGCGTTTGCCGTGAAAGGCCTCGACACCTTCGCGGAAATCGTCGGAAGTACGCAGACGGCTATAGCAGTGCCCTTCGAGTTCGATCGCGATCGACAACGGCGCGTCTTCGGTGTCGTTGAGGAGCTTTTTCGCGGTGCGCTGGGCGAGCGGCGAGAACGCGCGCAGTTCGTCCACCAGCGCATCGGTCGTCGCTTCGAGCGCGGAGTCGGCCACGCATTCGACCGCGATGCCCCACTCGTAAGCCTGCTTGCCCGGAATGCGGCGCGAGCGCATCACGATGTCCTTGGTGCGGCCGATGCCGACCATCTGCTGCAAACGCGCCGAGCCGCCCGAGCCCGGAATCTGGCCGAGTTTCTGTTCCGGCAGCGCGTAGAAGGTGGTGTCGGTGGCAATGCGGAAGTCGCACGCGAGCGACAGTTCGAAGCCCACACCGAAGCAGAAGCCGCGATTGGCGGCGATCACCGGCTTCGAGCAGCGCGCGGGCGCGGCGATATTCCAGGCGAGCTTCGACACATGTTCCGGCGACGCTTCGAGAAAGCCCTTGATGTCGCCGCCGCTCGAAAAATGCTCGCCCTGGGCGCGCACCACGATCACGCGCACGCGCGGGTCGTCGTCGAGTGCTTCGAAGGCGGCGCGCAACTGGTCGCGCGCATGCATCGAAATCACGTTCAGCGGCGGCCTGTGCAGGACGATGTCGGCCCGCTCGCGCGCGGCGTCGATCTCGATGGAAAAGCCGTCGGGTTCCTGCAGCAGGCTCTGGCCGTGATGGCGCAGGTCGGTCGTGAGTTCCGTCATAGAGTTACTCCTTGGTGGTTTCGGTGTGGTGTGCATGGGATTCGCCGCGCCGGTCGGGCTCGTATTCGCCCGCCGACAGCTTGCGGCGCAGAATCTTGCCGACCGGCGATTTCGGTATGTCGTCGACGAACACGTATTCGCGCGGACGCTTGAAGTTGACGAGGTCGGACGTGCGGCAATACGCGTCGAGCGTATCGGCGTCGACATATTCCCGGCGCTTGACGAAGGCGACCACGCGCTGGCCCCAGCGCTCGTCCTTCACGCCGGCCACCGCGACCTCGTCGACGGCGGGATGCAGCGACAGCACCGACTCGATATCGACCGGTGAAATGTTCTCGCCGCCGCTGATGATCATGTCGTCGACGCGGCCCGACACGTACAGGTCGCCTTGCGCGTCGAAGAAACCGGTATCGCCCGTGAAGTACCAGCCGTCGCGCAACGATTTCGCGTTCGCGTCGGGACGGTTCCAGTAGCCTTCGAAGGCCTCGTCGCCGAGCAGATCGGCAATGATCTGCCCTTCTTCTCCCACTTGCGCCAGATCCTCGGGCGTGTGGGCTTCGAGCCTGACGACGCGCAGGCGCGTGTTGATGCCCGCGCGCCCCGCGCTGCCCGGCTTCTTCGTGGCGTCCTGGTCGACGCTGAAGGTGTAGACCTCGGACGAACCGTAGTGGTTGACGAACAGCTCCGGTTTGAACGCTGCCGAGAGGCGCTTGAGCAGACCGTCGTTCATCGGCGCGCCGGCAAAGCCGAGCTTTTTTACCGTCGAGGTATCCGTCGACGCGAAAGCCGCGTCGGCGAGCAGATCGTGGTACAGCGTCGGCACCAGATAGAGGCAGGTGAGCTTGTGCTGCGCGATCGCATCGAGTGCGAAGCGCGCATTCCAGCGGCGCACGCAGACGAACAGGCCGTCCACCAGCGCCATCGAGAGCAGCGAGCGCACGCCCATCGTGTGATAGAGCGGCATCACGCCGAGCGTGCGTTCGCCGTGGCCGTACAGATTCTGCGCGACGTGTGCGAGCGCGGCGGCGCGTTCGTGACGGTGCCGGCGCGGCACGCCTTTGGCCTTGCCGGTGGTGCCGGAGGTGTAGAGAATCAGCGAGTAGTGGTCGGCATTCGCGCAGGTGCGCCCGGCGTTCGGCGCGTCGGACTCGCGCTGCGTCATGAGCGTGTCGAAGTTTGCGGTGCGGCCTTGCGCGTCGTCGAGACCGATCCGCGGCAGACGCTGCGCCGCGACACTTTGCGCGACGGCTTCAGCGCAAACCGGCTCGTATACGATGGCCTTCACGCCCGCGTCGGTCACGCAGTATTCGAGCTCCTCCGGTTTCGCGCGCCAGTTCAACGGCACGATCACCACGCCGGCGAACTGGCAGGCCCAATGCAAGGTCGCCATTTCCCAGCGGTTTTGCAGCACCACCAGCAAGCGGTCGCCCTGCGCGAGACCCAGACCGCGCAGACCTTCGGCGACCTTCACGATCAGCCGGTGCCACTGCGCGTAAGTCAGCGCCAGTTCGCCGTCCACCAGCGCCAGCGCATTGGGGCTGCGTTCCACGCTTTGCAGAAAGGTTCGGCCGAGGTCAAGCATGAGCGGCCTCCACGGTCTCGCCGGACACGTTGCCTTGTCCGCGCCGCGCCGCCACGTCGAGCACCGCGGCGACGATCGGCGTATAGCCCGTACAGCGGCACAGATGGCCGGAGAGCATGTCGCGCACCTGCGCTTCGCTCGGATCGGGCACGCGCCGCAGATAGTCCGCGCACGACATCAGGATGCCGGCCGTGCAGAAGCCGCACTGCAACGCATGATGACGCTGGAACGCCTGCTGCAGATCGCCCAGTTGCATGTCGGGCGCGAGTCCCTCCACGGTATCGATGCGGCGTCCCTGCGCCTGCACCGCGAGCATCAGGCACGAGCGCCCCGCTACACCCTCAACGTGCACCGTGCACGCGCCGCACACGCCGTGCTCGCAGCCGACGTGGGTGCCGGTCGCGCCCAGTTCGTGACGGATGAAATCCGACAGCAGTTCGCGCGGCTCGCAATAGCCGCTGCATTCACGGCCATTGAGCGTCAGCGTGACGCGCTGCTGCTCGCCTTGCCGCATGACATGCACGACGTTGCCGTTCGATGTGTTGCTCACTTCGCCTCCTCGATCACGCGCCATCCGAGTTGCCGGACCAGATGCCGGCGATAGGTCGCGCTGACATGCGCGTCGTCCTGCGCGCCCAGCTTCCAGCTCAAATCGTTCAATGCGCTGCGCAGATCTTCGTCACGCAGACGCGGCCACTGCTCGACCACCGGCCGGTCCGCCACGCCGCCCACGGCGAGGCGGATCGAATCGTCCGTCACCACGGCCGCGCAGGCCACCATCGCGAAGTCGCCGTGGCGCGCGGAGAATTCCGTGAAGCCATACCGTTCGCCCGGCCGCCTGAGCGGAAAGCGCACGGCTTCGACCAGTTCGTCCGGCTCGCGCGCCGTCATCAACATGCCTTGAAAAAATTCGCCGGCCGGCAGCACACGGTGTTTCTTCTTCGAGCGCAGCATTACGTCGCCGCCGAGCGCCGCCAGCACCAGTGGCAATTCCGCGCTCGGGTCGGCATGCGCCACCGAGCCGCACACCGTGCCGCGATTGCGAATCTGGAAGTGCGAGATATGCGGGAACGCCATTGCCAGCAACGGCACTTCGTCGCGCAGCGATTCGCGCCACTCCACGCTGCCTTGCGTCGCCGCCGCGCCCACTATCAGCAGGCCGGCCTTGTGATCGACGCGCACCGAGTTCAACTCGTCGGTGCGCGAGATGTCGATCAGCATGCGCGGTTGCGCGAGCCGCATGTTCAACACCGCCATCAGCGACTGGCCGCCTGCGAGCACACGCGCATCCTCGGCGTTTTGCGCGAGGGCGTCGAGCGCATGCTGCGTGGTCATGGCGCGCAGATAATCGAACGGCGCGGGTTTCATGCCTGTCTCCTGAAACGGGCCAGCAGGCGCGAGAACCACGAGCCGCCCGCGTGGACCGGTTTGCCTGCCGCCTGCCGGCCCAGCGATTCAAACAGTTGCCGCAGCACGACCTTGGCCGCGCCTTCGAGCATGCGTCCGCCCACCGCCGCGACCTTGCCCGACACCTGGGCTTCGTAGTCGTAGGAAAGACGCGTGCCCTTGTCGATCGGCGCCAGTTCGACGAGGCCGCTGCCACGCGCGCTGCCGAGCGACGACATGCCCGCACCTGCCAAACGCAGCCGATGCGGCGCGTCGATTTCCGACAGGCCGATCTTCGCCTCGAAGCGCGCCTTGATCATGCCCACGCCGACTGTCACGTCGGCGCGATACTGGTTCGCGCCTTCGGCTTCGAGCGCATGGCAGCCGGGAATCACTCTGGCGAGCGCGACCGGATCGAGCAGCACGGCGAAAATCGCTTCCGGCGACGCGGGCAGATCGACGCTGCCCTGCGCGGTGAGCGCCTTGCCGCCGCCCGGCATCGCCGGTTTGGCCGCGGACGCTTCACGCAACTCGGGACGCGACGGCGCGGGGTCGTCCATGCCCACGAGCGCCATCACTTTGGAAGGTGTCAAAGGCAAACGGATATCGTCGACGCCGAGCGCGTCCGCCACCGCATTCGCGATGCAAGGCGGCGTGCTCATGTTGTTGCCCTCGCCGAGTCCTTTCGCGCCCAACGGCGTGAACGGCGACGGCGTTTCCAGATGGACGATCACCGGATCGGGCACTTCGCAGGTAGTCGGCATCAGATAGTCGGCGAGCGTGCCGGACTGGAAGCTGCCGTCAGCGCCGTAGCGGAATTCCTCCATCAACGCCGCGCCGAGCCCTTGCGCGAAGGCGCCGCGAATCTGGCCGTCGGCGAGCGCGGGATTGAGCAGCGTGCCGGCGTCGTGCGCGGTCACGTAGCGGTCGATCCGCACGCGGCCGGTAGCGCGATCCACTTCGATCCCGCACATGTCGAACGCAAACCCGTAAGCCGCCGATGTGTTGATGCGATCGTTCCCGTCCGGCGCGGCCATGTTCGGCGGATTCCAGAACACAGTCTCGCGCAGGCCCGGCTCTTCGCCTTCGGGCAACAGCGCGGGTGCCCAATGCGGCGCATTGGCGGCGACGCGGCCGAACGGCTGCGCGCGATCCTCGGCGCCCTTTGCATAGATGCGGCCTTCTTCGAAACGGATGTCGTCCGGCGCGCACCCCAACTGCTTCGACACGATGCGCGCGATCTTGTCGCGCACGCGCACGGCAGCCAGATGCACCGTGCCCGCCACCGCCCCGGCGAAGCGGCTCGAATAATTGCCCGCCGCCACCGACCACGCGTCCTTGTGCGTATCGAATTCGACATTGACGACCACGTCCTGCGGCGCGACACCGAGCACATCCGCGACCACCTGCGCGCACACCGTCATATGCCCCTGGCCCGCGGGCGTCGACGCAATCGTCACCACCACGCCGCCGAGCAGATCGACGCTCACCGTCGCGCTAGCGATCGCGCCGCTCTTCGGTCCGGCTTTCCTGCGCGCGTCGGCGGGCATCACGGTCGTGATGTAGCCCATGTTCGATACGGACGGTTCGACGATCGCCGCGAAGCCGATGCCGTACAGCCGCCCTTCCTTGCGCGCCGCCTCGCGGCGCGCAAGCAGTTCGTCATGACCGCCTTCGGCCAGCGCGCGGCGCAGCGCTTCCTGATAGTTGCCGGAGTCGAGCAGCGCGCCGGCCGCGGCGCGATACGGGAATGCATCGGCGGCGACGAAATTGCGGCGGTACACGTCGAGCACATCGAGCTTCAATTCGAGCGCGATACGCTGGATCAACCGTTCGAGCGCGAAATACACCTGCGGTCCGCCGAAGCCGCGTACCAGACCCGTCGGCGTCTTGTTGGTCAGCACGACGCGATTGCGCACCAGCAGATTGTCGATCGCGTACGCGCCGGTCAGGCAGCCATGCATGCGATAGAACGTGGCGGGTTCCGGCGCGCGCAGGTAGCCGCCGCAATCTTCGAGTTGATCGTAGGCGAGCGCCGTAATACGGCCGTCGCTTTCCACGGCCGCTTCGAGCGTCGAGACGCGCGCGGTCGCGGAGGTCGCCGCGCTCAGATGTTCGAGCCGGTCCTCGACCCATTTCACCGGCGCGCCCGCCTTGCGGGACGCGAGGCACATCAGCACGACATACGGAAACACCGCCTGCTTCACGCCGAAGCTGCCGCCCGAATCGCGCGGCGCCTTGTGGCGCAGACGGTTGGCGGGCACGTTCAGCGCCATTGCCATCACCGCATGCAGCGAGAACGGGCCCATGAAATTCGACGTGACGTCGTAGCCTTCGTCGCCCGCCAGATACTCCGCGATCACCACGCCGCATTCGATCGGCGCGCAGCTGTTGCGCGGATAATGCGCGACCAGTTTCACGCGATGCGGCGCCCTCTCGAACGCGGCTTCCGGCTCGCCGTAGCGGAAGTGCCGGTCGCTGATCACGTTGCTGCCCACTTTCTCGTGCAATACCGGCGACTGGTCGCTCGCCGCCTGTTCGATCGACGTGACCGGATCGAGTGTCGCGTACTCCACCTTGAGCAGATCGAGCGCGTCTTCGGCGATGGCGCGCGATTGCGCCAGCACCACGGCCACTGGTTCGCCCACGTAGCGCACGCGGTCCATCGCCAGCGCCCACTGTTCCATCGGCGATTTCACGCCGACCACGAAGGGCCGCGACCAGGCGCGCAGATCGTCGCGTGTCAGGATCGCGCGCACGCCGGGCAGTTTCGCGGCGGCGTCCGTGTCGATCGACACCAGCTCCGCGTGCGCGTGCGGCGAGCGCAGGATCGCGGCGTGCAGCGTGCCGGGCCGCACGCCGATATCGTCGCCATAGCGGCCGCGTCCGGTGAGAATGGCGGGATCTTCCAGACGTTGCATCGGGCGGCCGAGGTGCCGCTGCAGGCGTTTCTCCAACGCCGTGTCGCGTTCCTGCGTCGCGGTGTCGCCTGCATGGAGCATGTCGCGTTGATTCATTGATCTACTCCCGCGCGGCGCTCACCGAATTCATCGGCGAGTCCGCTCCAGCGCCGGGCGATCTCGCGATGCTCGATACCGAACAGATCCAGAATGCGCCCCACGGTGTGATCGACCACATCCTCGATCGTCCTGGGGTGCGCGTAGAACGCGGGCACCGGCGGCATGACGATCGCGCCCATCTCGGTGGCGAGCGTCATATTGCGCAGATGCGCGAGGTTGAGCGGCGTTTCGCGCGCGACCAGCACGAGCCGGCGGCGCTCCTTGAGTATCACGTCCGCAGCACGCGTGAGCAGGTTGTCGGCGAAACCGTTGGCCACGCCGGCGAGCGTCTTCATCGAGCACGGCGCGATCACCATGCCCGCCGTGATGAACGAACCGCTGGCTACGGCCGCGCCGATGTCGCGCACGTTGTAGACCACATCGGCGAGGCGCTCCAGGTCGCCGCGCGTCATGCCGAGTTCCTGGGCCGCGGTGAGCGCGCCGGAGGCCGACACGATCAGGTGCGTTTCGTGCGTGCCGAGGCGCCGCAACGCGGCGAGCAGACGCACGCCGATCATCGCGCCGCTCGCGCCGGAAAGGCCCACCACGATACGCTCGCGCGTCTGCTCACGCTTGTGCTCGCGCTCCTGCTCAGCCATGAGCGTCATCCAGATATGCGTCGAACGCGGTGTTGTCAGCGGCGACGAGCGCGTCCAGATCCACCGTGTCCTGCCCCGGAATACGCACACGCGTGAACACGTGCGACGCGTACACCACCGGCCGCGTGGCGTCGAGGCCCATCTTCGCGCTCACGCCCTGCAAGTGCGGCGGCGCGTCTTCCGGCTGGCCGACGGTGGTCGACGGATCGAGCAGCGAGCCTTGCGCGCCTTCGATCACGACCAGATCGCGGTCGGCCTGAAAGCGCGTGGCGACGGCCCATTCGATTTCAGCCGGATCGTGTACGTCCACGTCGGTATCGACCACGACGACCTGCTTGATGTCGTAGTGCGCGCCGAACGCGCACAGAATCACGTTCTTCGCTTCGCCTTCGCGCTTCTTGTCGAACTGCACCCACAGGTGGTAGCGGCACACGCCGCCCACGGACAGATGCACGTCCTTCACACCCGGATGACTGCGTTGCAGGTGCGCGAGCAAGCTCGCCTCGCGCGGAATCGCGCCGAGCAGCAGATGCTCCATTTCCGCCGGCACGATCGTATGAAAGATCGGCTTCTCGCGATGCGTCACCGCCGTGACTTCGATCACTTCGCGCGCTTCCTGAGCGCTGTAGTACTTCGGAAATTCGCCGAACGGGCCTTCCAGTTCACGCACGTTGGGCAGGATGCGGCCTTCTATCACGATCTCGGCGAAGGCCGGCACGTTCACGCCGTGGCTCACGCATCTGACGACGGGCAGCGGCGCGCCGTGCAGCGCACCGGCAATTTCCAGCTCGTCGGAGTCGATCGGGGAAATGGCTTGCGAGGCGAGCATCGTCAACGGATCGACGCCGATGGCAATCGCGACGTCGAGCGCCTCGCCCGCCTCTTCAGCAGTCTTCTGAAAGGCGTGCAGGTGACGCGGCAGCAGCAGGATCGCCATGCGATCGGGCCCATGCACCTGAATACGGTTGATCGAAACGTTCTGCACGCCGGTACGCGGATTGCGTGCAATCACGAGGCCCGCGGTAAGGTACGGGCCGTTGTCGTGCTCGCTATGGGTCGGAATCGGCAGCAGTGCGTGCAGGTCGATGCCGCTGGTATGCACGACCTGCTGGCAGGCCGCCTCGGCACGCGGGATTTCCTGCGAGGGAAGCGGCCGCCCGGCCGCGTCGCGAAAGCGCGCCAGCAGATCGGCCTCGGCTACGCCCATCGCTTCCGCGATCCAGGCGCGGCGCGACATGAACCCGCTGACCACCGGCACCTCGTGACCGCCCGGCTGCGTGAAGAACGCGGCTTGCGTGCCGTCCAGGCGCTTGGCGATCGCGGCGAGTTCGTGTTCGAGCGCCACCGGCCGGTCGATCGTGGCGACCCGGCCCGTGCGCGCCAGATGCGCCAGCCAGTCGCGCAGCGTGAGCGCGCCGGACGGGCGGCTCCACGCCAGGTGAAAAGTGCCGTGCGATGCGGCATCGCGAGTGTTCATCCACGTCTCCATCAATGCCTGGCTTGAGGTCCGGAGCGGACCGCCAGTCGATGACGAAAGCGTAACGAGATCGGCTTATAACTTCTAATATTGATTATTGATGCTTCGAATCATTCCTGATGATATGCGTGTTAGCACCAATGACAGCCTTTTGTAGGCAGGATACCAATAGCTATTGCACGAGGCAGCGGCGCTTCCGGCGAACCGGCGAGCCGCGCCGAAGCGTTCGTGACGTACCGTTCGGGCCTTCATCTGATACGGCGCGGCATGCTCATTACCTTTGCTGATGTTTTATTCATTCCCACATGGACCTCCGGCAAATCCAGTATTTCATCGCGCTTTTCGAAGACGGTTCGGTCACGCGGGCAGCGAAACGCCTGAACATCGTGCAGCCCGCGCTCAGCATGCAGATCGCCAAACTCGAGGACGAACTGCATCAGCAGCTATTCGAGCGCAACGCCCACGGCATGGCGCCGACGGCGGCCGGCCGGCTCATGTACCGGCTCTTTCTGCCGATCATGCGCGACCTCGCGCACGCGCGCCAACAACTCGTGCAGCGCGACGAGGTGGTGACCGGCCATGTGTCGATCGGGCTCATTGCCTCGGTGACGGAGAGCGTGCTGGCCGATGCGCTGTCACGCTTTCACGCGCGCTATCCGCATGTGGAGGTGACCGTGGCGGACGGCTACAGCGCGACGTTCATCGACTGGGTGGCGGGCGGGCAACTCGACGCGGCCCTGATCAACAAGCCGCGCGCGCGCCTTTCGCTCGACTCGCAGCCCTTGCTCGACGAGGAAATGGTGCTGGTGACGAGCGCCACGCACGGCCCGGAACTGCCGCATGCAATCGAACTCGCGCAACTGCCGGAACTGGAACTGGTGCTGCCGACCAAGCGCCACGGCTTGCGCGGCGTGCTCGATACGGCTGCGCAGCATGAAGACGTGCTGCTCGCGCCGCGCTTCGAGATCGACGTGTTGAGCACGATCGTGAAACTGGTGGAAAGCACGCACTTTGCGACCATTCTGCCGCGCATCGCCGTGCAGCGCGCGGTGCACCAGGGCACCCTGCGTGCCTATCCGATTCTCGCGCCGCGCATTGTGCGGCATATCGTGTGCGTGAGCCATCCGCGGCGCCCGTTGAGCGCGGCGGCGGATGCACTGGTGTCGATCATCGCCGACGAATTGCGCCAGGTGTCGAGCGAATCGGAACTGGATGCGACCGTGACGGGCTCATCCGCCGATGCGTCGGGTGAATCGCGGTCAACGCCTGTTTCCAGAGAACGTTCCGCGTGAACGGCGGGTGATTGCGATCGCAAAGAAGGTGGGCCAAAACTTTTTATATTATTCGGATACCCAGGCAGTTTTTGGCCGGTGGGGATCTTCTTCAGGGAGCCAGCACGTCGCCAAACCCACCGACCCGCACACCTGCCAAGCGAATCGCCATCGCGACCCTGGCCGATAGAAGCGCTTGCAGTTCCGCTTCGTGCCGGTAATCCCGCATGCCGTCGCTCAACGCCCGCTCCCCCGCCACGGCGGGATGGCAATAAATCTCCCCCACCCCGTGCGGCAGATCGGCGAGCGCCGCAAGCCACGCCGCTTCATCCATCCGCCCGCTATCGGCGATTCCCACCGCATAATCGTTATGCGCGATGCCGGCGCGATCCAGACGCGCCTTGACCTGCGCGATCCACGGCCGCAACCACAGCGGCGCATTCGCTTCGAACGGCAGGCGCATGGCCTTCATACCGTACTCGCGGCCAATCTCCAGAATCAGTCCGAGCACCGTCGGGTGCAAATGAAAATGCTTGTGCGTGTTGACGTGATCGAGCGTCAGACCGGTTTTTGCAAACGCTTCGAACTGCGCGCGAATCTCACACGCAAGCTGCTTGCGCACATGCGGCAAGCAGAAAAACCGCGCGCCGTCCCACACCATGTTGCTGCCGAAGCGGCCATGCTCGTCGACCAGGGCGGCAACGCGCTCGCGCGGTGCAGTCGCGTCGCCGTCGGCCAGTACCAGATGCAGGCCAACCCCCAGTTGCGGCAATGCGCGGGCGCGTGTCACCGCGTCGGCGGCGGCCGGCGCACCGACCATCAGACTCGCGGCGCTCAGCACGCCTTCGCGATGCGCGCGCTCGACCGCCTCGTTGACTCGCGCGTGCAGGCCGAAATCGTCGGCGGTGACGATCAGTCCGCGTGGCTCAGTTGCCATCGGACGCCTCCACTACGTCCATTACGTTCAGCGCGCCCTTGTGCGCGGCCATCGGCGTGGAACTGCCGACTGGCACGCGCGCCCCGCGCCACACCACATGCGAGCCGAACGCGCCGGCCAGCCATTGCAACGCCAGCAATGCATCGCGCAACGGCACCAGCGGCAGATCACGCCAGAAAGTGCGTTCATGGCGCGCGGCACGCAGATGCATCAGCAGGCGGGCCGCCAACCCGGTCGCCGTGCCGGTTGCGCTCGTGAGCGCGGCCCACGCGTGGAGCGCATCGGATGCGCTCGCTGCGAGGCCTGCGGTGAGCCACGCGCCGGTCAACAGCCAGGGCGTGGGGAACGTGATGAAGAGGAACGCGAAGCCCAGCGGATTCACCGAGCGGATCGTGCGCAGCCAGCGCGTTTCGCGCTGCCACAAGGCGTAAAACGTCGGCTCGATCACATCGGTGGCGACCATCACGCGCGACAGCACGGTTCGCAGTCCGAGGGCACGTACGTGTTCGGCCAGCCAGTAATCGTCCGCGAGACAATTTTTCAGCGCCTCGAAACCGCCGATGCGCTCGAGCGTTGCGCGCCGCAACGCGAGCGTCGCACCGAAGCCGAAGCGGCGCGAGCCGGCCGCATGCGCGACGCGCACCGACGGCGCGAACCACTCGTTGATGAAGAGCGCGCCCACGCGCGGCCAGAAGCCGCCGACGCCTTGCGCCACGTAAAGACACGTGACCACGCCCACGCGCGGATCCGCGAGCGGCGCGGCCACGCTGTCGAGATAGTCGGCTTCGACGGCGATGTCGCTGTCGGCAATCACGATCACCTCATGGCGGGCCCGCTCCGCCATGTTGATCAGGTTGCTGACCTTGAGGTTGCTGCCGTGCACGCGCGTGTCGATCGCGAGTTCGATGTCGTGCGTCGGATAGGCCGCCTGCAAACGGCGCACCACGGCAATAGCCGGATCGTCGGGCGACGATACGCCTAGCACGAGCTGGAAATATCCATGACGCTGTTCGCAGAAGGTTCGCAGATTTTCGTAGAGACGCGGCTCGGCGCCGCACAGCGGCTTGAGCACGCTGACGCCGACATATGCGAACGGATACAGCGCAGACGAGGCGCGCAACGCGTCTTGAGCGGGACTGGCCGCAACGCTGCGGCGCGAGGCATAAAACGGCATTGCGACCGCCGCCAGCATTGCGTAAAGCGATGCGCCGGTGCAGCCGGCTAGAAGAACCCACTGGCATGCCGTCAGTACGTGTGCCGCCATTGTCCGGTTCCGTCAGCGCTCAGCCAGCACGAACGGTCTACCCGTCAGGCGCAGATGAAGAATCACGAGCCAGCGCCGCGGGCAGTTCGAGGCAATCGCGAAAGGCCGCGCGGGCCGGCCTGCGCCCGTTGCGTAATGCCCCTCGCGCGCGAGTTCGAAGGCTGCGTGCGCGAACTGGCGCGTCACGATCACGCCGCTGACGATCACCGCAATGGCCAGCAAGCGGAACGGTGTGGAATTGAAGGCGTGCTGGGAAACCGGCAACAGCAGCAGCCCGAGGCACACGAGCACCTCGGTGCCCATGGCCGTGAGCGAAGCCACCAACAGGTGGGCGCGCAGCATGTCGACGGTGACTGGCTTCATGACTGGGTCTCGTGGCCCGACGAAATGCACGGCGCCATGTATTGACGCAACTTGCCGGCGTGGAAAATCGCCGGTCGTCCATCTCATCGATGTGCTTACGATTGAACTGCAATGACGTGGCAACAGAGCCGCCGCCGCATGGCCGCAATCACGCCGCGGCAGTGACCTGTTGAGGGGCGATAGTAGCGAGTCAAGCTGAAGGAAACCTTAAGGAATAAGGCGTATAAAGCGGGTGATGAACAGGATGGTTAAACTTCGGGTTACGGTTCGGCGCCTGTCTGACCATGCCGGCCGCCATGCAAGAAAACATCGAATGGAATGAATGGACTCATGCGCGTACTCCTCGTAGAAGACGACGATCTGATCGGCTGCGGTATCGAAGCGGGGCTGCGTCAAGCGGGCTTCACGGTCGACTGGGCCCGCGACGGCCATAAGGCCGGACTCGCGCTCGACACCACCGTGTACGCGCTGGTGGTGCTCGATCTCGGCTTGCCTCGCGTATCGGGCATGGAACTGCTGAAACGGCTGCGCGATTCGGGTAAGGACGTGCCGGTGCTGGTGCTGACCGCGCGGAGCACGGTGCTCGACCGTGTCGGCGGCCTCGAAGCCGGCGCCGACGACTACCTCGGCAAGCCCTTCGATCTGACCGAACTGATCGCCCGTTGCCGGGCCTTGTTGCGCCGTGCGCAAGGCCGCAGCGTCGAGCAGATCCGCTATCTGGACCTGACGGTCAATCCGGCCGCGCAAACCGTCGAAGTGGGCACGAGGCGCGTGCCACTCACCTCGCGCGAATGGGCGATCCTGCTGCAGTTGCTGACCAATCAGGGGATCCCGCAATCGCGCTCACGTCTCGAAGAGAGCCTGTACGGCTGGCAGGAGGAAATCGAGAGCAACGCGATCGAAGTGCACGTGTCCAATCTGCGCAAGAAGCTCGGCGCGAAGCTGATCAAGACGGTGCGCAATATCGGTTACGTGATGGAGAAAGAATAATGGGCGCGTCGATTCGCCGGCGCCTCGCGTTGCTGGTGCTCGCCAGCATCGTACTGATGTGGGGCATCGCGCTCGTGTCCAGCTATCGTCAGGCCACGCGCGAAGTCGGCGAATGGGAAGATGCGCGGCTCGCCGAACTCGCGCAGATTCTCGCCCTGCTCGATCAGCGCAATCTGAGCACGCTCGCCAACGCGCGCATCGACGTGCGCGAAGAGGAAAGGCACGGCGAGCCCGGCGCCAACGACAATGACGACGACGACTCGCTGCCTCGCGACGCACTATTCCAGGTGCGCGGCCGGAGCGGCGAAGTGCTGGCGGGCAGCCCGCAATTGCGCGAACTCGGCGCATGGGATCTGCCCGTGCCGGTCGCGAGCGGTGCGCGCGACATCACGCTCGGCGGCCAGATGTATCACTCGTTCACTTTGCGCGACACCCTGCTCGGCCACACGGTGCGCGTCTTCGAACTGGCCAACACGCGCAGCGACCTGGTGAGCGGCGTCGCGAGCCGGATCGCCCGCCCCACGCTGATCGCGCTGCCGGTGCTGGCGGTGCTGGTATGGTTCAGCATCGGCTGGAGTCTGGCGCCGCTCAGGGTGCTGTCGGGCGCGATTCGCGCGCGCGACGTGAACCGGCTGGAGCCGGTCGATATCGGCCGCGCGCCGACCGAGGTGCGCCCGCTCGTCGATGCGATCAATCTGCTCCTGTCGCGTTTGCTGCACTCGCTGGAGCGCGAACGCGCGTTTACCGCCGACGCCGCCCATGAACTGAAAACGCCGCTTGCCGCGATCAAGGTGCAGGCGCAGGTGGCCCTGGCCGAAACGGATAAGGCGCGGCAGCGGCTCGCCATGGAACGCGTGGTGCAAGGCGTGGATCGCAGCGCGCGCCTCGCGGAGCAGTTGCTGCTGCTCGCGCGTCTGGACGTGCACGAAAAGATGACGGCGGCGCCGCTCAAACCCGCCGTGGTCGCAAAGAACGCGCTGCTCGCCAACGAGCGCAGCGCACAGCAGAAAAACATTCACGTGACGCTGACGGGCGACATGCGCGCCGAGATCAACGCGGAGCCCGTGCTGATCGGCATCCTGCTCGACAATCTGCTCGATAACGCGATCAAGTACGGGCGCGCCGGCGGCAGCATCGAAGTGGCGGTGCAGCACGCCGAAGACCGCATACAGGTGACCGTGCGCGACGACGGCCCCGGCGTCGCGCCAGGCGATCTCGACCGTCTGACGAATCGTTTTTTCCGGGCGACCGGCAATCAGGCCACCGGCAGCGGGCTGGGCCTTTCGATCGTCGCGCGGATTGCGGAACATTTCGGCGCGAGCCTGCGTCTCGGCAAAGGCATCGGCGAACGGGGACTCGCGGTCGAGGTGTCGTTTCCCGCTTATACGCAGGCGAGTTGAGGAGAAAGCAGAAGCGGGCCTCGCATCGACGCATCTCGCTTGTGAGGGTGCGCTTTCCCGCGTCCACGCGCCCCATGTGCTGCGAACCGTTGTGCCTTGGTGATCCTGCGGCGCGCGCCGTTCGGTCTCTAAGGCGCGCGCTCGAACGCTCGCTGCGGCGCCCGATTCGACGACTCCGCGAACTGCCACGCAATCAGCCCCGGCACGAATATCACGAGATCGCGAATCCGGCGCGCACCGGCCAGCGCGAGACAGATGGAAGGATCGAGGCCGAGCGCGCCGCCGATCAGAATGAAGCCGCCCTCCTGCACGCCCAGGCCGCCCGGCACGAAGAACGCCGCGCTGCTGATCGCCTGGATCAGCGATTCGATCACCGCCGCTTCGACGAGCGTGACGTGCACGCCGAGAAAGTACAGCGCCAGCCAGATTTCCAGCGACGTGAGAAAGCACTGCAGCGGTTGCCAGAAAAACAGATAGCGCAGCACCACGCCACGCCGCCGCCAGATCAGCTTGATGGCCTGATCGATCTGCGCCGACTGGCCGACCAGCGCGGCAAGCTTGCCGCTCGTCATATGATTGAGTGCGCGCGTGATGCGTTCGAACGGACTCGCGTGCTGCACGAGCGCGAACAGCACGAGGAGCGGCGTGAGCACCACCACGCCCCAGGCCAGTTGCCCGGCAAGCCTGAGCGTGTCGGAATGCGCATGCGCGAACAGAAAGCCGATGCCGACCATCGTGAAGAGCAACTGGCTGATCACCGTAAGCTGCATGTCGACGATGATGCTGCCCACCGCCGTGGACGGCCGCACGCCCCAGCGCCGCAGCATGCGGAACGACACCACTTCGCCGCCGATGCGCGCCACCGGCAGCATGCTGTTGACCGATTCGCGCACCCACGCGAGGTGCAGCATGTTGAAGATGCCGGGACGGTTCGCGCCGCGAATCAGCGAACGCCAGTCGCAGGCATTGGCGAGCATCGGCAGCACGTGCGCGAGCGCGGCTAGCAGCAGTCCCGCGCCGGCCGCGCGCAGTGCGCCGAGCACGGCGCCGGGATTGTCGTGCCAGACGAGCCAGAGCGACGCCAGCAGGCCGGCTAGCGCGGCCACGCGGCCGAGATGCTTCATCACGCGCCCACCTCGTGCGCGCGCTTCCGGCGCGTTGCCCTGCGTTCAGAAGCTGCTTCGAAAAAACGATCCATCATGCCAATCCACGCTGCCCTTCGTCCGTCATTCGTCCTGCGCCGCCGACAACAGGCCGTCGCCGTCCACCTTGAAGCTGAAGCCTCGCCAGATCACGCGCGACGAGCAGAAGCTCGCGACGAAAATCGCAAACGATACGATATCCCATAACGGCAGCAGCCACAGGTCGCGATGCGCCTGCTTCAACGCACGATCGGACAGCAGTTTCAACGCGAGCCGCGCGCACATGGCGGCCAGCGCGAGCGACCATGCCCACCATGCGCCGCCCGAGAAGACGAGCGCAAGCAGCGCGAACGCGAACGGATGAATCAGCGCCGAGCCGAGATGGCCGAGCGGATCGATGCGTCGGATCGTGCGGCTCCAGCGCAGCTCATGCGCGATCAGTTGCGCCGCACTCGATTCCACGCACGCATGCGAGATCGTGAACGGCGGGATCGCCACTTTCTCGCCGGTCATGCGCACCGCTTCGCCGATGGCGTGGTCTTCCGCGAGATGCCGCACGAACGGCGTCAGGCCGCCGATTTTTTCGAGCGTATTGCGCCGCATCGCAATGGTCTGGCCGAAGCACGGGCGCGCGAGCCCAAGCGCGAGACCGGTCACGACGCCGGGCAGGAACTGATAGTTGGTCGCCTTGGCCGACAGACGCGGCCAGAAGCCAGGATCGGGCTGTCCGCGATACGCGCAGGTGACGAGCCCCACGCCGGGTTTCTGCAATTCGCCAATCACATTGCGCAGATAGTCCGGCTCGACGCTCACGTCGCTGTCGGCGAAGACGAACACGTCGTGCTGTGCTTGCGGCAGCATATTGAGGATGTTGCTGATCTTGCGGTTCGGCCCGTAGAGACGCGCATCGGCCACCACGGTGATGTGCGCGTCGGGATAGAGGCGCCGCAGTTCGTCGACGGTTTGCAGCGCGGGATCGGCCGAATCGTGCACGCCGAACAGAAACTGCACGGGCCCCGGATAGTCCTGCCGGCAGAAGCTGGAGAGATTGTCGAGCAGCGCCCACTCGTTGCCGTGCAGCGGTTTGACGATCGTGACCGGCACGAACTCGGTCGGCTCGGACACCGCCCGCTCGAAGAACCGTCCGATCAGCGCACCGGCAAGCACGGTGTAGCCAATGCCGAGGACCGCGGCCGCCGCGCTGGCGCAGGCCAGCGTGACGGCGACCAGATGCGCGGCGCTCACGCCTCGTGGGCGCGCAGGAAACGGAAGAATTCGACGCCCTCGCGCAGGCGCCGTTTCATCATGTCCCAGCTCGTCAGCATCTCCCGCAGGATTTCCCAGATCTTCGACGGCCGGAAATAGAAA
>Ga0255336_100341_pt1 | contig 83613 bp, 69 predicted proteins | sample MeOH1_35cm_T3_17_FD_189102 | JGI IMG/M metagenome (GOLD analysis project Ga0255336, IMG submission 189102) | Sandy soil microbial communities from University of British Columbia, Vancouver, Canada - MeOH1_35cm_T3_179 | ecosystem: Engineered > Artificial ecosystem > Sand microcosm > Unclassified ... | reverse complement strand
TGTATCCGCCCGAGGACTTCGCCCTGCTCAAGCACGAGGCTCAAAAGATGGGCTTCCGCCACGTTGAATCCGGTCCCCTCGTCCGCTCCAGCTACCACGCCCACGAGCAGGCCGAGAGTACCAAGAGCAGCAGCATTCGTTAACGAGAAGAAGCTGAACACAAAGATCGGCCCGCGAAGGATTAGCGGGCCGATCTGCATTGCCAGTCAGCTTTACCAAACGTGGCAAGCGTTCACCGGAACCATTGGATCGCCGCTTTTGCACCCGAATGCTTTGGGAAACTCCGGCGAATTCTGCACCGTCCCGATCACGCGGAACTTACCCGGCGAGTGCGGATCAGTCAGCGCCAGTTCACGCGCCCTCTGCGGCGTCACGTTTTCGCACCACACCTGCGCAAATCCGATGAAGAAACGTTGCGCCGGAGTGAAGCCATCAATCGGCTGATCGATTTTGTCGCCCAGTTGCTTTGTCATGGACATGAAAGCCAGCTTCAGTCCTCCGTTATCCGCCGTGTTTTCGCCCAGTGTCAGCTTGCCGTTGAGGTGAACTTCGCCCTTGTCGTCCTTCACCGAAACGAAGCTCGAATACTCATCGGCCACGCATCCCGCGCGCTTCTCAAACTCCGGCCCATCCGTCGGTCCCCACCAGTTGGTGAAGTTGCCATCGCCATCGAACTTCCGTCCCTGATCATCGAAGCCATGCGTCAGTTCGTGTCCAATTACCACGCCGATGCCGCCGTAATTAACGGACTCATCCACTTTCGCGCTAAAGAATGGCGGCTGCAGAATTCCGGCAGGGAAGTTGATGTTGTTTTCGCTCGAACTGTAGTACGCGTTCACCGTGGGAGGCGTCATGTTCCACTCGGCCCTATCTACCGGATTGCCGAGCTTGGCTAAATCGCGCTTGATTTCAAAAATGCTGGCGGCGCGAGCGTTGCCCACCAAATCATCGCGCTTGATGATCACCTTGCTATAGTCCTTCCACTTCGCCGGATAGCCGATCTTGTTGGTCACCTTTTCAAGTTTTGCATTGGCTGCCTTCTTGGTGTCCGGGCTCATCCAGTCAAGACTCTGGATGTCGCCGCTCATCGACTGCTCGACGGCGGCAACCAGAACGTCCATGCGCTGTTTAGCTTCCTTCGGGAATGCTTTAGCGACGTATATCGGGCCGAGTGCTTCTCCCAGGCTGTTGTCGGTCAACGAGGTGCAACGCTTCCAGCGCGCTTCCAGTTCCTTCTGGCCGGAAAGATACTTGCCCTGAAACTCGAAGTTTTCATCGACGAATGACTTCGACAGCAGCGGCGCCGAACCCTTCACCACCCTCCAGCGCAGGTAAGTCTTCCACGTGTCGACCGGTTCGGAGGCGAGCAATCCGCTCAGCTTCTGGAAAAACTCCGGATTCCCCACGTTCAGCGAGTCAAACTTCTCCGCGCCCACCAGCTTGAAATAGCGCGGGAAATCAATCTGCGGAGCCTGCTTGCCCAACTCCGCCACCGTCATCTTATGATCCCGGTTCTTCGGATCGCGACGCGCCACGCGGTCCATCGAAGCATCGGCGATCTTCGTTTCCAGCGCCAGAATCGTTGCCGCATCTTTCGCCGATTGATCCGCACTCTCGCCCGCCAGCGTCAGCATCTTCTGGATGTGCTCGACATACTTTCCGCGCACTTCCACCATCTTCGCGTCCTGCTTCAGGTAGTAGTCGCGATCCGCCAGCGTCAACCCGCCCTGATCCACCTGCGCAATGTTCAGCGCCGAGTTATGCAGGTCCGGACCCGCGCCAAATCCAAACACCGGACGCAGCCCCTTCGACTGCATCTCCGCCACCACGTCCAGCACCTGCTGCTTCGTCGTGATCGCCGCTACCTTTTTGAGCCAGGGCTCAATCGGTTGAATGCCCTTCGCATCGACCGCCTTCTCATCCATGCAGGCCGCGTAGAAATCGCCAACCTTCTTCTCGTTCGCCGTATGCTTCCCTGGCTTCGCCGCGTCTTCCAAAATCGAATGCAGCAGGTAGAGGTTGTATTCCCTCAGCTCGTCAAAGCGCCCATAGCGAGCCTTGTCCGCGGGAATCGGATGCGACGTGCGCCATCCGCCACAAGCGTATTGATAGAAGTCCTGGCAAGCATTCGCCGTCACATCCATCGCCGCCTTATCAAAGCTCACCGGAGCCGAGGGCGTTGTCTGCGCCACAGCAGCGCCACATGCCAGCAGAGCCACGGAGAAAATCTTCAGAAATCGCATTCGGAATCCACCTCGCACTCAAATCCGAAAAGGAGCGCAACGCGCCGTGCCCGCAAGCGGACAAAAAATCCTTCATCGGTGATTGCAGAGAAAATTATCAGGAATGTTACTGAATTGCGAGTGCCCGTAACGGTTCTTTACAGATGCCAATCTTTGCTTCGCGCCGACGCGCGACAGAAACACAGTGCCAGGGAGCCCACATCCGCCTGCCTTTGGCGAATGTGAAAATCCTCTTCACCTCTGCAAACACCAGCAATGCCCTTACTCTCGCCGAACGCGCCTCGACTCGGGCTGAAAGGCGCTCACTGGCACTTGGTGAAGTTGATAGTAGCAGCCGATAGCTGCACTCCCGGGGTCCCCCTCAATAACGACGTACCATCCTGCTGAAAGATCTCAAGCCCAAATGATGGGATGCACGATGGTGTGCCGTCGGGCACTGCATAAATCGAGTAATCCGGCGCGCCAGCCTCCTGCAAGTAACCACCTGTAACACGTTTTATTGGTTTTTGAGTCGGAATTGAAAACGTGTATGCCGTACAAAACGGGAAACCTTCTGCACAGGTGCCTGGTGTCGTGCCAAACGTGTAGGCTTGGGAGGTGTTGAAGATCGGCATCGCTAAAGCCCATAGGTTTGGATATCCATCCGTGGATTTCGATCCGTCCAGAGCTTGCATCACGTACTGAGGCAGTACCGCCCCTGTCTTTGCAATTGGCGTGCTTGTAATTGCGCCCGTGATGGTGGCCGGCGATGATGTCTGCTGCTGGCCATCAAGGCCACATATCGGGCGACAACCGCCCATCGGAATTATCCCCAGATCGGTACTGCCTGAGATCGGAGCAACAAACGGAGGGTATGCCTTGCCCGACGAGTCCAGCGCCACTATGACGATGGCCGAAGGATTGGGAACGATTGGCGCGCACACGCGAAATGCGCCATGAACATCGCTTGTGACGTTTTGCTTTGGGAGGAAGTTATAGATTGCTGTTATGGAACGCTGAGTTCCTGATTCAAGAACCGCCCAGCCCTGAGACACAGGCTGGTTCGTCAACGAGTCCTGCAATGCGCCCGATATCACTATGCCGGTACAGGCGTCACTTACTGGTGAACTTTTCGAAGTTGAATTGCCGCCACATCCAGCCACGCAAACCCAGATAACGGAAAGAAAAAAGGCAAATCCGCAGTCGAGTCTCATTGTCACCCTTCTCTTAAGGGCGTTTCACCCAGAGCGAGATTGTACTCTGGGGCGGGCAAAGCTGCAGCTCCGTCCTTTAGGGTCAAAAGACCGCGTAGCCAAATGCACTCACCATCCGGGATAGGCTGGATGTATCTTCGATGTGTCTTGCATCGAGCCACCCTAGAAGATGTGCAGCTTGATGCTCAAATATTTCTTCGGATCCTGCCGAATCGCCTTCACCAGCCCATTGCTCTCCACCAATATCTTGTCGGCATTGTTATAGAGCGAAGGATCTTTCAGCAGCTTACCCGCCGTCCCCCGTCCAGCCTGCAACTCCGAAGAGATCGTGGCCAGGTTCGTCACCAGCGCATCAAGCTTCTTTGCAAAGTCCGGGTCTTTGGCGAATTTTCCGAGTCCGCCCTCGCCGCGATTGATCCCATCCATCAACTTGTTTGCCTTCGCCAGAGTCTGGTTGGCGTTTTCATAAAGCGAAGGATCCTGAATCAACTTACCGATCGTTCCGTTGCCGCTATTCACGTTATCGGCAATTGCATTTAGCTTGTCGATCGTCGCATTGGCTCGCGTGTAGAGCGTGTCATCGTTTATCACCTTGCCCAGGCTGCCGCGACCGTTGTTGATGTCGGTTAGCATGCTGCTCACCTGCGCCACGGAGTTGTTCAGGTTATTGTAGAGCTGCTTGTCGTAGATCAGTTTTCCGACCGAACCCTGCTGATTTTCCACCGCGCCCACAATGCGATCCAGTCGTGTGACCAGCACGCTTACATTCTGCAACGTGGTCTGGGACGAGCGCACTACGTCCTGAATATCCGGCACTGACTTGGTAGGCAGCTCGGAGTTATTAGCTACCACCCCGCCCTTAGCCTGTGTTGATTCGATATCAATAAAGGTTTCGCCCAGCACTCCCGAAGTGGAGAGCAGCACCTGAGAATCGGTGTGGATGAATGGCTGAAACTTCGCGTTCACCTTCATCTTTATTTCGACCGGAGTAGCGGCGCCATTCGCATCTTTATGGTTCACCACGCGGATCGATTCGACGTTTCCTATATCGACGCTCTGCAACCGCACCGGAGCGCCATTGCGCAGCCCGCTAGCGCTATCCGTGTACGCGACAAGGTGCAGGGTCGGCGTAAACAGTCCCGTCGTGCCGCTCATCAGGAAAACGAGGAATGCCAAAACAACTGCAGCGAAGACAACGGTCAGCCCCACTCGAAGCTGAGCCCAGTGAAGTTGCTTTTGACTAGGCACAATCTCTCCCATCGCAACCGATTCGAATCATAACAAACCCATTCATGAATACATCGCCCATCACTCGCTCTCCAGCAATACCTGCGCCATCGCCATGCTCTCGGTGTGCGTAATCGATACCAGCGCCCGCCGCACGCCCATCTCGTCGGCAATCCTGCGTGCCGCGCCGCCGAAGACAATCACCGGCTGTCCGCTCGGTGCGCGCGACACATCGAAATCCCGCCACGCCACGCCGCGCCGCCATCCCGTGCCGATGGCCTTCATCGCCGCTTCTTTCGCCGCAAACCGTCCTGCGAAGCGTTCCATGCGATTCAGTTTCGATTCGCAATACGCGCGCTCCGCCTCTGTATAAATGCGTGTCAGGAAACGTTCGCCATGCCGCGCAATCGCCGCCTCGATCCGATCGACCTCGCACAGATCCACGCCAATTCCAAGAATCATAATTTTCAGCGTACACGAAGGCGTGACCTCACGCTCTTCCTCAGTTAGATGCAGAACGAAATTCCTGCTCCACCTTAGTCCACTTCCACCAACCACATAGGTGGCCCACATATGCCTTCGTCTGGCATATGTGGGGTCGCGGCAACCATCCACTCATCCGCTCCAAAAAGCTCACGCCCATCGCAGCCCAGAAGCTCTTCAGCCAACTTCAACCAAGCCATATCGCCGGTTCCAGTGGTTCTTCAAATATTGAACCGCAATCCGCTTTTCCTCGTCCGGAATCTCTGCCCTTGACTCGTCGAGCAAGGCGCGCGCCTCATTTTTCGCCAATTCCAGCAATTTGCGATCGCGAATCAAGTTCGCAACCCTTAAACTTGGCATCCCCGCCTGCTTCGTGCCAAAGAATTCCCCCGGCCCGCGCAGCTCAAGATCTTTTTCCGCAATCTCAAAGCCGTCGCTTGTGCGAACCATCGTGTCCAGCCGTTGTTGAGCTTCTTCGCTGATCTTTCCGCCAGTCATCAGCACACAATAAGACTTGGCGCTGCCACGCCCGATGCGCCCACGCAGTTGATGCATCTGCGAGAGCCCGAATCGTTCCGCGTGTTCGATAACCATGATCGTTGCGTTTGGAACATCGACGCCGACTTCGATCACCGTGGTCGCAACAAGAATCTGCACCTCGCCGTTCTTGAAGCGCCGCATGATTTCATCTTTCTCGTCCGCGCTCATCCTTCCGTGCAGCAACCCCAGCTTCAATTCCGGAAACACTTTCTTTCGCAACTCATCGAACATTTTGATCGCTGCTTTCAGGCCCGTATCTTTTTCCATTTCCTCAATCACGGGATAAACAACGTAGGCCTGTTGTCCAGCAGATACGAGTTTGCGCGCGAATCCCCAAACTTCTGTTGAACGCTCGTCGGCCACTACCCGGGTGCTCACCGGAGTCCGGCCCGGCGGAAGTTCATCTATCACGCTCACGTCCAGGTCGCCATACAGCGTCAGGGCCAGGGTTCGCGGAATCGGAGTTGCCGTCATCACCAGAACGTCTGGCTGTACATCGTTATTTTTGCGCATCAGTTTCATGCGTTGCATCACGCCAAAGCGATGTTGCTCGTCCACGATCACCAGGCCCAGGCGTTCAAACTCCACTTTGTCTTCGAGCAGCGCATGAGTGCCAATTACGATCTGCGCGTGTCCGTGTGCCACGTGATGGCGAATTGCTCGTTTCCGGTCTTCTTCGAGCGATCCGGTCAGCAACACGACCCGATATCCCGCCGGCTCCAGAATGCGGCGCGCGGAAAGGTAATGCTGGGTGGCGAGAATCTCGGTGGGCGCCATCATCGCCACCTGGTAACCGTTTTGCATGGCCACGGTTGCGGCCTCAAAGGCGACAATCGTTTTACCTGAGCCCACATCGCCCTGCAGCAGCCGCCGCATCGGAGAGCTTTGGGCCATATCGCCGACAATTTCCTTCAGCACCTGCTTCTGCGCTCTGGTGGGATGGAAAGGCAGCACCCGCTTGAGCGCGGCGCGCACCTGGTTGTTGATTTCAAACCCGATGCCAAGCTGTAAACGAGCCTTTCGCCGCTTTAGTTCCAGTCCTAACTCCAGAAAAAATAGCTCCTCGAAGATAAGCCGCTGATGTGCCGGAGTCCGCGCCGCCTGCAGGTCTGCAAAACTCTCTCCCGCATCCGGCCAGTGAACATGCCAAAACGCTTCCGCCCTCGGGATCAGCCTCAGCCGGCCGCAAATTGCGGTTGGGATCGCATCGGAAATTTCCTCCGGCATTTGCTCCAGCGCCGTGCGAATGGTGCGGCGGAACCAGCGGGCATTGAGCTTTCCAGCGGCTTCGTAAATGGGCACAATGCGTCCGATTTCCAGCGACTCAAAGTGCTTTTGCTCCTCACTTTCGATAGCGGCTTCGCCATCCGTCGGCGGTTCGTGCAGAATCTCAAATTGCGGCTGCAACATCTGCAATCCGCCTCGGCCAAAGGTCGAAAACTCAACTTTTCCGTAGAGCGCAACCAGCGCCCCCGGTTTGAACTTTCCTTCCAGGTAGCCGCCGCGAAACCACAGGCATTTCAGCTTGCTGCGGCCCTGTCCTGCCGTCATTTCAAAGATCGGCATGCGTTTGGTTCGGAACAGGCCACTGGTTCGAACCTCGGCGATTACCGAAGCCATTTCTCCTGGCTTCAACTGCTCAATCGTGCGCGGATTGATGCGGTCCTCATAACGGAAGGGAAGATAATAAAGGAGGTCTTCGAGCGTATGAATTCCCTTGATGGCCAGGGTCTCCGCCACACGCGGGCCTATGCCCTTCAAGTACTGGACTTCTGTACGCAATTCCTGCATCCCTCGAATGGTATCGCATAGCGGCCGCTTTCTGTCCTGCGTTCGCCGTTGCCAACTTTTCTTCGCCGGAAGGTGTCCAAATACCTGTGTCAGGAAACTTCTGGAGATCGCTCGCCGCAGTGCTGATTGGGAATGCGATTTATTTTGCCTGCTCGCGTTTTCTGCCTCCTGCCGCTCGGCATAATACCGCCGGATTCGATCTGGGATTGGTCGTGGACTTCTGGTTCTGTCTGGTAGTAATGGGTTTACTGGAACTTTGGTACCGACACAAAAGAGAGATGCGCAGCCGCCGCTAATGTAGTATGGCTTAGGCTCCCCAGGAGCTGAATATTGGGCTGATTATGCAACGGATTGCCATTCTTTACGACGCGAGTCAGGCGGTGCTGTCCACCTTCGACCTTGACGAGGTCCTCAATCAGGTTCTCGCAATCGCTCGCGATTATTTCCATCTCCAAAACGGCAGCATCATGTTGCTCGATGAGAAATCGCAGAGTCTATTTATTCGCGCTCAGTTCGGCGAGACTCATACGGACCCCACGTTCTCGGTTCCTTTCGGCAAAGGCATTACCGGAGCTGCCGCCAAGGCGCGACGCCCGATTTATTCCCCGGACGTGACTACGGATTCACGGTACATCCCATACAGCTCCAATACCCGGTCAGAACTAGCGATTCCCCTGATCGTTCGCGATCAGGTTGTCGGCGTGCTCGATTGCGAGAGCGATAAGCCTCGATTTTTTGACAATGAGACCGTGGATTTGCTAACCCTCTTTGCGACCCAGGCTTCAATCGGCCTGCAAAACGCGAAGCTCTACTCCATGCTGCAGGGCCGCGCCGCACAGTTGGAAGCAATCAATGCGCTCGCCAAGCGAACGACCGTGGAACTGGATCTCAAGGAATTGCTTGATCATCTCTGCTCCCAGCTTCCCCGATCGTTTCCAGTTGAGCATGTCGCCATCTTTTTGCGCGACGAAGAAGGTGATCTCGTTCTGCGCGCACAAGAGGGAGCTCTGGAGACCAAGCTCAACGTTGGAGACGCCGTGCCGCAGGTCTATGCCCGCAATACCGGAGGCGAGGCTCATAGCCCACACAGTGGAGATCCGTCCGAGTTCGTAGCCACCTGCTTCCCTACCGCGCTTGAGGAAGTGCGGCTGCCGCTGGTCTCGTTTGGAGAAAACGTGGGACTGCTGGTGTGTCTGACTACAAAGAAAAATGCATTCCTGGCCAATGATATTCAGGCGCTGGAGTCGGTTGCAGACATTCTGGCTACGGCATCTCAAAACGCCCGTTACGTCGAAGGGGTTCGTCAGCTCGCATATCGTGACGGGCTTACCGGGGTATTCAATCGCCGGTACTTTGAGACACGCCTGATCGAGGAAGTTACCCGCGCCGCCCGCTACGGCGGAGGGGTCAGCGTTTTGATGATCGATCTCGATCACTTCAAGAGGATTAACGACGAGTTCGGGCATTTGCTGGGAGACGACGTGCTGCGCACAATCTCTGAAATTTTCATCCGGCAACTGCGGAAAATCGATATCGTTTGCCGTTATGGCGGCGAAGAGTTTGCCGTAGTCCTTCCCGCCACTCAGGGCGTCAGCGCCGTCACCGTGGCCGACAAACTGCGCCGGGCGGTGGCGAATGCCAAACTCCCCGGAGTGCCTTACCCGGTTACCATCAGCATCGGGGTTGCCGAATTCCCCGGCAATGGCATTGATCGCGATGACATTGTGGGAGCGGCCGACGCCTCGCTCTATGAAGCTAAGGCAGCGGGACGCAACCGGGTGTGTCTCGCCTCCGCGTCCAAGATATCTGCCGTGTCCAGTATCGAATAGAGTTGTTTAGGCGGCGGGTGGCCCACTCAACGCTCCTTTCGTTGAGTGGGGCCGTTGCTCCTGCTCCTGCTCTTGCCGTTGCTCCTGCTCTTGCTCCTGCTCTTGCTTCTAATGGCGTCATCCTGAGCGCAAGCGAAGGACCCCAGCAATGCCCAGGTCTCCCGCGCGGCCCCAAGCTTTTCTGCCCGCCATCGATTCTTCTTTCCACGCTCTCGGGGATATTACCTTCCTTGAAACCGATTTGGCCCTGAGTTTGACAGCGCTCAACCCCGCGCCTTACCCTTGATAAGGAGGTTACTGTTTGTATCTTCTGGCCTGCATTCAGCGTCTAATACTCACCTATGTCCTTTCGTACGCACTTGCGCTTTCATACTGCTTTGCAGCTCTCGCTGGCCTTGGAGAGCGCTGAGGAAACTCTAGTCGGCGGCCAGGCCGTGCTCGAAGGCGTTATGATGCGCTCCCCTCACGCATGGGGAATTGCGATTCGTAAACCGGATGGAGAATTGGCGATTCATTCTGAACCGCTTGCCAAACCCAGTGAAAAAGCTCCCTGGAAAGCATGGCCGTTTATTCGTGGAATCGTCACGCTCGGTTCAGCCATGGTGCTTGGATTCAAGGCTTTGCGCTATTCGGCTGACGTTGCCATGGAAGACGAAAAGACTGCCAGCGGAGAAAAGCTCGAGATGAGTGGCTGGGTTGCCGCCTTCAACATCGCGCTCTCGCTAGGATTTTTCATCTTCATGTACAAGTTCCTGCCCTTTGCCGCTGCTCGCTCGCTGCGCCACTGGGCTCCGCAAACCGCGAATACCGTGCTGTTTGCCTTGATTGAAGGATTGATCCGCTTCGCCATATTCTTGGGCTTCATCTGGCTCACCTCGCGCTGGAGCGACATTCGCCGCGTGTATGAATACCACGGAGCCGAGCACAAGACCGTTTTCGCCTTCGAGAACCATGATCCGCTCAACGCTGAAACCGTACAGCGATATTCGACATTCCATCCGCGCTGCGGCACTAGTTTTCTAATGACCGTGATGATCATCTCGATTGCCGTGTACGCGCTGGTTCCGGTGCATGGATTCTGGATGGGATTCGCCTCGCGTATCGTGCTGCTGCCGTTCATTGCCGGCGGTTCTTATGAAATCATTCGCTATGCGGCCAAGAGACGTTCGTCTTTGTTTGCGATGATGACCGCTCCAGGCCTGTGGCTGCAGCGCATTACGACTCAGCCTCCGGACGATACGCAAATCGAGTGCGCCATTGTCGCTCTCGACCACGCCATGGAATTGGAATTGCAACACGGCGGAGAGATGGTAATCGCGTAATGAATATCGAGAGAGTCTCGCTCCGCGCGTCGCAGCTGCACCTCTAGCGGCGCCCGCCGCTCTTTGTTCGCTTTTTGTCGTACTGCTCACCCCAATTCAGAATTCAATGGTCGCGCGCTCCTAAGCAGTGCGGCCTGAAAGATCAGGATCATCATGTTTGATCGGTTAGCCCAAATCGAGGCGCGCTGGACAGAGTTGAACGAAGCGCTTGCCGCTCCGGAGATCGTGAACGACTCGGCCCTTTACCAAAAGACAGCCAAGGCGCAGGGCGAGCTTGCGCCAATCGTGGAGAAGTACCACGAATACAAGAAGCTGCAGGACGGAATCACTGACTCTCGTGCCATGGTCGAAGGCGAAACCGATCCTGACATGCTGGCCTACGCGCAGGAGGAGCTGCAAGCGCTGGAAAAACAACTCGCGGTTTCGGTAGAAGAGCTCAAGGTTCTTCTACTGCCGAAAGATCCCAACGACGAGAAGAACATCGTGTTGGAAATTCGTGCCGGCACCGGAGGCGATGAGGCCACCCTGTTCGCCGCCGAAATCTTTCGCATGTACATGCGCTACGCCGAGTCGCGTCACTGGAAGGTAGAGGTACTCTCCAGTTCGGACTCTTCCGTCGGCGGCCTGAAGGAAGTCATCGCCATCATCGAAGGCAAACGCGTCTATTCCCAGCTCAAGTACGAAAGCGGCGTGCATCGCGTGCAGCGCGTTCCGGACACGGAAACCCAGGGGCGCGTTCACACCTCTGCCGTCACGGTCGCCGTGCTTCCCGAAGCTGAAGACGTCGATATCAAGATCGAAGCCAAGGACATTCGCATCGATACCTTCTGCTCCTCCGGACCCGGCGGACAGTCGGTGAATACCACCTACTCGGCGGTACGCATCACCCACCTCCCCACGAATACTGTGGTCAGCTGCCAGGACGAGAAGTCGCAGATCAAGAACCGCGAAAAAGGCATGCGCGTTCTGCGCTCGCGCCTGTATGAACTGGAACAGGCCAAGCAGCAGGAAGCTCTGGCGAAGGAGCGCCGCTCGCAGGTAGGCTCCGGCGATCGCAGCGAGAAGATCCGCACCTACAACTTCCCCCAGAACCGCGTCAGCGACCACCGCATCGGTCTCACCGTCCACCAGCTCGACCAGGTCATGGAAGGCAAACTCCAGCCCTTCGTCGATGCTCTCGTCACTCACTTCCAAGCCGAGAAACTAAAAGGCGAAGCCGTCGGCGCCTAACAGAAAACTGGCGCCCCCCTGCGGCACCGCACGTGGTTCAATCGACACCACAGGTGGTTCAATCGACACGACGGGTGGTTCAATCGAATAGCGCATCCAACGCGGCATCCCCTCCCCTCGAAGCGCACTTAAGCGCAGCGGGTGCCCCATATACGCTTGCCTCTTTTGGCAAGCGCATGTGGGTTCTATAAAAGCCGCGCGAAGCGCGTTCCTGGATTTGGTTCTCGCCTTTGCTCTTGATCTTGTCTTTGTCTTTGCCTTTGGGGCATCCTGACCAACGCGAAGGCCCCCGTACTCCTCCACTCTCCCGCGTCCTTCGCTCTCCCCCACGCCGTACAATAGTTTCGTGCAACTCCGCCCAGCCATCCAGGCCGCCATCTCCCAACTCGAAGCCGCGGGAATCGACCAACCGCGCATCAGCGCTGAAGTCCTCGCGTTCCACCTCCTCGGCATCGACCGCGCCTACCTGTTCGCCCGTCCCGAGCGCGAGCTAACCGTCACCGAGCAATCCGACTACGAGAATTTCATCGCCCGTCGTGCTTCCGGCGAACCTCTGCAGTACATCATCGGCCATCAGGAGTTCTGGAAGCGCGATTTTCTTGTCTCGCCTGCCGTACTCATCCCGCGTCCCGAGACCGAGCACCTCATCGAAGCCGTGCTCGAACTTGTGCAGCACTACACCCTCGGAGGAGCGCGTCTCAAGCTCATCGATGTTGGTACCGGCTCAGGAGCCATCGCCATTACGCTGGCCCGCGAGTTGCCGCAGTCCGAGCTTCACGCCGTCGATCTTTCCCCTGCAGCGCTGGACGTTGCGCGCACCAACGCCGCGCGCCTCGGCGCCCACGTGCGCTTCGCCCAAAGCGACGTGCTCGCCGATGTAGCGCGCGATGGAAGCTTCGATTTTGTAGTCTCCAACCCGCCCTACGTTGGCTTGAACGAGGCAGACAAAGTGCAGGACGTGGTGAAGCACTACGAGCCGCATATGGCCGTCTTCGCCGGAGACGGAGGGCTCGACGTAATCCGCCGCCTCATCCCGCAAGCCGGGGAGGCACTGCGTCCCGGAGGTTGGCTTCTGATGGAAATTGGCTACACCCAGGCCGATGCAGTGATGTCATTGCTCGGGTCATGGAACAATGTTCACTCCGTTCCCGACCTGGCGGGTATCCCGCGAGTTATCGTCGCCCAAAAAACCGTTACCAATCGGTAAATCCCTGACAGCTCTGCATATCGATTGACGACCGAGTCACCCCAGGCTGTTCCAACTATTATCAGAATGGTCAATCCTGCTTGCGAATTCAGTGTTTGGGAGCTGGTCTGCTTTTCGACGGGGTTTCGGAGGACGACGCGTACTGGTAGGAGAGCGTAGCAATTTCAGCGAGCATTTCGCCGACGGTAGCGACGTCGTCCATGTCGTGCAGCGGGACCAGGTTGACGTAGGCGGCGAAGACAAGGCGGTGTCCGTTGGCGGCATCGATGTAACCGACGAGGCCCTTACCAAGCAGCATCACTCCACCCAGCGAATTGGGGACGACATAAGAGCCAGTCTTTGCGTGGACGTGTCCGGCAGCGGGTGAATCGATCATCAATCCTTCAAGGGTGCCGTCGCGGCCGAGGATAGGGAGCGCATCGAAGAACGAGCGTCCGTAGGGCTGACGCGATATGTAGGAAAGATAGCGCACCATGAAGTCAGGCGAGAAGGCAGAGCCTATGCCGCCCTCTCCGTCGAGTTGCGAAACGGACTCGGGATGTAATCCGGCGTCGGTTAGGAAACGCCTCTGCAGGGCCATGCCTTTCTGGAAAGCATCGCTGGAAGCATGGCCCAGAACCGCGCCGAGAATGTAAGGCGTGGTGGCGGCGTGCAGATTCTGACTGGCCTTCAAGGTTAGTTTCACCTCTTGCTTGAATGGAGGAGAAACGTGCTCGACCAAGAAAGTTCTCTTCTTGGCATGGCCAGCGGTGGCGGAATCGTCGCGGCCCGCAGGCTCTTCGAGAGTAATCTTTGCCCATCGCAGGGCTTGGCGGAACCCCCCGGTAGCAAAGAGCACGGGATCTTTTACCTTGTAGGCGGCCTGAGCCTTCAACCCTTGGACTGGGACGCTGCCCTCCAACACTACGATGTGACCACCGTCCGGAGCCGTTGAGTCGGCTGTGAATTGCAGCTCCGGAGCCGAGCCGGGCTTGCCGGTTTTCACCTTATTGATCACTTTGAGATACGGGAGGTCGGGCGATATCGCGATGGATGCCGGAGAGCCAGCGGAGGCCGCTGGGGTCGCGGTGACGTCGATGACATTGTCGTTGAACACTATGGGAGAGATGGCGGTGCGGGTTCCTGGTTCGATTTGGTTGGAAGGGAACAAGGAGGCATCGACGATCACGTTGCCCTGGATACGCCAGATGCCCTTCATCAGGATTGCGGAAGCCAATGACTTGAAGACCCGGAGAGGTTCGCCGAGCACGGACTTTCCGGGCAGGACACCGGCGTAGGCGTGATCGCTGGAGGTGAAGTCGAGGGTGTCGTCGGGCTTGACGCGTCCGGAGAGGTTGGGATCGCCGCTTGCGACCAGAATGAGATCGCCCCGCAGGGTGCCATCGGGAGTGATGCTCCCGGTGTAATAGACACGGGTGTGGAACCGATAGTTCTCGCCGAGAAGCGCCAGCGCGGTTCCTTCGGTGATCAGCTTGGTAGTGGATCCGGAGGTGAACAGCTTGTTTTCATTGATAGCGACCAGGATTTTGTGGGATGTGAGATCGTAGACCTCAACTCCAACCGTGGAGTGCTTGAAGATAGGACGCGAAGTCACCTGCCGGATGTGCTGCAGCAGAGGCGGGGTGCTCTGGGCGGCTGCCGGGATCGCAAGGGCTAAAGCGAGTAGTGCGAGTTTCCGCAAGTCTGTCTCCAGGCAGAGTAGATGCAGGAACAAGAGTAGCGGCAAAGTCGGTAGATGCAAAGGACCGGTCAACCACTTGGCTGGCCAGCGAATAAAGCGAGGCGTGCGTAAAAGAGAAAGGGCTGGCGCGGTGGCCAGCCCTTGATGGAGTTGGAATGCGATCTACCAGATGGTGAACTTAGCCTTATCGACCCATTCGTGATATCCACCGCCGCTGGCGTTGACGTCGAGCTGCCACTGCACGCCGACGTTGTCTCCCCAGGCGAGATATTTGGCGGGCTGAGTCTGGTTTAGGTTGTAGACTTTGCCGTCAACCACCAGTGTCTTATAGGTGTAGGTATGGTTGGTGTGATTGGTCGTCATGTACCACTGGATGTGATGCCAGGCGCCGGTTGAGAACTTCGCGCAAGGGATCATGGTGTGGATCCACTTCCCGGTGTACTCATTCCACGTATCCCATACGCCCGCGCCGTAGTTGCACTGGGTGCCAATCATGTAATTGTAGCCACCCACGAACTGGAAGGCATCGTATTCCAGCGACTGGCCATACTTCACGGAGTTGGCGTCGAGGTAGACGTAGTAGTCCCAAAGGAAATTTGTGGCGTAATTGTTGGCACCGAGCTTCTTGTACCAGAGAGCATTACCCCAGATGCCATCGTGATAGAGCTGCATGCTGTTGCCGTCCATCGAAGGCGAGGACTGGTTGAAGGCCTGCCAGTAGGCGCCCGAACCGCTGCCACCTGCGCATGCTGCTGAGTTACAGGCACCCCATCCGCTGCTCATCTGATCGATATTGGTGAAGACCTTGGCGGTCGAAGGCGGAGTCGGAAGTCCGGTGGTTGAGATCGGAGCCGTGGTAGTGGCACCGGAGCCGACGGTAGCTGACAGAGTCTTGTCGCCAAAAGCCCCACCGGAGTCCCAGGCGCGGATCACGAGCGTATGAGTTCCCTGCGATGCGTTTAGATAGGCGTCGATGGTTCCAGTAGAGCCGGTGTTGTAAACATCGTTGCTGTCGAGGTAAACGTGCCATCCGGTGATGGGTCGAGAGCTGGAAGTGGTGGCGTGAACGTGTAGGGGAGCGGTAACAGTGGAATAGGCCACAGGAGCGGAAACAGAAACCGAAACTTGAGCAAAAGCCGAAGCCGTAAGAAGGCAGAGCGCGCTGAGCAGGGTTTTCATCAAGAACAACCTCAGTAGTGGAATCCAGAAACTCGATCGGCGAGCTTGTCGAGTAGCGGCTGACATAACCACTATCGGGCAGCAGGACGGGATTGTATGTGGAGGCAAACTCCTAGGGTTGCTAGATAAGTTGCGTAGAAACTCTAAGGTATTGTGAGTACGATATCTAGGTACCTCAGGTGAGTTGATTTTCAGAGTTGCCGGCTGAGGCCAGAGCGTGCTGGACTTATCCAGAGAACGATGCGCAACCGGTGTTCTTTCAGTGAGTTGCCGAAAGAGTATTGAGCAGAGTAGCTGGACGGAAATCACTCGCCTTTGGCAAAACGCAATCTAAGTGTTGGCGGATGGGTATCTAGGTGGTCGAGAGGGAATTCTTGGAAGGTGTGAAGGCTTCGGGATGTTCAAGAGCAGATTCCGGTCTGCTGTGATGCGCAGGACAGCTCTGAAGCTCGCTTATCTATCCATCTGGCTGCGTCAGAGCTTACAATCGCTTGTTACGCCTCGCGCTGCATGGCTTGCGGTTTTGCCGTGCAATTCTTTCCGCGAAGGCCTTTAGGAAGCACTCATGGCACCGATTACCACGATTGAACACCTCGGCCAATTTGAGGGCCAGGATGTTACGCTGCGCGGCTGGCTTTACAATCTGCGCGAGAGCGGTAAGTTGCTCTTTCCCATTTTCCGCGACGGCACCGGACTGGTGCAGGGGGTAATGGCCAAGAATGCCGTCGCTCCGGAGATCTTTGAGACCGTCAAGGGACTGACGCAGGAATCCAGCGTCATCATTCACGGCAAGGTGAGGGCGGATAAGCGCGCGCCGGGAGGCTTTGAGCTCGATCTGGCGTCGGTGGAGGTGGTGCAGAAGGTTTCCGAGGAGACTCCCTACCCGATCTCTTTGAAGGATCACGGGGTCGAGTTCCTGATGGAGCACCGGCATCTGTGGCTGCGTTCGCCACGACAGGTGGCGATTTTGCGTATCCGCTCGGAAATTGAGCGGGCGATGCATGACTTCTTCTACTCGCGCGACTTTACCAGGACCGATCCGCCAATTCTGACTCCGGCGGCTTGCGAAGGAACGAGCACGCTGTTTCCGGTGGACTACTTCGAGGAACAGGCTTATCTGACGCAGTCAGGGCAGCTCTATATCGAAGCGACGGCAATGGCGCTGGGCAAGGTGTACAGCTTTGGGCCGACGTTCCGGGCGGAGAAATCGAAGACGCGACGGCACTTGACCGAGTTCTGGATGATCGAGCCGGAAGTTGCGTATGCGACGCTGGACGACATCATGAAGCTGGCGGAGGACTTCATCACCTTCATCGTGAAGCGGGTGCTGGAGACCCGGCGTCACGAGCTTGGGGTGATTGGTCGCGATATTGCGCCGCTGGAAAAGATCGAAGCGCCGTTCCCACGCGTCTCCTATGACGAAGCGGTGAGGATGTTGGACGAAGGCTTCGCTAAGGGCGATCTGGAATCTAAGTTCGAGTACGGCAATGATTTCGGGTCGCCGGATGAGACCTATATTTCATCCAAGTTTGACCGTCCGGTGATGATTCACCGGTATCCTTCGGCGGTGAAGGCCTTCTACATGGAGCCTGACCCGGAAGACCTTTCGAAAGCGCTTTGTGTGGATGTGTTGGCACCGGAAGGGTATGGCGAAGTAATCGGCGGTTCGCAGCGTATGGGATCGTACGAACGGCTGTTGGAGCGCATCAAGCAGCATGAGCTGCCGGAAGAGGCGTTCCAGTGGTATCTGGATTTGCGCAAGTATGGCGGCGTGCCGCACTCGGGCTTCGGCATGGGGCTGGAGCGTGCGGTGGCCTGGATTTGCAAGCTTGACCATGTGAGGGAGACGATTCCGTTCCCGCGCATGTTGAACCGGATGTATCCGTAACTTGTGGCCAAGAATTTTTGACCAAGGTTGTGAGTTGTAGAACATCTGAATTGGTAGCAAGAAGAAAGAGCATGGGGGCTTCCGGCCCCCGGCTCAAGAATCGGACTCCCGTATGGTTAGTATTCCCGCATCTTTCCCTGACGTAATCAAGAAGAAGATTCGTGTAATTGGCGTCCCGCTCGATCTCGGCCAGCAGCGCCGCGGCGTGGACATGGGCCCCTCGGCGGTGCGAGTTGCCGGCCTGGAGGCGAAGCTCGAGGCCTTGGGCCATGAAGTGGAGGATTGCGGCAATATCAGCGTCACGCTTCCTGAGCAGAAGAACTTTGGCGAACTTCATGCCCGCTATATGAAGGAGATTACGGCGACATGCACAAAGCTCGCCGAAGAAGTGCTGCATGCGCTGGAAGAAGAAAGAACTCCGCTGTCGATTGGAGGAGATCACTCGATCGCCGCCGGATCGGTGAGCGGCGTGGCCGAGTATTACCGGCGCGAAGGCCAGCATATTGGGCTTATATGGATTGACGCCCATTCCGACATCAACACCCCGGAAACGTCTCCTTCAGGAAACGTTCATGGAATGCCGCTGGGAGCGTTGATGGGGCTGGACGGCCTGGATCCGCTGGCAAAACTTTATGGCTGGGTGCCGAAGATAAGACCGGAGAACTGCGTGCTGGTTGGGATTCGAGATGTGGATATGGCGGAGAAGGAAAACATTCGCCGTACCGGGATCGAAGTGTTCACCATGCGCGATATCGACGAGCGCGGCATGCGCACGGTAATGGAAGAAGCTCTGCGGATGGCCGGACGAGGCACGGTGGGATATCACATTTCACTCGACATGGACTGGGTCGATCCCGAGGACGCACCCGGCGTTGGCACGCGGGTACCGGGTGGCGCGACTTATCGCGAGGCACACCTTGCGATGGAAATTATCGCCGACCATGGACGGATGACGTCGATGGATATTGTTGAGGTTAATCCGGTGATTGACGAATATAACCGTACGGCGGAACTCGCGGTGGAACTGGCGAGTTCTGCGTTTGGAAAGAAGATTCTTTAGGGTTGAGGGGCGGGATAGGCAGAGCAAGCAGATCTAGGTCTAGGGAATCCATATTCGCCAAAGGAAGGCGGATGTGGGATACCTGCTTGCCGATTAGTTCAGGAAGGGCTTCAGTTCGTTTGGATTCACTGCAAAAGTTTCGCAATTTGTGACTCGTTAAGCGCATTTCCCGCAACGTCCTATAATCTAGTCGAGTAGCACAAGGAAGCTCCACCTTTATGACAACAAAAAAACTCCGTGTTGGTGTGCTTTTTGGCGGACGCAGTGGCGAGCATGAAGTCTCTCTTTTATCAGCCGCGTCGGTGATGCAGGCGATTGATCGTACGAAGTACGATGTGGTGCCCATTGGAATTACCAAGCAGGGCATGTGGCTGACCGACTCTCATGCGGAACAGTTGATCAAGGGTGAGTTTGTTGGCACGTCGCGCAAGAATCTGCGGGCTGGCGATCCGGCTGCAACCTCGTCGGCTGCGGTGCTGGCCAAGGGCGAAGCCGTGCTGGTTCCTCCCATGCCTTCGACCGACTCGCTGGTGCCGTTTGAGACGCCGCGTACGCAGAATGGGCCGCGCCCGATTTCGGTGGATGTTATTTTCCCAGTGCTGCATGGCACCTTCGGCGAAGACGGAACACTGCAGGGTCTGCTCGAATTGGCTGATATCGCTTATGTGGGATCGGGCGTGCTGGGCTCTGCGGCGGGGATGGACAAAGACATTATGAAGCGGCTGTTCTGCGATTCGCGGTTGCCGCTGGTAAAGCATGTGACGGTGCTTCGTTCGGAGTGGGAGCGTCAGCCGAAGCAGGTCGAAAAGGCAGTGGACTCGGCACTGAAATATCCGGTGTTTGTGAAGCCCGCGAATCTGGGCAGCTCGGTGGGTATCAGCAAGGCTCACGATGCGAGCGAACTTCCGGCGGCGATGAATGAGGCCGCCCGCTTCGACCGCAAGATCATTGTCGAGCAGGGCGTCGGCGGCAAGCGCAACAAGGCGCGCGAGATCGAGTGCGCCGTGCTGGGAAATGACGAGCCGATTGCTTCCGTCTGCGGCGAAATTATTCCGGCAAAAGAGTTTTATGACTATGACGCCAAGTACATAGACTCCGGTTCTGAGTTGTTGATTCCAGCGCGCCTCGACCATACACAGGTTCGCCAGATTCAGGAAATGGCGATACGCGCCTTTAAGAGCTGCGAGTGCTCGGGGCTGGCCCGCGTCGATTTCCTGATGGACCCGGTGACCGGACACTTTTACCTCAATGAGGTCAACACCATGCCGGGATTCACGGCGATCAGCATGTATCCAAAGCTGTGGGGAGCGTCGGGGATCGAGTATCCCGTGCTGATCGACCGGTTGATTCAGTTGGCGCTGGAGCGGCACGCGGACAAGAAGCGGAATCAGTACACGAAGGACTAGAAGGACTAGAAGGTTTCGCAAGGTTAATAAGGTTGCGCGAGGTTTCGCAAGGTTGATGGCGCGAGTGGATGAGGCTGCGGCCTAACACAGAAACTCTGAAGCTCCTAACCTTGCGAAACCTTGCTCTTTGGAACTTTCCGGGGTGGCGGTGCGTACTCTCTCCTGCGCGGCCATGGTAGCCGCCGGAAGGATTGTCACTATGAGGATGAAGCTGTTCTGGCTGGGGGCTCTGCTGCTTACAGCCTCCTTCGCCAGCGCTGATGAATGGAAGCGCGACTTCACGGTTGGAGCGCAACCGCATCTCCGGGTTCAGACCAACGACGCACGGATTGAGGTGCGCGGTGTGCCCGGTAACACCATCTCTGCCCGGGTGGTGGCCGACGGATGGCATATCGGCCCCGGCGAACTTGCGGTCAATGCACAGCAGAGCGGCGACGCCATCTCTCTGCAGGTCAAAATTCCCGAGCGTCATCTCAGCTTCAGTTTTGGCGTGAAGTCTGTGCGCATCGAGGTGAGCGTGCCTGTGAGCACGGGCCTGGATCTCTCGTCTTCGGATGGAGCGCTGCATGTGGTGGGCGTGAAGGGTGAATCCCGACTGATCACATCGGACGGCGCGATCCGGGTGGAGAACTACGATGGCAATCTTCGCGCCCGCACCTCGGATGGCGCGATCGATGTGGCGGGGCGATTCGATCAACTCGATCTCAATACCAGCGACGGACATATCTCGGCCAGCGTGTGGAAGGGTTCGCATATGACTGCCAACTGGAATCTGCGAACCTCCGACGGGGCGATTACGGTGGGGCTTCCCGCCGATTTTTCGGCTTTCCTCGATGCGTGGACCAGCGATAGTCATATCGATTTGCAGGTTCCGGTAGAGGTGAGCGGGCGGGTGGACAAGAATCGCGTTCGCGGAAAGCTTCGCGGCGGCGGGCCTACGCTGCAGATTCACACCTCGGATGGAAGCATTACACTGCGCTCGCTCTGAGTCGCGGTGGTTTCAAAACTGTCGATGCGACGTGACCGGTTATCCCATATTCGCCAAAAACAGGCGGATATGGGTCACCTGAGGTCCACCTGAGTTGCAGCTTCCTCTTCAGCTAGCTAGACTAACTAACCAGTTAGTTAATTATGGCGGCTTCCAAGAACAAACCGGCAGCTCAACGTGTTCGCAACGCGGCGGCCAGTCGTGGCTCCATTCTTGAGCACGCGATTGCGGAGTTTGCCGCTCGCGGCGTGGCCGGTGCTCGCACGGCGGCGATTGCGGAGGCGGCAGGAGTCAACAAGGCACTGCTTTATTACTACTTCAAGGACAAAGAAAGCCTGTACTCCGCAGCGCTGCACGAGGTGTTCAGCGGACTGGTGGGGGATGTATTGCCCATGCTTGAGAGCTCGCTGGCGCCGGGAGAAAAGATTCTCCGGTTCGCTCGGATGCACTTCGAATACCTGGTGAAAAATCCCAACTATCCAAAGTTGATTCAGCAGGAAATGTCGCGCGTGCGCGCTACGGGCGAGGCTTCGCGAGACTTTCGGGCAATCAGCGCTGCGCACTTTGTTCCTCTGCAAAAGGCCGGACTGAAGGCGATGCGGGACGGCATTGCATGTGGCGAATTCCGCAAAATCGAAGGAGCCAGCGCGCTGAGCATGATGCTTGGAATGAATGTTTTCTATTTTAATTCCGCGCCGATTATGCGTATGGTTCGCGGCGTCGATCCGTTTTCTCCGGAGTGCATTCAAAGGCATATCGCAACGGCGCTGGATTTCATTGGCGCTGCGCTGTTTGCGGATCGGGAGCATGGAATCAGGCTGGCGAAGAAGATTGCCGGAGCTGCGTTGGCTCTGCCGCGAGAATTTCGCGGCAAACGTTTGATGGAAGGAACCAGTAGCTTATGAATGCCAAGTACCGCGTTTTTGCCATGCTGGGAATCGTGTTTGTGCTGTCGCTCGGGTTCTATTTTTATTCGACTCGCGGCAGCTCCGATGTTGTTTTGATCGGGACGGTCGATGCGAACCAGGTGATCGTGAGCAGCAAGGTTGCCGGACGTATTGAACACTTACTGGTGGACGAAGGCCAGAACGTGAAGCAGGGAGAGCTGATTGCTCAGATCGACAATCAGGATCTTGCGGCAGAGCGCGACTCGGCTCGCGCAACGCTGGCGGGCCTGCGTTCGCAGGTGCGGCAGAGCGGTGAAACCTATGCCTCGACGCATGGAGAAACCGATGCGCAGGTAAAAAATGCCGCCGCGGCGCTGCTGGCTGCGAAGGCTTCGCTGGAGGAAAGCGAAGCGGTTGAACATCAGCAGGCGCTTGATACGAAGCGCATTGTGACGTTGGCCGAGCAGGGTGTTGCGAGTCAGCAGGATCGCGACCGGGCAGAGCAAACGCTGGCGGCGAATCGGGCACGGGTGCGCGCGAATCGTGAACAGGTGAATGCGGCGCAGGCAACGGTAAACACGATGCAGGCTCGCATCAACCAAGCGGCAGCGGCGCACAGCAACATTGCGGCCACGCAGGGGCAGATGGATTCGGCGAACGCCAAGCTGGTGGAAGCAGAGGTTCGGATGGAGTACACGCGGGTTGCCGCTCCGGTAAACGGGACGGTAAGCGTGAGGGCCGCGCGTGAAGGCGAAGTGGTGAGCGTGGGGACACCGATTGTGACCATCGTCGATCTCACGCAGACCTGGGTGTATGCGGCGGTTCCGGAGACGCAGGCACAAGCCGTGAAATTGGGCGACACGCTCGACGTGCGTATGCCGGGAGGTGAACGCGTTCCGGGAAAGATTATCGCCAAGGCCGCGGAGGCCGATTTTGCCACCGAGCGCGACTACAGCAGGACGAAGCGCGACATTCGCACGGTGCGGCTGAAGTTGCTCATCGACAATCCACGGGAGACTTACGTTCCCGGAATGACAGCCGAGGTGCTTCTTCCGCAGCGCCTTCTGAAGGACAAGTAGTGCAATGAACATTCTGACTAGCAGTAAAGGCCACCATTCCGGACACGAAGGCCAGGCCATCGCAGTGGAAAACATCGTGAAGAAGTATGGCGACTTTGAGGCCGTGAAGGGTATGACCTTCGATGTGAAGGAAGGCGAAATTTTCGGGCTGCTTGGTCCCAATGGCGCGGGGAAAAGCACGTTGATTCGAATGATGACCACGCTGATTCCGATTACGAGCGGCAAGGCGTTCATCACTGGATATGACGTCAGCGAAAATCCTGATGCGGCGCGACGCACGATGGGCGTCATTCCACAGGCGATGACGAGCGACATCGATCTGACGATTGCCGAGAATATGAGGATTTACGCAAAGCTCTACGGGGTGCCGCGGGCGGAGCGGGAGCGCAATATCGATGAGTTGTTGGAAGCCGTCGATCTGGAGAAGTGGCGCGATGCGCAGGTGAAGACCTTGTCGGGCGGGATGCGCCGACGCGCGGAAATTGCGCGTGGACTGGTACATAATCCGCGCATATTTTTTCTCGACGAACCGACGACGGGACTCGATCCGGTCTCGCGTGTGGCGGTGTGGGAGATGCTGAATGCACTGAAGAGCCGGCGGCAGCTCACCATCTTGATTACCACGCATTACATGGATGAGGCGGACCGGTTGTGTGACCGGATTGCGATTGTGGATCACGGCACGCTGGTAGCCTTGGATACGCCGATGGCGCTGAAATCGAGCGTGCCCGGCAGCAATGTTGTAGAGGCGCAGTTTGTGGCGCCGCCGGAGCAATGGGTGGAGCAGCTTCGGACTTTGCCCGGGGTGGAGAGCGTGCAGGAGGAGGGTGGCAATATGTTTCGCATATTGACCTCTACGGGTTCGCAGACTACGACGGGGTTGGTGGAACTGGCGGTACGCAACGAGGTTGAGATTAAGACGCTCACGGTACAGAACACTTCGCTGGACGATGTTTTCGTTCACTATACCGGCCGTCAGCTTCGCGATGAGCAGGTGAAGGCTTTCGGCTACGTGATGCCGCCGCGCCCAGGAATGCAGCCATGAACAGGATGTTCGCAATCATCGAGCGCGAGATGCGCAAGTTCTTCCGTTCGCCAACACTGATGGTCACGGCGATGATTATGCCGCTGGTGCAGCTGATCATTCTAGGCAACGCGTTCGGCGGAAAGATTCGCGATGCGCGGATCGGCATTGTGGATGAGGATCACGGCACGCAGGCGGTGCGCATTCAGGAAGCGTTTCGCTCGGTGGAGGCGAACATTCGAACCTTCGTCGCCGTTCCTTATACGGACGAAGTGCGGGCGCGGGAAGACGTGAGGCAGGGAAGGCTGGAAGGCGCGCTGATCATTCCGCCTCAGTTTTCGCGGCGATATTATGCGGGAGAAAATCCGCAGCTCGGCATGGTGGTCGATAACAGCGATCAGTTCATGGCGAGTTCGGTGCAGACGAAGATGCAGGAGCTGGTTACGGCGCTGAATCTTCCAACGGCGAGCTCCAAGCGGATCAGCAGCGACGTGGCGCTCGAGATTATTGAGCTGTATCCGTATGTTGAGTATTTGAAGTATTTGCTGCCGGGATCGATCACGCTGGCGATGTTTGTTTCGGTGATGATCGGCGGAGGAATGCTGTACATCGACGACAAGGCGCGGGGCGTTCACGAGGGATACCTGGTAACGCCGATTACAGGGATGGAGATGGTGCTGGGACTGAATCTGGCGGGAGCTATGAAAGCGGTGATGTCCGGGTGTACGCTGACCGTGCTGGGCTCGCTGATTGCGGGGCTGGGTACGTCGTTCCACCCGTCCCGGATCTTGCAATGGTTTCTACTGATTTGCGCTACTTCGTTTGCGTTTAACGGAATGATGTTTCTGCTGATGGTGAGGGTGGAAGACCCGCTGGTGCCGCGCGCGATGTTCGGCATTTTGAACACGCTACTGTATTTCCCGAGCGGCGCAATCTATCCGGTACAGGCGTTTCCGAAGTGGCTGCGGATGATCTCCTATGTCGATCCGTTCAGTTTTGCGGTTCACGGGCTGAAGGCGACTCTGCTGAAACAGGCATCGTGGGCGGCGGTTTCGCAGGACATACTCTATTTGTCGCTGTTCGGATTTGTGAGCCTGGCGATTTCTGTGACGCTGTTTAGGAGGACGCTGTAAGCCTGTTCGCGATGAAAATCCGGTGAAGCGCGGGCCTTCAGCATAAACTGCTCTCCGTCCGCCAAGCGCTATGACGTTCAGCCCGAATGCTGAAATGCGCAGTCGTATATTTGCGGCCCAACATTGCCAATTGAGCCCCTCAGCCATTATTGTCCCAAGCACGGCAACTCTCGGGGGCAGACTATGAGAAACCTGATACTTGCGACATTGCTGCTTATGGGGGCGGGCATCGCTCAGCAGCCCAAGCCTAATTCCGCACTTCGCTCGTTTGTGGGGACGTGGCGGCTGGTTTCTTCTACAGAAGTGCTGCCGGACGGGACGTCAAGACCTTACGGATTTGGGCCTCATGCGCAGGGATATCTGATGTATGACGCGAAGGGACACGTATGCGCACAGGTGGCAGATCCGGATCGGCCTAAGTGGGCCGACCCGGATCATCCGACGGCTCAGGAGGTCAAGATCGCATACGACGGCTTCGGCGGATATTGCGGGACGTATACCGTGGACGAAAAGGCGCATACGGCGGCGCACATTCCGGAAGTTTCGCTTGATCCTAATCTGGTGGCGCAGGCGAAGCAGCGCAATTACCGCTTCGATAGCGACAAGTTGATTTACAGCGGGACGGAAAAGCTGGAGCCGATTGGGGAAAGTCACTGGACGATGATTTGGGAGAAAGTGAAGTAAAGCGCGTTGTGGGAAGCTTGGGGCGGCGCGGGGGCCTTCGCGACGCTCAGGATAACTCAAAGAGCAAGGGCAAGAGCGAGAGCAAGGGCAAAATCAACTACCCCACGTCAGCCCGATGAAGCCGGGCGGGACGTGGGGGCACCAGAACACATCGCATGTTAGTCGGCGACATGCGGCAAGAGATTAGTGGCTGTGTGCGGCGGCGATGAGTTGTTGCCACACTTCGCGGACTTGCTGCTCGGCGGTTTCCTTAGCGGCGCTGTTGTCGATGACGAAATCAGCGAGCTTGGCTTTTTCGGTTTCGGGCATTTGAGCAGCCATTCGCTTTAGTACCTCGGCGCGGGCTTCGTCGGGAGTGGTTCCGGTGCGCTCGGCAAAGCGCTGGATCTTCTGTTCGAGGGTGCATGTCACTACGATGAGTTTGTCGTAACGGGCGAGGCCGCCGGCTTCGATGAGCAGGGCGGCTTCGCAGATGGCGACTCCGTGAGGATCGGTTTCGCCGATCTGTTGCATCCAGTCGTCTTCGAAGGCAAGCACACGCGGATGAACAATGGCATTCAATTCTCCGATGCGGTTGGGGAAGGCGGTGGCGGCTAGTTTTGGGCGGGCGATGGTGCCGTCGAGGGCGAGAACCTCTTCGCCGAAGGCGGCAACGATTTCGTCGAACATCGGTTCGCCTGGGACCATCAGACGGTGCGCTACGGCATCGGCGCGGAGGGTGTGGGCGCCGAGTTTGGCGAACATGGCGAGGACAGTCGTCTTTCCGCAGGCGATGCCGCCCGTCAATCCAACCTTCAGCATGGCAACAGTTTCAGCCTTCTCCGGTTGTTGTGCAAGTTCGGCTTGCAACCACCATGTGGCGGAGACCGTCTAGGTCAAGGATCGGGTTGAGTTTTCCAGGCGTACTAAACGTTCCGGCTGGCACTCAGGCTCTCGCAATGGCGAGTGGCGACAGCGGCATAGCTCCCGGCGACCTCCTCCTCGGTGAGATAGCGAATGGGCGCGCGAGGCGGGATTCGCTGAACAATGTGGGCCAGGCCGCTCAACAATGCCCGCTGAACTTCGGTGATAGAGGGGCTCAGGATCACTCCGCGGTTCTCGATGATGAGGAAGGCGCGAGAGCGATAGTGACGGTCCCAGAGGTGGTCTTCGGGATCGGGGCAGCGCATGGGCTGGAATAAATCCAGTGTGGTTGAGGAAGAAAAGGTCGATTGCGTTGGAAAGAGCAGGCCCGAGGACACGATGAATTGCGAGATCGAATCGGTAGCCAGAGTATGCACGTGTTCGTCATCGGGCATGCGCCAGGATGCGCTCTCGGCGATGGTGGTGAGGGTGGCGAGGTCGGCTTGCGCGGCGACCCGGGGCGAGACGGCGAGGCGTGCTTCGACCTCAGAGAGAAGTCCTTCGACGACACGGCAACTGCCTCCGGCGAGAACCAAGCCGTGATTTCCCAATACGAGGACGTCGCAATCGGCGGGCGCACATAGAACTTTCTCAATCTCGCGGGCGAGAGGCAGGCCGGAAGGCACGTGGGGAATCCAATGCCATCGCAGGCCGTCGAGCAGGCGAGCGAGTTGGGCAGGCGCATCTCTTCTGACCGCCCAGGCAAGGGCGTTGACCGAGTGCAGGTGAATGACGACCGGGTGAGGCAATACGGCGTGCATGGCGGTTTCGATGGAGGCTTGCGCAAACTGTTGGGTGGGATCGAGGTTGCGCTTCAGGGCATCGTGGATATCGGCCAGTTCGAGCGGCACGAGAACGCCTTCGTCCAACGCATTTGCCATCCACTTGCCGGATGCTTTGATCCACAGAACGCCATCGAGCTTAATAGAACTGTTCCCGGTACTTGCTTGGGTCAGTAGAGGATCGCTGCCGACCCGGGCCGAGAATTCCCGCAGTTGCCGTAGTTCATCCTGGTGGAACGGTGAAAGTTTTTTGCTCATACAGGTCTCCTGTACCGACTGCTTACGGCAGCACCCGGAGTTGATCCTCAACCGGGGCTAGTTGTGCGGTTTGCTTCGAGCGTGCCTGCCCGATCTTGACCGAGGTTCGGAAGATGGCTCCTACGGGAATGAAGCCCGCGAGTTTGTGGGCGGCGACGGCGGCCAGGCCCATGGACGCGATGCAACCGCACGACTCACAATCCGGGTTTCCGCCGAATTGGCAGGGAACGATTTTGGTTTTCAAGTCCGCCGAAAGGGTTTGAGTGGTGAGGGAGAAAACGCAATCACTGGGGCTGTGCGGGGGAGCGGCAAATTGATGGATCATGCCTTCGGGCATATCCAGTTTGGGGAATTCCTTGCGGAGCTGGAGCAGGTCGGCAATGGCCTTGCGACGCTCGGAGGGTTGCAGGATTTCCGGCAACCGGTCGCCGATCTGGGGAGTGAACAGGCTGAACCAGACTTTGTGGATCTCGGGCCGGGGCGTCCAGTAGGAGAGAAACTCGCGTAGATAGCCTGGGCGCTTCATCATTTGCGCGGTGATGGTGCAATGGATGGTGATCCGCTGGCCTGCGATGTTCTTCTGAATGCGGTCATAGGTGGCAGGCGACCGGCGGAGGTCGTGTTCCGGTTGCAATCCGTCGATGGACACGACGACGTTGAAGTGTTCGAGTTTGGCCCAGGCCGGCGCGAGCGGACGGAATGCGCTGGTCACAATCTGCACGTGAATTCCTCGCTGCAGCAGGAGAGGAACCATCGCCTCCAGTTCACGATAGCGGACGAGGGGGTCGCCTCCGACGATGGACAGATGGAGTGGCCTGATGCGGTCAACCACTTCGAGAACGCCGTCGATTAGCTCTTGTCCCTTGCGATCGTGAAGCTCGCGAAGGGTGATGTTTCCGCCCAGGTGAGCGTCGTCAAAGGCGTAACATCCCGGACAACGTAGCGGGCACTCGCGCGTGATTTCGATAGAGAGCGAAGGCGGCTCTCCGTTGAGGATTTTGCGCCAGGCTTGGAGGATTTCTGAAGTCTTCACCACTGTCCTTTTGGTCACAAAAACAGGTTCGCGAAAACCACGGCATGTTCCGCTTTAGGGGGAACGTGACCGTACCGATGGGATTTCGGGATAGAACTCGCTGTCGAGACACTTTCAAAAAGAAAGTGCCAGGAACGTGCTCTTACGATCGGAAATTCAGAGTGGAAGATGGCGGGGAGGGATCAGCCGCGTGTCCGGTGATGGCCATTGTGTCGCCGGGGAGGGTGGACACTATGACGGAGCCGAACTTGATCCAGCGTACCTGGAAGCTGCGAGACGAAGGGAAGGCAGAATCGCAGGTCAGCCTGCGTTCAAACTCGTGGCAAGCCGCGTTGCCGATTCGGGAGACGACAACATCTCCCGAGTGAGAATTGATCGCGGGAGGGTCAGGGACTGCGTCGAGAAACGCGATCAGCAGCAGCACGCCAAGCAGCAGGACGATTTGTCGATTTTGCTTCATTCCCGTTTGCACCTCCCACGATAACGGTTGCAGGATCGATTTAACAATCGGTGGTGGCAGATTCGACATTGTGTTTATTAAGATGCGGTTGTCTTGTAACGAGAAACCAAGCCTGTTCGCAGGTTGGTTTCGGCGGCGACCAGCTATGGGCTTTCGATGAATGGTTGCAGGGGATGGTCGGGCAATGGTCGGCTACAGCGTTTGACACTGCAAGGGCTGCGCCTTTATCCTTGAAATCTGTCCTGAGGAGTGTTTCCCGCCAGGAGTAAGGGGATTTGTCAGCTCACGGTTCGAGCTGCCAGATTCCTTGTGTCTCACTCGCTTACAAGCGAAGCGGTTGTTGGCTACCGGCTGGGCTGGCCTTCGGGAGCATGTGGCATCATGAAGATTCGTATTCAAGACCTGGAAGTTCGGAATCTGGAATTTGAACTTCAGTTCCAGCCCGGGGAGATCGATTTCGGCTCGGAAGTGCGGCAAGTTGGCACGCTTCAGACCGACGGACGCGCGGAACTGATTCGCGAACACCACGGCGGTACCGAATCGATCGAAGATATCCGCCTGGTGGGTAAGCTCGACGGGCGAATTGAAGTAAGCTGTGCCCGTTGTCTTGAGCCGGTTGAGATTCCGATCTCGCGTTCGTTTGACCTTTTGTATCGTCCGCTGGCGTCTGAAAAAGGCTCCGATGAAGTGGCGATCAACGAGGCTGAAACAGAGATTGGCTACTACAAGGGCGAGGGTATGGATCTGGAAGACTCGCTTCGCGAGCAGATTCTGCTGGGAGTTCCGATCAAGACGCTTTGCCGTTACGATTGCAAAGGCTTGTGCCCCAGTTGCGGAGTGAATCGAAACGAGCAACTTTGCGATTGCGACCAAAGCAAGCCGGATGCCCGCTGGGCCGCACTCGGCGACTTGAAAAATAAATTGCACTAGCGCCTGCGGGCGACTTTGAGTTCGCGGTCCATTTTGCGGCCGCATGGTAATTGAAAGGTAGTCGATCATGGCAAATCCTAAACGGCGACATTCCAAGCAGCGGACGGCTCTCCGTCGCGCCCACGATCACCTGACCGCGCGCTCCATCAGCGAGTGCCCTAACTGTCACGAAGCCAAACTTCCGCATCGTGCGTGTGCCAAGTGCGGCCATTACAAGGGCCGTGAAATCGTTGAGGTTGAACAGGCCAAGTAGGCCTCCCTTCGCGGACGATGTCAATCACCATCGCGGTCGATGCCATGGGTGCAGACCGCGCCCCTAAGCCGGAAATAGAGGGCGCGATTCTTGCAGCCAAGCACTGTGACGTTCGGGTTCTACTGGTTGGGCAGCAGGATGTGGTGAGCGCTGAACTTGCTCACTATCCTGAAGCCCGGTCTTTACCCATTGAAGTCGTTCATGCTTCCGAGTTCATCGGCATGGACGAAAAAGCCGCACAGGCGGTCAAACAGAAGCGCGACTCGTCGATGCGCGTGGGCCTTCGCCTGGTAAAAGACGGCACGGCCAGCGGCTTTGTCTCCGCCGGCAACACGGGAGCCGCCATGGTCACGGCCAAGCTGGTATTGGGCGTGATTCCCGGCGTTGATCGCCCTGCGCTTGCATCCGTGTTTCCGACTGCCGCCAACACGGCGACGATCATGTTGGACGTGGGCGCAAATGTCGACTGCAAACCGCAAAACCTGCAACAGTTCGCCATTATGGGCGACATTTATTTCCGCACAATCTTCAGTGGGCGTTTCCCTACCGCGAGTCATCCGCGCGTGGGATTGCTGTCGGTGGGCGAAGAAGAGACCAAGGGCAACGACCTTACTCGCGACGCATTTCAGTTGATCAAGGGCCTGCCCATCAACTTCCTCGGCAACGTAGAAGGTCGGGACCTGTACAACGGACGCGCCGACGTCGTTGTGTGCGATGGTTTCGTGGGTAACGTGGCATTGAAGGTCAGCGAAGGGCTGGTCGAGGCCGTTCGCGCCATTTTAAAAGAGACTCTGCAGTCCACAATCACGCGCCAGATGGGCTACCTGCTTGCGCGGGATGCGTTTAAGGATTTCAAGAAGCGCCTGGATTATTCCGAGTACGGCGGAGCGCCGCTGCTGGGCTTGAAGGGCGTCGCGATCGTGAGCCATGGGTCTTCGAACGGCGTTGCCATTAAGAACGCGATTCGCGTCGCTGCTGAATTTGCACGCTCCGGCCTTAACGAGAAAATTGAGGAACAGATTCGCGCCTCCCGGGAGCGCATCGCCGCCGCCGAAAAGGTTTAGTATTTGTGAGCGACCGCCAGCTCAGGCTGTGGGCGCTTGTGTGATTTTGAGCAGCAGAGCACGGCCACGGTCGTGGTTTTTCTCCGGATGAGCACCGCATGGTCCTCGCGTTCAGCAGAGTGCGAACTGCATCGCCTTCGCCCGTCCGGTATCCGAACTTTTGCACGGAGCCATCAATGGCGAACCCTGTGGCACCTCGTATTCCCGGACTCGTATTTCTTTTCCCTGGCCAGGGCTCACAAGCCACCGGAATGGGTAAGGACCTTGCGTTCAATCACCTCGTCGCGCGCCGTACATTTCAAGAGGCCGACGATGCTCTTGGTTATTCCCTGAGCAAACTTTGTTTTGAGGGACCGGACGAGAAGCTTCGTATGACCGAGATCACTCAGCCGGCGATTCTTACGGTGTCCGTAGCAGCGGCTCGCGTGCTCGCCGATGACGGCATCGCGCCCAGCTTCGTTGCCGGGCATTCGCTAGGTGAGTATTCCGCACACGTTGTGGCCGGTACGCTGAGTTTCGCCGATGCGGTACGAACCGTGCGTAATCGCGGCAAGTACATGCAGGAGGCGGTTCCGGTTGGCGTTGGAGCGATGGCCGCGATTCTCGCGCTCAGCATTGATCTCATTCGCAGCGCCTGCAGCGAAGCTATCGCGCAATTTCCCGGGCAGGTTTGCGTGCCGGCCAATATCAATTCTCCGGGGCAGGTGGTAATCAGCGGCTCCAAGGCGGCTGTCGAGCGCGCTGCCGAACTCTGCAAACAGAAGGGGGCCAAGCGCGCCGTGATGCTTCCGGTCAGCGCACCGTTCCATTGCCCGCTGATGCAGCCGGCACAGGATCGGCTGGCAGTCGACCTGCATGCTCTCACCTTTGAGGCTCCGCAGATTCCAGTGATGTGCAATATCGAGGCGGCACCGGTATGCGATGCGGCGAAATCGCGCGACACTTTGATTTGTCAGGTTACTGGCGCAGTGCAGTGGGAATCGTCAATGCGAGCACTGATCGCGAAGGGTGCGACGCAATTTCTGGAAGCCGGACCCGGAGCCGTGTTGACCGGACTGCTGCGTCAGATTGATAAAGCGCAGGGCTGCGTGAATGTAGAAAATGAGGCGAGCTTGCAGAAGGCGAAAGCGGTTTTCGAGGTTAAGCAGCGCTAGGAGCTTGAAATTGACTTAAGCGAAACGGCCCGCCAACATGGCAGGCCGTTCGCCTTTGGTGCGCCCGGCAGGGCGCACTTACTTGGATCTGGTTGATTTTCGATGCATTCATTCTTCGCAGTTACGCGTGATAGGATTACTCGCCTGTGATGAAGACCTCGGACAGCCCTCAGATTGACCTTCAATCCGCTGCAAGAGAAACGATGCTGGAAAACGGATTTGAGCCGGAATTTCCTCCCGCAGTTCAACAGCAGCTTGCAAACATCACCTCGCAGATGCCCGCAATTGGTCCGTCCGGAGATATTCGAGATCTGCGCGATCTGCTGTGGTCCTCCATCGATAACGACACCTCGCGTGATCTCGATCAGGTCGAAGTGGCGCAGCGCATGCCAAACGGCGCAATCAAAGTGATGGTCGGAATCGCCGATGTTGATGCGTTCGTGAGCAAGGACTCGCCCATTGATCAACATGCGGCAAAAGAGACGACGACGGTTTATACGGGCGTGCGCAATTTTTCGATGTTGCCCGAGCAGCTTTCAACCGGGATCAGTTCGTTGCTTGAGGGAGCAGATAAACTGAGCATCGTCATCGAAGCGGTGGTTTCCGCCGAGGGACAAGTACAGTCGGGAGATGTGTATCGGGCCATTACTCGAAACAAGGCGCAGCTTACCTATGACTCAGTAGGATCATGGCTGGAGGGAAAGGCCGCGGCTCCGAAAAAAGTTGCATCTTCGGCCGAATTGCAAGCGCAGTTGCGACTCCAGAATGAGACTGCCACCGCGCTCCGCGCAGAAAGGTTTCGCCACGGCGCGCTGAACATTGAGACCACCGAGACGCGGCCTATCATGCTCAACAAACAGGTCGCTGACGTGGTGAAGCAGCAGAAGAATGAGGCCACGGAACTCATCGAGGACTTCATGATCGCCGCCAATGGGGTCGTAGCGCGCATGCTCGCGGATGTGTCCTCGATCCGTCGCGTCGTGAAGACACCCGAGCGTTGGAGCCGCATCGTGGACCTCGCAGCTGAACTCGGAGAGAGGATTCCTGCTGAGCCCGACTCTAAAGCCCTGAATGAATTTCTTATCAAACGCAAAGCCGCCGATCCCGATCACTTCGCCGATCTGTCATTGAGTGTTATAAAGCTGATGGGACCGGGCGAATACGTTTTGGAGCGCCCCGGAGATCCCGAACCAGGGCACTTTGGTCTCGCTGTTCAGGACTATACCCATTCGACCGCTCCCAATCGCCGCTTTGCCGATCTTGTGACGCAGAGGCTGATCAAAGCAAAGCTTTCCAGTCAGGCAGCTCCCTATTCCGATGATGAGCTGGCGGCTATTGCTGTGAACTGCACGATGAAAGAAAATGCGGCTCGCAAGGTAGAGCGAGAAATGTCAAAGCGTATTGCCGCAGTCGCCATGAGCAGCAGAATCGGCCAGACCTTTGATGCAATCGTTACGGGAGTGAATGTGCATGGAACATTCGTGCTTGTGCTGAAGCCCGTTGTCGAAGGGCTTCTGGCTCATGGCCAGGATGGTGTGGATGTGGGAGATAAACTGCGCGTCGAGCTGATAAGCGCCGATGTCCGGCGCGGCTACATCGACTTCGCCAAGGTGTAGTTCTCAACTTCGCAGTCAAAGGCAGGCTGCTGCGATATTTCTGCCTGCGGCTAAATCTCCTCCCGCAGGGCAGCTACACCGGGCGGGAACTTACTTGTCGATTTGAATTCGAGTAAGAATGTCCAACTTCCGAGTTTCTGTTTGGCTCACCGAAATTGAGTGTTTCTGAGGTGGTATTTGTTGCCGCGAACGGCGTTCGTAGTTTGACGAGTAGAGAGTATTAGTGTTTCCATTTCCAGTTGCGGTGTGCTGGCAAATGCACCGCTATCAGCATGGAGGAGCGGCCGCGATGATTCGTGAAGACATTCTGCAAAGTTATCCTGAGCTTTTCGGCACCAAGAAGGTGGGTGGGCGCGAAGTCAATGTGGAGCAGACGATTGCGGCGCTGACACGTGAGCTCAACCCGGCGATTGCCCGGGCGCTCTCGGGCCGCCGAGCCATACTGCAATCGGCTGTTCCTGTCCGTGAAAAGTATGCGTGGCCTAAGTGGGACGAGCGGTTTGAGGACCCGATCACCGGGAAGCCATGGACCTTCCGTGAGATTGTTCAGGGATTGATTGACAACTTTCTTGATCGCAACAGCCCGCATAGCTGGCGTCTAAACGACGAAGCGCCGATTCCGGCGGACGCGCATCCACTGACAAATCCCGGTCTGGAATTGACGGGGCCCTGGTACCCGCTGGACATGGCGTTTAACGCTCTGAACAGTCAGGCTCCAATGAATATGCCCGATTTCGAGGATGCCTCGCCAACTCACTTCAGACCTGACGGTACACCGGTTCATGAGCCAATTGGAGTATTCGGAGCTTTGCAGAATGCGAAGGAAATCTTCGAGGGCCGCTGGAATAATCGGCCCTACGAGGTCGTGAAGAAATCCAAAACTCGCAAATATGAGATCGGAAAGGCTCCAGGTCAGTGGCCCACACGATTTGTCCGCCCTCCGAGCATTCACGTCCGCTACGACCACGTGCTTGTGGATGACCGGCCTGCTCCAGGCCTTGTGGTGATCGCCGTTCTCTGGACGTTGAACAATTATGAGTCCTTGAAGGCTGCTGGCACGGGTGTCTACTTCTACATTCCCAAATTACAGACGCCGCGTGAAGCGCTCATTGTCGAAAGGCTGTTCGCGCATTTGGAGGAGTTGATCGGGGTTCCAGCCGGCACTATCAAGATCAAGATGCTCTATGAAGAGGGAAATGGCGGCCGTTTCCTGCCAGCCATTGCCTGGACTCTTCGCCGGCGTCTGTTGGGAACGAACGTGGGCCGGTGGGATTACCTCGGCAGCTTGATTGAAATGTGGAAGGACGATCCGAAAGGAGTGTTCCCCGATCCGCAAACGATTGGCATGGCCGCATCGAACATGATTGCCTATCAGCGCTACAACGCGCTGATGATGCTTATGGCTGGCATGAAGCATTCTGAACTTAGCCAGGGCGCTCCGATCGGCGGAATGGCAGCCGTGATGATCTACCAGTCGACTGATTCCTATGGCCGCGCGCGTTATAACCAACTGGCGTTACGGGCTATGGCCGTCGATAAACTGCGAGAGCGCCTGCTCGGATTGATCTTTGTGCCTGACGCAGCTCTGCCTTCGGGAGTGCAACCTACGCTCGATGCGATTCTCGCGGGCGAAGTTAAGGGGAAACTCTATGATACCTACCGGCAAAGTTGGGTGGCCAGTCCGGAGCAGGCATACGTGGCAGCAGGGAACGCGCCGCTGAGAGCATCTCTGAAAGAGCTGCAAGGAATGCTTGATGCGAAGCGGGAGACTGTGGATGTGAAAGGCAAACCCGTGCCAACGGTCGGCAGCGGCCTGGTCGATGCGGAACAGCAGTTGTTCCACTCGCGAGGGCTCATCGACTCAAAAGGCAGGATCACTCCGTATGTGGTTGCGCGCGAGTCGTTGGACGCTCCGGAGAAGCTCCTGTCGCCGGAGCTTTGGGAGTCCATCTACGGTGTTCCAAAGGGCGATATCACGATTGAACACGTCCAGCATGCGTTCTATATGGCCGCGAACTACGGCTTCCAAATCCTGAACGGCAACTTTGCTGCAGCCATCGACGATTACGAGCTGTCCTTGCGATTTATGAATGACCTTGCAACCTACCGCATTGATATGTCGTGGCTGTGGACGCTGGTGCAGCATCAGGCAACGATCACAAAAGAAGGTTACCTGAAGCGGCCAGCGCTTACTGAAGATGGCGTAGTGCCAGCGACGAATGCCGAACACGTAAAAGCCGGGTCGCGGCTCACACCCGAATTATTTGACAGAGTTTTTGCATATCATGATGAATGGACCGCGGAGTTTTTTGCCGAACTGGATCGTTGCGGCAATCCAGGGCGCTTCGACCGCTCAAAGGCCGGAGTGATCATGGAATTGCTCAAACGTCAGTTGTTCTCGCAGCGATACATTCAGCACAGCGCGCGTGTCCTCTTCGCGGTAGGGGCGGCGAATGCGCAGGAGCGAGCGCAGATTCTGGAAGCGGTGTTTGATCTGTCGCCAGACGAACTGGCGAAGCGCAGTGCAGCAGGCAGCATCAGCAAAACTGCGCTGGCTGCCCGCGACTACGTGTTTGACATATTTCCAGGAGGGATCGGAAACCAGTAGGAAACCTGCGCTTCCGGCTTGGATTCGCGTGCGACGTAGATTGGTAGCTCGCAGTTAAGGCGAACAGAAAAGGAAAGGCGGCCTGCTAAAGGCTGCCTTGTTCGTCAGACGATGTTCCGTCAGACGATGTGGCAGTGTTTCTGGTAGCGGTGCCGGAACACTCGCGTCAACCCACGCGTACCGTCAGCATCGAAATTGAGCCTCCATCCACGCCTTCGACCGGAAAGTTGATGGGCTCTGACGCTTGCCGTGCTCCGACGACGTACAACAAAGGCAGGTAATGCTCTGGCGTTGGCACGGCCAGTAGGGCCTCCCCGCCAAGTCTGTTCTCATAATCAAGCAGAGGTTTCGTTTCCCCTGCGAGCAGGAGCTCCCGAACCCTCGCCTCAAATGTTACTGCCCAGTCGAAGGGTTCCACCACATGCCCTCCCCAGGCGTAGGCATGAAGATTGTGAACGAGGTTTCCGCTTCCGACAATGAGGACGCCTTCTTCACGCAGTTGGGCAAGACGTTTACCGATTTCGAGGTGGAAGGATGAGGGTTGAGTCTCATCGATGCTCAGTTGAACGATGGGAATATCTGCCTTCGGGTAGACGTGGCAGAGCACCGCCCAGGTTCCATGGTCGAGACCCCATTGCTCATCTAGGCGGACTGGAACAGGCGCTAGCAATTCCTGAATTCGCTCGGCGAGGCCAGGATCTCCGGGAGCCGGATATTGAACCTGATAAAGCTCTCGTGGAAATCCGCCGAAATCGTGAATTGTCTTCGGCGCGGTGCTAACGGTCACCGCGGCATCTCGCACATACCAATGCGCCGAAACGCAGAGAATGGCCTTGGGGCGCGGAATCTGCTCTCCAATCGCTGCCCAGCGCTCGGTGTATTGATTCCGAAGCAACGCATTCATCGGATTGCCGTGACCGAAGAAAATAGCTGGCATTAACGCGGACATAGTTTCTCTCTTTCCTGCGCCATCCTCAGAACTTCAACCCTAACGCCTTCGCCGTGAACTCCACCAGCGGCTTCATCGTTCGGCATGCGGAAGTGAAATCCCTTATGAGCTTCGGGCTGCACACCTGTTCGTCGTTCAACTCCACTGAAGCCACGAAATCCTTCCGCTTCAAATCATCAATGCAAGGGTGTCTGGCGTCAAATCCCTTTGGTGGACGCGTCAAACGGCTTCCCTCAAGTTCATACTTGCTGGCGATCTTACTCCACTGCTCCGGCTGGCTGACAATTGCTGTCCTGATTTTAGTGAGCGCCTGATTATCCGGATGCCAAACCCCAGCTGCCACGAAGCAGCCCTCCGGCTCAAGATGAAGGTAGAAGATGGGCGCGTGTACGTCTTTGCCATTCTCGTGCGAAAAGCGAATTCCCACATGAGTCTTGAATGGTAGGCCGTCTTGCGAAAACCTGGTATCGCGATAGATACGAAACAGTGACCCTCGAGTGGGTCTGGCGTCTGCGACGAAGTGAGGGCTGAATTTTGCAAGATGAGGGGCAAAGCCGGAAATAAATGTCATCGCGGGCTCGACCACCGTCCTCTGATAACGAGTTTTGTTCTTGGCGAACCACTCTCGGTTATTGTGCCGTTTAAGTTGGCGCAGAAAATCAAACAGATCGGGGTTGAAGATTGGGGCTTCGGACATAGGGCATCCTCGTGGAGGCATTCAATACATAAGTTAATTGTTTGCTGACCATCGCCACAACCCTGTGGGCATTAGCGCAGTCTTGGGTGGAAATCCACGGAAGCTGCTTTCAAAATGGCCCTGCCAGCGGCGTGAGGAATCAATTGGCCAGAAGAATGCAACTTGCTACGAGGGAGAAAACGGTGGAAGAATTCTGGGCTGCTCCAATCGCGCGTATCTCTCGGCTCGTCCTAATACCGCTGATGCTTCCCTTACTCCTCTCCGCGGGTGCCCTGGCGCAGGCCCGTCGCATGGTCACGACAGCCGAAGGCAAGACGGTGGACTTCGTCGGCGAATTTCGCTCGGATGCGGATTTGGATGCCTCGCGAACGCCTTGCCAGCATCTCCGGGACTTCTTTGACCACACCGGCAAGGCGCGCGATGTGGCTGGAGAGCGTCCGGCTGTCTGCGACCTGGTTGTCGATGTTGTCGATGTGATCGCCGGAAAGGCAGATCTCTTACCTCAGAATGCGAAGCGGCCGATCCACGTAGCAAGAATCGCAACTGATTCACTGCGGCGCATTGTTGTGACGGAGCCCGACACTCGAAGCGTTCACATTCTGGATTTCGTGAATCGAAAGTACACGCGCATCGATGGAGTGAAGGACGATAGGATGCTTTCTCCTTTCGGCGTCGCCGTTGACGCCGACGATAATCTGTACGTGACCGACGTAAAACGCGGAATGATCGATGTGTTCAGTGCTCGAGGAAAATTCAAGAAATATATCGGCAACTACAAGGGTGAAGGAGTCTTCCAGCTACCAAGTTCCATTGCCATTGACCGCGCCTCCGGCCGCATTTATCTCTCGGACACGCTACGTCACCTTGTTTTTATTCTCGATCGCAATGGGAAAGAATTGTTCCGCATTGGAAAGCGTGGAGGAGGCAGTGGTCCCTCGGAGTTTCGTTTTCCTGCCGATCTCGCGCTGCATGGACAGGAGCTCTTTGTCCTCGATAAACAAAACAAGCGAATAGAGGTATTCAGTCTTGAAGGCCGATATAAGCGCGAATTCCAGCCCGACGGGTTTGACGCTGGCTCGGCCAAGGGCTTGGCAGTGGACACACAGGGACTGATTTACCTGCTGTTTGATGTCGGCTATGTACAAGCATTCGCCCCGCACGGCGAGCCGCTATTTAGGTTTTCCAACTACGGAGTGGAACCCGGTGAACTCAAGGACTCCCAGGCAATCTACATCGATTCCATGGACCGAATATACGTCAACGACACTGGAAATCTCCGGGTGGAAATTTTTCAGATTATGGGGTCTGCGCATCCGGGCGCGGCCACTGCGTCGCGGTAGCGATCACGCTTCAGTCGTTTGTTCAGTGGCAGGTGATCCAGATTTGAGAGCGGATGGCTCGTTCTCGGAAGGTAGAAACACACAGAAGACCGTGCCCTTTTCCACCCTGCTGCGCACCTTGATACTGCCTCCATGCTTTTCAACAATTTGCCGAGTGACCCAAAGTCCAAGCCCAGTGCCCATGTCTTTCTTCGTGGTGAAGAACGCATCGAATATGGAGTTCATATCCTCGCGCCTGATGCCGCCGCCAGTGTCCGCAACGGTTAACCGAACAGAGTAATGTTTCACGTGACAATCAGAAACTCGAATGTGAATAGTGTCATACGCCGCTGCTGCATCAATGCTGTTGGCCATCAGGTTCGAAATCACTTGCCGCAGCTCTCCTGCAATGCCATTCACGCCGCAGCTTCCGCGGTAGGTCTTTTGCAATGCGATGTACTTGGCAGTCAGTTTGCGAGAATAGAGGCCGACCACTTCGTCCATCAAGTCGGCAAAATTCACTGCTCCTGCGCGGCTTCCTTCGCGATAGAAGCCTAGTGTTTGCCTTGTCATGTGTGCGACTCTGGTCAATTCCCGTTCGGCGAGGTCAACATTCGCGCGGGTTTCGGGTGGAAGGGACTCATCGCAGGAGATCAGGAACAATGCGTTTGTTGCTGCTTCGAGAGGATTGTTGATTTCGTGAGCCATTGTCGCAGCCATGCGTCCCACGGACGCCAGTTTCTCGCTGCGCACCAGCGCGGCCTCCGTGCGCTTACGGTCGGAAACATCCATAATGACTCCGGTGATGCGAACCGATTTATCAGCGCCTTCGTAAAGAGCGCGACCTTTTACAACAATCCAGCGGATAGTTTCGTCCGGGCACACTACCCTGCATTCGATCTCATAGTCCGTGCGATTCGCCAACGCCTCAGCTAATTGTTGTTTCGTTCGCAGGCGGTCCTCAGGATGCAATCGAGAGAGGAATACGTCGTGCGTCGGCTTTACCATGGGTGGTACACCGAGAAGTGCCCTGAATTGATCGTTCCATTCATGCTCACCGCTATTCGGATTCCAACTCCACACGCCAAGGTCAGCCGCTTCGGCCGCAAGCCTGAGACGATCTTCGTTCTCACGCAGCTTGGACAAAAATGCGGCTCTGGTTTCAGCGAGTTCGCGCTCTGCGCGAGCTTCGGAAGCCTCCATTTCCTTCCGTAGAAATCGCTCACGTACGCTGCGGTTCTCGTCTTCAAACTGCTTACGGCGCAATGCGGCCCGAATGCGCGCCCTGACCACGTCGAAGTCGATAGATTTCGAGATGTAATCATCGGCCCCGGCGTTTATACCTTCTGTCATCGCATGCGGCGCATCCAGCGAGGTGAGCATCAGCAATGGAATGTTTCGAAGGACCGGCGACTCCTTGATGCGTTGACAGGTTTCGTAGCCTGACAAGCCGGGCATCATGACGTCGAGGAGCACGCAGTCAACCGGCTGCACGGCGAGCAGTTCCAGCGCCTCTTCTCCTGAACAAGCCAACGCCACATCGTAGCCTTCCTGCCGCAACTGGGCCGCGAACTCCTCGCGGAATGTTGCATTGTCATCGACTGCCAGAATCTTCTTTGGACCGAGGAATCCCGACCTCGGGTCGAATGCCGATGGAGTGCTGGACGAGCGCAAAATGGCGGAGAGCCGGGCAAGAATGATGCTGAAATCCTGATCTTTGCGAATAAAACCGTCAGCTCCCCCCTCCAGCGCGCGCAGCTCTTCTGCCGGATCTTCGGAGGCCGTCAGTAACAAACAAGGCGTTCGGCGCAAGGCAGCGTCTTCGCGGACGCGGCGTATCACGGTAGTGCCGTCTATTCCGGGCAAGCCGTTGTCCACGATGACGGCGGACGGGCGGCTGTTGACGGCGACTTGCAGGCCTTCTTCACCCGTGGCAGCGGTTACCACACGATATCCAGCCGACTCCAGGGTCGCTTGCATCTCTCCACGAAATGTCGCGCTGTCGTCGATGACAAGAACCACCCGTTCGGAGTAAGCAACCGCGGCATCGCGCCTGGAGTTCATCAACTCCTTGCCGCGCCCAACCACATAACCAGCGTCGTACGGTTTACCAACGTATTCATCGGCCCCTGTCTTGAGACCGCGCACGCGATCACCAACCTGGGCTTCGGTGGATAGCAGCATCACGGGCACTTTGGCTGTATTTGGGTCGGCCTTCAACTGGCTCAGAAATGTAATCCCATCTCCGTCCGGTAGCAGCACATCGAGAACGATAAGGTGGAATGAGTCATTGGACAGCGCCGCGCGCGCATCCTGCAGGCAAGCGCACGGAGTCGTGTCCAGGCCGGTGTTCTCAAACGCTTCACTCAGGTCCATGCGAACGGTGAGGCTGTCATCAACGATAAGGACCCTCAAATGCGCCTCCGGACTTCCATCGTTCCGGTCAGTTGGACCAATTCGCGAGAGATGTTTTCGATTGATAACACGCGCGTCGCGGCCCCAATTCTGACCGCCTCTCCGGGCATTCCAAAGACGACGGAACTTGATTCGTTCTGCGCAATCGTCATTGCGCCAGCTTTTCGCGCGCCAAGCAATCCGGCAGCGCCATCCTTTCCCATCCCGGTCAATAAACAGTTGATGCTGTGGCTGCCGAATTCCCGCGTAATTGATTCGAAAAGTACATCCACGGAAGGTCTGCACGAATGCCGTTCAGGGTCAGTTGTCAGACGCAACTGTCTCTGGCTTACAACCAAGTGCTTCCCGGCCGGGGCCATGACCACACCTGCCGTAGGGATGGGTTCGCGGTCACGCGCGTACCGCACCCGCAGAGGCGATTGGCCGTCCAGCCATTCCGCCAATGCCATTGCGAAGGGTTCTGCAAGGTGGATCAGCAGCAGTATCGGCAACGGGAAATCAGGCGGCAATCTGCGGAGCACATCCAGAACCGCGCCGGGGCCGCCTGTGGATGCGCCGATCGCAACAATTTCGTACTCAGACCGGGCGACGCTCGCGTTATCAGGCGATTCGTCCCGGTCGATTCTCGGTTGCATCAACCTGGCCCGCGGATGAGTGATGACCTTGATGCGAGAGATGAGCTTAACGGTCGATGTCAGCTTCCTCTCCCACTCGCCGCCGACATCCTGCGAGCTTGGCTTCTCCAGCACATCCAGAGCGCCGGCTGCCAGTGCTTCATAGGTTTTAAACAACTCCCCGCGGTTCGTGGAGGCTGACACAATCAGGATCGGCGTCGGGAAGTATGCCATCACGTACTCGGTTACCGCGACCCCGGTCATCACCGGCATCATCATGTCCAGTGTGATTACATCTGGGCGTAAAGCCTGGCACAGGTCAATCGCCCGTTTTCCGTTGTCCGCCTCTGCAATTACTTCCAGCGCCGGATCTGCGCCTAACACTTCCACGATGCGCTTTCGCACCGTGAGGGAATCGTCCACCACGAGGACACGTATCTTTTCCATAGTCAACTTACCAGTTGCCGGATCAGTTGCAGAAGCTGACCCTGATCAAATTCGCTCTTCACAATGTAAGCACGTGCTCCAGCTTCTTCCCCTCGTTTCTTGTCTTCCTTGGAACTCCGCGATGTGACCAGGATCGAGGGAACAGATGAGAGCGCCGCGTACTCCCGTGTTTTAGCTACAAATTCAAATCCGCTCATGCCGGGCATTTCAACGTCAACCACAAACAGGTCATATTTTCGTGCGAGACCTTTCTCCAAAGCCTCCTCAGCCGATGTTGCCAGGTCCACTTCATAGCCTGCGGATTCCAGGATGCTCTTCTCCAGCATACGTGTGGTCAATGAATCGTCTACCACAAGCACGACCCGCGCCCGCCTTGGCGCTTGCCTATGCGCATCGCTCCGGTTGGCTCGCGCCGCAAGCACTAGCGCAGCCGGATCAAGGACCAACTGTGGATTGCCTTCAGCATCGAGCGCAGCTCCCGCAATAATCGGATCGACAACTGCAAACGAAGGAATAGCTCGCAGCAAAACTGTCGCGGTTCCCAGCAATCGGTCCACACCGATAGCAGCGATGTCGGTCCCTGAACGGACCACAACCGCCGAAGAGAAAGTGCTCCTGTCTCGCTTGCGACGAACCTCCTGCCCAAGAGCTTTCGGCAGCGGCAGAAATGGAATCGTCCTTCCATCAAAGACAATTGCGTCACCGTCCGGGTTGTGTACAATCTCGCTGTCAGGGATTCGCAGTGTCTGCCTGACGGCGTCCAGCGGCAGAGACGCACTCACGCCATTGCTGTCCACGATCACTGCTGCAAGAGACAACAACGACACTGGGACCGAAATCCGTACAGTCGAGCCTTGGCCCGGAGTGGTCTCAATCGCAACTTCGGCTTTTAGTTTTGCGGCCGCTTGGCGTACCACGTCCAGGCCAATGCCGCGACCGGAAATTTCCGTAACGGTGCGACTGGTGCTAATTCCTCCGCCCACTATCGCAAGCAGTAAATCTTCGACATCCATCGGTTCGGCGTCGCTCTCCGAACGTATGCCGCTGGAGACGATCGCGCGCCGGAGGGCCACAACATCAAACCCGTTGCCATCATCGTGACACGAAAAAGCCACTCGACTCCCGTGCCTCTGCACTTGCAGCGTGATCTTCCCCGTGGGGCTTTTGTTTGTTGCAATTCTTTCCGCGCGGCTTTCAATTCCGTGAGCTACGGCATTCCGTACCACATGCAATAAAGCATCGCGAACGGCTGCCAGTACGTGAGCATCAAGGCGGTGTTCTCCTCCCGAAGTTTCAAACTCCACTTCTTTGCCCAGGGCTTCCGCACTGTTTCGAATCGCCCGCCGCATCGTGCCAAAGACCGCACTGACGGGAATCAGGCGGACCTGGCTGGCCGTATCGCGAACCTGCGCCAACTCGCTCTCCACCTGCTCTATGCCCGCAACGAGTGTTCGGCGCAATGGTTTCAGCAAGCCGGTCAAATCCTCCGCAAGAACACGCGCCTTGTTCCACGAATCGTTAGATCGTTCTGGCGAGTCGTTAACGCGTCGTGGAGCAAGTTGGTTCAATAGCACCGACCCGAGGTCGGCGGCCTGTTCCATCGCCGCCAGCTTTGCTTTTAACCCCGCAACTTGCAAACTCGCTTCCGAAATGCCGTTCAGAAGAATATCCATGTCGCCAATGTCGACGCGCACGGTATCAAATACTTCGTCGACTGAAGTAGGCGCTGAAACAGAATCGCTTGCAATCTCTGGCTTGTCTCTGGAGGAGCGCTCCCTTTCGAGGCCAGCAAGGCACCCGTTGATTTCGTCAATTTGCCGAAGCATGGCGCGCGCGTGCTCGCCCCGCATCATCTGCCCGTTCGAGAACGGCGCCAGCGCGTCCTCAAACTCATGCGCGAGTTGAGCTATTCGCGCCTGCTTCACAACATGAGCGGCACCTTTCAGCGTATGGGCCAATCGCAACAACATTGCCACGTCTCCCTGCGCGGAAGCACCCTGTTCGAAGGCAAGCACACCACGGCTCAATTGTTCGACTATCTCCCTTGCTTCGATGCGAAAGTACTTGTACAGGTCTCTTGCCATCAATGTGTGCCGTTGAGTTGAGGTTGAATCAGCAAGCTGAGGTTGCGCGATAGATCGGCCAATTGCGACGCAGTTTTGAGGGCCTGTACCGTACTTACCTCGGCTTCCTTACTGACTTGGGCAACATTGGACACTGCTACCTTCACTTGTTCGACCGCCGTGGTTTGCTGCTTCGTGCTGAGCTCAATTTCACGTGCCGCATCAGTCGTCGTTGAAAGCAGGACGTTGATTTGTTCGAGGGCGCTCGTGACTTCGCTGAACTCGCGTGTGCCGGCGTCGACCGCCTTCGTGCCTCCTTCAGTGGCCATAACCGTGGAATTGACTGCCGCGCGAATTTCGTCGATCAGCGTTCGTATGTCTTTTGTGGATCCCCCGACCCGGTCGGCCAGTTTGCGGATCTCATCTGCTACAACCGCGAAACGTCTTCCATTTTCACCGGCGCCGGCGGCCTCGATTGTCGCGTTGATAGCGAGAATATTTGTTTGCTCTGTTAATTCGTTAATGATGTCGACGATGCCGCCGATCTGCTGCGATTTTCGCCCCAGGTCGAGCATATGGTTCACGATTAAGTCCACCTGCTTTTTGATTCCAAACACGGACTCGTGAGCACTCCGCATGACCTTGTCTCCCGCCGCCGCCGCGTTTCCTGTTTCAGCGGATATCTGCGATACCCGTTTCGCGCTTTCGGCAATCTGGCGTGAAGTAGCCAGCAGTTCGCTGATAGTGGTGGTAATTTCACTGAGAGCTGTCGCCTGCTCTTTTGCGCCGGTCGCCTGCTGTGTTGCGGTGGTCTGCAACTCGGCTGATGAACTCTGAACCTCATGCACCGCCGAGCCAATTTGCCGCGACAGGGTCTTGGAAAGAGACGCAGCTATCAAAGAGGCAAAAGCTATCACCAGTACAGTCATGACGATTATCGATGTCGATGCACGGGATGCCGCAGCGGAAGCCTCATTGCGACCGTCGTCGAGTAGCTTCTGCTCCCAAGATGCAAAATCATCGATGCTGCCGTCCAATTCGTGACGCATGGGCATAGCCTGGTGCGTCATGAACTGAGTCATCTTTTCGACGGACGGCGATGGCTCCTGACGAAGCTTGTTTGCCCTTTCGATAAGCTTCTGATGTTCGTTGTCGAGCCGCTCTATCTGTGCCAGCAGTGTCTTGCCTTTGTCGGTGAACACGTGTTCTTTGAGTGTGGCCAGGGTTCGAAGAAATTCCTGATGCTCGGTTGTTTCCATGGCGAGAAATTGCTCATCGCCTGAAAGCAGGTATCCCCGAACCGCTGATGCCTTGCGAGCTGCCGCCGCCTGAAGTTTGGCGGCGTCCGTCAGGTTTTGAGAATTTACGGAAATTACGTGATCCTTGCTCGCGACCGCGCGATTGAGCGCATAGAGCGCGATAGCCGCCATCACGATTGAAAAAGCGGCAGTCAGGGCAAATGCCAGCGCGAGTTTCCTGCCAAAGGTCCAGGAGCGACCCATAAGTTGACTCCTTCTTTCAGTGGAATCGGGCTAGGTGCGCCCTTTTGCCCGAATCTTTTCTACCAGTGATCCGAGATCGATGACTCCGCGAAGGATCTCACCATCTCTTACTGTTTGCTTGATGTAGTTTGCAGTTGCGGCTGGTCCATTCGCAATCAGCTCATCGGCGGGAATCTCAAGGTGGCCCTCCACGAGATCCACGGCTAGTGCAATCGTTGCCTTCCGTTCGCGACAAAGTATCAACCACCGGCATTGTGACGCGCCTGGTTCAATATTGAGCAACGCCGCGAGGTTGAAGACCGGAACCACCACACCGCGAATGCCGGTGATTCCCAAAAGCTCGGGCACTCTACTGGGTACCGGAAGAATCGTGCCCTTGGCCAGTGTCAGCCCTGATATGTCGCGGAGGGCGACCGCAAGGCGATCGCTGCCGACCGTGATGGCCAGCATCTGTTCGACGACCATTCTCTCGCTCTGCTCGGGAGCTGCGAAGCTGTCGTCGAACACTTTTTTATATTCGGCAACCTTGGTCTGTAGCCTGTTTTCCGCCGGGCTCACTGGGTGCCTCCACACGCTTTCAACTCTCTCTTGCATAGTTCGATAAGAGATTCGCGGCTGAATCCTCCGCCGAACAAAAGAACACGCGATGCATCTTCGCGTTCCAGTAATAACGCCGCCTGATGCAGTTCCCTGCGCGCAGCCCCGAACTGCTCGGCGCGCCTGGCCAGAAGGCCCACGTGCAAATGCGGCATTGCAAATGAGGGGTCGAGGTAGATCGCTGCCTGATCGTGTACTTCGGCTCCCCGCCAGTCAGCCGAATGTTCACGGCACAAGGCCATCACGTAATGAGCACCCGCGTTCAATTCGTCAGATTTCAGCAGTACCTCACAGGCAAGTTCTGCTTCGGCCAGTCTGCCGGCATTCGCCAACACCACGGCTCGCAATAGTTGAGCGTCGCCGCTTGCGCTCGTTTCAGGCGGCAACTCATTCAAAGCCTCGGCAAAGCGCTCCTGCCGCAGTAAGTCCATCGCGGCACTTACGTCCGGTCTCTTCAAGAGAACCCTGGGAACCTGCGGTGTCGATTTGCCGCCTTGTTGTGACATTTTTCGTGTTCCCGTGAGGTCTTCAACTCTCTTCGAAGCAAGTCGAATCGTGTTCAGCCAATCGCTCTGAATTTCCGGGACGATCTCGGGGATCAGGGGCCGAACGATCTTGGCAGGTGGCGTCGCAACTGACGACTGTGAACCAACTTTTACCTGAGCCTCGTCACCTGGAATCCGGCGGCGGTAATAGAAGGCCCCGTGAGTCTGGCAAAGATGAAACTCATGAGAGAGCCCACGTAGAGTCTCTGCTGATCCCATAAAGAAATAGCCGCCTGGCACCAGGCATTCCGCCACTCGGCCTACCACTTCCCGGATGGCTTCGGGCGAGAAATACATCAGCACGTTGCGTAAGAAGATGACGTCGCAGGATTCCTTTTCCCAAAACCTGGCCCCAGGATCCATCAGGTTTCCTTCTTCAAACGACACCATCTCGCGAATGTCGTCATTCACCTGAATCTGGCGTCCATGCTTATGAAAATGCCTATTCCGCATTTCCGGCGGAGTCTCACGCAAGGACCACTCGGTGTAACGTCCCTGCCTGGCCTTTGCAATCACCGCCGGATTGATATCTACCCCGCGAATCGTCACGGCGTTCATGCGCAGGTCAGCGCAGTCGTGCATAAGCATAGCGACGGAGTAAGCTTCCTCGCCTGAAGCGCACCCCGCTGAGAGGATACGAATCCGATGGGAATTTGTGTTCAAAAATTTGGGAACGACAGCTTCTTCCAGCGCCCGAAAATGATCAGGCATCCGAAAAAAGAATGTTTCCGGAACCGTTAGGTGGCTGGCTAAGGCACGCTGTTCCTCGCGAGAAGCCGCCAGATAGCTTAGGTAGGCGTCTACTTTGCTGCAGGATGAGGCCTTCATCCGCGTGCTCAGCGCTTCAGCCAACTCGCTAAGTTTCGTATCCTCAAAGCGTAACCCGAGGTGCTGAGTAATGGCTTCGCGGAAGGCGCTGAGTTCTGGTGCCTGCAAATTGATCTTCACCTTGCGGCCTCACGAAGGCCAATCGATCGCCAGACGGATTCCGGAACCAGCGTTGTCGTCTGGAGCATCACGAGCAGTTCCGCGTCCAGGCTGCCAATCGCTTCGATCACGTCTGTTCGCGCGGTCTTCAGCAGTGACGGCATATTTGTGAAGTTCAGGCTATCCAGCCCGGCTACTCCAATCACGCTCTGAACAGCCAAGGCGACCGCGCGCCCGCCGCATCGGACCGTAACAAAACGTCTGGACAGAGTGCGTTCTTCAGCTTGGAATAAGGCCCCGAGATCAATCACAGGCGTTGGAATTCCCCGAATGACGGCGATGCCATAGATGAAATCCGGCACATTCGAAAGCGGCGAAATGGGCAGTGGGCGCATTGTCTCGATCACTTCAGACACCGGAAGCGCACACACTGCGAAGGGTACACGGACAAGAAGAACTTCGCCGGACTGAGTTGGTTGCATAACCACTGTCGGTGTTCTCCGCGGAATTCGGCAAATCCTGAGCGTTTGGAACCTCGCACTCAGGATTATCGAGTATAAAGCTGGAGATGCTTTGCATGCATTCAAAAAAAGACCATGTGCAGCAGTAGTCTGGGGCCGCGGAAGTGTCGCCTGCTTTCAGTCGAATAAGTCCGCCTTGGAGGAGCAACTCTCAATTTGAGGAGGGCCAGTGTACACTTATACAAACCCTTGGCAGGACGTCATCGCTATTGGGTTCTATACAATAACATGCGTCAATCATCATGGGCCAGGAGTGCTCGGTAGTATGCCGTTGCCTCAGGATACGACAGCAATTCACAAGAATGCGGGCGTCAGTATCTTGGTCGTCGATGACGAGAGGCCGATCACGGACACGCTCTGCCAAATTCTTCGCTGGGCGGGATATGAGTGTAGGTCCGCTTACGGCGCGGCTGAGGCTCTGGCGATCCTCAATGAATTTACACCTCGCCTCATCATTACGGACGTAATGATGCCGGAGGTAAACGGCATCGAATTGGCGAAAACCATTCATGAGAAATATCCGCAGTGCCGCATTCTTATCTTCTCGGGAAACGCGGCTACTCAGGATCTGCTGGAAAGCGCCCGCGCTGAAGGTTATTCGTTCAACGTATTGGCAAAGCCCCTGCATCCTCGCGAGCTGCTCGCACGAGTAGCAACTCTGCTTTCGTAATCCCGCTCTGACCTAGCTGCAATTCCTGACTAAATGATGGCAAAGACTCCACGCCCCAGCGTACAGAACCGCAGCTCGATTCTATTTGCCGGGGGTGGCCGCCGTTGCGGTCGATAGCTGTCCCTGTGTCCTGATCTCGATGTTTACCTTGTCGCTGACTCGTAAGAACAGGGTGCTTGGATTCTTCATGCCCCATTCCTGGTACGGCACTTCAAACTGAGTAGAGGCCGTGAATGCGCTACCGTGAGCGTCCACATTCGTCGGCAATGTTAGCGGGTGATCCTGTCCGTGAATGCGGAATACGCCGATCAGTTGGAGATTTGAGGCACCGGTCGCAGCCAGTTTGCCTTCCACTTTCCGCGCTATGAATGCGATCTCCGGGAAGCGCTGCGCCTCCAGAATGTCCTTGGTCATCTTGCGATCACGTGCCTGGCTTCCGCTGTCACCGGTCGCCGCATCCACCACGAGTTCCCCCGAGGCTTCGTGCGTCTCGGGATTGATCTGCAGAGAATTGCTCTTTAGGCGAAACGTGCCATGTACAGTGTGCATCACGGCGCCGAGCGTGAACTCAATCTGAGTTTGTGAGGGTTCGAGGGCCACGCGCATTTGTTGCGCAATAAGAGCGACTGGAGTTATCAGCACGACAAAGATCAGGGAGAGAGTTCGCCAACTTGATCGATTCACTAAGGGACCTTTCTACGCAGTCAGTATGCTCCATCCAAACTCAAGGGAGTTTCTCAGTCCAAACTGAACTGGAGAAATCGTGCCCGTATGCATTGCGAGCATCATTTCGAAAATCTTGCTGTTTTTGGAAAAAGCGCGAAATACCTTGTGCCGCAGCCACGGACGATCGTGCATTATCAGCATCAGCTCTCCCATCGCGCACGGGAGACGGCTGATCCTGCGATGTTCGTTTTGATACGGCTGCAGGTCTCCCGCAGCTATGCATTCCGCAAGAACTTTCGCCTGCCGGAATGACATGCTCAGACCATCTCCGGTGATGGCATCGGCAGAGCCCGACGCATCCCCTGCGAGCGCCATCGATTCGTTGCACACCGCGCGAAGTCTGCGGGTGGTTGTCACCGATCCGGCGGTGCGACTGATGGGAGCAAGTCCTGAAAGCCGCCGCTCGATCTCCGGAAAGTTGCAAAGGACATCGCTCAGCCGCTCATGGCTGTTGCTGGTGATATATGCCACGCACACCTGGTTTTCGGAGACGGGTGTGACGTAAACTTGTCCACAATCAGCCCAGTGAACTTCGACATAAGGTGACCATGGGCGCATCGCATAATGATCGCGGAAACCGTATCGCCGTCGCACGACCTTGCTGATCTGAAATTCCGGCAAAGCGTGGAGGTTCGAGATTTGCCCGTTCGCGTAGATGACGTATCGCGCACGGGTCGCGCATTCACCAATATGTACCGAATGTTTGCCGGTCGCGTCGACGCGCGTACCCCAGAGCAGTGTTACTCCGGCTTCCTCAGCCTTCTTCACCAGCAGCGAATGCAGTTCAGTTCGGCGAACTCCGAACCCCACCCCGTCCCGAAAATTCGCACTGACTTCTCCTGCGGTATCAACAAAGCGGATGCCGTAAAACGGTGCCATGGGAACATCGTCGAGTGAAATTCCGAGCGATGTAAGCGCGGCCAACCCATCGGGCATGATGCCCTCACCGCAAGCTTTGTCGATCGGCGGGCGCGCGCCCTCAGCAACACAAACCGACAATCCCTTGCTGGCCGCGGCGATGGCAACGGCGAGTCCAGCCGGACCACCGCCAATCACGAAGACATCGGTTTTATCAGGCAGTTGGGACGTCAACTCGTGCAGTGGTAACGCGCTTTCAACCCTTGCAAACCCCATCGATTCTCCCTCGTGAACTTCGAGGTGAGGCTACATTATCTAGCAGATGCGATTCGGGCGTGAACTTGGAGTGACATTTTGCTATTAACTCTGAACACCAGTTCTTTTCAGGAATTGAGATACGGTGGAAAGGCTTCCATGAGCGCAACCAGCAACCGCGCGGCACACGTCCAGCCAAGAAGTATGCACCGCAGATCCAGGCGGCACACGTCGAGGCCAGATGCCAGAGCCGCGCCAATTCGGTGAGGGTTGAAGAAAGTCTTGTCGAGCCCGATATGCCGCATGTCGGCAATCAAGAGCCACGAAAAGCCCTCATAGAGGGTGATTCGGATCTCCTGAAAGCAGTTCGAGGCTGCTGTTCCCGGTTGCAGTGACAGGAATGATGGGCTCTTCTTCCGGGCTGGGCACTCGCATCGCATCGAGCACACGGGAGGTATGCTGGCCGCGGCGCATCACCATGCGTCCGGTGCGTGAAATCTCAAGAATCTCGTTATCGCCTTCCATGAGCACCTGGATCAAGCCTTCGATCTTCGAGGAGACGCCGGTAATTTCCAGCATCAGCGACTCAGGCGCCAGATCGACCACTCGGGCGCGGAAGATCTCGGCAAGCTGGAAAATCGGCGCGCGTGTGTGCGGGGTCGCTGCGACCTTAATGAGAGCAAGTTCCCGCGTGACACAGGAGAACTGCCCCACGTCGTCCACGTCGATCACATTTTCAAGCTTGAATAGCGAAGCCTTGATCCGATGTCCCGCACCGGCCGCAGCCTCGGCCACGATCGTCATGCGCGAGACGTCGGAGCGTTCCGAGTGGCCCACGGTGAGCGAGATGATGTTGATGTTCAAGCGACGGAAGAGCGAGGCAACACGGGTGAGCACGCCGGGTTTATCTTCCACCAGAGCAACAAATGTGTGCAGCATAACAGGACCTTTCTGCAAGTCAGCGGTTTAGCAATTCAGCACAGTCAGCGATTTCGCAGGCTATGGCTCTTCCGAAGTTTCTATCAGCGGGTCATGCCCGTTCGATGGACGACGGATCATCTCGTCGAGAGCGGAGCCGGGAGCGATCATCGGGTACACGGCATCCTCTTTTTCAACCATGAAGTTGATCAGAAATGGGCCGCCGGACTTGCGGGCCGTCTCGACAGCCGGCAGTACGTCGGCGCGGCTTCGAACCGTGGCGCCCGGAATGCCATGGGCACCGGCCAGTTTAACGAAATCAGGCGAAAGAATCGGCGAGCAGGCATAGTTGCGCTCGTACATGAACTCCTGCCACTGACGAACCATTCCCAGGAAGCCATTGTTGATGACTGCGATGTTGATGTCGAGGTGCTCTTGCACAAGGGTGGAAAGCTCGGCAGCGGTCATCTGGAATCCGCCATCACCGGCAATCACCCACACCTCTTTGTTCGGACAGGCGATCTTCGCACCAATTGCCGCTGGAAGTGCGAATCCCATCGTGCCAAGCCCGCCGGAGGTGATAAGAGTCCGTGGCGCGTCATGTTTGTAATATTGAGCTTCCCACATCTGATGCTGGCCCACGTCCGTCACGACAATTGCTTTGCCGTCAGTGGCGCGCCACAGATCGTGAATCACATGCGCCGCATAGAGATGGCCAAGATCCGGCAGGTTCTTGATGTCGCGAACCGCAGCATCTCCCTTCAATGTATTGACGGCGCGAATCCATGTGGAATCTTTGCGCGGAGCGATCTGGGGCAGTAGCGTCTCCAGAATCTCGCGCAGGTCGCCGATCAGCGCAATATCGGCCTTGACGTTCTTGTTGATCTCAGCCGGATCGATTTCGATATGGATTTTCTTCGCGTTCGGCGCGTAGCTCGTCAGGACTCCCGTAACTCGATCGTCGAATCGCATGCCGCACGCGATCAGCAGGTCGGATTGCTGAATCGCCTGATTGACCCATGCTTCACCATGCATGCCCATCATGCCCAGCGAGAGTTCGTGCGAGGCCGGAAATGCGCCGATTCCGAGCAGCGTCGATGCCACGGGAATCTGCAGGCGTTCAGCCAGGGTACGAAGCTGATTCATCGCATTGGAATCGAGTACGCCATGGCCCGCAAGGATGATTGGCCTTTTGGCCGAGAGAATAAGCTTGATCGCTTCACTGATCGCGTCATGCTCGGCGGAGAGCATGGGATGCGGCCGATGGGGCGTCGGCGCGGCGGCCGCAAAATCGAAATCGGCAAGGCCCTGTTGTGCGTCCTTGGTAATGTCCACAAGCACGGGGCCGGGGCGTCCGGAACTGGCGATAAGGAACGCTTCGCGGAGAACCCGTGCAATATCCTGCGTCCGCGTAATAACGTAATTGTGCTTGGTGATCGGCAGCGTGATGCCGGTGATGTCGACTTCCTGGAACGCATCCGTGCCGAGAAGTTTCGAGGATATCTGCCCGGTGATGCAGACCAGAGGCACGGAGTCCATCATGGCCGTAGCAATACCTGTCACAAGGTTCGTAGCTCCGGGGCCGGAGGTGGCAACGGCGACGCCCACCTTTCCCGAGGCGCGCGCGTAGCCGTCGGCCATATGGGCCGCACCTTGTTCGTGGCGAACGAGGATATGACGGATCGGGTACTTACGCAACGCATCGTAGATGGGAAGGATGGCGCCGCCGGGATAGCCAAATACTTCGCGAACGCCCTCTCCCTCGAGGGTGGCCCAGACGATCTCAGCGCCAGTAAGGCGCGTGGGTTGACTGGTAGTGGATGCAGGTTGTTCGCTCATTGCTGGTTCCTCCCTTTGGTCCGATTGCTATAGCGAGTGCTAAATGATAGCGGTCGCCCATCCTGTGCCTACTAAAAACTGCTCTTGTGTGTAGGCGAATGCCTCAGTTTTAATTGTGTGACATCGACCTCGAACGCCGAGGATAGATGCCACTTTATGATTTCTTTGGGTGAGCAGGACTGACTGACGAACGAATAACGGTAGCGCCTAGCCTATAGGTACAAGCGGCGCTGGTCAATAGCGTTGTGCCATCTTCTTTCACCGAAGCGCCGACAATATGGTCCGGGAACGCCTATTTTTCGACCATTCAATTCGACATCTTACGTGCTGCTCGCTTCGTAGTTTTGACCGCAGCGGTCGAATTTCGAACGATTAATTGAGGAGAGAAGACGATTTGCCGGTCCTGGGGGCCGTCCGTAATGGCTGAGATAATCTCCCGGGCCGCGGTTGATCCCATCAGCCGCAGGGGTTGTTGTACGGTCGTCAGCGCGGGGTAGGTGATGGAGGCTTCGATCACGTCGTCGAACCCGACGACCGAGAGGTCCTCCGGGATGCTCCATCCCGCATCGCGAAAGCGGTTAATGGCCCCAATTGCGGAAATGTCGTTGAATGCCAATAAAGCGGTAAACTCTCCGCGATGTGGCAATAGCTGTTCGGCGCAGCGCATTCCTTCTTCAACCGGTGCCATCGGCTGTGTTCCAACCCGTTTCAACTGTGCAACCAGCGAAGGATTGATGCGTATTGACAGCTCGCTTGCGGCCGCTAGGACAGCCTCCCAGCGATCCTCCGTATCGGCACTGCCGGAATGCCCCTTGATGAATGCAATATTCCGATGTCCCAACAAAACCAGATGTTCCAGCGCGCGGCGAATGCCCTCGTGGTTGTCCACAATCAGCGATGTGCCTTTAAGCGGAGGATCGTGTCTGGCAATGCGCACAACCGGCAAATGGGATTTTGGAAACGAGTCGCTGTTGACCAGAATCACCCCTTCAACTCCGCGCTCCTGGAAAAGCTCTGCCGTCCTGCGTATGCGCGCTTCGGACCACTGATGGCTGGCAACAAAAAAATGGTAATCGCTCTGGAATAGATACTGCTCGATCCCAGCCAGCAGACTGGCATCGTAGCCCTCGGCCAGGTCCGGCGAGAGCACTCCAATCAAGTAACTGCGACCCTGGCTCAGGGAACGGGCGAGGAAGTTGGGTCTGTACTCGTACTCCTTGGCTGCCTTGAGAATGCGCTCGCGGGTCTGCGGGGCAATGGTGCGAGCCATTGGCGAGTTGCTCAATACAAAGGAGATCGTGGTTCGTGAGAGCCCCAGCCGTTCAGCAAGGAACTTCAGCGTGACCCTAGGCTCTCCATTTGGGTTACGAGTAGACACCCCGATAGCGTAGCACGTAAGCACTAAATCGGTTCAGAAACTTATTGACAAACCGATCTACTCTGGGTTCAAATCTCACCCGGCTCACTAAACCGGTTCAGGACGTGGTCCCAGAAGGTTGAGTTCCCGGAGCGCGCGACGGCGTTCTCCAGCTCCGGCCTCCATGCGGTTATGGAGGTGGATTCCGGCCGAGCCTGCAGCATGTTGTTCTTGTAATCGTTAGAGGAGGTAACACCAATGATCAGGCGAAGGCTCACAAACATCGCATGTTTGCTGATGGTCACGCTGTTCGGATTGGCGCTATATGCGCAGTCCGATCGAGCCACAATCACCGGCCTCATTAAAGATCCATCCGGTGCGGTAGTACCCGGTGTGAGCGTCACGGTAAAGAACGCCGGAACCAATGACGTCCAAACCGTGATCAGCAATGAGAGCGGATTCTATTCGGTCCGTAACTTGCCCATCGGAAACTATTCCGTCACGTTCAATAAATCGGGATTCAAGGCCTATGAGCGCAAGGGTCTGACTCTTGGAATTTCGCAGATCGCGAATATCGACATTGCGCTGCAGGTAGGCACACAGACTGAGACGGTAGAGGTGACCAGCGAAGTCTCAATGGTTCAGACCGAAACCGCAGCTCTCACGACCAACCTCAACAATCAGTCTGTAAACGACCTTCCTTTATCGGTCGCCGGAGGACGCGCACTCTCCACCTTCATGTTCGCCTACGTCCCTGGTGTAGAAGGCACCGACTACGACTCGCACATCAATGGCAGTATGGCCAAGAGCAAAGAAGTTATGATCGACGGCACATCGGCCGTCGCGCAGCTTGGCGGGTACATCAGTGAATCGCAGCCTTCCATGGAAAGCGTGCAGGAGTTTCAGGTCGAGACCGCAGGCATCCGCGCTGACGAAGGTCGCAGCGGCGGCGGCGTGTTCCGCTACGAAATGAAGTCTGGCACGAATGCGTTTCATGGCAGCTTGGTTGGCTATTTGCAGACCAATTCCTTGAACGCAAACTCCGCAAGCAATAAATTGGCGCTCAAGACCGATCCGAATCCAGACAATGCGCAGTTTTATAAGCGCTCCGCTAACGCTCTGAATGACTGGGGCGGCAGCGTGGGTGGTCCAATTGTCAAAGATAAGTTGTTCTTCTTTACCGCCTATGAGCGGTATATGTTCCACAGCTTTGGACCTGGACCAACCACCTCGTCCGTTCCCACGGCTGATTTCCTTGCCGGAGATTTCGGCAAGATTCTGGACAAGAGCACCTCATTCGGACCCGATCCTTGCGGAGCAACGATCTACAAGGGTGCGATCTTCAATCCTGCATCTGGGTGCGTTTTTGCGAACAATCTGATTACGTCTCCCATCAGCGCCGTTTCGCAAAAGATCGTCGGCATCTACAAGCAGTACTACGCTCCACAAAACGACCTTCCACAAAACAATGCGATGCCAGCGGCGAACATTCCCTGGAATCACCAGAATCAGTTCAGCACCAAGGTGGACTACAACATCTCGTCCAAGCACCACTTGAATGGCTCGTTCATCTATAACTACTATCCGCGGTTGCTTGCCGATCAGGGCGGTATCTGGTCACTTACGGCCGCGAAGGGCGGCCCCCTGGCGAACGCTTACGAGCACGACACCAAGTCCCCTGCCGTTCGCTTGAACGACTCTTACGCAATCACCCCAAGTATATTGAACTCACTTCGCTTCACCATGAATCGCTTCTACAATCCCAGCATTGACGCAGCACAGGGCGGCAAATGGGATAGCGCTCTTGGCCTGCTAAAAGATGGTTCCGGCAACATGCCGAAACTGAACTTTAGCACCGCAAACTACACCCCTTGGAATCCTACTTCCGTTGGCAGCACCTTCAACGATTTCTATGCGGCAAACACATTCATCATTAACGATGATGTTTCCTGGGTACTGGGACGTCACACGATGAAGTTCGGCGGCGAGTTCCGCGCCATGCAGTTCAACAGCCATCCGGACGCAAACACGCTTCAGGTCAACTTCGACTCCGCCCAGACCGGAGCACCGAATGAGTCATACGCGACCAGCGTCGGCCACTCCTTTGCAAGCTTCCTGCTTGGAGAGGCAAACAGTGGATCCGTCAACCGTCCGATCAACATCTACGGACGTCGTAAGGCTCTGTCCGTCTATGCCTCCGACGACCTTAAGGTTACCTCTCGCCTTACTCTCAATCTGGACCTTCGCTGGGATTACAACAAGCCTTATAAAGAGTTGAACGGCCACTGGTCGATGTTCGATCCGAAACTCACGAACCCGGTCACCGGCGTCAAGGGTGCGCTCAGCTTCCTGAACAATGGCAGCCAATCGTTCGAAACGAAACAGGCGTGGTTGAACTTCGCTCCTCATGTCGGTGCGGCCTACAAGCTGGATGACAAGACGGTGATTCGTGGGTCATTCTCCGTCTTCTATGTTCCTCTTAACATGAACACCTGGGGCGCAGTCCCATACAGCTTCAATCCAGGCTATGGTTTTGACGACCAAGTCAGAACGACAGGCCAGCGCGCCGCCGCCTTCAACTGGGATGGCGGGTATCCTGGAACTGCGGTTGCAATTGGCAAGGACCCGAGCTTTACCAAATGGGGCATGGTGACCATCGATCCGAAGGCACTCACCCCCGGCAACACTCAGCAGTTCACGGTTGGCATACAGCGCGAAATCAGCAAAGATTTCAAAGCCGATGTCAGCTATATCCAAAGCCACAGCTACCATCTACAGAGCGGGGTGCTGAACGGCAATCAACCGACAGATCTTGCTGCTTACAAGGCGCTTCTCAACCGTGGAACACAGTGGAATTGGGTAGCTAGCGCCGGCGACGCCGCAGCAGCCGGTGTTCCTTACCCCTACGCTGGATTTGCCGGAAGTGCATGGATGGCTCTGGCAAAGTTCCCAGCAGTAGCGGCTTCATGGGGGCCACTGTTCTACGTTGGCAATCCGCAAGGCAACTCTGATTACAAAGCGCTGCAGATTAGCTTAACCAAACGCGCCTCGCACGGGCTCACCTTCCAGGGCAGCTACGTGTACTCAGCCACCCATGGAGATGTGGACACCAGCTTCCAGGAACTCTGGGGCACCGGCACCATTCAGAACATTTACGACCTGAAGCATGAGCGCGATACCATTTCATCGTTTGACATGACCCACATCGTGAAGGGTTTCGTCAGCTATGAACTGCCTTTCGGGCGCGGCAAGATGCTTCTTGGAAATGCCGGTCCAATCCTTAATGGCATCGTCAACGGCTGGAAGTTGAATGGTAACTTCCACTACAACACCGGCACGCCGATGGCTGTGCGCTCGAGTAATTCCTACCCGGGCTTTAACTCGGTCTACGCCAACATCGCGCCAGGCTGCAGCTTTACCTCCGGCGATCGGGGAATCGGGAAGCAGTATCTGAACACGGCTTGCTTCTCTAACCCGGCCAACGGCGAATTGGGCAATGGCAAGAACTTCCTCTCGCAGGTCCGGAAAGCCGGCACTGCAACGGAAGACATTGGGATCGACAAATCGCTGGCATTCGGAAACGAAGGACGTTACAGGTTCACCTTCAAAGCCGAATTCTTCAACGTATTCAATCGCAGCCGATATGACGATCCAGTCTCGAACATGTCCGATGGGAACTTCGGAAAGATCGTAAACTACAGCAAAGACCTTGGGCCTCGCATCGGCCAACTCGGCGCGCGTATTACCTTCTAACCAATATCCTCTAACCCCTCTGGGCAGTCATCATGGCTGCCCAGAATTTTTATCGCACAACCTCGCGCAAGCGAACCTCGCGTGCATGATTGCCGCAGTAGTCAGACCCTGGGAGCGGATAAAGGTATGAGTACAACGATTCAGAACGAAAAGCTCTCATTCGGCGAAAAAGTTGGTTACGGTTTAGGCGATACTGCGTCGAACTTTTACTGGCAGATGTTCCTCAACTTCCTCGCCTTCTTTTATACAGACGTCTTCGGGATCACTGCCGCCGCGGCGGCCACCATGTTCCTCGTCGTGCGCATTCCTGATACCTTGATCGATCCCGTGATGGGAGTCATCGCCGACCGCACGCAGACTCGCTGGGGACATTATCGTCCGTACCTGTTGTGGGGATGCGTGCCGATGGCCGTGATGGGCGTGGTTATGTTCACCACTCCAAACCTCGGTCAGACCGGAAAACTGATTTACGCATATGTCACCTATGGCCTCATCATGTTGGCCTACACATTCATCAACATCCCATACGGAGCGTTGATGGGAGTGATTTCGCCGAACTCCCTGGAGCGCACAAGCGTCTCCAGTTATCGCTTCGTACTCGCCTATATCGGTCTCTTCATGGTTCAGGGCCTCACGATTCCGATGGTCAAATTTTTCGGAAGAGGAAATGACCAGAAGGGGTTCCAGTGGGCGATGGTTGTGTACGGCATTCTGGCAATCATTCTGTTTCTTTATACCTTCTTCTCCACCCGTGAACGCGTCCAGCCTGAACAAAAATCCACGGTTTTGCGCGATGACCTGCGCGACCTCTTTCACAATGTTCCCTGGGTAATGGTCTGCTTTATCGGAGTCTTCGCCGTCTTCTACATTTCCATTCGCATGGGTGCGATTCTCTATTACTTCAAGTACTGTGTCGTTCGACCCGGCGAACTCTATCATGTTGACTACAATCTGCTGGGCTACAGGCTCAAGGCCTACCTCAGCGCAGGGGCCCTGGCCTCGTGGTTCATGGCATTCGGAACTGCGGGCGTCATCTTTGGAGCATCGATGGCTCGTCCGCTTTCTGAGTTACTGGGTGGGAAGCGTCGCGCCTACATGATCCTGATGTCGCTGGCCAGCACGCTGACAGTTCTCTTCTACTTTGTGCCGCTCGGCAACGTGCCTCTCATCTTCGTGACCCACATTGCGATCTCGACATTGTTCGCTCCTACTTCGCCGTTACTCTGGGCCTTCTATGCGGATACAGCCGACTATTCGGAATGGAAGAATGGCCGCCGTGCGACGGGGTTGGTGTTCTCCGCGGCATCGTTCTCGCAAAAACTCGGATGGGCCTTGGGAAGTTCGCTGTTCCTCTGGTTGATTGGCCTCATCGGATTCCATGCCAACGTGGAGCAGTCATTGCACGTGCAGATAGGCATTCGCTACATGATGAGCTTCTTCCCGGCCGTCGTGGGCTTCCTTTCGGCAGCCGCGGTGCTCTTTTACAGCCTCGATGACACCACGATGGTGCGGATCGAAAGCGACCTTAAGAAACGTAAGGTGTTGCAATCATAAATACCGTTAAGGTTCGGGATGTCGGAGCTTGCAGGATGAAAAATATCTTTTCAGCATTGATCGTGCCGTTATGTTTTGTGGTGACGGCCCAATGGAGCTTCGCGCAATCCTTACAGGATTTGACCAAATGAGTGCCTCCCGTACCGTCACAAGCGCGGCAACCGTAAGCCCGGCATGCAAGCAAGCCGAGGGAGCCTTCGTCGATGTCCACGGCGAGCGCTTCTACTGCATCACCGACTACGATGCCATGCCGCCGTTCTTCATGAGCATCGTCAGCCACTCTGACCACTATCTGTTCATATCCAGCAACGGCGGTCTTACTGCCGGACGCAAAGATCCTGACCACACGTTGTTTCCTTACTACAACGATGACCGCATTCATGCCAGTCATGAATCGACGGGAAGCAAGACAATATTCCGCGTTCAAACTCATGCCGCGACCGCCGTGTGGGAGCCATTCAGTGTACGCAGCCAGGATCACACAGGCGATCCCGGCTCGGCTACGACCCGCAATCTTTACAAGAGTGTCTACGGAAACAAGATCATCTTCGAGGAGATCAATCACGCTCTCGGACTGTCTTTCTCTTACGAGTGGGCAATCAGCGATCGCTTCGGATTTGTAAGAACGTCTCGCCTGACCAACAGGAAATCGGTTTCCCAATCTGTGGAAGTCGTCGATGGATTGCAGAATCTGATGCCAAGTGGTGTAACCCGGCGGTTTCAGTTGGAATACAGCACCCTCGTCGATGGATACAAGCGCACGGAACTGGAGCCGGAGACCGGATTGGCAATGTTCCAGTTAACGTCGCTGCCAGTGGATCGTCCGGAACCCAGTGAATCACTGCGAACAAATGTTGCATGGTCCGTGGGCCTCGACTTTCCGGTACGCCTGCTCAGCCGCGCCCAACTGGATAGCTTCCGTTACGGACACGAACTGACGGAAGAAGTCGATGTTCACGGACAGCCTGGTGCCTATTTTGTTAGCGCCTCCATGGAACTTGCTCCTGTCGCCGTGCGTGAGTGGAAGATTGTCAGCGACGTGAATCAGGACGCGGCAGGCGTTCGCAGCCTCCTGCGCGTCCTCAGGTGTGAGAAAAATTTGGCCGCAAAGGTGAGCGAAGATGTCGCGCTCGGCACCGATAGTCTGGTGCGACTCGTCGCTTCCTCTGACGGATTGCAACAGACAGGCGATGAGGCGAGCACCTGGCATCACTTTGCCAGTACCTTGTTCAACGTGATGCGCGGCGGAATTCCGGACGACGGTTACTGGATTACGCGCGAGGATTTCGCAACGTTTGCAGAAGAAATCAATCGCCCCGTCGCTCGCTCCCATCAGTCATTTCTCGCGTCGCTTCCAGACAAGCTATTGCACCATGAGCTCCTAAGTCTTGCTCATGCAGAAAATGACCCGGACCTGGAACGTATCACCCACGAGTATCTGCCGCTGACTTTCAGCCGTCGCCATGGTGACCCCAGCCGTCCGTGGAACATTTTTAACATTCGCGTGAAGGACGAACAGGGAAACAAGATTCTCAATTATCAGGGAAACTGGCGAGACATCTTTCAGAACTGGGAAGCGCTTACTTACTCCTATCCCGGTTTCGCCGTCAGCATGATTTTCAAGTTCCTGGACTCATCCACGCCCGACGGTTACAACCCGTATCGAATTACTCGCGATGGATATGATTGGGAGGTTCTCGATCCGCACGATCCGTGGTCGTGCATCGGCTATTGGGGAGATCACCAGGTCGTCTATCTTCTTCGTTTACTGGAGCAAGCGCAACGTCACGACCCCGAGGCTCTGCCGCGACTATTGACGCGAGAGGTGTTCTCATTTGCAAACGTGCCCTATCGCATCCGGCCTTATTCTGATCTTTTAAGAGACTCACAGAAGACCATCGTTTTCGATTTCGACGCGCATCGCAAAGCCATGGAGGACGCTGAGAAGATCGGCGCGGATGGGAAGGCTCTGGCCGATGCTGGCGGGCAGATCATCCGGGCAAATCTCTCCGAAAAACTGCTCATTCTGTTGCTGGCGAAACTCTCCAACTTCGTGCCAGACGCCGGAATCTGGATGAACACCCAGAGGCCGGAGTGGAATGACGCGAACAACGCACTGGTGGGTGCCGGTACTTCGATGGTTACCCTCTACTACCTTCGGCGATTCATGGTCTTTGTTCGCGACTTGTTCCTGGGAAGCGGCATGAACCAAGTTTCCGTGGCGACCGAAGTAGCGGACCTGTTTGAGTCAATGCGGATTGCGTTGGAGCGCTACCCGTCCTCTGGCGAATTGTTAATGTCGGATGTCGAACGTAAGTCGATTCTGGACGCATTGGGCGAGGCATCCTCGCAATATCGTCAGCAGATATATGCAAAGGGCTTCTCGAAAGGCCAGCGAAGTATTTCCGTTTCGACACTCGCAGGTTTCTTCGACGTTGCGCTCCGGCATATCGACTCTTCGATTCGCGCGAACCGCCGTTCGGATGGTCTCTACCATGCCTATAACCTAATCGAGTTGGATAACGACGAACTGCACATTCACAATCTTCCGCTTATGCTGGAAGGGCAGGTCGCGGTTCTCAGTTCCGGCGCGTTGTCTGCCCATGAGGCCATTCAACTTCTGAATGCCTTGCGCGAGAGTCCGTTGTATCGTGAAGATCAGAACAGTTACATTCTCTACCCGTACAAAACGTTGCCCTCGTTTCTTGACAAGAACAATATTCCCGCCGAGGCCATAGCTCAATCCAACTTGCTCTCTACGATGATTGCGCGGGGTGACCAGCGAGTCGTCGTGCGCGACCTGGATGGTGGCTTCCACTTCAATTCCGCCATCAATAATGTCTCAGCACTGCGTGCGATGCTGGCGGACATCAAAGAGCCAGACCTCGCGGGCCGTGTTCAGCAGGAAGCCAATCAGATATGCGATGTCTATGAAGATGTCTTTCAACATCGTTTCTTCACCGGGCGCTCTGGATCGTTTTATAAATACGAAGGTATCGGCTGCATTTATTGGCACATGGTATCGAAGCTCCTGCTTGCCGTGCGCGAAGTGCTGAGCGATGCGGTGCATGATGGCGTAGACGAGTCCTTGCTCAGTCAGCTACGCTCCCATTACAACAATATTCGAGCCGGTCTTGGAACTCATAAGCCTCCTTCAATCTATGGCGCAGTTCCTACTGATCCGTACTCGCACACTCCTGGATTCGCCGGTGCGCAACAACCGGGAATGACCGGGCAGGTGAAGGAAGATTTCATCTCACGAGTAGGAGAGATGGGAGTCGAGGTTCGCTCGGGCGAGATTAGATTTTCCAACCAACTCATCACGAGCGATGAGTTTCTGGACGAGCCAGGCGCTTTCGAGTATTGGGACGTAAACGGCAACCGCCAGCGTAGTGCGCTTCATCCCGGAACATTGGCTTTCACCTTCTGCCAGGTCCCCATCATCGCTCATCGCGAAGGCCCGCAGCAGATTGTAGTTACTTTCTCGGATGGATCTGAGCAAACGATCAGCGGGTGCAAATTAGACACTTCGATGAGTCAGAGTATTTTCCAAAGGACGGGAGTCATTCAACGCCTGGAAGTCTTCTTTGCCTGTCCTCATAACAAATTAGTGCAGTAGCAAGTATTAGCTATTGGTTCTCATCGGTACTCAAGGAGTTTGTCGTGGGCATGAATGGCTTTTCAGCTTTCTTTGCGAGCAAGAAGCACTCGAATCGGAGCGTCGCCATTCGGGCATGCACTGTCATCGCCGTGTTGTGCTCGTTACTGGCTTGTAGCTCTTGTGGAGGAGGCGGGACCACTTCCTCCACAAGCCAGAATAGCGGAAATACTGGAGCCAGTACTTACAATTGGAATGGAACCTGGACGATAGCATGGAGCGACGAATTCAACGCCGCGGATGGCTCCGCGCCCGATTCTTCCAAATGGACCTATGATCTTGGCGGCGGTGGATGGGGGAATCAGGAATTAGAGACTTACACAAACCTTCCCGAGAATGCCCAGATCAGCGGCGGCAATCTCGTTATCACTGCAGTACAGAAAACCTCTGAAACGGCCACGAGCTACACCTCTGCTCGCCTCAAGACACAAGGGTTGTTTTCGCAACAGTACGGACGTTTCGAAGCGCGTATCAAAATCCCGGCTGGTCAGGGATTATGGCCCGCATTTTGGATGCTGGGCAACAACATCGCAACGGCAGGCTGGCCCGCGTGTGGCGAAGTTGACATCATGGAGAACATCGGCAAACTGCCCGCCACAATCTACGGAAGCATCCATGCTGCCGGTGCGTCAGGTGAGGCATCTCTGGGCGGCGAATATGATGCCGCAGGAAAATTAAGCGATGACTTCCACGTTTACGCCGTCGAATGGGAGCCTGGCGTTATGCGCTTTTATGTGGATAACGCGCTCTATGAAACCCACAAAATCGCCGACTTCGCCTCCAGTTCTTCGTGGGTATTCGATCAGCAGCCCATGTTCCTGATCATGAACGTTGCCGTAGGTGGCTCCTGGCCGGGAAGCCCGGACTCTACGACTTCATTTCCGCAGCAGATGCTCGTGGATTATGTGCGTGTTTACAAGCGCCAGTAACACAAATCCAGAACTCTGTTGAAGTATTGAAAAGGAAACGCCCCGATCTGGATCGAGGCGTTTTTCCGTACAGTTTGAAACCGGGAACTAGAACGAGTATCGCAGAGCCAACGTTCCCATGTTGGCACGGAAGTTGCGTGGGAGTGTCACAAGTTGGTTCGGCGATATATTCCCCTCCTTCTCGTTGTAATCGTAGTAACCATAGTTGCCCTTGAACATGATTCCTTTTGCAACCTCGATTCCAATACCGGCGTTCAACACGTGCCAGTTGAAAACCTGTGAGCCGAGAGGCTGATTCGGGAACGGGCCGAGGAAGGCGTTGGAACCAGCACTGGTAGTGGCTCCGGTGACAACCGTCCCTGGATTGCCGGGAATGCCAGGAGAATTGCCGAACGCATCGCCCAGCACTTGCAAAGGCGACTGGTTGTCGGCGCGAAGCCATTTGTCGTTACCGTTAGTGCTCGTAAGGTCGTAACCCACGTGCAGGGTAACGCGATGGACCGGTCGAACGGTGAGGATTGCGTAACCGGTATGCGTGTTCTCCTCGTAAGCCTGCGTCAACGGTACCGTGAACTGATTCGCCGTGATGTTGAATTGAACAGGATCTGATGGTTGATTTGTCGTGACGGGGCAGCGGGCCGGAGCGCCGCCGGCAACGATGGTTGCAGATGACAGAACCATGCAAGCAGGGATGCTGAACTTCTGGTCCATGTAGGTCCAACCAAAATCCACGCCTACCCGTTGAGTAGGTTTCAGGCTTGCTCCAACCGTGTAGTAGCGATTATGGCTCTGTGTTCCATACGCACGGGGGTACGCTACTGGAAACAGATTGACTCCAAATCCGCCAAAGTTCTCAGCCCAGTCATTTCGTGACTCGATGAAATGCACGCCCCCGTTGATGCTAGACCATCGGTTCAGTTTGAGAACCGTGTTGGCTCGCACCCGCTGCTCGTGGCGCGGAGCTATTTCGGTGAATGCGTTGTCTCCACTCTGTAGTTCTGTATCGATGTTGATCCGCCATGCATTGGTGGGACGAACAACAATGCCAAAAAGTCCGGCATGCAAGTTAATCCGATCGGTAGACAAATCACCGCCTGAAGGATTCCCCACCGTGGCCGGACCGATGAGCCCGCCTGCCAGCGTGGAGGTAGTGGAGTCCACTTCCAGGAAGTTAGTTTTCAACTCGCGACGTCCATACCGGTAACCGGCATAAGCCCCGAAAAGCCTGCTCGGAGTCCAATGCAAGGTGGTCGTGTTGAAGTACCTACGCTCACCCTCCAGCGTGTTGTAGTTGTTCAACGAGCTTGCAGTCAGGCCCGCTGGTGCGAATCCCAGTGTCGAGATTCCCGGCACACCACAGGGCGCGCCCGTCGGAGTCGAGAGGGTTTCGCCAGTAGCTTTGTTCGAGAAACAGTTGGTCGTGAGTTGGGCGGTAGCTCCTGGATCGCGCCAGTCAAGCCAGTGGAACTTGTCGGAAATGCTCAAGCTCCGGGTGAAATGATAAGTAATACCAAGATCGGCACTGCCTGAGACTCGATTTGTATTCCCGGGGCCGGAAACCTGAAATGCGGTGTTGTTAGTTCGGGCGACCAATCCGAAGAACAGCTCGTTATAGTTCAGGAGTTTCGAATTTCCTGAACTGTATGTCCCGCTGCCGGTGACGTCCAGTTTGCGAAAATAGTTTGACTGGAACGACACCTGTGAAGTCGGGAAAAAGGAACGAACATTGGTGCGTCTAGAGTATCCGAATACGCCAGTGTTGCACAGCGGATTCAAAACGCCCGGGGCGGTAATATAGGGCTGCGGAATTCCGCCGACAACAACAGAGCAGGGTGGAAAGTAAAGCGGGATCGAGACACCTGGTCCGCCCACGCCGAGCGTGTATGGGTTCACAGGATTGTTTACATAAGCGGTATCGACCTTGTCGCGCTCGAAGAACTGATCAAAGCTCAGGGTCGTTCGCGGCAGGAGGCGCACGTCAACTCCGAACGTCAAGCGATCGGAACGCCACTTCGATTGTTGCGTTAAGTCGATATTGACATCTTCCAGACTGGAATCCACCCGCCCCTTGTTGTCGTTGCGCGCGAAGCCCAGGCGTACGCGGACGACCGATTGGGGAAAGAGCGTCAGGTTGAAATCGCCCATATTGCGCGTGGTCGCCTGCTGGTGCGGGCTGTTCGTGTAAAAATAATTTGCCTGCGGACTAAACGCAGCCGTGCATGGGTTCACGGCTCCGCCGGTTACGGTACTGCAGTTTGTGATGCCAGGATTCAACGTAAGCGGGTTCGCGAACAGGTTGTCGTTGAAGATATTCTTGTTGCGCCGATAAAGAGCAACGAAGTTATACCACTTGCTCTTCTCAATTCGTAGACGGGCCACGTTGTCCGGGTCTCCGCCAAATCCGAAACTGTTCATGTACAAGCTATCAAAGAACCCGCCGCCGCGAGTGATCGGGCGAATTGTTAGTTCCTGCCCCAAAAGTCGTGGACCGCCGTGCAAGTCGACTAGCGTGTCATACATTTGTACATTACCGCTGGTATCCGTGATGCGTCCGCCGAACTCGACCGACTGCTGTACGGTGTAATTGCCCCAAACACGTCCGATCGAAGCGTTATCGTCTGCCCCGTCTTTTAGCTCCTGCCCCATAACCAGCGACGGAACGAGCAGCATCAGAGCGGAAACAGCTACCAAGTATCTGTCCTTCATACGGCACCTTCCTTGGAGCGGTCCTCTTCGAGAGAGGAGAAGTTGCGGCGAAATGTGATTCGTAGTTGTCATCGCTTTTCTCCTTTTCCTTTACTTAAAGAAGACATCGCTAAGATTCGAGCCGTGGATGGATGCGTGACAGTCGATGCACTGCTGAATTCTCGTGTTCTGACTGTGACCAATGGCAGATGTAGCCGCGTGGCACTGCAAGCAAAGCGAGTTAGTGCGTGCGCTTGTCAGCATTCGCGCGTTGGTGGAGCCGTGCGGGAAATGACAAGACATGCACCCCTCGGACTTTACCGGTTCATGCTCAAAGACGAACGGCCCGCGCTTATCGCTGTGGCACTTGAAGCAGACCATATCCTGGTCGGGGGTCGCGCGAAGCTGGCGATCCCTCGGTGTCCCGTGTGCATTGTGGCAATCCGAGCACTTGATCAGACCTTCCTCGACGCGATGATGGAAAGGCTTCTGGAAATCGGCTCTCTGCTCGACGTGGCACGAGAAGCACAAAGGAGTCTGATTCTGTTCCAGTTGGTATTCCAGTTTCGAGTGGTGTACGGAGTGGCAGGATGTGCAGGTAACACCGTTTTCGTTGTGAGTCGATCGCAGGAATTCTCGTTGTTCAGGATTAGACTCGTGGCAGGTCAGGCATCGCCGGCTGACGTCCTCCGCTCGCGCCTCTTTGAATCGGAATATTTTGCTTTTGTCGCCGCCTCCATCGACGTGCGCCGAGCCGGCTCCATGGCATGATTCGCATCCATGCACTTCCTCGCCTCGGACCTTCGGCAGATTGACTCTGTAATGCGGGCTCGCTTCTATGTTCTTGAACTGATCTTCGTGACATCCCTTGCATGTTTCTGAACCCACGAATTTTGAATCGGATATGTTGCTGGAAGGGCTTCCTGCAACTGCATTCAGGGGAGTGCCTGCCTGTTGAGCGACAGTGAACGCCGCCGTCACCATCAAAAACGCAAAAAGACAAAGTAAACGGAGTTGAGTTTTCGGAGGTTCTGTCATTGCACTCCTTCAAGAAAGGCTGAAATCGATTCGCTTTACAAACCAGAAGAGGAGAACATACCACGTAACAGTGTAGCTGGAGACGCACGCTTATTCCAGCCCGTGGAATCGTTGACGAGTATGGGATTTACCCGAAGGTTTGCGGGTTGCTTGATATCTGCTGTAAGCGAAAAAACACTCGGGAGAGCAACGTACAAATTACGCGTCAAGAACTAGAAGGAACAAAGTAGTACATCCCGCAACTTTGGAGTAGTGATCGAACAGATTCGGCACGCAGCCGCGGCAATTTGCTCGTATCTGTCCAATACTTCCGACACATCTTCGATCGTACTCTTAGCAAAAAGCCAGCGCTGGCGGAACATAATGCGTGAAACTATTCCGTTGATCATCAGGCATTGGCGGCGGACGTCTTCGATGTCCTGGCGATACTCAGGATTGTTCGCCACCGCTTCTCCGCTCGAGAAGATGGTGAACGAAAGCACGGCAGAGATATTGCTCCGCATCAGGCGCAAGCGGGGGAGCGTCGATTCATCATCGAGCGCCTCGCTTCGGATCGGTCGTAGAGCGGCGATTAGTTCCTCGATTGACCGCACTTCGATTTTCCGCGCGTCAATCATGTGCTGGCCTCACGTGGGATTTCAGAGTGTCTTACGGAAGGATTCCACCTTCCTCGTGGGATAGTCAAGTGCTTCTTGGAAGCGCTGCAGTTGCTCCATCGAGAGGGCGCGAGGGGGAACATCGGGCTTTGTGAAATAGACCAGCCAGGCGACCAGTGCCAGCGAGTAGCCGAGCATGGTAACCATGTTGAGCGCGTAGATTACACTTGATCCGTATTGGGCAGAGAGGCTGGCTGAGAAGAGATCGACGGACATGAATAGAAGGAATCCCACCCCAATTCCGTAAGTGCGCTGCTGCCATGGGATTCCGAAGTAAAAAGAGATAAGAGCGGTGAATGCAAATGCTCCGCAGAAGACAATTGAGGCGGAGCGGTTTAGCACCATTACCCTGTTCGCAAATCCGGTGAAGCCGTGCCCGGGAAAGCAAAGCGCTGCTGCGGCGCTCAGAGATAAAAGGAGCCCAAAACCAATCCTAAACCAGTGCAGCGTGCCCTTTGGCAGCGTGGAATAGGGACGAAAAACTGCCGCAAAGACCTCCAGAAAAACAGCGATCATCAGGAGAAATCCGACAACTCTGAATACCGTGTTGGCCGTTAAGTACAAATGCGCTCTGTACCAGGCCACCCACATCATCAAGGTCGTTTTGCAGGAACAGAAGGCAATGTAACTGGTGAATGCAGGATGGCGTCGCCAATCGCCGTGCCGAAGGATCAGCGCCAGCAATCCCCATTGCATAAGGCCGTTTACAGTCCAGATTGCCCAAACCAGCCAAGTCACCTGTCACCTCTGCGTCTGAGCAATCCGAGCGTGGCCCTGCAACTTCGATTCTACTTATGGCTGTACGATCTGTCCTGCCTGTGGATGAACCTGCTGCTGATTAAGGTCGCTGGAGTCCCATCCGCCCCCAAGCGCTTTGACTAGATACACCGAATTGACCATCCGCTGTCCGAGTAACTGCGTGGCAAGTCGCTCGCTGGTCAGCAGAGTGCTTTGCGCGGTAATCACGTCGAGATAGGTAGTAACTCCCCCGACATAGCGGTTATTGGCTATGGCAAGTTCGCGCCGTGCGTCTTCAACGGCTGCGGTCTGTGTAGTCGCAGCCTGTGATAACGTTTCCAAATTGCTGATACTATCCTCGACCTGCTGAAAAGCTCCAAGTACCGAATCGCGATAGCTCGCCACTGCGGCATCGTAAGCGGCGCGCGTTGCGGCCAGATTCGCACGATTGCGTCCGCCTTGGAAAATAGGTTGGAGCGCATCGGCTCCCAGGGACCAGAACAGGCTAGGCGCGTTGGCCAGCGTCGTGATGTCGCGGCTCTGCAATCCCCCCGAGCCCCCAAGCGTTATGCGAGGATAGAACGCTGCCGTGGCAATGCCGACTTGCGCGTTTTGATATGCAATCTGGCGTTCCGCCGAAGCAATATCAGGACGGCGCTCCAGCACATCCGATGGAACTCCGAGCGGAAGTGGGGGAGGTACGGTATTGAGTGGCGAGGCGGCTATGGCAAACCCGGATGCGGGTTGACCCACCAGCACGGCAATTGCGTGCTCATATTGCGCGCGTGACTGCCTGACGAGCGCGACTTGGGTCAGCGTCGAATCCAGCAGAGCTGCTTGCTGGGCTACTTCGAGTCCGCTGGCGACGCCGCCGTTATGCCGATTGTTCACCAGTTCCAGTCCCTTGCGTTCGTAGCCGACCGACTCCTCTACTACTTGCAACTCGGCGTCGAGCTCGCGCAATGTGAAGTAGTCCGCCGCCAGTTCCGCAGTCAACACAAGTTGAGCGTTTTGCAAATCAGCGGCGGTGGACTGCAGCGCTGCATTGGCCGCCTCCACGTTGCGCCGCACCCGTCCAAAGAGGTCCACCTCATAATTCACCGAGAACGGAACGTTGAAAACACTTTGCGTGTACGGTACAGACGGCGCCAGCGATCCATTTGCTCCATTCAACGGTCGATTGCCGGAACCGCGCTGACGCACGCCGCCAGGATCGGTTGAGAGCTGGGGAAAAACTCCAGAGGTGGCAACCCGGGCCAGCGACCGTGCCTGCTCCAGCCGGTCTCGCGATACCAGCAGTGATTGATTAGCCTTCAGAAGTTGCTCTTCGTAGGCATCGAGCTGAGCGTCATGGAATACCTTCCACCACAAACCTTTGGGAATTGAATCCTTGGGCGCGGCTTGTTGCCACGGCGACTGCGTCTTCCACGCCCCCGGTACTGCGGTGGTGGGCGCGGTCGCGGCAGGCCGCTGATAATGCGGTCCCACGGCGCATCCTGCCGTCAGTCCCAGCATCGCGAGTGCGGCGGAGCAGATGGCCTGCTTTGCATTTCGTGCCGTACCGCCCATCACGACGCGCTACCTTTCTGGTTTGAGGACTGATTTTGCTGCCGCGGTGCGGGCTGCGCCACGTTTACGGGTTGACCATCTTCCAGCGAATCGGATGGGTTGATGATGATCTGATCGCTCACCTCCAGACCGCCCAGCACTTCAAGCGAAGCGCCGTAATCGCGGCCTATATTCAGAGGGCGCAAGTGTACTTTGTTGTCCGGCCCTACAACGGCGACACGCGGGCCTTCGGCTCGAAAGAGCATGGAGTTCACCGGAACCGTGAGCTTCTGCACATTGGACCCAACCGCGAAATGTACTTGCCCGAACGATCCAGGTAGCAGCCGTCCGTCCTTGTTGTTTACATCCACCTCGGTCAGCAGCGTGCGGGTTGCCGGATCGATCGCCTCGGCGGTTCGCGCCACTACGCCGATAAACTTCTCGCCGGGGAACTCCTGCAAAGTAATGACGACCTTGCCGCCGAGTTTAATATAAGGCGAATAAGCCTGCGGAACGCTGGTGTAAACGCGCAGCGTATCGACCTGAGCGATGTCGAAGAGTTCTTTTCCACCCGCTCCCGCATTGATAAGCGCGCCGGGGTCCACATTGCGTCGCGTTAGCACGCCCGAGAATGGCGAGTACACGTTCTTGAATGATTCCAGCTGTTCAAGCCGGCGCACGTTGGCATCGGCGGCGGCCAGGTTCGCCTTGCTCTGCTGATATCCGCTGGTCTGCTGGTCGGCTTCCTGCGCCGAGACGGAGTCGGTCTTGCGCAGGTTCTCCCAACGTTGGGCGCTGATCTTTGCCAGTTCCATTTGCGACAGAATCTGCTGACGTGCCGCTCTGCCCTGATTCAACTCCTGGTCCACTTCTGGAGTTTCGATTTGCGCGAGCAACTCGCCTTTCTTCACGCGGCTGCCAATGTCTTTATACCAGCGCAGAAGGTAGCCGTTCGTCCGTGCAAAAATCGGAGATTCCTTGAAAGCCTGCAGCGAGCCGGGCAATACCAGTTCCTCGTCGGGTCTTTCAGCCTGCGGATGAACAACCGCAACAAATGGAACGGCGCTCTTCTCCGTCTCCTTCGCCAGTGCGCGGCTATGGCTCGACCGCGAAACTAACGTTAATCCTCCTGCAAGCAGCAACACCAGCACGGCAATGCCGACAAACATCAACGCCGTGCGCGGAGGTGCCGGTGGAAGCTCGGGCGGGCGCTCGATCCCCGGATGCTGATGCTTCGAGTGTTGCTGTATCTCCTCGATCTCCTGATCGATTTCGGCCTGTGTCGCGGGCTGATGATGTTCTTCGTTCTGTCCCCGCTGCTGCTCGGAAGATGGCTGTTTCAAGTCGTTCTCTGCACTCATTGCTTGACTCCGATTCACAAACTTATCTATGCCTGCTCAAGTCGAGCCAGGCGCGCTTCACGCCTGCCATGGAAAATCGCGAAAACGCTTGGCACGAAAAACAGTGTCGCAACCGTCGCAAATAACAACCCGCCAATTACCGCGCGGCCCAGCGGAGCGTTCTGCTCTCCACCTTCGCCAAAACCCAGCGCCATCGGCACCATGCCGATGATCATCGCCAGCGCCGTCATCAGCACCGGCCGCATTCGGGTGTAACCCGCCGCAATGGCCGCTGGAACCGCGGACATTCCTTCGTCCATCTGCTCGCGAGCGAAGCTGATCATCAGAATCGAGTTTGCGGTCGCAACGCCCATGCACATGACCGAACCGGTCAGCGATGGCACGCTCAACGTCGTCCGCGTCAACAGCAGGAACCAGCAGATTCCCGCCAACGCGCCCGGCAGCGCCGAGATAATGATGAATGGATCGAGCCACGACTGGAAATTAATAACGATCAGCAAATAGACCAGCACGATCGCGCCCAACAACCCAATGCCGAGTCCGATGAACGAAGAACGCATCGTGCTTACTTGTCCGCGAAGCACAATGCGAGTGCCGCGAGGCAGGTGGCCGTCGAACCCCTGAATCACCTTGTCCGTCGCCGTAGCGACTGCGCCAAGATCGCGATCCTGAGTGTTGGCGTAAACGTCTATCACCGGCTGAATGCCATAGTGATTTACCACGGCTGCCCGCGCCGTCGGTTGCACCTGAACCAGGTTTCCCATCACTTGGGCACCTTGAGGCGAATTTACCGGGACCGCCATCAAATCATCAAGACTCGTCATACGATATTGCGGTGACTGCACGGCCATCTGGTACGTCACGCCGTTCTTCGGGTTCAACCAAAAGTTTGGGGCGGTCTGGAAGCTGCCGCTCAACGAAATCAGAACACTCTGCGCCACGTCGCGCGCGTTCAAGCCCACCTGCGTAATGCGGGTGCGGTCCAGATCCATGTGCAGCGTGGGAGACGAGAGCAATTGCTGAACATGCACATCGGCAGTCCCCGGAATATGCCGCATCCGGTTTGCAATCTGTTGCGCGATGACATAGTTGCTCTGCACGTCAGGGCCGCTCACCTGTACGTCAAGAGGCGCGGGTAGTCCGAAGTTCAGAATCTGACTAACGATGTCGGCAGGCTGAAAGAAGAACTCCACGCCGGGGAATCGCTCCGGCAGCACCTGGCGTAACCGTCGAATGTGGTCCGAGGTCGGGTGATGATTTTCCGGATCCAGTGAAATCAGTATCTCTGCATCGCTGCTGCCGACGGTTCCCGACGAGCTATACGACTGGTTGAGGCCGGAGTTAGGCAGTCCTATGTTGTCGAGAATCGTCTGAATTTCATGGCCCGGTATCTGGCGGTGCAACTCGCCTTCGACTTCATCGCACAGCTTCGCCGTCTCTTCCACGCGCAGACCGGGACGCGCGCGCACATGCAGGCGCATCAAGCCCGCATCCACCTGCGGGAAGAAATCCTGTCCAAGAAAAGTGATGAGCCCAAGCGAGAGCAGGCAGAAGGCTAAGAAGAAGCCAACGAATACGCCGCGATGTTCGATAGTGGTCTCAAGCAGCGACTGATAGCCATGCCGCAAATCTTCAAACTTACGCTCAAAGCCGCGCTGAAAGCGGCCCATAAAGGTCTTGGGTCCTGACGCGCGATGCTCATGCCCGCGCATGATGTACATGACGAGCGTAGGAATCAGGGTTCGTGAGAGCAGGTAGCTGGCCAACATGGCGAAGCTCACCGCTTCGGCCAACGGCACAAACAGGAAGCGCGCCACTCCCGTCAGAAAGAACATGGGTACGAACACGATGCAGATGCACAGGGTAGAAACAAACGCGGGAACAGCAATTTGCTGCGCGCCGTCGAGAATCGCCTGACGCATCTCTTTACCCATTGCAAGGTTTCGCTCAATGTTTTCGATCTCCACCGTCGCATCGTCCACAAGGATACCGACGGCCAGAGCCAATCCTCCCAGGGTCATGATGTTCAGCGTCTCACCAATCGCGGCCAGCGCGAGGATCGAGCAGAAAATGGAGAGCGGAATCGAAATCAGGATGACGATGGTTGGACGCCAGTCGCCCAGAAAAAGAAGGATCATTACCGCCGTCAGCAACGCGGCTGTCAGTGCCTCATGCAGCACGCCGTTGATGGAAGCTCTCACGAACAGGGATTGATCGAACAGCGCGCTGACCTTCAACTCGGGAGGAAGCGACTGCTGCGCCAGCGGCACAATGCCCTTGATCCCCTTCACAATCTGCAGAGTGGAGGCTTTACCGTTCTTGTAGATCGACATCAATGCGCCACGATTGCCGTCCTGGCGCACGATGTTTGTTTGCGGGGCGAAGCCATCGCGGACGTGTGCAACATCACGGAGATAAAGTGTTATGCCATTGCTGGTCTTAACCGGCAAATCGTTCAGCTCCGGAATGGTCCGAGGCGTTCCGTTCATCTCCACGTTGTATTCAAGGTCGGCAATCTTCGTGGTTCCGGTAGGGAGAACCAGGTTCTGCGCATTCACCGCATTGACAATGTCGATCGGAGCCAGTCTGTAGGACTGCAGTTTCGGAAGATCGAGATCGACCTGAATCTGGCGTATCTTGCCTCCGTATGGATACGGCGTGGCCGCTCCTTCCACGGTACTCAGCGACGTGCGAAGAAAGTTCTGCCCTAAGTCGAAAAGCTGCTGCTCGGGCAGAGTCTTACTGCTTAATCCAAGCTGAATGATCGGCGTAGTGGAAGCGCTGTAGGAGATAACCAACGGCGGCGATGTTCCCGGAGGAAGCGAGCGCACGGTCGTCTGCGTGATCGCCGTAACCTGGGCAATTGCCGTTTGAATGCTGGTGCCGTGACGGAAGTAGATCTTGATGATTCCCAATCCGCTTACGGATTGCGACTCCATGTGTTCGATATTGTTGACCGTCGTCGTGATGCCACGCTCGGAGTTCAGCACGATGCGATCCGACATGTCTTGCGGCGACATGCCCGTGTAGAACCAGATCACCGAAACAACCGGGATATCGATTTCGGGAAAGATATCGGTCGGCATCATCAAGATTGTGATCGGCGTCAGAATGACGATGAGGAGCGCCATCACCACAAATGTGTAGGGACGCCTTAGGGCTAACGCAACAATCCACATGAAAGGGAATCACTCCAAAGTACGGTTGAACCGGGTGCTCCGGTCGGAAGGAGCACCCGCTTTACTGAGTCTTAGATTCGATACAGAGCGTCTTAGATTGAAAATGATTTTAATTCTATCAACAGTACCCCAACGCATGCTAGCATCGCGACCATGCGCACGACGGTAAATATTGGTTACGAAATCCGCGGCAAACGCTCTCCGGGGCGCCCTCGAAGCGAGCGGGCACATCAGGCAATTCTGAGCTGCACGCTAAAGTTCCTTGAGTCAAAAGATAATGGATTTGCCAATCTCACCATCGAAAACATAGCGGCCGAGGCAGGTGTTGGCAAGGCCACGGTGTATCGGTGGTGGCCTACGAAGGCTGCTCTGGTTGCCGATGCCTTCGCCAGCAGCGTGACCCAAAAGCTGCATTTTCAAGATACCGGCTCGGTTCGCAAGGACATCTCCTTGCAAATGCGGCAGCTTATAAAGATTCTGCGGAGTCGGCGCGGACACCTTGTCTCTGCTATTCTCGGCGCGGGGCAAAGCGATAAAACTCTCATCCGCGCATTTAGGGAACGATTCCTAAAGCCACGCCGGGCGGAAGCCTACGCTACTCTGCGCCGCGGAGTGGCGCGAGGTGAACTGGCCGCGGACCTCAATCCGGACTTGCTGCTCGACGCTCTTTATGGGCCCATATACATGCGATTTCTGATTGGGCATAGCACGCTGACTCCGGCCTTTGTAGACGATCTTTGCGATCTGGTGTTTGCTGGAGCCGAGGCTCGCGAGCTTCCAGTTCCAAGCCGCAGCCTTGCCAATGCGTCCGGAGCGCACGGCGCGGATTGAGTTTGTAATCAACCAACGAAACCCCGCCGTGTGAGGCGGGGTTTCATTTGCGAAAAATTGTCTTTCGGAGAGCTACTCAGTCCAGCGCTTGAAGACCAGAGATCCGTTCGTTCCCCCGAAGCCAAACGAATTCGACAGCGCGTAGTTCATAGATGTCTTTCGGGCATGGTTAGGAACGAAGTCCATACCGATAGTTTGCTCATCCTGATTTTCCATGTTGATCGTTGGGGGAAGTATCTGGTCGCGCAGTGCAAGTAGCGTGATGCCCGCTTCGAGTCCGCCTGCGCCGCCAAGAAGATGGCCGGTCATGGATTTTGTCGAGCTGACGGAAACCCTGTGCTCGCCAAAAAGATTACGGACCGCACAGGCTTCGAGACCGTCACCAACCGGAGTGGAAGTGCCATGTGCGTTTACATAGCCAATGTCGCTGGGTGTGAGTCCGGCATCGCGAATAGCGTTCCGCATCACGCGGAATCCACCTGCTCCCTCAGGAGCTGGCGAGGTGATGTGGTATGCGTCTCCGCCCATTCCGTAGCCGACAACTTCGGCGAGGATATTAGCGCCGCGTGCTTTTGCGTGCTCAAGCTCTTCAAGGATTAGGATGCCTGAGCCTTCGCCTACAACGAAACCATCGCGGTCCCTATCCCAGGGACGGCTTGCATGTTCCGGATCGTCGTTGCGGGTGGACAATGCGCGCATGGCGGCAAATCCACCTACGCCCATCGGTGTAATCGAAGCCTCAGCTCCGCCAGCAATCATTACGTCGGCATCGCCGCGCTGAATGATCTTGTAGCTGTCTCCAATGGCGTGTGCGCTGGTCGTGCAGGCAGTGGCGCTGGCCAGGTTGGGGCCTTTCGCGCCGAAGCGAATGCTGACGTGTCCAGCTGCGAGATTAACGATGGTTGCGGGAATGAAGAAAGGTGAAATCTTACGTGGCCCGCCTTCCATCAGAGCGGTGTGTTCACGCTCGATGATGTCAAATCCGCCAATGCCGGAGCCGATGTAGACGCCAACATTTTCTTCATTTTCCGGCGTAATCTTCAGCCCTGACATCTCGACCGCTTCGGTGGCGGCTGCCAGCGCGAAGTGAATGAAGCGGCCCATCTTCTTCAGCTCTTTCTTCTCAACGAAATTCAGCGGATCGAAGTTTTTAACTTCGGCCGCGATCGTGCAGGCAAACTGGGTTGTGTCGAAAGCGGTGATAGGGGCGACGCCACTCTTGCCGGCCAGGAGGTTTGCCCAAACCTCCTCCGTGGTATTACCAACACCACAAATCAGCCCGAGACCAGTGACAACTACTCGGCGGTTCAAGCTTACTTCCCGCCTTTCGAGTGTGCGGTGACATAGTCGATCGCGTCCTTCACGGTCTTGATCTTCTCGGCATCCTCGTCAGGGATTTCGATTTCAAAGGCTTCTTCAAAGGCCATCACCAGTTCGACGATGTCCAGCGAATCCGCACCCAAGTCGTCCTGGAAAGAAGCGTTGGCGGTGACTTCGCTTTCCTCCACCCCGAGCTGCTCCACGATGATCTGTTTGACTTTTTCGTCCGAGGAAGCCATTCAATTCTCCTTGATGTTTATTGAAAACGGCACACGCCGGGCATCACTGCCCGGTGGGCTACTGTGGCCGTTTCTTTATTGTACAGAGATGCAGGGCAGCGTGTTTACTTTGAGGCCTTGGAATGTGCGCTGATGTAGTCCACCGCGTCCTTCACGGTCTTGATCTTCTCAGCGTCTTCGTCCGGAATCTCAATGTCAAAGGCCTCTTCGAAGGCCATCACGAGTTCGACGATGTCCAGCGAGTCGGCGCCCAAGTCATCTACAAACGATGCAGAGGAGGTGACTTCAGCTTCATCCACTCCCAACTGCTCCACGATAATCTGTTTTAGTTTCTCTTCCACAGCAGCCATTTTGTTGGCGCCTCCTGCAAAAAGTTGAGCCATCCGGCCAAGTAGTGTGTACCTTAAAAAAATGCCTATGAGCCAGACGATTCCGATTAGCATCCTAACCGTTCGTTTTTGTGAAGGTCAATGCGCAATTGGCAATAACGACGGTGATTGCATGGCAGACAGAAGCCAGAATGCCACTATTCAATGCGCACCTGAATAGGTTTTACTCAGGGAATGAGAGCAGTTGTGCAACGAGTTTCACGTGCCCGGGTTACGGTGGATGCGCGGTCGATTGGACAGATAGAACGCGGGTTGCTGGTGCTGCTGGGAGTGGGCGCGGAAGATGGCGAGGAAGACGCGGAATACCTGGCGCAAAAAATTGCGGCGTTGCGGGTTTTTGAGGATTCCGAGGGGAAGATGAACCGCGACGTGAGCGAGGCTGGAGGGGCGGTGCTGGCGGTCAGCCAGTTCACGCTTTTCGGCGATGCGCGGCGTGGCAAGCGGCCATCGTTTGACGCTGCGGCGCGGCCAGAGCGGGCCCGGGGGCTTTACGAGTATTTCGTGGAGCGCGTCCGCGCCTTGGGGTTGCGTTGCGAGACTGGACAATTTCAGGTGGACATGAAGGTGGAATTGGTCAACGACGGCCCAGTCACGATTCTGCTGGATTCGAAGAAAATCTTCTAACCATCTACTGTTTAGATAATCTTTGTTTTTGGTGTTTTTACTACATCGTTAATCGTTGTGCAGGAGCTGAAAAGATTGGCGTAGTTGTTAATGCAGAACGGCGTCAATGTGTTCAGTTGGTTAATGGTTACCCGCGCGCAGTCCGCAAAACGCTTCTCGAAGCTGGAGGAAGGCTCGGCGGGCCTTGAAATATTTCTAAATATTGACCGATCACTCCCGAAAAATAGCTACGGCGAACGCTACTCATCCCGAAATCCCTGGCATCCGGTACTGGAAGAGAGAGGCGGAGGGACTCGGGGCGTCCAAGCCCGTAATACGGGTTGTGAACTTCCCGCTAACTGCTGTTTACCCTGTCAGGGAGTGTCAGAGGGGGCGGTTGGCAAGGACGTACATGTCGCGAATGTATTTTGCGGAGTCGAATTTCTTCGCGGCCGCATTGGCTGACATGTAGCGGATGACTCCGAAGATGGGACGGTCGAACCAGGGACGGTCGAATTTGCCCGCGATGGACCAGGCGACACCGGCATAGCCGCTGGGATCGCGGCCATCGAGAAAGTACTTGTCGTTGAGATAGACGGCGGTCTGGTAGGCGGACTGAGGCGAGGGCGACCACTCGAGAATCTTCTTGGCCCAGTACATGCGCATGTAGTTGTGCATCCAGCCGAGGTGGAGCATCTGGAACTGGGCGGCGTTCCAGAGTTGATCGTGGGTTTGGGATTGCTCCAGTTGTGGGCGAGTGTAGAGAATGGGTCGCGGGTCGGAGGCGTGGGCGGCGAGCGACTTGTGCGCCCAGGGCTCGGCACACTCGATGGAATCGTAGAGCGGATTGAAGGTAACGAAGTTGATGGCGAGCTCGCGCCAGGTGATGAGTTCGTCGAGGTACTTCTCCTTCGCCTCTTCGGGAGCCTTGGAGGCGCGGACGGCGAGAGCGATGGTGACAGGGCTGATTTGTCCGAAATGAAGATAAGGGGAGATGTGGCTGGTGCCGTCCCGCTCGGGGGCACCCTGGAGCCCGGGATACTGCGCGAGATGGTGAGTGACAAAGTCGTCGAGACGCCGCAGGGCTTCGTTGGTGCCTCCGGTGAAACTGGAGACTGGAGCGACGGTGCGGTCGAGGGTATCCCATCCGGCGGTGATGTCGTGGCTGAGGTCGCAGGATTCGACAGGCTGGGTGAAGGCCTTCTCGGCATGTGGGTTGCGGCAGGGGACGAGGTAGTTTTCGGCGAGCGCCTCAAGGCGAGGGCGGATGGTGCGGGCGGCGTACTGCGCTTTGAGCAGAAGCTTGCTGGGAACGAGGACGTCGGCATCGACGGTGTAGTAGGGGATGCGGAGTTTTCGGGCCAGCATCTCGCGCCAGTGCAGGGCTTCCCGGAGGGGATTCTCGTCACCGACGAGCAGGGCGGCGTGGACTTCATCACAGAAGACGGCGAGGTCGCTGTGGGGATGGCGGCGGAGAACGAAAGCGATGTTGCGCGAGGCGAGCCGTCGGGCGGTATCAGGGAATCCCTGCTGCATGAAGGCGTAGTGGCGCAGGTTGGCCTTGGGGTAGTGGACGACTCCGAAGAAAACGACGACAGGTAATTGGAGTGCGTTGGCGAGATCGACGGCGAGGTCGAGCGCGGGATTATCGTGAGCGCGCTGGGCGCGCTGCATCCAGTAAACGACGCACTTGCCTTCTACGTCGCCGGGGCGGCGGATGGCGACTCGGTCTTTGTAGGCGGCGAGGACGGAGGCGAGGTCGGGCATCGAGTCACTAGAGTACAGGAAGGCGGAGCGGCGGGTGCGGAGCTTAGGGTGAGGGGGCGGTTGCAGCAGTCCTGTACGCAAACAGGAATATGTATCTGGCAAACGGCCCAGCATCAGCGTAGATTAAGTCGTTAATTGAATCAGGTGCTCGTGAGGGCAGCCTTTTGCGTGGTGCAAATGAAGAAAGCTCTCATCTTCGGAGCGACTGGATTTGTAGGTTCGCGGCTTCTGAACGAACTATTAAGCAGCTCCGACTACGGAGAGGTGACCGCTGTTGCGCGAAGGAAGCTGGGCATCGTTCATACGAAGTTAAGGGCGCTGGTCGGCGATTACAATTCCCTGCCCGCGTTAAAGGCTGATCTCGTTGGAGATGAGATTTTCATTGCGCTTGGCACGACCAGGAAAGCCACTCCCGACAAGGCGGACTACTACAGGGTGGATCACGACTATCCGGTTCTCGCCGCCCGCATTGCCAAAGAACAGGGGGCCAGGGCGGTCTTCCTCGTTTCCGCCGTCGGCGCAAATCCCCATTCAAAGGTCTTCTACGTAAGAACCAAGGGCGAAACCGAACGCGATATTGTCGCGCTCGGTTTCGAGCACACGCATCTGTTTCGTCCGTCCATGATTATGGGAAACCGAGAGGAATATCGCCCGTTGGAAAAGATGTTCATCGCTGCCTTCCGCGCCATCAATCCGCTACTCGTAGATGGCCTCGACAAGTACAGGGGGATGACTGGGGACGACATTGCGCGGGCGATGCTACGCTCCGCCACAATCGAAACAGGGAAGGTGAATATTTATCACTGGCGTGAAATGAGGCTGCTCTGAAGGCTTTCGGCGCATTCAAGCAAAAGCGGGAGGCGAAGAGCAACAGCAACAGCAGGAGCAACAGCAGGAGCAACAGCAGGAGCAACAGCAACAGCCCCACTCAACGAAAAGAGCGTTGAGTGGGCCACCCGTGAACTTCCGAAGAAGCGCTATGAATGAGCCACCGATCTGTGCTCGCGGGTG